>JAABUL010000310.1_pt1 | contig 105127 bp, 89 predicted proteins | sample 5559151 | NCBI WGS metagenome assembly JAABUL01 (sample SAMN10711876, study PRJNA513368) | rock metagenome | isolation source: Antarctica rocks | place: Antarctica: Victoria Land, Pudding Butte sud | reverse complement strand
GCCCACCTTTGGCCGTCCACCTAAGTTGTGCCGCCAAGATCGGCTCTTGATGACGCTCATGTACTGGCGCGAGTACCGCACCTATGTTCACATTGCTCAAACCTATGGCCTCAGTGAGTCCGCCGTCTGCCGCACCGTCCGCGCGGTCGAAGATGCTCTAGTGCGTTGCGGTGAGTTCACCTTGCCGGGCAAGAAAGTGTTGACCAAAAGCGACATCGTCTTCGAGGTTGTTGTCCTAGACGCCACCGAATGCCCGGTGGAACGCCCCCAAAAAAGCAGAAGCAGTCCTAGAGCGGCAAGAAAAAGCGCCACACCAACCCAATAAAACCCACAAAAAGCGCAAGTCGTCGCCGACCCAAAAACCGGACGCATCTTAGCCACGGCGTTCAGCGCGGGCAAACTGCACGACTTCAAGTTATTCATGCAGAGCCGCCTGGCGCTGAGGCCAAAGACACAGTGTTTGGCAGACAGCGGCTACCTAGGCCTGAAAAAGCACCACGAAAACAGCCGTCTGCCGGACAAGAAAAGCAAGCGGCACCCGCTGACCCAGGCGCAGAAAACGAGCAATCGGCAACTTTCGAGCGAGCGGTTTGTCATCGAGCACATCATCCGCAGCGTCAAGATATTTCGCATTTTGGCCGAGCGTTACCGCAACCGGCGGAGGCGCTTCGGCTTGCGCTTCAACTTGATTGCCGCCCTTTACAACTTTGGGCGGCCAAAATGATACTTATGCAAGAGGTCTATTGTTAAAGATGCACTAGGGCGCGAAAGCGTTGGGCGAGGCTGCGCCCGCAATGCGTTCGGGGTGAGTGTAGATGGTCATGTTGGCATCGCGGAGGAAGCCAATGAGGGTCTGGTTATTGGCGTCGGCGAGGTCGGCGGCGAGGGTGGAGGCGGCGGACACAGCGCAGACAAGGGGAATGCGGGCCACCAAAGCCTTTTGCGTGATCTCAAACGAGGCGCGTCCGCTGACCAGAAGAATAAGCGGCTCATTGGGATTAGCCCAGGGAAGCCAGCTCTGCGCGACGCCGAAGCCGATGGCCTTGTCTGTGGCATTGTGACGCCCGATGTCCTCAAACACGCACAGGCACTCGCCCTCTGCGCTGAACAGGCCGACCGCGTGCAGGCCGCCGGTCTGGGTGAACAAAGGCTGATGCTTGCGCAGGAGAGCGGGCAGAGACAGCAGAACGTCGGCGGGCAGGGCACGCGTATCGGGAACGGGGGCGACTTCCAAACGCAGGGCATCAATCGCGGCCTGCCCGCACAGGCCGCACGACGCGCTCGCGAGCAAAGTGCGCTGCCAGCGCCGGGTGGACAGCGGGGCGCGGGCGAGGCTGACATTGACGATGTTGGAGTCGGAAATGCCAGGTTCGCCCGTGTCGCAGTAGCGCAGGCGGCCTATGTCGGTGTTGGCCGCGATCAAGCCTTCGGTGAGAAGAAGGCCGCGCACCAGGTCGAAGTCAGCGCCGGGGGTGCGCATGGTGACCGTGAATTGTTCATCGCCCACCCGCACTTCCAATGGCTCTTCGGCCACCAATGTGTCGGGCAGGGCTTGAAATCTGCCCCCGCGCAGGCGGGTGACAGGGCGGGACAATGCGGCGGCGGGGTCGGGAGGTGTCATGGGGCGAGGCTGACAACGTGATAGGTAATCTGCCAGTCGGCAGGGACAGAAACCCCGTCGGCCTCAGCGTAGGGGTAGATAAAATAGTTGAGCGGGCCGGATTTTTGCGCGGGAACGAGCATCAGATCACGGCCCAATGAAACGGCGACAGCGTTGCGCGGCAAGACCAAATTACCGAACAGGAAGCGGGACACATTGGGGTGGTTCGCATCCTGCCAGCGGCGCGCATCGGCGGCATCCAGGGGCAGCCAGCCGCGCGCGCTGTCCTGGAACCATGTCCAGCAATGATAGCCCGTCACTTTGCCGTCGGCAGGGAGCGGGCTTGCGAGGGGAACGCCTGCGAGCGGGAAGCCGAACTCCAGCACGGCAGGCGTGCCGATGCTGCGGGACAGGGCGATCAGATACGAGTGCAGGTCGGAGCAGTTGCCGCGCTTGTAGTCGCAGACAAAGGCGGCATCGCCCTGCCCATATTCGGGCGATGTTTTTTGATAGTCGTAGTGCATGCCCACGACGACACCGTCAAACAGCGCGCGTTCTTTGGCAAGGGTCGTGGGCTGCGTCCGGGTCTGCTGGAATGCAATCGTGCGAAACCGCCCGCCGACCGCCACGCGCCGGTCGCCCGCAAGCGCCGCTGCGGCAAACGGCATTCGGACAGTGGGAGGCGTCTGCGCAGGGCTATCTTCCGTCAGCATCTGCACCGCGTGCCGTGCGACCGTGAACGTCACGCGCACGGTCAGAGGGCCTTGTGGGTTGTCCTCGTGCAAAGCGACCATGCGGTTGCCGAACTTCGGCTCGGTCGTGATTTGGAAGGGAACAGGAGCCTGCACCTGGACATTGGAAACTGTCTGCCAGACGCTGTCCGAGGGAATAGGCAGCCACACTTGGAGCGCGTACGCAGACGCAGGCACGGCAGGCACAGTCGCCGTGTACGAGAACTGCGTGGTCAATACTTGCGGGGGAAACGGGGAGGGGCCGTCAGCACGGCAGCGTGCCGGGGAAACGAAACCGCTGCCGGTCAGCAGCAGCAAAGACAGGGCAAACAAGGCTTTCATCCTGGGAAGCTCCAACACTCAGGGCAAGAAACAAAAATAATCCGTAACAATCCATGCAAAGAGCAAAGTGGCGGAGATGGATGGGAATCGAACCCACCACCCGCGCAGTGCGGGACACTGGTTTTGAAGACCAGGAGGGCCACCAGACCCCGGACATCTCCACAAGCAGGCGCATGTTAAACAACGACAATGCGTCCTTCGGACAGCGAAACAACTTCGCCGATGCGCGCGGCGGGAATACCGCGTGCGGCAAACTCGGCCATGAGCGCCGGTTCGTTGTCCCCCGGCACGCCTGCCATCAAACCTCCTGATGTTTGCGGGTCAAACAGCAGCTCAACAAGCGAGGCTTCCAAAGAAGAAGCAAAAGAGACGTTTGGGCCGAAATGAATGCGGTTGCGCTCCGTGCCGCCCGGCCCAATACCCGCCCGTGCCAGGTCTAATGCGCCGGGCAGCAGGGGAACGTTCCGCGCCGTAATCTGCGCGGTCACGCCGCTCGCCCGCACCATGTGCGACAGGTGGCCTATCAGCCCAAAGCCCGTAACATCCGTGCAGGCATGCACCGTAAACCGGGCGAAGACATCGCAGGCGGCTTTGTTGAGCGTGGTCATGGACGTCTGCGCGGCCTGCATGGACGCTTCTGTGGCTTTGCCGAGTTTCAGCGCCGCCGACACCACGCCTGTGCCCAGTGGCTTGGTGAGGATGAGAACGTCGCCCACTCTGGCCCCGGCGTTTGTCCAAACGTGCTGGGGATGGACAAGGCCCGTCACCGACGCCCCGTATTTGATTTGCGCATCGTCCACCGTGTGCCCGCCGAGCAGGGCAACATGGGCCTCTGAGAACTTGGAGAGGCCGCCGCGCAGTATCTCGCGCAGGATGGCGGGGTCGGCTCCTGACGGGAAGCAGACAACATTCAACGCCGTGATGGGGCTGCCGCCCATCGCGTACACATCGGAGAGCGAGTTCGCGGCGGCGATCTGCCCGAAGGCAAACGGGTCGTCTACCAGAGGCGTGACAAAGTCCACCGTCTGCACCAGGGCCAGTTCGGGGCCAAGAGCGTAGACGCCGGCGTCGTCAAGCGTGCCGAAACCCACCAGCACAGCGGGGTCGGCGGCGACGTTTGCAAAAAGGCCAGTGACGGCAGCGTTCAGGTCCCCCGGACCGAGTTTCGCCGCTCAGCCACCGCCTGAAACCATCTCTGTCAGCCGCACTTTGTTGCCTGCCATGTGTGTCGTCACCTCCTTTCCGTGTTTGATGGAATGCCATTCCAGACGCGCAGGTTGCCCTCGCGCCGGATGATCCCCTGCCGGTCAAAATGCTCCAGCAAAGGAATGGAAAACTTGCGGGTCGTGCCCAGCACGGCATTGAGTTGAGACACGGACAGGGCCGCGCCGCCGGTCAAGCCTTGCTCCAAGCAATGGCGGGCGTCTGCCAGGGCATCCCGGTGAAAGAAGATGGTGCGGTTGTTGGTTTTGTCCACGGCCTCCACCAGCACCTTCTGCTGGATTAAATACTGGAATAGGCTGCGGCGCTTCTTGTCCGTGCCGACAGCATCTTCCGGGCGCGGCGGCTGCAAACCGCCGTCCCGGAAGCTCGCTTCCATCTGCGCAGCAAGAGCGCGCTCTTGGGGGTCTAGGCCCGCGCCCGCCGTCCATTGGACATCCCGCACCAATCCGTCTTCCCAGTGTACCTGGCCCTGGCGCACCAGGTCTTCCAAAATGCGGGCCAGCGCAGGCGGCTTCAGAGCCGAAGGCAGGCTGCGACGCAGTTCGGCGACCGGCAGGCCGGGCAGTGTTGGGTGGGCGGCGTGGAACTCGTGGACATGGCGCAGGATGTCGGCGCTCAGGGCGTCAAACGTATCGCGGTGCAGCATCAGCCCGCCGGAGCAGAGAATTAATGGGACAAAATCAGCAAGGGCAGCCTCCAGCGCGAGTGTCGGCACGCCCAGGGCAATCGCGAGATGGCGCGCCTCGCTGCCTCCCGGCCCGGCTTCGCGCAGCTTCGCGTCGGCGCGCTGGGGCAGCGTGCCATGCAGGAAGAGTTGGAGGTGCTCCAATGTGTCCGGGTCAAAACGGCGATGTTTAGGGGGACGAGTATCCAGAAGCGTGCCGCCGCCGAGTGTCTCTACAGGCGACAGGGCGCGCACGACAAACGGCTCCTGCGGCGGGGCGACGACCGGCTGGACCATGCGCCACTGCACAAAGCCCGTGCCGCCCGGCGCAATCTCGTCGGCATCCAGCAAGTGCGCGCGGGCCTCGGTTTCCGACGTGCCCCAGTGCAGGCGAACGGTCTGGCCGTTCTTTACGGGACGCGGCGCGGTCGGCAGGAGCGTCAGGTGCGCATCCCAAAAGCGTGTCGGGACAAGCGCATCCGGGGTGGCAAGGAGATCGCCGCGCGCTACCTCGTCTTTTTTCATGCCGCGCAGGTTGACCGCGACCCGCTGCCCCGGCGCGGCATGCTTGACCGGCAGGCCGTGGACTTCCAGGCCCCGCACTTCGGCCCGCGTGCCGCGCGGCAAAATCTGTACGCCCTGCCCGACATGCAGCCCGCCTCGGCGCAGTGTCCCCGTAACGACTGTGCCATAGCCTGTCATGGAAAACACCCGGTCAACCGGCAGGCAGCAGAACGACAATTCGGGCACCGGCGCAGCTTCCAAAAGCAAATCGCGCAGGCCGCGCTTGACATCCTCCAGCCCTTCGCCGGTGATGGCCGATGCCCAAATGATCGGCGCGTGCGCCAGGAACGTATGCGTCAGGCCCTGCGCGATTTCTTCCCCAACCCGTGCCCGGTCTTCTGCGTCCGGCACCAGATCGCTTTTGGTAATCACAACCATGCCTTTGCGCACGCCCAGCAATCCCACCAGAGCGATGTGTTCCTCAGTTTGGGGCTGAATGCGCTCATTGGCCCCAATCACCAGCAGCACCGCCTCAATGCCGGTGGCCCCGGCAATCATGGTATGCACGAACTTTTCATGGCCGGGCACATCCACCAGGTCGATCTCGCCTTCCGGCAGGCCCAGGTGCGCGAAGCCCAGCACGATGGACATGCCCCGCGCCTGTTCTTCCGCCAGGCGGTCGGTTTCAGTCCCTGTCAGGGCGCGCACAAGCGCGGTCTTGCCGTGATCAATGTGCCCGGCAACGCCAATGGTGATCTGCTTCATGCGCGTTCTAAGTTTGCCGTAATCTGCCAAAACGCGTGAATGATAAGCGGCACTTCATCATCGCGCAGGGTGCGCACGTCCATGACAAACTGCCCGTCTTCCCGCCTGCCGATAATGGGCGGCTGACACTGGCGCAGCGCTTCGGCAAGGCTTTCATCGGTAAACAGGGGACACAACACCCCGACAACTTTGCTCGGCAGCGCGGCTTCGGGCAGAGTGCCGCCGCCGCTGTACCCCACCCCGTCACGCACAGTGGCAGTCACGCCGGGCACTTTGGCGAGCGCAATGCGCAGGCGACGCGCACGGCGGGCCAGCTCGCCGGGGGTTTGCAGCAGCATGCGCAGCACGGGGATTTGACGCAGCGTTTCTGGATTATCGTACAGGCGCAGGGTGGCTTCCAGCGCGGCCAATGTCATCTTGTCGGCACGCAGGGCGCGAAACAGGGGGTGCGCGGCCATCTGCCCGACAATATCTTTTTTGCCGAGCAGGATACCGCACTGCGGCCCGCCCAGCAGCTTGTCGCCGCTGCACGCCACAATGTCCGCGCCGTGTTTGATGGACGCGCCCGCCGTCGGCTCCGGCGGCAGGCCATACGGCGACAAATCGATCAAAGCGCCGCTGCCCAGGTCTTCCATTACGAGAATGCCGCGCTCTCGCCCCAGGCGCGCGAGGTCCACGAGGGCGACGCTGCCTGTGAAACCGGTCATTTGGAAGTTGCTGGCATGCACCTTCAGCAGCACTTTGGTCTGGGGAGTGATCGCCTGCGTATAATCCGACAGGCGCGTTTTGTTGGTGGCGCCCACCTCCACGAGCCGCGCACCGTTCTGGGTAATCACATCGGGAATGCGATACGATCCCCCAATTTCCACCATTTCGCCGCGAGACAAGATCACTTCCCCGCCCTGGGCGAACGCGCTCAAAGCCAGCAGCACAGCGGCAGCGTTGTTGTTGACAATAAGAGCCGCCTCGGCCCCGGTCAGTCGCCGCAGCAAAGCTTCGGTCTGCCCACCGCGCCCGCCGCGCTTGCCCGTTTCTAAGTCGAGTTCTAAATTGGAGTAGCTCTGCGCCACAGCGCGCACGGCTTCCAGCGCGGCAGAGGCGAGGGGTGCGCGGCCCATGTTGGTATGAATAACGATGCCGGTGGCATTGACAATCCGCTGCAAATGCGCGCGGTTTTGGGTGTCCAGCGCACGGCGCACGGCGGCAAAGAAGCCATGCTCGTCAAAAACAGAGGGCTGTCCGTGTCCATCGGCTTCAAGCCGCCCATGCTGTTCGGCCCGCAGGCGCTCCAGCTCGGCACGGATGGCATCGCGCACCGCCCCCCGCGAAAAGGTCTGGGCGAGGGCCTGAGCAGATGCGATTTCCAGCAAAGCATGCACGGCGGGCAAAGAATAAAATCGAGGGAGAGCGTGTGTGTCCACACGCTTATCATACCCAGCTTTGGCAGGCATAAGCCGGCCCGCGATAGACAACTGAGTCGGTCTGGCCCAAACAGCAAACGCCCGCCGCTGGTTGCGACAGGCGTTTGAGGAGAGTTTGTTACATCTTAGGGGACGATTTAGGCGCGCCCGTACTGGCGGACTTGACATAAGCCGCAGGGTTTTTGTCAAACATCGGCTTGCAGGCCGTGCAGCAGAAGTAATACGTCTTGCCCTGGTAGACGCTGTGCCCGACAGCATCCTTGACCGAGGCGATCTTTTCATGGGTGACAGGACAGACCAGCGGGGCAGTGGAAGCGGCAGCGGCAGGCTTGGCGGCGGGGGCAGCGAAGGCCATGCTGCCGCTCAGCAGCAGGGCGGAAGCGGCGAGAATAGGTTTCAGCATAAAAGTTCTCCTTGACAACGTCTCCTTTATTATAATATACTTTGGCGGCTTTTGTTCCAGACAAAAGCCTGAAGGAGCAAACAATGGAACAAACGTTTTTGATGGTCAAGCCAGATGGCGTGCAGCGGCGACTGGTGGGCGAGATCATCCGCCGCTTTGAGAACAAAGGACTGACACTCGCGGGCCTGAAGATGCTGACCCCGACGCGCGAGATGGCCGAAGCACACTACGGCGTACACCGAGGCAAACCGTTCTTTGAGGGGGTCGTAAGCTTTATCGCGTCCGGCCCGGTGGTGGCGATGGTGTGGGAGGGAGAGGACGTGGTTGCCCTGTGCCGTAAGATGATGGGGGCAACCAAACCCGCCGACTCCGTGCCCGGCACAATTCGTGGGGATTACGCCAACACCATCGAGCAGAACCTCATCCACGGCTCGGACTCCCCCGAGAACGCCGCCGAGGAGATTAAGCTGTGGTTCGGCGAGGGCTAATCGGCTCTTGGGAATTAGCGGCGTTCGGCCCCAGCTTGCTCGGCAAGCTGGAGCCGCACCGCCTCCATTTGACTGTCCACCTCAGCGTCGGTCAGAGTACGGTCCGGGGCGCGGAACGACAGACGCAAAGCAACACTCTTTTTGCCTGGCTCCATGCGGTCGCCGGTGTAAAGGCTCGCCAGGGTCAGCGATTGCAGCAGGACAGGGTCGGCGGCAGAGCGCGCCACATCTTCCAGCAGGGCGTAAGGCGTCGCTGTGTCCACCACGACAGCAATGTCCCGGCTGACAGCGGGGAAGCGAGGCAGCGAGTGAAAACGCGGGGCTGTTCGGCTGAGCGCAAGCAGCAGGTCGACATCCAGCTCGGCGACAGCAATACGCCCGGTTCCGGCAGGGACATCCAGCGCTTCTTTCGCGGCGTGAGGGTCGATCTCGGCCACAAAGCCCAGGGGTTGTCCTTCCAGGGAAACATCCGCGCAGCGCCCCGCGTGCATGCCGGGCCTTGTGCTGGGCGTGAAGACAAGCGGCGGCAGGCGCAGAAGGCGTGCCAGCGCTTCCATCTGCCCTTTCAGCGAGAAAAAGTCCATCGCCGGGGGTGTGCTTTCATCCCATGCGGCGGGCCGCACACTGCCTGCCGCCGCCATCGCCACCCGCCGCATTTCTTGGTAGCGCCCCGGCTCGTCCCCGCGCACAAACACTTTTCCCACTTCAAACAGGGCAGCGCCGGGTTCACGGCGTCTGAGGTTGCGCGCCACAGCTTCCAGCAGATGCGGAACAAGCGACACACGCAGCCCGCTGAGTTCCGCCGAAAGGGCCTGCCTAATTTGTACGCGGCGGGCGTCGTCCGGGCCGTCAAACGGCGACGGCGCGGCCAGCGAGTTGGTCAGCGCCTCCTGCAAACCAAACCCGGTCAATAGATCGCGCAGAGCGGCAGCAAAAAGGCCTTCTGCGCTGTCCCTGCCGCCTTCCGGGCTGCGCGCGGGCGGCAGGGTTTCGGGCAGAGTTTCGTAGCCCACCATACGCCCCACCTCTTCCACCAGGTCTATCTCGGCGACAAGGTCAGGCCGAAATGTCGGCACGGTCACCAGCCATTTATTACTCGCTGGTTCTACGAACAGACCCAAGCGGCGCAGGCTGTGGGCAATGGTCGCGTCATCCAGAGAAGTGCCCAGCAGCGCATTCACGCGACTGGGACGCAGAGAAAGAGTTCTGGGGAGAATGGGAGCGGGATACAGATCAATACGCCCCAGCACCACCTCGCCGCCCGCAAGGTCGGCCAGCAGCTCGCAGGCACGTTCCAGGGCAAGCGGGGCAAGCTCCGGGTCTACAGACCGCTCGTAGCGATAGGAGGCTTCGGTGGATAGGCCCAGCGCCTTTGCTGTACGGCGAATGCTGGACGGCTCAAAGCAGGCCGACTCCAAAAATATATGGCGCGTCTCTGACGACACCTCCGACTCAGCGCCTCCCATCACGCCTGCGATTGCGACGGGTTTCTCCGCATCACAAATAAGAAGCATGCCCTGGTCAAGCATTCGTTCCACGCCGTCCAATGTGGTCATCTGCTCACCGGGCCGGGCAGTGCGTACGACAATCTGCCCCTGCGCCAAGCGGTCGTAATCAAAGGCATGCAGAGGCTGGCCTAGCTCCAGCATCACATAGTTGGTAATGTCCACAACAACGTTCAGCGGGCGCATCCCCGCCGCCGTCAGCCTGTCCTGCATCCATCCGGGAGACGGTCCAATATGCACATTGCGCACCACTTTGGCCGCATAGCGCGGGCACAAAAGAGGCGCTTCCACCCGCACGCCTGCCCAGCGCTGCACGTCGGGCGCCTCTTCGGGCAGCGTCAGCAGCGAGTGGGCCAGGGACGTGTCCAAAGCCGCAGCGGCTTCGCGCGCCGATCCCGCGATAGACATCCAGTCGCCCCGATTCGGCGTCACTTTGGTGTGAAAGACAGGGCCTATCGCTGACAGCGTGGTTTCCTCAACCTCCAGGCCCGCCATGGTCAGGCGCTCGGCCAAAGCCTCATCGGACAAGGAGGTTTGTATATAGTCTCGCAGCCAGGCCACAGGAAGTTTCATAGTATCTTTATGTTACAGAAAAAGCCTGCTCAACGCAGGCTTTGGTGTCATCAATGAGAGATCAATCACCCATCGTCAGAACTGACGCAGGAACCGCAGGTCATTATCAAACAGCAAGCGTATGTCATCAATCCCATATTGAGACATCGTAATCCGGTCAACGCCCAGTCCCCAGGCAAAGCCCGTGTAGCGCTCTGTGTCAATGCCCATCGCTTCCAAGATATTGGGGTGCACCATGCCCGCTCCCCCCAGCTCAAGCCAGCGCGTGCCCCAGCGGATCGCCACTTCTACGCCAGGCTCAACAAATGGGAAAAAGTCCGGGCGGAAGCGTATCTCCACGTCTCCAAACAGCAGGCGGACAAAGTGCGCAAACGTCCCTTTTAGGTCAGCCAGTGTCAAGCCTTCATCCACCGCCAGCAAGTCTACCTGATGGAACGTATGCAGATGGGTGGCATCCACAGCTTCATAGCGATAGCAGCGGCCCACCGTCGCGGCGCGAATAGGCGGCTTTTGCGCTTCCATGACATGCGCCTGAAACGCTGTCGTTTGCGTGCGCAGCAGGTGCCGGGCATCCACATAGAACGACATTTGTTCATCAAACGCCGGATGATCCGGCGGATAATTCAGGGTTTGAAAATTGTAATGGTAGTCTTCAATGTCGGGATACTCGCGAAACGAGTACCCCATAGACATCAAAGCCGCTTTGACCCCCGCCATCTGCTGCGTCAGCGGGTGCAGCCGCCCCGCAGTGACCGGTCTGCCGGGCAGGGTCACATCAACCGCATCCGCTTTGAGATAACTGTCGCGCTCTGCGTTGGCAAGGCGTGTTTTCTTCTCTGCGATAGCCGCCGTCAAGGCTTCTTTGCGCGCATTGACCGCCTGTCCAAAGACAGCCTTCTCGGTGGACGGCAGCGTTCCAACAAGGCGCAGAAGACCGGTGAGCAGTCCTTTACGCCCCAGATAATGCACTTCCGCGGCATCTATTTCAGCGGTTGTTTCCGCCAGCGAAACGGCCGCTTCCGCCTGTGACGCGACCTGCTCCAGCTCTTCCTGCGGCGTTGTTGTCATCACACAATGCTCAGGTTATGCGTAGGAGCGGGAACCGTGATGTTGAGAGACGTGACAAGGGCATTGAAGGCCGCATTGTCGTTCACTGCCATATCTGCCAGAACCTTGCGATCCAGGCCCACTTCACTCGTGGTCAGGGCGGCAATAAAGCGGCTGTACTGAACACCCTGAGCGCGGCAGGCGGCATTAATGCGGGCGATCCACAACTGCCGAAACTCGCGCTTTCGGTTGCGGCGGTCACGATAAGCGTACTGTCCTGCCTTCATGACAGCTTCGTTGGCTGTCTTGAACAAGCGCGACTTGCCGCCGAAATAACCGGAGGCTTCTTTTAAGATTTTGTGGTGGCGCTTGTGACGCATCACACCACGTTTGACACGTGCCATTGTTTGATCCTTTTGGTTCTTCTACCCTGGTTCTTTTACCCGGCCCAGGCTGTCGGTGATCGTTTACTGTCCTGCAATGCCGTTGGGCAGCAGCCGTTTGATTGCTTTCTTTTTGCCTTTATACAGCTCCGCAGTGCCTGTGAGCGTGCGCATGTTGCTTGGACTTTTATGAATATTCAAATGGTTATGGTGCGCGTGCTCATGGATGAACTTTCCAGTTCCGGTGATCTTGAACCGCTTGGCTGCTGTTTTGCGTGTTTTTATCTTTGGCATGTTGTTCCTTCTTCAATGTTTTAACGTAGCTTGGCTCGTCAAGCGGACGGCGGTGCGGCGTCATTCTTAGGCTGAGGCGGCTTCGGAGCCACAGCGGGCTTGGGCGTACCGCCGGATTTGGCGGGACTGAGGATCATAGTCATCATCCGCCCTTCCATGGCGGCAGGTTTTTCCACCTGCCCCACCCCGGCAGCCATTTGAACGATCTTATCTAGTTGCTGGCGCCCAAACTCCGGGTGCGTAATTTGGCGGCCCTTGAAGCGGATCGTGACTTTGACTTTGTCGCCGTCTTCTAGGAACTTCAGGGCACTGCGGACTTTGACATCAAAGTCATGATCCTCGATGTTGGGAAACATCTGGATGCCCTTCAGCTCGCTTTGCTTGTGCTTCTTCGCGGACTCTTTTTCTTTTTTGGCTTGTTCATACTTGAACTTGCCATAGTCCATGATTTTGCACACGGGCGGCTGTGCCTGCGGGGCCACCTCGATCAGGTCAATGCCCTTCTCACGGGCGACCATGAGGGCGTCGCGAGGGGTCATGATACCAAGCTGGGCACCATCCTCATCAATGACGCGAATCTCGCGTGCGCGGATCCGCTCGTTCATATTTACCCGCGGCTCACGCGGGTCTCTGCGAAAATCTCTGTTGTTTATAGGTGTGCTTCAATCCTTCCCGGCTGGGCCGGTGCAGTCGCTTTTTACGCCATTATTGTAAAAAGAGAATGTACTGTTGCGTGCCCCTCGGCTCGCAATAAAACGCTGTATTATACCAAACAGAAGCGGAGTTGTCAACGACTAAAAACGTCAGGACGCTGTTTCTTGCTGCAAATGCACAAGAAAATCGGGCAGAGCCATGCCGCCTAGGTCCTTGCCGCCATGCTGGCGCGGCGAAACCGTGCCTGCCGCAGCATCCCGGTCGCCGACCACCAGCATATAGGGCACCTTCTGCGATTCGGCGGCGGCGATTTTTTTGCGCACGGATTCGTTGCGCTTGTCTACATCTACGCGAAAGCCCGCTTTGCGCAGCGTGGAAGCCACCTGGGCTGCATACTCTAAGTGCCGGTCGGCAATCGGCAGAACCAGGGCCTGCACGGGCGCCAGCCATGTTGGAAACACCCCGGCATAGTGCTCAATCAGAAAAGCGACCAAGCGCTCCATGGTGCTGACATAGCCCCGGTGGATCATTACGGGACGGTGCGGCTGACTGTCTTCGCCGATATACTCCAGCTTGAACTGCGCGGGCAGGTGCCTGTCCACTTGAATGGTAGACACAGTTTCTTCTTTGCCGAGCACGTTCCGCAGCTGGATGTCTATCTTTGGCCCATAAAACGCCGCTTCTCCATGTCCTTCGTAAAACGGCAGGTTCAAGTCACGGAAAACTTCGCGCAACTCTCCTTCGGCTTGTTCCCACAGGCCGGGATTATCCACATACTTTTCCGTATTTTTGGGATCGTGCAGGCTCAAGCGATAGGTGTACTCGCTGATCCCCAGCTTGCGATAGGCGGCTTCCACCATCAGCAGGGCGCTTTTGACTTCTTCTTTGACCTGATCTTCGCGGCAGAAGATATGCGCATCGCTGAGCGTCATGGCCCGCACCCGCTCCAGGCCGTTGAGTTCGCCCGACTTCTCATACCGGTACATCGTGCCCAGCTCCGCCAGGCGAATGGGCAGGTCGCGGTAGGAATGCATGTCGTTCTGGTAGATCATAATGTGGTGCGGACAGTTCATTGGACGCAGCACAAACTCTTCGGTTTCAGTCTTCATTACCGGGAACATGCTGTCTTTGTAATGCTCCCAATGGCCGGACTGCTTGTACAAATCCACTTTGGCGATGTCTGGCGTAAACACATGGTCGTACCCAGCCTCGGTCTCGGTGTCCTGCACATAGCGTTCTAAGACCTGGCGCAATATCGCCCCTTTTGGCAGCCAGAGCGGCAGGCCCGGCCCCACGGCGGCGGAGTTCGCGAAGATGCCTAGCTGCCGACCCAATACTTTGTGGTCGCGCTTCTTCGCTTCTTCCAGGCGCACGAAATAAGCATCCAACTCTTCCTGGGTGTCAAACAGAACGCCGTAGATGCGCTGCAATTGAGGCCGTTTCTCGTCACCGCGCCAGTACGCGCCCGCCGTGTGATCCAGCTTGAAGACACCGATCTGCCCGGTGCTTGCCACGTGCGGCCCTCGGCACAGATCGGTAAAGTCACCCTGCGTATAGAACGAGATTGTTTCTCCGACGGGCAAATCTTGAATAAGTTCGGTCTTGTACGGCTGCCCACGCTCTTCTTCATAGGCCAGGGCTTCCGCGCGCGGCTTTTCGGAGCGTGTGAGCGGCAGGTCGCTTTTTTGAATGCGCCGCATGCGGGACTCAATCCCGGACAAGTCGTCGGGGGTCAGCGAGCGGGGCAGGTCGAAGTCATAGTAAAAACCGTCCTCGATTGGCGGGCCGATGGCAAGTTTGGCATCTGGAAACACTTCCAACACAGCCTGGGCCATGACATGTGCTGCCGTGTGCCGTTTCTTCCAAATCTCCGCCGGTTGCTGCTGCTGCTGTTCGCTTATAGGTTGATCTGCCACGCTGCCTCAATCTTCTGCCAAAGGGTGACTTAAAGTATAGCCGATGGCCTGCCCCTTTGTCAAACAAAACAGCCCCGCCGTTTGGCGAGGCTGCTGCATACCTATGTTGCTGCTTTCATGTTGCCTTCCCTTTGGCCCCGTATATGTCGTATGTACCCGAAGAAGTCAGGTGGCTGATTGGGGGCCACTTCCCCAACCACGCTCCCCAGCCCATTATCCACATACCGGCGCGTCTTGCCTGACAGTGGGGTGAGCAGGTTCCTGGGGCAGCGTCATTTAATCCTTTCAGCACAGCACTGATATGCCTACCGGAGACAGCAGGGCGATCTCCATAGGCTTTGCCAGAGTTTGCTTGCCCTCGGCATCCAGTTTTTGAAGTGCGGCGTTTGCGTATGCTGGTCCAGGGCATTCTTTGCAGTCCACTCTTCATGCGTATAGAACACTGCCGGGTCGTCGTTGGATTGGAACACATCGTAGCGCAGGCAGCCCTCCTCCTGCCGCGATGGGGCGAGCATGTTTTGCAAGCCCTGCTGAACTTTTTCCTCTTGGCCTGGTTTGGCCGTGATCTTTGCGATTACTGTAAGCGTTGCCATCTGTTTTGCTTTCTTGTTTTAACAGGAGGCCCCCGCCCCTTAGGAACTCGCCCCCGGCCCCTTCCTTAAGGGAAGGGAGTAAGAGAAATTGTCCTTTGTCCTCCGGGTCTGCCAGTGCAGCCCTCCGGGTCTGCCAGTGCAGGAACGGGGGCTGGAGGTGAGGGCAGTTTTCCCTTGCGGCAATGGTCTCTTAGGCGGGGGCAAGCTCGACTTTGATCCAGCCGGGGCGGCGCTCGTCAAAGGCCTTGTAAGCGTCAAGAACCTCACTCATCGTTTCAATCTCAGTCAGGACTTTGGTCGGGTCCACGGTGCCGTTCTTGACCAAGTCAATGAGATGCGGAATATATTTGCGATGGTTGCAGTTGCCCATTCTTATGGTCAGGTTCTTGTTCATGGCCGCGCCGATCGGGAAGAACTGGTCGGTCTGCGGGTACACCCCGATAATGGCGAATGTCCCCGCTTTGGCAATGGCTTTGACAGCCCACTCGGCCACTTGCGAGGGCGCATTGCCGGGAATCCAGTTTTTACCATCGGGATGCTGTTCCGGCGCGATCTTTTGGACTTCTTCCCCAAATGTCTGCTCTTCTTGTTTAGCCTGCTCCGCGGCAGGGCCGCTGTGGGCATGGTAGGCGTCCACGCCGACAGCGTCAACAACGCAGTCCAGCCCCGTTCCCCCCGTCAGTCGCTTGAGCGCTTCCACCGGGTCTTCCTGATCAAAGTTAATCGTTTCGGCTCCCTGCCTGCGGGCCATGTCCAGGCGCGAGGGAATGGCGTCAATGGCAAAAATGCGCCCTGCCCCCATGCTTTGCGCGCTGGCGATTACAAACTGTCCGACCGGGCCGCAGCCGAACACGGCAACCGTGTGGCCGGGCTTGATGTCGGCGAGGTCTGCGCCGAAATAGGCCGTGGGCCAGATGTCGGAAATGGTGATGGCCTGGTCGTCCGACACTTCATCAGGCAGCTTGACACAGGTTACGCTGGCAAAGGGAATGCGCGCCTTTTCCGCTTGCAACCCCTGAACCGGGCCGCTGTCTTTTGGGCCGCCGAAAAACGATGTGCCCGCATCAGGGCCGTTCGGGTTGGCTTTGTCGCACTGCGAGTAATATCCCGCGCGGCAGTACGCGCACATCCCGCAGCCAATGGTGCTGCCGATCACGACGCGGTCGCCAATGTTGAGGTTGCGCACATCCGTGCCGACCTGCTCCACAATGCCGACGCCCTCATGACCTAAAATGGTTCCCGGCACCATCGGCGAGACAGTGCCCCGGATAAAGTGCAAATCCGTGCCGCAGATCGCGCTCGCCGTGAGCCTGACAATGGCGTCTGTGGGTTCTTGAAGGGTAGGTTCCGGCACGTCATCCAGGCGAATATCGCCTATTCCGTGCCAAACAACTGCTTTCATAGTGTAGTCTCGATTCTATGGGTGATAGGAGCAAGGCTCTCTCTGACGTGCGGGTTTTACCCGCCGCTCTCCGCACATAAACCGAACGGGCATAACAACCATCAGCCGCGCCCCGCCGCCTAAGTTCTGGGGAACAGGGGTAAGACGGCCCTCACCCGGCGCCGCGCGCCACCCTCTCCCGCAAGCGGGCGAGGGTTAGGACTTATTCCCTCTGGCTACCCAGAACTTAGGCGGGGGGGCTACTCATGTCAAACAAAAACAGCCTTGCCGGTAAAGGCAAGGCTGTATCCAAACGAGTATACGCAGGGTGGCTAGGCAGCCATAGTGCGCTTGCGGGCTTTGAGTGCCAGCGCGCCCAGGCCCAGCAGGCCGATGGTGAATGCCGCGTACTGCGATGGCTCAGGAGCCGCCGCAAGACCCGTGTTGTTGAGAACACCGGTTCCCGCGAAGTCGCTATCGATGAACTGCGCACCCGAGTTGGCACCCCCGTAGGTCCCAGCCATGGCGAATGTTGTTCCGCCGTCAAAGGACAGGTTGCCGATAATGTCTGTTCCCGCGAAGTTGAGGTTGACAAAGGGAGTGGCATTGTTGCTCGTCGTCAGGATCAAGCTTGCCAAATCGCCGATGTAGTTGTTGGCAGTGCCACCGGTCAGCGTCAGGACGCCGCCGGTGCCGACACTCACGGTGCCGCTGCCCAATGTGCCATCGTTCCCGGCAACAAGTGTTCCGGCAGTGACCGTCGTGCCACCGGCATAGGTGTTTGCGCTAGTCAATGTCAGCGTGCTCGGGCCGTTCTCCGTCAGGGCAATGTTATTATTGTTCGTCCCTGCACCGCCAATGGTACCGCTGAAGGTATCAGCGGCAGTGTTGGCGACCACCAATGTGGAAGGTGTCGCGCTGTTGCCGGCGACGATGTAAGTCCCTGTCGCGCCGCTGGCGACTTGAATGCCCGCCACCTGCTGACTGATGCCATCCAGTCTCAATGTCACATTACTGTTGAAGCTGCCGGTCGCACCCGTCGGAGTGCCGCCGAAGGTGACTGTTGTTGCTGTCGGCAATGCGTTTGCCACGCCCAGTTCCACCACCATCGGATTGGCTGCGGTTGCACTGCTGGTCAGGATCGTGTTCTGGCTGCCTGTGCCGTAAGTATTCGCCGCATCAAATTTGAAGATCGCCGGATTGGTTCCCGCCTGCGAGGTCTGGTTGAAGAGTGTCAGACCGCCAACGCCGCTGATCACGCCTCGGAAATCGATAGGACCGGATTGGTTGTTGCTGTCAACACGAATCGTTGTGTTGCTTGCCAGGTTGACCGTACCGGTCAAGCCGGTATTGGCTGTATTGAAACCGCTGTTGAAGAAGTTCAGTGCCCCATTGCCGCCAATACCGCTGCCGTTGAGCGTAAAGTTATTGACGAGGTTGGGAACGCCACCGGCATGATCCTGAATGGTCAGCCGTGAACCCGCAGCCACAGAAACGGCTCCGGTACCTAGCCCACTTCCCAGGGTGCTAGCTGAAACCACTTCGCCTGACGTGATGATTGTCCCACCCGAGTAGGTGTTTTTATTCGTCAACTTCAGCGTGCCCGTGCCACTCATGGTGATGTTTGTCAAGGCAGTGGTATTATCCTGCACGATGCCGGTGACCGCATAATTGCCCGCATCAAAGAATGCAAACCCGCGATTGCTGGTAAGGACATTGTTTTGGAGTGTGCCGCCCAGAGTAAGAGTACCTGCCAACGAGTCGAGGCTGTATCCGCCGCCACCTCCGCCAATTCCAATGTTGCCGCCAAATGTGTTATTGCCGGAGATGTTGCGCAAGAATGCGAAGGTAGGACCTACAGTTCGACCGCCGACACTGAGCGTCTTGTTCGCAGGAATGGCGACACCCCCGATCAGTTCAATCGCGCCGATTGCTCCGTTAGTCGAAGTTGTCATATTGATTGCCTGCGCTGTGCTTGCTGCCCCTAGCGCATTGCTGTTCGCCAGCCGAAGATTGCCGATGTTAACATTTCCTGCGCCGGTGAACGACACAGGGCCCGTAAATGTGTTGGCGCTGCTCAGCAGCAAAGTACCCGTACCTGTCTTGGAAAAACCGCCCGCGCCGCTTAGGATGCCGTTTTCAGTAAAGCCACCGGCACCGATATTAAATGCTGTGGTGGCTGCCAATGTCAGGTCCAGGCCGTTCACCACATTGCCTGCGCCAGTGGTCACACTTGGCGTTGTGCCGCCCAGACTGATGGAGTTGCTTGCGCCCGCTGTCGTCGCCAAGGTAACTGCGCCGGTATTGGTGAAATTGAGTTTGTTCGCTATGATCTGCGTCAGGAGATCATCCGTAGCGGTGTAGGTCGTGCCGCCGAAGTTCAGGATGCCGGTTGTGTCCGAAGTGGTGACATCACCATCGAAGCCATTGGAGAAGTTACCGGAAACAGGGGCAGCGGCTGTGCCCGTGCCGCCGCCTGTGTAGTTGAAGGTTGCGGCGGAGGCGGAATGCAGGCTTCCCGCCAGCGCCAAGCCGACCGCCAGCGTTCCGACGGCACGTCGGGCAGCAAGGCGTCGCAGGGACGCAGAAATGCCCCGGCTTTGAGGGGCGCGCGTGGCAACAGTGGATGTGGGTTTCATAAAAGTTCCTTGTGCCGAGATCGGCGGGACGTGAGTACAATGTCCTACTACTTAAGCAGCAGCATACTCACAAAGATAATGACCAGGAAAGCAGCCTTGAACAACAGGCTGCGGAACGAATAAACAAGCAGGCAGGAGCGCCTCTCTGACAACGTATGCTATTATAACACGTCTTCAGGGAAAAGCATAGGGCGTATTCCTTTGTTTTCTTCCGGTATTCCTTTGTTTTTATAATCCCCGCAAGGATACGGGGACTAGGTGCGAGAAGCACCTTCGCTTGTTCCCGCGAGTGTTCAAGCGTATACCGACGACGGAACAAATCGTTCCGTCGTCGGTATGCCCTTGCAATGCAGGGGAGACGGCAAAACAAGCCCTTCGGTACGACGCGGGGCGGCGCGGGACAGGTCATTCCCAAAGGGTTGAATTGAAACGCTCCCCTTTCGCTGCCCGGCTTGACAACGGCGTGCGGGTGCGTTATAATGCAGCATTCCCCCGCAATGATGCGTCTCGGAACAAACTCACGGCGCTGATGCCCATTCCAGGTGTGTCCACGCCATGTCCTTGTTTGACCATTATGCGCTCGACGGCTTTTACGACGAGATGTTCGCAAAGCCCGCCGAGCCGCGTCCCCATTATCAAAGCCTCCATGCGACGTTGTCCGCCCTGACGCCTGCCGACTTCCGGCAGCGCGCGCAGATGGCCGAGATGTCCATGCTCAATCAGGGCGTCACCTTCACGGTCTATTCCGATGACCGGGGGCTGGAAAAAACGTTTCCCGTAGACCTGGTGCCGCGTATTATCACCCATGACGAGTGGGGAACGATTGAGCGCGGGCTGATCCAGCGCCTGCGCGCCCTTAATCTTTTCCTGCATGACATCTATCACGACCAGCATATCTTGCGGGATGGCGTGGTGCCGCGCGAGCTGATTGTCAACGGCAAGCACTTCCGGCGCGATTTGCTGGGCGCGAAAATCCCCAAAGACGTGTATGTGCATATCTGCGGCACAGACCTGGTGCGCGATGCATCGGGCAGTTACTGCGTGCTGGAAGACAACCTGCGCTCGCCGTCGGGCGTCTCGTATGTGATGCAGAACCGCCTGTTGATGACCCGCATCTTCCCGCGCTTATTCCACGAAAACCGGGTGCTGTCGGTCGACCATTACTGCTCGCAACTTTTGACCAACCTGCGCTATATCTCGCCCCGCGCCATTGACGAGCCGAGCGTGGTGCTGCTGACGCCGGGCGAGTTCAATTCGGCCTACTATGAGCATGCGTTTCTGGCGCAGCAGATGGGGATTGACCTGGTGCAGGGGCGCGATTTGTATGTGGAAAACAACTGCGTCTGGATGAAGACGACGCGCGGGCCGCAGCGCGTGGACGTGATCTACCGGCGCATTGACGACGACTTTCTGGACCCGCTGACATTCCGCCCGGACTCTTCTCTGGGCGTGCCGGGCCTGATTAATGCCTATCGCGCGGGCAATGTCGCGCTAGCCAAGGCCGTCGGCACAGGCATTGCGGACGACAAAGTAGTCTATGCGTTTGTGCCGCAGATGATCAAGTATTATCTCGGCGAAGACGCGCTGCTGCCCAACGTGGAAACGTTTCTTTCCAGCGACCCTTTGCAGCGGGACTATATTCTCAGCAATTTGGACAAATTGGTGGTCAAAAACGCCAACGAAGCCGGCGGCTACGGGATGCTGATGGGGCCGCAGTCCACCAAAGCCGAGCAGGACGAGTTTGCCGCGCAGATTGTCGCCGACCCGCGCTCGTTTATCGCGCAGCCTCTGGTGCAAATCTCCCGCGCCCCGTCGTTTGTGCCCGACGCGCAAGGGTTTGAAGGGCGGCATATCGACCTGCGTCCCTATATTTTGATGGGCGAGGACATCACAATCATTCCCGGCGGCCTGACCCGCGTCGCGCTGCGCAAAGGCTCGTATGTAGTCAATTCCAGCCAGGGCGGCGGCAGCAAAGACACCTGGGTGCTGGCCCGCAAGTCTCCCCCGTCCCAATCGCAGTCGCAGGGACAGGGCGGCCAAAAGCAGTCGCAAAGCCAGGGCGAACGCGGCGCAGACGCCGACCATGACTAAACGCAGAGGCAGGAGTAGATGCCGTGCCATACTTCACACTCTTTGACTACCTCTACCACAGTGTCCTGGATATTTTTTATCTCATCATCAACTGGTTTATTGTAGGGCTTATAGCCCGCTCTCACTGGAAGCAGCATTTGAAATGGGCCGTCCCGGCTGCAATAGACGTCAGCATGCAATGTTGTCTTCGATTTGTTTATGACCTGCATTACTTCCTGCACATTGACACTCGTATGCAGACATATGTAGTTGGTCAAACCTTCGGATATATTGGTTCTGTATTCGGCATCTATGGCACATGGATGTTTTGGCGCACCATCAAGCAAAGCATTCAAATCGCGGCAGGCAAAGACCTGTTCACACAGCCGTTCGGCGAAGCAGAGCCGGGCGTGTGGCCCCCGCCGCCGAGAGTGCAGCCTTAAGATGGCCCCCCCGGCCCTAAGTTCTGGGGGAGCAGGAAAGAAAGTGGGTCACCCCTTTCCTAATCCGGGTACCCCAGAACTTAGGGCGGAGGGGCCTTCCTAAACGTACACACCTTGAGGAAACCATTCACTTATGCTCGCACGCGAAGCAGATGCCATGTTCTGGATCGGACGCTACATTGAGCGTGCCGCATCCACCGCCCGTATTGTGGACGTTCACTACCACTCCGAGCTTGAGGGGGCCTTTCCGCTTGCCGAAAGCGGCGAAGGCGACCCCAATGCGCTCTGGGAGCCGATCCTCTCCATATCGGGCGATGCCCGGCGCTTTCACGCGCGGCATGGGGGCGACCAGAACGAGCAGCACATCCTGGACTTCTTTGCGTTTGACAAGTCCAACTCCAACTCCATTACGTCCTGCGTTATCCGCGCCCGCGAGAACGCGCGCGGGGTCCGGGAAATGCTTTCGTCGGAGATGTACGAAAGCCTCAACATGTTCTTTCTGGAAACCACCCGCTGGAGCGTGGACAAGATACTGGACGCCTCGCCCCATGCTTATTTTCAGCAGGTGAAAAACGCCACGTATCTGTTCAGCGGCATTATGGACCGAACCATGCCCAGCGGCGAAGCGCGGTCGTTTCTGGAATGCGGCCTGTTTTTAGAGCGTGCCGATAAGACCGCCCGCATGCTGGATGTCAAATACCATATTCTGCGAACGTCTCAGCACAACAATATCGGCCCTCTGGACCAGCACCAATGGACAGCGGTTTTGCGTTCGGTGGGCGCGTTTGAAGCCTTCCGCAAGGCCCATCGCTTCGGCATCACCCCGGAAAAAGTCGTCTCCTACCTAGTCCTCAACCCGACCTTTCCCGCCTCGCTGTGCTACTCCATTTCGCGCGCCCGCCAAGCCCTGCGCGAGATCGGGGGCACGCTCAACAAGCCGCCCGCCAACCGCGCCGAACGGCTGATGGGCCGCCTGCGCGCCGACCTCGCCTACCTGACCGCCGAAGAGATCATAGAAAGTGACCTGCACGAGTTTCTGGACCAGGTGCAGGTGCGCTGCATTGAGATCGGCAGCGCCATCTCCGAGGCCTACCTGCGCTACTGACAGCGGGTCAGCATCCCTCCGCTGAAGGGGAAGCTTGCGGCGGGCCGGTTCCCTTGACGAGGCGGGGCCGCTGTGCTACAATAACGCACGGAAAAGGCGAAGCCGCCTGGTGTTTTGTCCCGAAGGAGTTTTTATGACAACCGTGTTCTCCAAAACGTGTGGCCGCTGGGTCATTCTCAGTGCCGCGACAATGGCCTTGACGCTGCCCGGCATGGGCGCCGCGCCCACGCATCACGCTCTGGCGGCCAAGCCCGCAGCGGCCCCGATTGTGCGGCTGCAAACAGCAAAGGGGACTATTCTCATCAAACTGTTCCCCAAAGACGCGCCCATTTCAGTGGCAAACTTTGAGAAGCTGGTAAACAAGGGGTTTTACAACGGCCTGACGTTTCACCGCGTCACAGACCTCGGAGGTGGGCCAAATCAGGGGCATATCGTGCAGGGTGGCGATCCGGCGGGCAACGGCAACGGCGGGCCGGGCTACACGATTAAAGGCGAGTTTCCAGGCAACGGCGTCGCGAATCCCCTCAAGCACAAAGCCGGAGCCGTGGCAATGGCGCGGGCGGGCGACCCCAACTCCGCCGGGTCGCAGTTTTACATCGTGGTCACTCCCGCGCCTTTCTTGGACGGACAGTATGCCGTATTCGGCCAGGTCATCAAAGGGCTAGACGTGGCGGCCAAAATCCAGCAAGGCGACAAGATGACGAAAGTGACACTGGTTAAATGACTAAAAGAGTGCAGGCACAGGTCTCGGGCCATGTGCAGGGAGTGGGTTATCGTTACTACGCCGCGCATGTGGCGGAAGGTTTGGGAATTGTCGGCACCGTGCGCAACACGCATGACGGCGGCGTGGAAGCCATTGCCGAAGGGGGAGAAAGTATACTGCACGAGTTTCTGGTCGCGCTGAAGCACGGCCCGCAGCAGGCGCAGGTGACAGAGATCGCCACCGCCTGGTCGGACGCCACAGGCGAGTTTGACACATTTGACGCCGTATCGTAACGTGGGGAGAAGCGAGGGGAGAAGTGGGCCTAGAGGGATTCGAACCCCCAACCTACCAGTTATGAGCCGGCAGCTCTAACCGTTGAGCTATAGGCCCCTGCCGCGCCTTATTATAGCACAAAAGCCGGGCGACGCATCACGCGCCGCCCGGCTTTTGCTGTGACAATCAACTGTCAATGCGTGGCGGAGGACACACCCACGCCGCGCTTCCACGCCGGACGTGCCGATTCATAGGCGGTGATGTCCGGTTCATGCTGCATTGTCAGGCCAATATCATCCAGTCCGTTCAGCAGGCAATGCCGCCGGAACGCGTCCACCTCAAACGTTTCCTGCCAGCCTGTGCTGTCCGACACGGTCTGCGTTTCCAGGTCAACCGTCAGCATGTAGCCCGGCGTCAGGGCGCGTTCCATGAGAAGCGCGACGGTGTCTTCGGGCATGACCAAAGGCAGCATGCCGTTCTTAAAGCAGTTGTTATAAAAGATGTCGGCATAGGACGGTGCGATAATCGCCCGAAACCCATAGTCATTGAGCGCCCACGGCGCATGCTCGCGCGATGACCCGCACCCAAAGTTCTTGCCTGCAATCAAGACCGCTGCGCCTTGATACTGCGGCTGGTTCAGCAGAAAGTCGGGGTTGGGCGTCCGGCCATCCGCTTCGTAACGCCAGTCAAAGAACAGAAACTTCCCGAAGCCCGTGCGCTCAATGCGCTTGAGAAACTGCTTGGGAATAATCTGGTCGGTGTCGGCATTGGCCCTGTCCAGCGGGGCGGCAATGCCTGTAAGTGTCGTGAATGCGTCCATAATAAGTTCTCCCATCGGCTCTAAAAGTCGTAAGTTATGCGGGGCGGTGCGCCTTGAGCAGCACCCGCTGCCAGGCAAAGTGGGTTTCGCCCGCCGTGTCCGTCGTGATGTGAAATGCGCGCCGCGCGTCGTCCGAGGCGTCCGCGAACATTTGATGCACCTGCGCCGCCCGGTCGCCATCGCAGCCTGCCACCGCAAGCCACGCGGACAATGTGAGTTTAATCTCCCCGGTTTGCGTCTCAACAGCGGAGACGCGCAGCCCGGCGTCTTCCGTGAGTTCCCGCCAGGCACGGGCGGATAAATTGGCGACATGGGACGTGTCCCGCAGTCGCTCCACGGCGTTCTGCCACTCGGCAACCGCCGGCTCGTCGTCCGGTACGGTGGTATCGCCCAAGACAAACACGCCCTGCGGCTTCAGCACGCGCCGTGTTTCGCCCAAAAACGCCCGCACATTGCGGAAGTGGTGCGGGGCGATGCGCACGGTTACCAGGTCAAACGCCGCGTCGCTAAACGGCAGGCTCTCCGCCCAGGCTTCCTGCCAGGCGACATTGGCAATGCCCTGCTCCTGCGCCTGCCGCGCCGCCTGCGCCAGCATGTTGGGGGACACATCGCAACCGGTCACATGGGCGACATGCGGGGCGAGCGCCAGAGCTGTATAGCCCGTGCCGGTGGCAACATCCAGCACGCGCCACGCAGGGTGGGGATCGGCCCAAATGAGCATCTGCTGAAGCGTTGCGTCAGACCAATTGGCCCAGCGATTGTCGTACAAGGCCGCTTGTTTATCAAACTGTGCTTTCGCGGATGTGCTCATAAGTTAACCCGCGAAAATATCGTCTACCGTGACCATCAGGCCGTTGAAAGCACCCGACACGACCGTTTCCCCTGCGCCGTAAGAGCCGATGGTTTCTATGGCATCCACCGTCAAGCGCACCACGTCTACAGTTTGTGTTTCCGTGCGCACGACCCATACTTCGCGCACATCTACCGTGCGGTAGTCGGCGAGCTTTGCGGCCAGCACGGCAGGCTTATCGGAGGGAGAGAGGATTTCCACCACCAACTCCGGCGCGGGCGACAAAGGGGCAGGATCGGTATTCGGCGGGTTTTGTGCCAGTCGTTCGCTGCTGATAAACAGCACATCAGGCTGACGCGCACGCAGTCTTGACGCGCGGACTACGAGAACATCACAGGGGGCGGCAATGACTTCGCCGAACTTATGGGCCTGCTCATACACGCGCAGGGCACTTAAGATATTGGCGACAATGCGCTGATGCAGGCGTGTGGGGTTGGACAATTGTTGTTCTCCATAGAGGCGGTAGACTTTCCAGCCGTCCAGGATGTCGTAGCGCGCCATCTCTTCAGGCGAAGCTAGATATTCTTCATACGTCATGGGGCGCGTCACGCCCGGCACATCGGTGGTCGGTTCTGCAATTGCCATGTGCGTTCTCCTTCGGTCAGCCTGCTTCCGCTAAAAGAGTGCCCAGTAATTCCTAAAGAGGCCCCCCCGCCTAAGTTCTGGGGAGCCGGATAGACACAATACGAGAGCAGTTCTCGTATCCAGTCTTTATCTTGTCCTACTCATGCTCCCCAAACTTGGGGCGGGGGAGCCTCTTTAGGAGTTGTTATGTAGACTTTAAGTTTAATCTACCCACGTGCGAATGTCTACCAAGTGTCCTGTAATTGCCGCCGCCGCCGCCATTTGCGGGGAGACCAGATGGGTGCGTCCGCCTTTGCCCTGTCGTCCCTCAAAGTTGCGGTTGGACGTGGATGCGCACCGCTCGCCCGGCTGCAAGATGTCCGGGTTCATGCCCAAACACATGGAACACCCGGCTTCGCGCCAGTCAAAGCCCGCATCGCGGAAGATGGCATCCAATCCCTCGCGCTCGGCCTGCTGCTTGACCTGCTCCGACCCCGGCACGACCAACGCGCGCAGGCCCGCATGGACTTTCCTGCCCTTCAGGATGCCCGCAGCGGCACGCAGGTCTTCAATGCGCCCGTTAGTGCAGCTTCCAATAAACACCGTGTCCAGGCCGATGCTCTGCATGGGCGCATTGGCTTCCAGGCCCATGTACTCTAAGGCACGCGCGGCGGCGCGGCGGTCGGCTTCATCGGCATAGTCGTCGGGGGACGGCACGGCAGACGTGATCGGCACAACCATGCCGGGGCTGGTGCCCCACGAGACATAAGGCGCGATCTCATCGCCATTCAGCTCTACAACAGTATCGTAGACCGCCCCGTCATCGGTGGGCAGGGTGCGCCACCAGGCCAGAGCTTCGTTCCATTCCACGCCTTGCGGCGCGAACGGCTTGCCCTGCACATACGCGAAGGTCTTGTCGTCCGGCGCGATCATGCCCGCGCGCGCTCCGGCTTCAATGCTCATGTTGCAGACTGTCATGCGGCCTTCCATGCTGAGCGCGCGGATCACATCGCCTGTATACTCTACCGCGTAGCCGGTCGCGCCCGCCGTGCCGATCTTGCCGATAATGGCAAGGATCACGTCTTTGGCGGTCACGCCGTTGCCGAGCGTCCCGTTGACACGGATTTCCATCGTCTTGGGGCGGGATTGGGGCAAAGTCTGCGTGGCGAGAATGTGCTCCACCTCGCTCGTGCCGATGCCGAAGGCCAGCGCGCCAAACGCCCCATGCGTAGACGTATGGCTGTCGCCACAACAAATCGTCATGCCGGGCTGGGTTAGGCCAAGTTCGGGTCCGATCACATGGACAATGCCCTGGCGCTTGGAATGCAAATCATACAGGGTCACGCCGAAATCGGCGCAGTTCTGCGCGAGCGTCTCCATTTGCAGCTTGGACACCTGGTCTAAGATGGGCAGGGAACGGCTGGTCGTGGGGACGTTGTGGTCCATCGTCGCCACCGTCAAATCCGGGCGGCGCACAGTGCGCCCGGTCAGGCGGAGGCCTTCAAATGCCTGGGGCGAGGTCACTTCATGCACCAGGTGCAGGTCGATATACAGCAAATCGGGCTGGCCTGCTTCGGTGCGGACGACATGGGCGTCCCATATCTTTTCAAACATTGTGCGGGGCATGGTCATTGAGTTTCTCCTGTGCGTGTTACCAATAGTCGGCGGCAAGGCCGTCTATGGCTTGAAAGTGAGCGTCGCGCGTCGCGAGTGTCAGGCTGTGCTGGACAGCGAGCGCGGCAATCCAGATGTCGTTGTCGGGAATAGGGCGGCCTTTGGCGCGCAGCTCGTGCTTGAGCCTCCCATAAATTGAAGTGGTCTCTGCGTCGCAGACCAGCATCGTATTTCCAAGCGCGAGAGCGTTTACACGCTGAATGTTCTGCGGCGCACGAGCCGAGTTGTACGCGCCGTGGTACAGTTCGCCCAGCACAATGCTTGCGTATAAGATGCTGTGGCTATCGCGAATGCGCTGTTCTACGATAGGGTCGTGCGATGTCAGCGCAATGACAATGTTGGTGTCGAGCAGATAATCACCACCCATTTGGGTCAATTCTTTCGCAGTCTTCTTCAATAACACGCTTCATTTCGTCTGCGTCTTCTTTGCTAAAGAGGCCAGCAAATTGAAGCGCGGCTGGCCCGGAGATACCTGGCGGCGTCACTGTCCCGCCAAGCGACTCTACGATGCCAAGCACATATTTCTGCTGCGTAGGCGTGAGTGTCCGTACTTTTGCATTGAGTGTTTCTACCAGTGTCGTATCCATACTGTGCGCCTCCATCAAGCAATTACCATTCAGTGCGGTCAATCCTCTCACGATCTTCTTCTAAAGCCTGCTCCATGAGAACCAAATCTTCAGGTGAAATGCTGCCCGCGAATTGCGCCCATGATGCGCCCGGTACGCCGGGTGGAGTTGTCGTTTGCGGCTTATTCTCCTGTGATCGTACAAAGTCAAGCACGTTCTTCTGTTGCGCGGGTGAAAGCGCCTGCATGCGCGTGGTGACTTCTTCAATCGCTGGGTTACCCATGTGCGCCTCCCGCTTTAAAACGCTGCTGTTCTCTCATACGTCTATTATAGGCGATATTTACGCCCCTGTCCAATACCTATTTCACGGCCTATCAAGACGTGAGGTATATTAATCCAATGGAACTTCGTCACCTGCGCCACTTTGTTGCCGTCGCCGACACCCTGCACTTTGGCCGCGCCGCCGAGCGCCTTTATATGGCGCAGCCGCCGCTTTCGCAGAGCATTCGGCAGTTGGAAGAAGAGGTCGGCTCCCAATTGTTTGAGCGCACCAGCCGCCGCGTGGCTTTGACACCCGCCGGGATTGTCTTTCAGGCCCACGCCCTGCGCATCCTCCAAAGCGCAGACGATGCTTGTGTGGCCGCCCGCCGCGCGGAGCTTGGCGAAGCGGGGTGGCTGGGTATCGGCTTTTCCGCATCGGCCTCGTATGACGTGCTGCCCGACGTGCTCCGCGCGTTTCGCGAGGCTTATCCAGAGGTTGACCTGCGCCTGTACGAAATGAATGCGGCTGAGCAGGCCCACGCCCTGCGCGACGGCAAAATCCATCTGGGCCTCGCGCGCCCGTCCATTGAGGAGCCGGGGCTGGTACGGGAAACCATCACCCACGAGCCGTTTGTGGTGGCTTTGCCGTCTTCCCATCCGCGCGCCGCATCCGCCGATTTGGATTTAGCCGACTTCGCCGATGAGCCGTTTATTCTGTTCCCCACCCTGCCGAAACCGTCGTATGGCGACAGCATTGTGCAAGTCTGCGCCCAGGCCGGGTTTGTGCCCCAGGCGGCCCAGGAAGTGCGCGAAATGCAGACCGCAATCTCGCTGGTGGCGGCGGGCATGGGCATCGCCCTCATTCCCGCGCCCGTCCAGAATATGCAGCGCATGGGCGTGGCCTATCGCCCCTTGCGCGCGCCGCTGGCATTCACCGAATTGACGGCGGCGACCCGGCAGCATGACGTGTCCCCCACCCTGCGCAACTTCTTAACACTGCTGCGGGCACGCTGAGTGCCTGGTGTTTGATAAGCGTTGTGTCGGCATATAATAGGCGTTCCCAGCGCATACCAACGACGGAACAATTTCTTCCGTCGTTGGTACGCGCTTGCACACCCGGCGCAACGCCGATGCAACACGGGGGCAAGACCGGTCACGCGGGGCGAGCAGCGCTTCCGATTATGGGGTTTCATGGGTGGGTAACATTAAACCCGGAGGCTAAAACAATGAACCCACAAGACAGCCGGCATGATGTTTGGATTGATGCCGTGTCGCACGAAGCCGTGTCCGAACACGACCATCATTATCAGAGTTTCTATGACGGAAAGCATTACCACTTTAAGGACAGCGTCAACAAGCAGACGTTTGACGAAGACCCGCAGCTCTGGGTATCCACGGCGCATGCATCGCAAACGTCCGCGCATCTTTCGGCGACGGGGGAAGATGAGTAGGCATGGCACTGGCATCTGAGCGGAAATAATAGGGCACGCACAGCAACCGGCAGGGTGTATTACCGCGACAAGTGCCGCAAAGGGCGCGGGGCGTAGGGGGAGAGCGGGCTACACCGCCTCGCCGGGCGTCTGGGTGGGGGGCAGAACGGCGGGGGCGTCTTCGGTGGGCTGGGACGCGGCGCGGCGGGCGACGGCGACTTTGCCTTCCAGCAGGGGGGCATCGCCGTCTTTGCGGGCCGGAGGCTTTGTTTCCTCGGTGTCGCGGGACAGGGTGGTCTGCACGACGGTGGCAGCCTGGCGAACGGCGACCACATCGGCTTGAAACTGGGGAAACAGGCGAAGAACAATCACCTGAACGGCGGCGGCAATCGGCACGGATAAGAGTGTCCCCGCGATGCCGAACAGGGTGCCGCCCGCAAGCAGGGCAATCAGTGTCAAAAGTGGGTGCAAATGGACGCTGCCGCCAATCACGCGCGGGGCGATGATATTGTCAAAAACCACCTGGTGAATGATAATCATAATGCCTGTGACCACCAGGGCAGGCACCAACCCTTGCGTCGCATAAGTCACAAAGCCAATCAGCAGGGTGGACACGAATGCCCCAAAGTACGGAATGGTGTACAAAATGCCTGCCGTGACAGCCAGTGTCAGGGCATACGAGCGCAGATTGGGCTGGTTCGCCGCCTGCCCGTGCAGCAGAACCGTGCCTGTCAGCCACAGCACGGCCCCGATTACGACCATATCTAAGCCCATCACGGTGAGAACGCCGCGCACCCAGTTGCCGAACACGGCGACAATGTCGGTCAGGACGGTCAATGCTCCTTCGCGGCGTTCGCTCGCGACCAGCAAAAGCCCTTTGCCGAGTATTTTATTGAAGTCCAGCAGGATAAAAAACGTAATGATCGGGACAATCACGACCCAAATGAGGTTGCCAGCCAGGGCGGGCAGATTGTCGCCCAGCCACTGCAAGCCCTTGCTCAGCAGCAGCGGAACATGCTGTGCCTGCTGAAGCACCGGCCCGCGCATCATAGACGGCACGTGCCAGCGGTTCATGGTGCGGACGGCGAAATCGCTCATGTCCTGGGCGCTGCCGTGCAGCAGGGCATTGGGCAGGCGGGACGTAATCAGCCCGGTCAATTGCCGACTGACCTGCGGGAGCAGACTGACCATCAGGGCAAAGAATGCCAGAAACAGCACGTAAATAAACGCGATGGCGGCCCCGCGACGCACGCGCAGGCGGAACAGGCCGCTCCGCTCCATGCGGTCCACTTCGGGGGCCAATGTCAGGGCGATGATAATGGCAACGAGCAGCGGGGGAATCAGCGCGCGCAGGGCATACAGCAGCCACAGCAGGGCAAAGGACAGTCCCAGCCATGCCACCACGGCAAAGAGCGACATCACTTTCTTTTGCTCAAATGTAGGAACGGAAGACATGGATTACGGCAATCGGCAGACGTGCGGTTTCACTCGGAAGGCGTGCCGGGCGGCTGGGCGGCGAGCAGGGGCAGGCCGATAAAGGTGCGCGGCGGGAGGGCCTCTTCCTCGTCGTCGTCTTCCACTTCAATATAGCTTTGCAGCATGGTGAACAGGTCAAACAAATCCTGGTTGGTGTTGGCTAACACATCATAGTTCGCCGCGACATCCGCCATGCGCTCCGGCTGGCGGCTGGTCGGCCCGGCCTGCGAAAGCCAGTCGGCAAAGACCCGCGCAGACAGCTCCGTCGGCGTGCCTTTGGGGAGGTTGTCGGCGATTTCCTTGAAGGTGCGGCCAAGCTCTATGGTCTGGTCCTGCAAAGACGGGGCCGACTCCGTGGGCGACGAGGTATCAGACATGGGACGGGGCCAGCCTTTCCAGATAGTCTTCCACGCGGGTCAGGACTTTGGTGCGGAGCTGCTCAATCGCAGTCTGCCGAACGCCCAGGTAGTTGACTGCCACGTAGCCGCCAAACGACTGGAAGTTCTCGTAGGTGGAAAAGCGGGCGATCTTTTCGGGCGTCTCAATGCGCTCCTGCGTATCGGCATCCAGGACTTCCAGCCGCTTGATAAAGGCGGCGGCCTGGTCGGTGTCCTGGATGCGATCGTTATACGAGAAACGGATCAGATAGCGGCGATTGTCCTGCGTGGTGTAGCGTTGGGTGATTTCCATAGGAGTGTTATCAGAAGAAAGAGTGGAGTGATGGGTATTTAGTGGCGTCGTCGCGGCTTGTGTTTCGGCGGCAGGGGGCGTTTCTCCTGCCTGCCGATGGCGGGCTTGTCTAAACGCTGCGCCCACGGCCCGGCACGGTGGCGGCGCACAAACGCCCGCGCGCCTTCGGCCCGTGCGCCGTCGCCTATTCCCTGGTAAGCCAGGCCAAGCAGATAATGCGCCTCGCCCGTCTTGTCTAAAAAGCGCTGGGTCGGCCCGGCAAAGGGGTCCAAAGCGGCGACCGCTTCCCGCCAGCGCCTTTGCGCGACGAGTTCCCGGCCCAGAGCCAGGCGCGCGGCAAAGAGCGTGTTCATGCCCGCGAAGAACGGCAGCATGACAATCAGCAGGCCCACGGTGTCTAAAAACCGGTGCAGCGGGCCGGGCACGAGCACATTGACAAGTGTCATCACAATCGTCATGACGACCAGCAGAACGAGAGTCGCCAGGCCATAGCGAATAATAATGCGTCCCAGCACGCGGTCGGCGTCTTCGTTGATCACAGGGGCGCTTGGGTCGGCCATAGACCCATAGTATACACGCAAAAACGCCCCGGCGGCAACAGGGTGCGCCGGGGCGAGCCAATTGTTCAAACCCGGTTATTGAAGCACAGGCACGGCGCGCGAGGCGCGGCGCGCGGGGGCGGGCTGCACTTCAGCGGCCTGAGGGCCATGATTGCCGTCCTCGATCTCAAACTGCACTTCCTGCCCTTCGGACAGGCTTTTGTAGCCGGTGTGCCGGATGGCCGAGTAGTGAACAAACACATTGCGCCGTCCATCGGCTTCAATAAAGCCGTAGCCTTTGCTGTCGCTGAACCATTTCACTTTGCCGTTTAACATGTCTCTACCCTCGTGTTTTCTCCGCTCTATGGGTTAAGTCTGCAGTACTGCACAGACGAGGTAGTTCCCCCGCCGTTTTGCCGGGCGGGGGCAGGGACAAACAGCCCTGCACTTTATTCTATCACAGGTCTATTTGTTTGTCAACTTACAATTTCATCCCATCTAAAGCAAGGACGACGAATGCGGGATAAAGCCCATCAGGTATAATAAGACTATGGCAGAGAAACGCAGCACGGGGGCCTGCCGGTTGTCCGTGCTGATGCCGGTCTTCAACGAGGAAAGCACGGTGGAGCGCATCATTCACGATGTGCTGGCTGTTCCCCTTGACCTGGAACTGGTCGTGGTGGACGACGGCTCCACCGACCACACGCGCGAGCGTCTGCGTGCCCTGGAAGCCGCGCACGATCCGCACCTGCGCATTGTCTATGCGCCGCGCAATGCGGGCAAAGGCGCGGCGATCCGCGTGGCCTTGTCCCACGCGCGGGGCGATGTCGTGGTTATTCAAGATGCTGACCGCGAGTATGTCCCCGCCGACTTCGTGCCTATGCTGGCGCAGATTGATGCGGGGGCGGCTGTTGTTTATGGCACGCGCCTCTCCCAGGCCGCCGAGCGGTTAAACCAAGAAGGCAGCGGCGAAGGGGCGCGAGACAAGTTCTTCCTCGCCCGACGCCTGCTGCCCTGGCTGACCAATGCCCTGTACGGCACGCGCCTTACGGACGAAGCCACCTGCTACAAGATGTTCCGGCGTGCTGTGCTTAGGGACATGCCCCTGCGCTGCGAACGCTTTGACTTCTGCCCGGAAGTAACGGCAAAGGTGGCGAAGCAGGGCCTGAAGATTTACGAAGTGCCCATTCACTATCACGCACGCACGGAAGCTCAGGGCAAGAAGATCGGCTGGCGCGATGCATTAGATGCCGTGTGGGCCTTGCTCAAGTTCCGCGTGATGGATTAGGGTTGTTTGCTTATGCCCATTACAATCAGCGTAGCCCGCACCGAAGAGGAGCGGGCGCAGTGCCTTGCCATTCGCATGGTCGTGTTTGTCCATGAGCAGCAAGTGCCTGCCGAGCTGGAATTGGATGCGTATGACGACGACGCCACCCACCTGCTGCTCACAGAAGACAACGTGCCGCTCGCGACGGCCCGCCTGGTGGACAAGCATGGCGTGGCGAAGATTGGACGGGTGGCGGTGGTCAAAGCCGCGCGCGGGCGAGGGCTGGGCCTGCGCATTATGCAGGCTGCGCTGGAAGAAGCGCGTGGTCAGGGCTTCCGCGCTGCAATGCTGGACTCACAAACCTATGCCATCCCGTTCTACGAGAAGCTGGGGTTCGTGGCCGAGGGCGAGGAGTTTGACGATGCGGGCATCCCCCATCGCCTGATGCGTCGGCGTTTGGCCTAGAGCGCTTGCGCCTCGGGTGAGCGCGGTCAGTCGGCCAATGTCTCGCGGCCCGGCGGAGGGCGGAACGCGAGGTGCCGGAACTGTCCCCACTGCTCAAGGCTGGGGCCGTAGTCTTCCGGGTCATCGCTGAAGAAGAACTCATAGCCGGTGAAAACGTGCTCAAACGGCAGCCCGACGGCGGCGGCAAGAGCGTCCACGCCCGGCCCGGCGAACTCGCCAGCTTTGCTGCGTGCGGTGCCCAGCGCGGCTTGCAGAGCATCGGCGGGCTGCGCCAACAGGGCGGCGTATGCCTCAGCGCGGCCTGCGTAGAGCGCGGCTTCTTCGGGCGTCTCGGCGACGCTCTGCGGGTCGTCGGCGTACCGGTCTGTCACCGCGCCGTTCTCAAACAATGTGCAGCCCCAATGCACGTCTTCGGCGACCCATATCTCCACCACTTCCACGGTTAATGCTTCAGACAGGGCGCGCGACAGCAGGCCGCTGTCCTGCCAGTCGTCCACGTACACGCTGACCCAGCCGCGTCCGCTGGGGCCGCTGACCATGACGCCGTACCAATCGGAGCCGGGCGGCAGGGCGTCGTCGTCTTCCACAACAGCGGAGGCGGGTGTGTCGGCAAGGGGCGTAAAGCCCTGCGCCGCGAAGATGTCCGTGACGGCGCGGCGCACGCGCGCGGCGTCGCGCATGTGAACGTTGGCGTTGATAAAGTAGTCGGGCATGGGTTTGTATTGGGTGGGGTCTGAGGTGATTGGCGCAAGGCATTCGGAGGCCCCCCCGCCCCAATTGTGGAGGGCGGGAGGGAACCTACCCCCAACCCCTCCCTCAAGGGAAGGGAGCCGGAGAAAGAGAGGGCGTGCAGGCGCTTACGAGCGGTCATTGCCCCCGCCACCGTAGCCGCCGCCTCCCCCGCCGCCGTAGTCCTGAGTGTCGTAGCCGGGGCCGCTGTCCTGCATAAAGCCCGCGCCGCCCGCGTTGTCGTCGTTGCCCCCGCCGCCGTAGCCGTCAAAGCCGGAGCCGTAAGCCTGCTGCGACTGCTCGGCATCGGAGTAGCCACGGTAGTAATCGTTGTCCGTGCTGAATGCATAAGGACTGTAGCCGCCGCCGTAGTAGCGGGGCGAGAACAGGTCGCCTAATAACTCCGCGCCCACCAGACCGGCCACGACACCGCCGCCGAAGCCTCCCCAGCCGTGGTTCTGATAACGCCAGTAGTCGTTGTACGGGTCGTATTGATTGTAGGCGTACCAGGGCACGCGCTGCCCCTGCACGTCAAAGGTTCGTACCTGCGGCATGCGTCCCCGGCGCAGCTCATCGGCTTCTTCAGGAGTCGCTAAGACTTGCTTGGACTGCCCATTGATGGTCACGGTCACAGGCACCAATGACCCCAAAGGCGCGGGGCGAGACGAGAAGAACGACACGCCGCGCTGCCCTTCCGGCACGGCATTGACCTCCTGCTGCGTTTCCGGCAGAGGCGCGGGGCGCAGGGCATCGTCGCCGGGAATATTGGCCGTGTTGCCCAGGGCGCGGTCTAATGCTTTGCGGGCGCTGTCCACATCGGCGCGGGCGGCGTTGAGCAAGCCTTGCGCGCGGGCAATGTCGCTGTCGGCGGTGGCGACCGCGAGCGCTTTGGAGGCGTTGTCGTACTTATCCGAGGCGGCCTGGCGCAGGCTGCGCACCATGTCCGAGTCGGGGTTGTTTTTGGGCAGCACGTCCACGTAGCCGTCCAAGTAACCGATGCTTTCCAGCACGTAGTGCTTGAGCGGAGCAATCTGGGCGCGCGCCTGCCCAATCTGCGCCTTCTTCTGCCGCGTCGCGCTGACAACCAGCCACGCAACGGCAATCACCACGATAAGAAAGACGATCCACAAGATTGAAGCCCCCCCGTACTCTTTGCCGTTGATGGCGGATGCAGCCGCCCCCGCCAGCGCCGCCATGCCCCGCGTGGGGTCTGCGGCAACCTGCGGCGCGTATTGACGCGCCAATGCCGTGTTCTTGTCCGTGCCCAGTTCGGTGGTCGCCACGCCCACGCCCGCGCCCGGCCCGCTTAATGCCGCCACCACCAGGCCGTTCTTTTGCAGGTTCAATGACCGATGCAGGGTTCCGGCATAGCGCGAGACGCTGGCAAAGCCGCGCGGCAGACGGCTGAGGATGGCAATCTTGACAACCGTGTGCGGGGTGTCCCTGCCCTGCACGGCGGCTTGCTGCAAGGCCTGCGTGTCAACATTAGGCACATCGGGACTGACATAGACATTGCTGTTGACCAGCCCCAGATAAGCCTGGTCGCCGCCCGGCACCCCCCGTCCATTGGCCGGCGACTGCGCCCCGCCCAGCCGCCTGCCGCCTGCGGCTCCTGTCCCGCCCGACACCCGCGCCAATGCGCTTTGGAACTTGCCCGGCGACGAGGCGAACGAAAGCGAGGGGTCAATGCTCTGCGCCCGCAGATAAGCGTTTCGGGCGTCGGCAGGCCTGTTTAACTTATGCAGGGCATTGCCAAGCTTGTAGTATGCCTTCGCCTGCTCCGCGCCGTGCGTCTGCGCCGCCGCCTGGCCGTAGTTCGCGGCGGCCTGCGCATAGCTGCCGCTCTTGTACGCGCTGTCTCCCGTATCCAGCGGCCCGGCGGCGGCGACTGCGCTTAACGCAAGCGTGAGAAAGAGTACGGCGAGTGTGTGTCGCATGGTCATAAACATGGTGTTCTCCGTGCGAGGGCGTATTTCCTGTGCCTGGAGCGCCTTTCACTGAAATAAGACCCGGTGCGCGGGGAAAAGTTGCAGCCCCAAGTTTGACACGGAATGGGTACCATAACAGTGCGAAGACGGCACGGGAGGCTCCCCATGACACTGCACGACATACTCGCCGAACTGCGGGCAATGGCCCCTGAAGCGCTGGCATTGCCCGGCGACCCGGTCGGTTTACTGATTGGCAGCGACAGCGCGCGCGCTGTCGCTAAAATCGGCATCTGCCTGGATGCGACACCCGAAGCCTGCGCGCGCGCGGTCAAAGCCGGGGCCGGGCTGGTGGTCTGCCATCACCCGCTCATCTATCACCCCCTCAAGCGACTGGACCCGCAAGCCGACCCCATCGCCCGCGCCGCGCTGACACTCGCAAAGGCCGACATCGCTTTGTACGCCATGCATACCAACTGGGACAGGGCGCACGGCGGGGTCAATGACTGCCTCGCCGACCTGCTCGGCCTGGCCGATGTGCAGCCGCTGGGCAGCGAAGGCGAGGCTTCTTTGCCGCGCATCGGCACCCTGCCCGCCCCGCGTCCCCTGTCCGACTTTGTACGCTTGGTGGAGCATGCGCTGATGTGCACCGGCACCAACGCCCTGCGCTGCCTCAACACGGACAGCCACGCGATGATCTCGCGTGTCGCGGTCTGTGGCGGCGCGGGCGCGGGCCTGCTGCGCGCCGCGCGCGAGACGGGCGCGGATGCGTATGTCACCGCTGACGTGCGCCACCACGAGTTTCTGGAAGCCGACAGCCTGGGCCTAGCCCTGCTAGATGCGGGCCATGACGCGACGGAAACCCCTTCCATGCGCGATTTATGTTCAACGCTCACCCAAAAGCTCGTCGGCGTGGAAGCGTTGTGGGTGGGTGGGTAAGCGCAAGCACATCGCAAGTGGCAATTCTGGGGAGCGGGAAGGGAACGTACCCCCCGCCTTTTAGGAACCTACCCCCCCGCCCCTCCCTCAAGGGAAGGGAGCCAGAGGGGAGCGGGAGAAGACAACTGCCCCCATGTCCTCTCTTTCCTATCTTCTTCATGCTCCCTTCCCTTTAGGGAGGGGGTGGGGGTAGGTTCCCAATCTGGCTCCCCAGAATTGGGGCGGGGGGGCCTCTCTGCACGGTCATGCGTCAACGTCGCAAGCAGGTCGCGTCAACGTCGCGTTGGGTTTGAGACAGCTTTTAATCATCTTCTAATCATCTTTTAATCCCCTATGACAGCACAGTTCACCCACACCCTGACCGGCATTGACGTACTCGCGCGGGACAACTTTACGGCCCTGCGCGGGCTGCGCATCGGGCTTGTCACCAACCCCACAGGCCGGGCGCGTGATGGGCAGGCCACGGCCGACCTGCTGTTTCATGCGCCCGGCGTGAGGCTGACTGCGCTGTTTGGCCCGGAGCACGGCATACGCGGCGTGTTTGACCAGGCGCACATTGACGATACCGTGGACGATGCCACCGGCCTGCCGGCGTACTCGCTGTACGGCGCGCGCACGGCCCCCACTGCGGCGCAGATGCAGCATTTGGACGCTCTCGTGTTTGACGTTCAGGATATTGGCTGCCGCTTTTACACGTATCTCAGTACGCTGGGCAGCGTCCTGAAGGCGGCGGATGCACAGAAACTGTCCGTGTTCGTGCTGGATCGTCCTAACCCCATCACGGGAACCCGCGCGGAAGGGCCTTTGCCCGATTTAGATAAGCTGTCATTTACGGCATATCATCGCATCCCCGTGCGGCACGGCCTGACACTGGGCGAGAGTGCGCGGCTGATGCATACCGAGCGGGGGCTGACTTGCCCGCTGACGGTGGTTGCGTGCGAAGGCTGGCATCGCCGCGACTGGTACGATAGGGCCGGGCTTTTGTGGGTGAACCCTTCCCCGAACATGCGCAGCCTAACGCAGGCCGCTTTGTATCCGGGCGTGGGCCTATTGGAGATGACCAACGTATCGGTCGGGCGCGGCACGGACACGCCGTTTGAGTGGGTGGGCGCACCCTGGATAGACGGGCGGGCATTGGCGTCGTTTGTGAACGCCGAGGGGTCGTCGGGCATGGCGGGCGTGCGCGCGGTGCCTGTGGAGTTCACGCCCAATGCAAGCGTGCATGCGGGCGCATTGTGCGGCGGTGTGAACTTATTGGTCACGGACAGGGAAGCGTTTGAGAGCGTGCGGCTGGGCATGACGCTGGCGATTGCACTGCGCGCGCTTTACGCGAGCGCGTGGCAAGCGGAGAAGTTGATCACCTTGCTGGCAAACAGCGGAGCATATGAGGGCGTGCTGGCGGGGCGCAGTTACGCGCAGATGGCGAGCGCGTGGGCAGGCGATTTGGCGGAGTTCGGCAGGCGGACGCAGGCGCATCTCTTGTATGACTGACGCAAAACTCTTATATGAGTGACGCTAGACGTTCAGGCGTGACAGCACGGCTTGTGTCAGCTTTGCCAGGTTGTCAACAGCGTCTCGGTGCATGATTTCATGCCCATGCGAGTTTTCAGCGCCGAAGGCCAGTGTCATCGGCCTGGCGACAAGGCCCTGCGCCGCGGCGCACGATGCATCGCTGCCGCCGCGCGCCAGGGCCTGGAAGTGCGGCGCGAGGCCGATGCTTTGGGCCGCGTCCGCCACCAGCGCGATGTCGGCAGGACGCATAGCGCTGTACGAGTCGTTGACCCAGACGGTCGGCTGACTGTCCAGGGTGAACGGGGCTTCGGGAACGTTCGGGCCGACTTCCAATGCCAGCCCGATTTCCGGCTGATACTTGCGCAGCAGATAAAGCGCGCCCTGCCCGCCCACTTCCTCGGCGGCAGTGGCCGCAAACAGAACTCCCCCTGCTATGCTATCGTTTGCCGCCCCACCCGTCCACCCTTCCAGCACAAGGAGCAGAGCAGCGAGGTCGGCCCGGTCATCCAAGAACGGTGCGCTGGCGAAGTCCCCAAACTCGGTCAGCAGACGCTGGAACGGGTGCAGGGCAACGCGGGTGCCTGGACGCACGCCGTGCGCGGCCAGGTCTTCACAGGGCAGGCCGGTGAACACGCATGCCATGTCCCATGTCAGCGGCTCGCCTTTGGCGCGCACGGCAGAATGGCTGCTCGCGCTGCTGTGAATGGAGCCGAATGAAAGGATGCCCGTGAGCGGTGCGTTCGGCGCAAGAATAGTCACCGGCCCCTCGCCCCATTTCCACGGATACGCCCCGCCCATGTTGGTGACAATTAATTGCCCATTGTCTTCCACGCGTGTTATGAGAAGAGCGATTTCGTCTAGGTGCGCCATGACGACGACCGATGGCTTGGCGGGCAATGCGTTTGCACCGGGCGGGGCAATCAGGAGGTTGCCGCGCGCATCGGTCGCGTGCACGCAGCCGAGGCGGTCGGCATGGGCGGCAACGGCATCGCGCACGTCATCTTCCTGCCCCGGCGGGCCGGGGATGGCGACGAGTTCACGCACCAGGGCAAGGGCGTTTGTCATCATTGGTTTTCTCGCAGTGAGACAATCACTGGGTCTAGCAAAGTCTCGCTGTCCGCAACGTCATCGCCGATGGGCGTCACTTCCCACCAGTTCAGGCCGCTTTTGACTTCTATCTGCAATGGCACATCCAGCGGATACGCATGCTCCATCGCTTCGCGCACCAATGCCGCCAGGCGGGGCACATCACCCGGCGCACAGTCAAAGAGGAGTTCGTCATGCACTTGCAGCACCATTTGGGCATCTAACTGTTGCGCGCGCAGAGCGTCGTTGACACGCAGCATCGCACGCTTGATAATGTCCGCGCTGGTTCCCTGCACAGGCATGTTGGCGGCTTCGCGCTCCGCCGTCTGGCGAAACTGATACACGCGCGAGTTGACATCGGGCACATAGCGCCTGCGCCCGAGCAGCGTCTGCACGTAACCCTTTTCGCGGGCTTCCACCAATATCTCTTCCAAATAGGCGCGGACGCCCGGATACAGTTCCAGGTAGGCTTTGGTCAGCTCTGCGGCCTGTTTTTGGTCGATGCCCAGCTCGTTGGCAATGCGGAACGCCCCGGCCCCATAGACCACGGCGAAGTTGATGGTCTTGGCCTGGCGGCGCTGCTCATGGGTCACGGCTTCGCCTTCGGGCACGCCGAAGATGCGCCGCGCGGTCTGGGCATGAATGTCCTCACCGGACGAAAACGCCTGCACCAGGCCGGGGTCTTTGGTGACATGGGCGAAGATGCGCAGCTCAATCTGCGAGTAATCCGCCGATACCAACACATGCCCTGGGTCGGCGACAAAGCCTTTGCGGATTTCGCGCCCGACCACCGTGCGAATGGGGATGTTCTGCAAGTTGGGATTGCTGGACGACAAGCGCCCCGTGCTGGTGACGGTCTGGTTAAGGCTGGTGTGCAGCTTGCCCGTTTTGGGGTTGATTAACGCGGGCAGAGCGTCGGCGTAGGTGGATTTGAGCTTGCTCAGCTCGCGCCACTGAATAATCTTCCCGGCAATCTCATGGCCTTTGGATGCCAGGTCTTCCAGCACGTCCGCGCCCGTGGAGTAGCCGGTCTTGGTCTTCTTCCCATGCGGCAGGTTCAGCTTCTCAAACAAGACTTCCTGCAATTGCTTGGTGCTGCCGACCGCAAACTTCGCGCCTCCGGCGAGGGCATAAATCTCCGCTTCCAGGGTCGCGATCTGCGCGCCCATGCTTTCGCCGACACGACGCAGCAGGGCGGCATCAATAGTCACGCCGCCCTGCTCCATCGCGGCCAGGATGGGCGCGAGGGGCAGCTCCATGTCGGAAAACAGAGCCAGCAGGCCGTCCCGCTCCAGGCGCGGACGCATGACGCCTTCCAGGGCATGCACGGCGACGGCTTCATCCATCAGCGTGGCAGGAATGTCTTCGGCATCGGGAACCAGGTCGATCCCGGCCATGTCGGCGGCTGTGTCGGACAAGGGGTAGGACGCCCGGCCTGCATTCAGCAGGTACGCCGCCAGCAGAGCGTCAAACACCACCCCGCGCAGTTTTGCGTCGTGCCTGCCCAGCACGCCTGCCATGAACTTGACATCATAGACACTTTTTTGCGCCCCGGCGTCTTCTAAATAAGACATCAGGGCGTCTTTGTGCGCGTCCCACGGCGCATAATACGCGCCGTCGGGCAAGGCAAAGGCCAGCCCTTGCAACTCGGCGTCCATCAGCGATGCTTTGGGCGGGATCGTGTGCAGGCGCAAGCCCACCGGCGCATCCGTGTCCCGCAGGCGGGCCAGCAAAGCCGTCATTTCATCCGCCGTGTTGACCGAATGGTGCGGCAGGACAGATGCCACCTTTGCCTCGCTGTCACGGGCATCGGCGGCAGGCGCGCTGTTTTGTCCCGCTTCGCCGCCCGCAATGGTCTTGGCGCGCTGGAGACGCTCCAGATCGGGCAGGCGCTTCATCAGCGTCCGAAACTCCAAACGGTCAAACAGCGCCCGCACAGCGTCAAAGTCGGGGCCGATGGTTTGATAGTTGGGCGTCAAATCCACCCACTCCGGCAGGGCCATATCGCGGATAATGGTGGCGAGACGCTTGCATTGCAGCGCGACATCCGTGTTTTCTATCAGCGCGACTTTGGTCTTTTCGGGCAGCGCATCCACATGAAACAGCAGGTTCTCCAGCGTGCCATAGTCTTTGAGCAGCCGGGACGCGCCCTTTTCGCCAATGCCCGGCACGCCGGGCAGGTTGTCGCTGCTGTCTCCCTTCAGTCCCTTGAAGTCCGGTATCTGCGCGGGCGATAAGCCGTAACGCGCAAACACCGCCGCGTTGTCATAGGTCACCGTATCGGTCACGCCTTTGACGGTAATCATGACACGCACCGGCCCGCGCCCTTCCAGCGGGCTGCCGTCATCGACAAGCTGCAATGCGTCGCCGTCGCCTGTCACAATCAGCACGTCATAGCCCAGCAGCTTGGCGCGCTCCGCCAAAGTCCCGCACACGTCGTCGGCTTCAAACCCGTCCACTTCCACGACCGGCACGCGGAATGCCTCGCACACCTCGCGGGCGGGCTTGCGCTGCGGCTTCAGGTCGTCCGGCATGTTCAGGCGCGTGCCTTTGTACGACGGCAGTTCAACATGGCGGAACGTCGCTGTGGGCGGGTCAAATGCGGCAAAGATGGCGTCCGGCTGTTCGCGCTCCAGGATCGTCATCAGCATCAGTACAAACGAGTACACCGCATTGGTCGGCACCCGGTCGGACGTGGACAGGGCGCGCATCGCAAAGAAGCCCCGGTACAGCAGGCTGTTGCCGTCTAAAATCACAAGCTTAGGCATGCGTTGATTATACCCGCCATCGGGACGCGCGGACAGGCTCCTTTGCGCGTGACGACTGCCTGCGCTGTCAGCGCTGTGAAGGCACGAGGTGCGGGGCCAGTCTGCCGGGTTGATCTTTACGCCGGAGGATCGCGCGGCAGGCATGCCCGCTCAGGAGAGGGCGATGGACGCGGCGAGCGGGAGAGGAGGCTCCGTCATTGGACAGCGGGCGTTTTGGAGAGCATTACCGATGCCTTCTTCCTTCGCGCGCGCCTCCGAGTGGCGGTTTATGTCTCTCAACCTGGAGGCCGAGAGGCAGTGGGTCAGTTGATCTTTGCAGCGCCGCCGTCAACCGTGAGCAGGCGCGGCATATCCGGCAAGTAGAGGCAAACCAGCCGCAAGGCAGAGGCCAGATTTAGCCGCCGCTTTTTCTTGTGCAGCTCTTTCCAAGTCTTTCTTGGCTCGCCTGCCTCACAGCGGGGCAGCAAGCTCTGCAACATCGCGGCTGGCGGCGGCTTCGGCGGCGACTGTCACCCGGTCGGGACGGCGGCCGTCTTCATCGTAAATCGCGAGTGAGTTTTGGTTTGCATGCAGCCAGCACTCGGGGATATACAGGCCATTAATGGCAACCTTTTCCGGGTAGCGGCCCAAGTTATGCCCGTTCACCCAGACAGAGCCGTGCCCAAGTCCCGCAGAAACGACGCGCCAGATAGGGTGCGGCCCGAAGGCGGCAGTCTTTGCCAGAGAGAACGTCGTGCGGAAGAACGCCGGGCCTGCGAAGGCGTCGCCCGCGCCCAGCGTCTTCCAGCCCGAAGGAGCAAAGGGGTCGCCGGGGCCGCCGCGCAGCTTCCAGCCGGTGGCCGTGACCGGGCTTCCGATCTGGGTCGCCAGCGTGACCGGCTTGTCCAGGCCGCCCGCCCCGGCGGTGTTCTCCACGAACACCGTCACGACAGCGGCGCGCCCCGGCATGACCGGCACATCAAAAGCCGTGTTCCAGCCGTGATGAGCGCCCACTTTCCGGCCGTTCACAAAAATCATGCTGTTGTCGTCCGCGCTGCCGAAGCGCAGGACGGCGCGCGAAGCGCCCGCGCTGGGCGGGAGCGTCGCCTGAAACCAGGCAAAGCCAGGCAGTTGATGGAAGGCATCCTCGCCGACTTGGTAGTTCTGCCACCCAGCGGCATTCGCCGCCGGCGGCCCGGCTTTAACAGCCTCCGCACCGGCGGCCTTGAGGAGGCGCCAGCCTGTCACATTTCTTTCATGGCTGTCTTGAATGGTGACCGGCCCCGCCAGGCCCTTGCGGTCAATCGTGTCCAGCGGCCCCGTGTAGCCAAACAGCTTGGAGCGGCCATCGTGCGCAGCAAAGACGGCCATCTGGTGCAGGCCCGCAGGCAGCGCCACCGGAATGCCCGCGTGCGGACTGCCGCTACCCACCCGCGCCCCGTCCACAAAGACCGTCGCCCGATCCCCGCCTTCGGATTGCAGCATGTACCCGCCTGCTTTGGGGACACTGATACTCGCGCGATACCACGCATCGGCGGATAGGTCGCCGTCGGCCCCCATCGGCGGCGGCGTTTGGCCCGCGAGCCAGGCGTGGTCGTCAACCCCCCGCACGGCGGACTGGGAGGCATCCCGCGCCTGCCAGGGCGCGAGAGCCAGCAAGTCTGGGTGGATGGGCGCGGCTTGCTGTGCCGCCAGCCGCAGGGCCGAGCCTTCCGGTCCGTATACCCATGTCGGCACGTCCGCTGTCTCCTGCCAGGGCCGCTCGGTTGTCAGGCGCAGGTATCCGTTGTCCATACGCGCTTCGCCCACAAAACTTGGGCCGCAGACAATCGTTGTCTGGCTCCCTACGTCCACAAACCATGTGCGCAGCGCCAGGGTGTCGGTCATCGCCAGAACGCGGATACGCTTCGCCCCGACAGTAAATGCATACGCCGTGGGAGCGCCAGGCCCAAATTGTGTTTGCAGAGTCAGCGTCCCCTGCCCCGCCCGAAAGCCCGCCGCGCCCGATTGAATACGAACCGAGGGCGGAACCGTAAAGTGCAGCTCGGCGGGCGAGCCTACCGGGCCGTAGACGACCAATGTCGTGGTGTTTCCCTGGGCGGCGATGCCCAAGATACGGATCGGCGCCCAGCACAGAGTGACAGCGGGAGCCAGGGCAAAGTCGCGGACAATCGGCATGATCTCGCCCGGCGCAAGCGTTAATAGCCGAGATACGGGCAGGCCGCTGCCCGCAGGCGCAGTGATTTGCGTCTGCGCCGGGGTCTTAGCGGCGTTGTCTAAAAAGACGATTGTCCCCGCCGGGCTGCGCCGCGAGTTGACTGCCACCCCGCCCGTCGCCACGTTGTTGTCGCTGCCCGTCGCATCGGTGCTGTTTTCTAAAATATCTTGAAACGAGCGCGCGAACTGGGCGGCCCGCTTGAATGTGTAGTAGAGAGGGCGCAGGTCGCCCGCCTGCCCGACCGCCGCGCCGTAATCGTAGGAAGCCGCATCTTCGTCGCTGTTGGTGTAGCCGAAGTTGCTGCCGCCATGCGCCATGTAGTCGTTGTAGCCGCTTCCGCCGTGCGCGATTATCTTCCAGATGCGACGGTCGTAGGTCGCGGCCTCGCTTTGATCGGAGCCATACTTGGAATACCAGACACACCAGAACTCCGTTGAAAACCAGGGATTGGGGCGGCGTGGGTCGTCCAGCATCCCCTCCCCCGCGGGATCGCTGCTGTGATGCAGGCCGCTGAAGAAGTAAGGAACTTGCAGGCCCAGCGACAGGGCCTTTTGGCGCAGGTGCGTGAAGTACGGGTTTGCTTCTTCGGTTCCCCAGCTCGCCCCCTCGTTTTCCAATTGCACCAGAATGACCGCCCCGCCCCGGTTGATTTGGTTCGCGGCGACAATCGGCATCAGTTTCTCAAAGAACCGGTCTACATCCGCGAGAAATGGCGCATTGTTCTCGCGCACGCGCAGGCCGGGCTGGAACCGCAGCCAGAGCGGATAGCCGCCGCCGGTCCATTCGGCGCAGTAGTACGGGCCGACGCGGCAGATGGCGTACATGCCCAGCGCATGCACCATCTTGAGGTAAGCATCTAAGTCATGGTCGCCGCTGAAATCAAAGCGGCCTTGCTGCGGCTCATGCCAATCCCAGAACGTATATACCTCCACGCAGTTGAACCCCGCTCGCCTCAGCCGCAGCAACCGGTCACGCCACAAAGCGCGAGGAACACGCGCGTATTCCATGCCCGCCGAGACCAGGAATATCCGCTTGCCGTTGATGAGAAAACCCTTGCGGTCAAAGTCGCTGAAGTTCTTAGCCGCAGCCGCAGGCGGGAAGATATGGTCATTGGCGCGCGCGGCGAGCGGCGCAAGAAGGACTGTTCCGAGAAGGGCCAGGCCAAGCATTGGCAGAGGAAGTCGCGCCGTGGTCAACCGGCGTATGGAGCTGAGCAGATTGTACTTCATAGTGATTGCCTAGGTGGAGAAAACAGCTCGTCACTAGCCTGGACTTGATTTCTTTAGGGATTGCTGGGGAGGTTCTACGGCATTCTCAGCGCGTACCGACGACGGAACAAATCCTTCCGTCGTCGGAATGCCGTTGATATGCCCTGAAAACGCTCAAGCAATCCCGCCGACACTGGGTCGATGCGCCGTGGAAAGTCGCCCTCGGCACGGCTGAGAATAATTACTTTCTGATGTTGCGCAGCGAGAGCATGCCCCTTTGGACAGTGCGGCAAGCCCAGGGTTATGCAGTCATTGGCTTGGGCTTGTGCCGGGGGCAAACCACTCCCGGCAAGGGACGAAGCTGCGTTCTTCGGACGGAAGACAAACATGTGTATCTTTTTCTTATGCCCATGAGGGCCTGGCCACGTCTCTGCCGAAGGTTTTACACCCCCGGTACTCTGCGTAACATTGCTTACTACCGAGTTCTTGGGGAGATTTATGGCAGGCCAGCCCGCACAAAGGCTTTCAGAGTGGCACATTCTTGGCCCACCGCCGCGCCGTGCGGGCGGATGGTGTAGAGGCCGACCGCCGCCGGGACCACAAACGTCTCGGCATAGTGAACCACGAAGGGAGCGAATGCCCCCGCGGGGCTTTCCACGAGCGCTTCGTCACCCTGCACCAGGTTGAGCACGTTGACTGTGCCATGCGTGTCATGCGGCACGACATCGGTGAACCAATGACGGTGCGACTCGATAAACTCCAGGGCGTGCAGGCCGGTTCGCTCCTCGCGCCAGCCTGCGCCCTCGCCCAGCGGCTCTACATGGTTGATAAGGTTTGCGCGCGCCCAGTCACTGTCGCGCTCGGTGCGCAGGGACTGTTTGCCGTGCCGGAGGTTGATTGGGCGCGGCAGGCCGTCTAAGCCCAGCCGTCCCCAGTCCCAGAGCTTAAATGTGAAAATATAAGGAGTGGCGCTGATTTCCAGCACCATCGTTTCCGCCCCGGAGCAGTGGATCGTGCCCGAGGGAATCAGAAAATGGTCGTGCTTTCGGGCGGGCCAGCGTCCGACAAACTCCTCGGCGGGGAACGGTTTGCCGCCCGATTGTGCGTCTTCCAGCGCGGCAAACAGCGCATCGGGGTCGGCAGGGGGAATGAGGCCCAAATAGACCGACGCGCCCTCGCCTGCATCGAGCAGATAGTAGCTTTCATCCTGGGTGTAGTGGAGGCCAAACTGCTGCTGCGCGTAGTCAATTGGGGGATGCACTTGAAGGCTGAGGTTGCCGCCGCCTATCGTATCCAGCAGGTCAAAGCGGATGGGGAACTCAGGCCCAAACAGGCCGTACACGGCATCGCCGAGCAGGGGCTGAGGGCGATAAAACACAAGGTTTTGGGCGGGGATTTCCACCACGGTTTCGCCAAAGCGCAGCCGCAGGCTGTTTTCTTCGGGGACGCAGTCAAAGCACCAGCCGAAGTTTGAAGTCGCATGGTCCAGCCCGCAGACTTCCTTCATCCATTGCCCGCCCCAGGGCGCGGGGTCAAAAAAGGGAACCAGGCGAAATGGCTGATGCGCGGATTTTTCCAGGCCCGCGCGCAGCGCATCGCCTGTGACCAGCTTGGGGTCGCCGGGGAGCGTGGTGTCCAGCAAAAAGTCCCAGCGGGCTAGGGTCGCTTTCTTTAATCGGTCGCAGACGCGCCAGTCCACAAAGAACGACCGCTTGTATTGCAGCGCGGCTTTCAGGCCTGCGTTATCCACGCCGAGGTTGCCGACCTCGCTGCGGCGCTGGCGAAGCTGCCCTTCCCAGCGCGGCATGTCGGCATAGACAATCGTGTCCGGTTCGCAGCACAGCAGTGCGCCGGCACCGTAGACCACGACCGCGCCGGTCATGGACTCACTGCGCCGCGTCAGCGCGGCCTGTTTTTCGGGGTCTAAAAAGGAGCCTAAGTCCAGCGGCGAAAGATAACCAAAGAGCGGGTCATCCGCGCCGAGGTAAGGCGCAATAAGCTGGTCAATCTCCGGTTCGGACTTGAATGCTTCCTGGGTCGGCAGCCAGTGGCTGGGATGGAGGCCCTGCCGCAGTGCGCCTGCCACTTCGTCGTGGCGCAGGCCGGGATAGCACTCCACGGCAATAATCCAGCGGGATTTGGAGGCCAGTCCGGCCTTGATCTCGGCGGCGAGACGCAGGACAATCTGCTCCCAGCCCCGCCGGCACTCGGCAGCGCAGCCAGGGACATCTACAAAGGGAAACTTGTCGTAGTGGAATGGAGGCATGGGGTCACAGAGCCATCGCGTTCAGATTGGCGAACACGTCCTTTGTCCAGAAAACGCCGTCGGCGCGCAGGGCTTCCAGAGCCGCGCCCTGCACCGGGGACAGCTCCGGGGCATGCACGGAAACCTGGGGGCAGTCCAGTTGGATTTGCTCCATCAGCAGGGATTGGAAGGGTGGACCGGAAAGCGCCAGGCCCCCAACCAGGATCATTTGACAGTCGCCTTTGCCAAACAGATGGCGCGCGGTCACCCGCACCATCGCGGAAAGCTCCCAGGTGGCTTCGCGCAGAATGGCCTCCGCTGCGACATCGCCCTGCACACTGGCCTCAACAACCAGCGGCGCGAGACGGCCCATTTCGGCGCGCTCCAGTCCGGGATTATGAACACGACTGATAAACTGGCGCGGCTCGGACAGATGAAGAAAGTCAAAGACGATTTTCTGGAGGCGTGTCGGCCCGTGCCGCCCGTCTTCGGCGCGAACCGCTGTCTGCAGCGCGCGCAGGCCAATCCAGGGGGCGCTGCCGACGTCGTCGGCCAGCGCGCCCCAGCCGCCGCACAGCCAGCGCTCGCCGCGCGCATTGATGCCGAAGCAGGCCGAACCGGTGCCGGCAATCAGCGCCAGGCCGGGCCGCCCCGCCAGGCCGCCGGTGAGGCCGACCAGGGTATCGTTTTCCACAATCACCCGCACCGGCGGCTCGACTTCCGGGCACAACCGCACGCTTGCGGCGATGTCCCGGCGGTCGGCTTCGGTGGAAACGCCGCCCATGCCGAGAAAGATGGTGGACAGTGTCCCGCCAAGCGGCATTGTTCCCAGGGCTTCTCGCAGAACGATCTGGAAGACGGCTCGCACCTGTTCGCGTGAATAATGGTTGCGGTTGGCGGACCCCGCGTGGCCGCAGCCCTGCACGCGCCCACGCTTGTCCACGAGAAGAGCGCGCGTTTGCGTCCCCCCGCCGTCAATGCCAAGATAATACCGATTTTCTAAAGCGTCGTCTTTCATGCTATCACCGTACCGGGGCGGCGGCCCGCGTTTTGTTTCTCCAGCGGCAGGACGGATAAATCCCGGCTGTTTTTTCAATCATACCTGAAGACTTGGCCCGAGAGTGGCAGCCCGGTCTGCCCGGCATGCCGAGGCGCAATCCGATTACTTGACGGCAGCGGGGGCGAAGGCCTGGATTTCGCTCAGGCCGTCGCCATCCCCGCCACTTTTGGAGAAGTCCAGCAGGACGCTCTGCGTGCCGGGCGGGATCAGCATGCCTTCCAAATCGCAAAACCCGATTACGGCTTCGGGATGGCTGGCGGGTTCACTCGCGATCGGATGGGTAGGCGGCTCTGTCTTGCCTTCATATGTATCTCCGGCAGCCGGGAGCGGGTACGTGCCCAGCTTGGCATAATCCGTGGGTTTCAGCGAGGTCTGCGTGGCTGCCGAGTAGTAGATGGTGACAGTGGCGGGCGTGCGGCCCGTGTAGCTGGGCGTGTCAAAGAAGCGCAGGCGACCGATGGCGCTGCGAAAGCCCGAAATACTCACGCGTTCGCTGCGGGCATCGCCGAAGACAAATGCCCTGTTGGTGCCATCCACCAAATTTGCACCCGAGAACGCGCCGCCCGTGAACGAGTTGGAAACAGTCACGGAGGCAGCCGGGCTGAACACGTTATGCTCGCCCAGACGACCCGGCCCATTGGGAGAGGCCGCCGGGGCGGGCAGCGGCGGCGCGGCCTGACCTGTTAAGGCCACGTACCAGGCGCGGGCAATCTTGTCGTAGCCGACAGTGCCTGGGTGGACGCCGTCCGGGGACAAATCGCCTGTTGTCAGGGCGGCGTGCATATCGGCCAGCAGGACGTTCTGCCCCAGTTTCCGGTGCGCGGCGACAATCTGCGGGATGAATGCATTATAGGCCTCCACCGACGCTTCTTTGGCGGGATTGGCGAGCGGGGTAACCGTGGCAAGCACGAGCGTCAAGCCGGGCCTGCCCTCATAAAGACGGTCAACAAGCTTGTCCAGACGCATGGCGGCATCGGCGGCAAAGCCTGTTTTGCCGTCGTAGCCGGGGCCGCCGGGGTCAACGAGGCCGTCTGCGAACGGCTTAACATCGTTTGTGCCCAGCATCAGCAGCGCCACGCCTGGCTTGTCGGTAGCGAGCGCATGGGCAAGGCCGGGATAGGTCACGCCGCCATCGTCCGTAGAGGGGCTGTCACTCGCAATCTGGTCAATGCGAAAGCCGCCGTAGCCTTCATGATCGGGCTGAAAGGGGGTGAACGCCTGCTCCGGGTCGGCCCCGTGGTAGCTGGACGACTGCTCCGTGCTTTCGCCGACAAACTGCGGGGAATAGCCGCCGTGGGCCAGCAAAGCCTGCAGCGGGTGTCGGTAGTTCCCATACTGGCTGCCTCGCGTAATAGAGTCGCCCAAAGGCATAATCCGCACAGCCTTGTCTTTCGCGAGATAGGAAGGAGCGTTTGCGGGGCGGGCATGGGTGGCGCAGCCCGGCAGGAACGCAAGCGCCAGAACCGGCAGCAGCACTCGTGTTGTGAGTGAAAAACGGCGTGTTTTCAGCATGTCGTGCCTCTCAGTGATTGGACGTCAGGGGCGCGCTGAGGCTGGGGAGCACGGCGCACTTGTCGGGACGTTTCTTCCAAGCCATGCCTGCCAAGACGCCCAGCGTCAGAAAACCAATACCCAGCGAGGTCATGGCGGATGGCTCGGGAGCGGCCGTCAAAGCCGAGTACCAGGTCTGCGCCATGCGGTCGTACCCGGCGGTAGTCGGGTGAGTGCCGTCTGCGCTGATATAAAGCGCGGTGTTTTGCAGGGCCGCATGCATGTCCGCGAAGACAACATGATCACCCAGGCCATTATAGCGCGAGGCAATCTGCGGAATAAAAGCGTTGTAAGACTGCCCCTGTGCTTCCAGAGTGGTATCGGTGCGTGGCGTAATGCTGCCCAGCACCACCGTAACGCCGGGCGCATACGTGAAGATGCTGCCGACAAGCGTGTTCAGCCGCTGCGCGGCATCGGCGCCGAACCCAGTCGCGCCGCCGTAGCCCGGCCTGCCGGGATCATAGTTTTGGGTCACGTCGTTCGTGCCGATCATCAGCAGAATAATCCCCGGCTGATCGCTTGCGATTGTTGCCTGCAGGCCCGGATATACCACGCCTCCGTCGTCGGTCGCCGGGCTGTTGCCGCCGATCTGATCGATGCGCAGGAGGCCATAGCCTTCATGGTTGGGCTGGTAGGGGTTGAACGTCTGGCCCGGATCGGTGCCGCTGTAGTTATAGGATTGCTCCGTGTTTGCCCCAACGAACTGAGCGCTGTACCCGCCATTTGTCAGCAGAGACTGCAAAGGGCGTCGGTAGTTGCCATAGCCATCGCCGGAGCCGCGCGTAATCGAGTCGCCCAGCGGCATGATGTTAGAGACCGTGCCTGGCTGAAGCTGAGCGTGGGCAGGCATAGCGGCGAGCATGCCGAGCGCCGCAAACAGCCGGAAATTATGAGAGCGTTTCATGCAATTGTCTTTCACAAGTGCGCGTTCCGCAAGCAGAAAGGGCGGAGCGCCAAAGGGCAAGAGAAAACGGAGGGGTCAACCGGCACCCCTCCCATGAGAGCGCCTGAACAATCAGGCGAGTTTAGACGCATTTTGCTTGCGGGCTTTGAGGGCGAGAACACCCAGGCTGAGAATGCCCAGGCCCAGCGCCACTGTCTGGGAAGGCTCCGGGGCGGGCGCGACAAATCCCTGAATCTCCGACAAGCTTGTCCCGCCGGGGCCATTGACGAAATTGGTGTCTTGGGCGAACGAAAACAGAATGCTCTTCGTGCCCGCCCCAATGTTGAGGCCGGTCAGAGTATCAAAGTGGATGGTCCCGCCGTTGCCGTTGGTGGATGTGTCCGCAGGGCTGGTGGGAGTCAGATACTGATCCGGGGAGTCGGGCGAGTTGCCGTTCGGCAGTGCGAACGTTCCTACCAGAGTGTAGCCTGCATTGGTGGGGTCGAGAACTGTCACGCCGGTCGCCGACGAGTAGATCGTAACGGACGGAGACGTGCGGCTGTTGAAGCCCGGCTCATCAAAGAAGCGCAGGCTGGTGAGGGCATTGCCCGTGGAAACAGTGAAGCCTGAGATATTAGCATATTCATTGGCTTGGCCGTCGTTGAAGATAAAGCTGGCAGCGTTGCCGTTGACCAGGTTGCCGGCAGCAAACTGCGAAGCGGGATAGGTGCTGGAGACACCCACGGTTTTGCCTGCGAAGATGCTGTCGGCATTGCCGGTCTCGATGTTCTGGGCATGGCCCGCGGCGGCAATTGCCAGTACGCCGAGCGCAGAGAGAAGGCCAAATCCAGCCGAACGGCTGAAGAGAGACGAGTGCTGAGACATGTTCGTTTCCTTTGTGTGTGAATGACCAACGCAGCCGCCTGCCTTCGGTCGAGTGCTCTTCCCACCGCAACTTCCTGTGGGTCTTTGACGCTGCCCTATCAGCCCGATTGCTGCAATGAGCGCGCCCGTCGGCGGCTGAAGCCGCCACATGCCCTGCCTCCCGCGAAGCAGTCACTTGTTGATTTAACGCTCCGGGTCAGCCTTTGCCGACGGAAACCGGGGTTTCCAGTGGAACGTTCACTGAGGGCCTGGAAAGTCGCCAGGACTGTTCAATCTCTTCCAGGCTGCGCCCTTTAGTTTCCGGCACCACGCGCAGGACAAATACCAGTCCTGCCAGGCTGCACGCCGCGTAAATCCAGAACGTTTCGGCAGAGCCAATCTTGGCCTTGAGGATAGGGAATGTCTGCGATACAAGGTATGCGGATGCCCACAGAACGAGCGTGGCGATGGACATCGCCTGCCCCCGAATCTTGGTGGGAAATATCTCGCTGATGACGACCCACGGAACCGGCCCCATCCCTGCGGCAAAAGCCGCGATAAACGCCAGGATCGGCAGCAGCAGCAGCGGCCCATTCTGGTGGAAATGGAACGCGGTTCCGACCAGCGCCAGGGCGATGACCTGCACCACAGACCCGCCGACAAGCAGCGCACGCCGCCCTGCCCGATCCACCAGCCAAATAGCAACAAGCGTGAACACCAGATTCACCAGACCCAAGATAACCGTCTGCGCAAAGGCGTTCGCGCGTCCGATGCCACTGGACTTGAAGATTTCCGGGGCGTAGTATAGGATGGCATTGATGCCGCTGAACTGGCAGATTGCCGCCAGCCCGACGCCAATCAGCAGGGCGCGGCGCAGGCCAGGCGCGAGAAGCTCCCGGATGCTGCCGGTCTCCTCATAAAGCGCGTGGGCGATCTCGCCCATCTCACGGTCTGCCGCCGCCTGCCCGCCCACGCGCTCCAGCGTGTTCCGGGCCGCCTCCGGCCTGCCGGCCTTCATCAGCCAGCGCGGGCTTTCCGGGATGGGCAGGGCAAGAAAGAAAAAAAGAATGGCGGGAGCGGTGAGCGAGCCAAGCATCCAGCGCCAGCCGGAGGCAGCGTTCCAGGCTTCGTCCCCTGCCCCCTGGATCAGCAGGTTGACGAAGAACACAACGAGGATGCCGCTGACAATCGCGAGCTGATACAAAGTCACCAAACGCCCTCGCACATGCTCCGGGGCGACCTCGGCGATGTAAAGGGGCGAGACCACAGACACTGCCCCGATGGCGACGCCGCCGAGCAGCCGCGCGCCGACAAACTCGCCCAGTGTCGCCGCCAGCGCCGTGACCAGCCCCGAGACGGCAAACAAAAGCGCACAAGTCAGCAGGAGAGTTTTACGCCCGAAGCGGTCGCTGAGCGGGCCGCCAAGTATGGCCCCGGCGATACAGCCCAAAAGCGCGCAGGAGGCCGCCCATCCGGTGCCAGCGGCGTCCAGATGAAAATGCTTCTGGAGGAAGCCAATGGCCCCTGAAATAACAGCGGTGTCGTACCCGAACAAAAGGCCGCCGAGCGCCGCCGCACCGGCAATCAGGAACAAGTATCTGCGGCTGCCGCTTGTCGTTGTGTCCATAGAAAAGCATTCCCTTAAGCGCAATTTGCGTGCTGACGAAAGAAGGCCTATGCCCTCAGCACAAATCGGAACCGCATGTCGTCATCCATCCACATCACGTAGTTCGTACCCCAGACGTTGTTGAATAGGTTGACATGAACACCGCCCGCCATGTCCGGCAGCTTGTTGTCAAAGTCAAGCAGCTTCTTTTGGCCGGGGGCAATCAGCGGGGCATCGCATGTTTCCAGCGCAAACCCGCCGTGCGTGTCCCGGTAAGACACGCCCCGTGTTACGGCATGCAGGCTGCGCGCCCCGTGGCTAACGACATCCTGGGGGGCGACAGGCTGGCCCGACTTATCCAAACGCCACCCATCCATGTCCGGCGCGACCGGCGCAAACGACAGCCACATGGCTTCCGGCAGGCGATTGGCAGCCTTGCCGAACCATTGAAGCTGGAGATGCGCGGATGGGTTGTTGTCCGGCAGCGTCCACTCCATCGTGATTTGTTCCGGCCAGGCGACCAGCTCGGCAGCGGCCCCGGCGTCCGGCATATGCAGTTCCGTGACAACCCGGTATCCCTGTGCGTCCCGCCCGACAAGTGTTTCTTGATGAACCGGCTGCCAGGTGTGGCTCTGGGCCGGGTACTTGTCCAGTCCGGGCTTGCCGAAGTCCTGCGGCGGCCACCAATCCTGGATCGTGATATACTGGCGCAGGAACCGCCGGTAGTCGGCGGCAGAGAATGTCTGGTATGAGAACAAGCCAAGCGGATGCGCCGCCGACGCCCATTCCCGCCCCGTGTGCCGGTTCTTGAATCGGCAAACCGCGCCCGTATCCGGGTCCAGCGACAGCACGAAGTGCGGGGTCTTGATCTCTTCCGACCCCGCAAGCCGGGCTAAGCCGCTTGTGCCGGACCGGACAGGAGCGAGGCGGGCAAGCCGCGCACGCGCCTGTTTTTCCAATGCCGGAGGCAGAGCCGCGACGGCAGTTTGGATATTGGCCCGCTTCTCGGCCCATGTCCCTTCGACCTTCTGGAAGTTCGGTTTGCCTCGGGCCGCTTTCAGCTCGGCAGGCGTGTAAATGTTCCAGTCTCCGAGCGTAGTCTTGATGTCACAGCCCCAGGTGTGTTCCGGGGCCAAGATCAGCCAGCGAATCCAGGCGAGGTCTGCCGGGCTGGCCGCTATCAGCCTGCCGTCCGCCAGCCATTCCCGGCGCAGGCGGCTCAGCTCGCGGTATTGGGCGACTTTGACCGGGTCGCTGGCACAGCCATAAACCCAGGTGTCGCCAATCTCCTGCGTAACTACGGGCAGTGCGCTGCGATACGGCTCCAGTGCGGCAGCCACGGTGTTCAGGCCGGAAGCGACAATTCGGGCACCGGGGAACTGATGCCGCAGTTCGGCATAAATCTTTTTAATCTCGTCGGGCGAGTGCACGCCGCTGTTGTCGCCGCGCACGTTGACCGAGACAGCCACATCGCCGCCGGGCACGGCCAAAATACCTCCGTAATCGGACAAATGGTACATCACCATGACTTCTGCCCCTTCCGGGTTCCGCCAGCGGAACAGGGCGGGCACGTTCGGTGGCGTGGAGGCAGGGTTCACGCCAATGTCCAGCAGCGTGACGCCTGCCTGTGCCAGCGGCCCGATCAGGCCGCGCGTATGGCAGGGCACATCGGTGAGCTTTGCGCCGATTGTCTTTGTGCCAAAGCGCTGATCCAGCGCCGCTGAAAACCCTAGGGAGGCTTCCATCAGCGACCGATCCAGCATCTCCGATTCCCAGTTGAACGGCAGTGCGTGCCAGACCAGGTCGCCGTCCGCGACAGCCTGTGCCGCACGCGTGCGCTGCGCCGCAGTGGCCTGCTCCAAATACTGGTACATCAGCCAGGAGCCGAGTGTCCAGACATAGCGCTCCGCGCCCCCGGCAGCTCGCAGGGTGGCTGCGGTGTCTATTGCCTGGGGGATATACTGATCAAAATACTTGCGGAACACACCGGCCTGCGTGTCCGTGAACCCGATGTCCAGGTGGCATTTGAAGACGGCATAGATGGTCTTGACGGGCACTGCTGGCGCGGCGAAACTTGCCGTCGAACTGAGCAGCAGCGCGCCGCCGACTGCCGCCGCGCCTTGCAGGAATGTCCGCCGGTTGATCTCTTGGTCTTGCATGGTTGTTGTGCATCCGCCGGCCTCGCCGGGGTGCTTAAAAGTCCCTGCAAGGCCGAAAGACATGACATTAGGCTAAGTGCTAGATCGCGCTGAATGTTGCCGTAGGCGTTGTCTTGCCGTCCGAGAACTTGCCCTGAGTGCCTGCGGCGTTGTTTCCATCAATCTGATTGCTTGTTGAGGAAGCCGCCGTGCCGCCGGGCGAGACGCTGCCCGGACGAAGCCATTTCGCGTGACCGTCCGTGAATAAGTAGTTTGACCCGTCACTGTGGAGGCCGCCCGGCTTGTTGTCGAAGCCCGCGTAATATCGGGCATCATTGTCGGTGCCGTTCATATATCCTGTCTCAATGGGCGTCGCGGTGTTCTCACTGGCATCAAAGTTGCACCTAGCGCCGGAAAAGGCGAGGCCGTTACTGCCGCAGGAAGGAAGCGCTCCTCCCGCTTCCTGGGGGTCGGTAATGTTGACACCGCCGTCGCCGCGTATCTCAAACAGCAGGACGGTGGACGCAACCCCTTGCATAGATGCTGTAGAGCCGCCGATCCCCTCATCGTTGCGCGCGATTTCCATGTTCATGGAGTAGCTGACGACGCCAGGATAGAATGTCGTTCCCACCGTCTTTCCAGTCGTAGCATCATCGGGACACTTATAAAGCCCGATGCTCTTGACGTAGGGGTAGACTTCACCCGCCCAGCCCGCGCCAACAAAGATTCTGTTGGCGGAAGGAAGGAATGGATAGGCCCCAATAGGAAACTTCTCGTCGTAATCCTGGGCATACTGGAAAAAGGCCAGTCCTAATTGCTTCTGGTTGGAAGCGCAGGTGATTTGGCGGGCCTTTTCGCGCGCCTTGGCGAAGACTGGAAACAGAATAGCCGCAAGGATCGCGATAATCGCGATGACCACGAGCAACTCGATGAGCGTAAACCCGCTTCGGGGTTTCGAATGAGATGTGTTCATGATAAAGTGGTTCCTTCTTCAGTCAGATATTCTAATGGGCGAGTGGCGTAGAGAATACTCCTGTTTTTGCAAGAGCTTTATGTCCGGGCGTGAACATTTCAAAAAGTGGCAGCGTGGCCGCTCCGAGAGCAGCAGCATTGTCCAGCGCCTGTGCCCGAAGCAGGTGCGGATGGTGCGGAAGCGCACGCATTTGTAAGACAGGAAGCTGCTCTTCCAATCGGTTGATCAGCCAGTCCAGCAGCGGGGCGGGCAGGCGGCCTCCAAAAATCACGGCTTTCGGATTGAGCAAGTTCTCGATAATCACGACAGCGCGCGTCATCTTCTCTGCCGCCTGCTCCAGCCACGCCATCAAGGCCGCATCCTCGCGCGCCAGCAACTCGGTCAGCTCGCCGACATGATTGACATGTCTGCCTTCGGCTTCAAGCGCAGCATACAGCGAGGCCAGCGAAACATAGAGTTCCAAGCATCCGATACCTCCGCAGGCGCAAGCAAGGCCGTTCGGCTCGACAGGCAGGTGACCGAACATAGCGGCATTGTCAAAGCCGCCCCGGTAGGGCTTGCCGTCGAGAATAATCCCGCCCCCAAGGCCAACCCCGAAAAACACATAGAAGTAATCGTGCTGTTCGCGTCCCCGGCCAAACCAGCGCTCGCCCACAGCCGCCGCAGTCGCATCGGTTTCCAGGAATACCGACAAGCCCAGTTCAGCCGACAGCAGCGAACGCACGGAAACGCCGTTCCAGCCGGAAAAATTGGGGGGATTGATCAGGCTGCCGCCCAAAAAATCCAATGGCCCCGGTAGCCCAACCCCCACGCCCCAAAGGTCGATGAGGCCTAACCCCTGGTTTTGTGTCAGCGTCCGCACGGTTTGCGCCAGCCGAGGCAATGCTTCGGAGGGCGACGGAAAACTCCATTCATGGTGGGCGATCTGCAAAGCATTGCCGGCGAGGTCCAGCAGCACGCCGGTCAGATGATCACGGTCCAGGTGCAGTCCGACCGCGTATCCACCCTGCGGATTAATATCCAGCTCGGTCGCCGGCTGTCCGCGCCGTCCGCTCCTAAGCCCCCTTGTTTCCAGCGTGCCGCGCTCAATCAGCTTGTCTACGATATTGGAGATGGTTTGGGCCGAAAGAGCCGTGCGTTTGCTGATCTCCGGCCGAGAGAGCGGGCCGTAGATGCGCACGGTTTCAAGAACTACTTTTTGGTTGTGCAGGTGCGCATCCTCTATGTTCGTTCCGGACAGCGATGACGTGTCTTTTGCGCTGTGACGCTCAGGGGAGCGAGGCACTTTGGCGATGGAATGTGCTTGATGTTTGTTTCTCAATGGTCTGTTGTCCTATATTAAATCAAAATGATTTAATAAACATAGGTATATTAGCACGCGCCGCCATTTTTGTCAAGTGATTTGATAAAATCGCTGTGCCATGTTGGATTTCGCGTCTGCTCGAGGGCGCAGCAGCTTGGTGTATCTATCTTCCCTAGAAAGAGAGAGCCGACACTGGCAGCATTAGCGTGGGCGTTCTTGCGTGCTGCTCTACAGGACTGGCGATTTTGTTGTCGGAGTGATGGAGAGGAGCCTGGGCAGGCGCGGCGTTTCGGCCTTGCGGCAGCAGAGTGCGAGAGGGGCCGTTATTCTACTAAGCATTTGGCGCAGGGCAGCGCTGCGCCACCGCTGGGACTATGCTCTATCTCAAAAGAAGCGATGCTTATCTCAAACGGATGCGGTTTGCGGTTGTCTGCCGCTCGTTTTGTGCGGGTGCGAGTGGCACCAATCGCCACAGTTTCGCGGGGATGCCGGACACGGTCAGCGGTCGCTTGGTTCCACAATTGACAATTTGAAACAGCCCGCCGGGCGCAGACTCAAACGCCCATCGCTGGCCTGCCTCTTCCGTGTCGCGGGTCTGCCTGAGGTCTGCCCCGCGTCCATCCAGCACAAGGCCGCTGCGGCGGTTGATGATGCTGCAAGTCCCATCTCCCTGACCGACCACGGCCCACTCTTCTCCCCTCCCCTGCCCTGGCGCCTCCCCAGCCACGCGGGCGTCGTCGGCTGCGGCCGCGATGCCGACTGTCCAAACGCTGCCGACACCGAACAATCGGTAAAATGCGCGCGGGTTCAGACCCGGCTTCCCGGCATGCCAAGTCTTGCGTATCACAAAGGTCGTCACCGACTGGGGCGGCAGGGTGGCTGTCAGCCCTTTGTTTTCCAGCCGAATCGGGGCGAGCGGGGCGAGGTCTTCAGTCGGCGATGTTTGCGTGGCTTCGGCGAACAGGCCCAGCCGCGTGAACTTGCTCAGGTCATAGCGCACGCGCATGGGCGAGTCGCCGCTGTTGGTGGTCACCAGGGTCAGGGTGCGCGCTTTTCGGTCTATGGCCGCGACGGAGTGGGTGTCGGCAGCGGCGATAAAACGAGAGCCGGGCCGGATAAAACGGCTGTACTGGCCCATGACATAAAACTTCTTGTTGATCGTATAAATCGGATTTGCCGGGCTGTCCAGCGGATTGCGGAGAAAGCCCCAGCCTGCCGCCGCATCAACAAACTGCCAGTACACCCAGGCCGACGGATGCAGCCCGCGAATATCCTCGGCAATCGTGCGAGACATGCGCAGCCCGCTGGCATCATTGTCGCCGTCCTCGGACAGCCACAGGTCTTTGCCTTCCGAAACAGCCCATGTAGACAACTGCGTGCGGTCGCCGCCCCCATAGCTGTGCGTGTTGATCTGGGTCAGGCCCGCCAGGGTCTGAGGGGCGTAACTTTGGAATGTCGCATCAGCCTCGCCGATAGTCGGCTCGTCGCTCGCCGCAACAGACGTCTTCAGGCCCTGCCGGAGCACGGCCTCAGCGGTGCGCTGAATAACTGTGTTTTGGGCCAAACGACCGACATGGCAGCCTTCCTGCTTGTTGCCGAAGGCCCAGTAGCCGCTCGGTTCATTCAGTGGCTCCAATGTGCGGAACGTGATCCCCCAGGCATCATGGTAATGACGCACGACTGTGGCAAGATAGTCGGCAAACACGTCAACCATCCCCGGCAAAAAGTTGTCGGTTCCGCCATAATTGCCGGTGACACTGCCGCTTTGCGTCATCCAGTAGGGCGGGGAGTTGGAAAATGCCTCCAGCTGATCTGCGCCCAGGCCGATTGCGCGCCTGAGAACAGACCGCTGGCCGGTATCTGCGCCCCAGTTCCACTGTCCGGGCGATGGCTCAAAGCCCGGCACGGCGCTGCGCAGCGTCAAAAACGCGGGGTGCGGGGCCAGAAACTGCGGGTTCTCGCCCCCGCCAATATTGCAGCGCACGACATTCAGCCCCAATCCCTTGACCGGGTCAAATGCCTTCGTCACGTAATCGGTACGGGCTGGCTCGGGAAACGTTCCCACGACATTCGCCCACCAGGCCAGCGATGTCCCCCACCCCTGCCACGCCTGAAACTGAACCGCCGGATCGACCGCGATCATGGTCTGTGCCCGCGCAGTCCCCATCACCACAAACACCAGGGCGAGGCTGTACACAACTGCCGCATTGCTCATCTGCCGTGTTTTGATGGCTTGCTCCAAACAAGAAAAAAGCGGCTCGCCCCTCGGGCGACCGCTTCGTAATTCACACCGTACTTTTGCGAACGTGAGTTTATTATGGCATTTCAAAGCGCGAAACACAAGAGGCTGTCGATAGTACGTTAGGGAACACAGCAGCGCAGTTAGGTCACTCCCTATGTAGTTTAATCTCACGTTTCGTACAAGCCCAGCCTGGATAAGCAATTGAATCTGCCGATATTCTGTGTCAAAAATATCTCATAAACTGCGCTCAGCGCCGGCAAAGAGGCACACCCTGTACAGCATTCCCACAGGGAACAGGCGCGGCAAGCGCGTTGCGGCCTTGCAGCGAGAGCGTTTCAAGCACGTACCAACGACGGAACAAACTGTTCCGTCGTTGGTATGCGCTTAGTCAGCGTTGGGAATGCCCTGGGAAAGAGTGGGGAACGCGTGTGCAAAGGCATCCCTCCCCCGGTCTGCCCTGGAAGCCTTCCGGGGAGGAACTCTCGGGGCGGGCCGCCTACGCCAGGGGAGAGGCGCGCAGGCCACACGGATGCTGCTGAGTATTCACTTCATGAAACACGGCATTCGGCGTTACGCAGGAGGCCGCAAGCTAATCCGGGCCTGAGAGCCTGCGTCCATGTCCTGAAGGATTGGGGTGACGAGAATGCGGTGGTTCCCGTCCGGCGGCGCGTTTTTCGCGATGTCAATCGTGAACGCATTGCCGGCAGCCAGGCCTCGGGCGAAATACGGTTGATCGGGCCGCTGTCGTTTGATGCCTGTCAGTCTCCCCCATTTCATGCCACGCCAAATGAAAAGCAGGGAGGCTCCTGCCGAGGAACTTTTTGGCGCCCCAACGGGTATGATAAAGCTATGAGGCCGCGACGTTTCCACAAAATTGCCTGGCTGCTCAGCGCCTTGCTGCTGCTGTCGCAAGCGCTCCTGCCTGTGTCTGCGGTCGCCTTTGTCAGTGTCCGCTGCGCAGGCGTACCCGTTTCACTGCCTGCCTGTGCGGAGGCCATGCTGCCCGCGCCGGACAGCACCGCCGTGGGAACCCGCCCGGCGGCCATGTCCTGCTGCCTGCACATGAGCAGCCACTGCGCGATGATGGGCAGCCTGCAAGCCATGCCATCGGCACAGGCCGCAGTGCAGGCGACCCCGCCTTGCGTGGTGTCTGTCAGCATCGCCGGTTCAGGCCAGCCTGCGGCTGTCAAGAGCGTCCGCCCCTGGGCGTTTCCTGCGGCCCTGGCGCTTGTCTCGCCTGCGGCAATGCCTCCTCTGCGCAGCAGTTCCCCTGCGGCCGTGCTTCCTCCCGCACCTTCATGCGTACTTCCGCCGAGCCGTCTTGCCGATGCGCATGGCCTTCGTGCGCCTCCTCTCTCCTGACTTCCCACCCGGTTCCTTGTTTCACCACGCCTTGTCAAAGCGCCGTTCGGCATGCCCGGATGCACCCCGACTGCGTGTCATGCCGTCACTGAACACTCAGGAGAAGATTAATGAAATCCACCCTTGCCCTTGCGGGCCTCGTTCTGAGCCTGCTGCCGTCCGCCGCCCTTGCCGCCCCGACGCATAAAGCCGCGGCACCCAAAAAGCCTTCCGCCGCGACTGCCTATCAGTGCAGCACGTGCCAGATGTCCTACACGGCGGCACAGGCCAAAAAGAACCACTACAAAGACCCGATGGACGGCGGCAGGCTTGTCCCCGTCACGCAGAGATAGGCACAGAAGAGCAGACCTATGGCACAGCATCGTTTCGTCAACATTATCACGCTTTTGGCCGTTGTCGCCGTTATCGCTGGCACAATATGGGCCGTGCGGCGTTTCCATAAACCCGGCCAACTGGATGTGGTGACCGCGCAGGCAATGGATATGTCCGCCATGCGTCCCCCGACCGGCGCGGCCCCGGTCGCCCTTGCGTCCGTGCGGCGGGGCACGCTTGACGACACCGTGACCTACACCGGCTCCATTCTGCCTTTCAATGAGCAGGAGATCACGCCGCGCATCGCAGGCACGGTCGTTTCCTTGCCTGTGTATCCCGGAGACACTGTGCGGGCCGGGCAGCTTTTGGCGCAGCTTGATGAAGGAGAAGTCAGCGCCAAAGCCGACCAGGCCGTCGCTCAGGCCCGGCAGGCGCAGGTGGCGGCGCAGGTCGCCCAGATCACCCATCACCTGCATCATGGAGCCGCCCTCGACCAGGCCACCGCGCAGCAAGGGGCCGCAGAACAGGCCGTCACGGAAGCGCAGGGCGAGGCGCAGGCCGCTCAGGATGCGGTTGCGGATGCCCAGGCCGGAGTGCAAAGCGCGCAGGCGAACGTGGGCTACTGGCAGACGGAGATTGTCCGCGAAAAGCAGCTTGCCGATGCGGGCGCGGCCTCCCGCCAGGAGTACCAGAGCGAGCTGTCTCAGGCGCAGGCCGCCGCAGCCGCGCTCGCGCAGGCAAAGTCCAAAGTGCGCCAGGCGCAGGCGATGGTCGGCGCGGGACACGCCAAAGTCGCCCAAGCCCAGCGGGAAGTAACGGCGGCGCGGGCCAACAGGCGCATGGCCGAGGCCGATCTGGCGGTCGCGGCGGGCCAGGCCAATGAGGAAGCGGCGGGGGCATCCGCCGCCCAGGCCGCCGCGCGCGCGGCGGCTGTGGTGCAGGGCTACGCGCGGATTGTGTCCCCCGCCGCCGGGGTCGTGACCGCGCGGCCTGTCGCGCCGGGGACGCTGGTGCAGCCGGGGACGCTCCTTCTCAAGATCGCCGAAATCAGCCGGGTGCGAGTGCAGGCGCATGTCGCTGCCGCGGACCTTGCGGGCATTGGCCCCGGCACCCCGCTTGTCGTGACTCTTCAAGGAGGCGCTGCCGGGCCGATTGCCGCCAAAGTCACGTCCGTCTTCCCCAGCGCCAATGACCAGACACGCACGGCGATTGTGGAAGCGGTCATCCCCAACCCCGGCGACCGGCTGCTGCCGGGCGCATTTGTCACTGTGCGTATCGCAAAGCGAGGCGCTTCCGACACTCTGCTGGTTCCTGCCCTGGCTGTGGTGTCTGAGGGCGGCGGCTCCTTCGTCTGGCTGGCGCTCGGGGGCGCGGCCACTCCTGCCACTTATCAGTGCGAAAAGTGCCACATGGTCTACTCGGCGGCAGATGCCAAAAAGCGTCACTTTATTGACCCGATGGATGGCGGCAGGCTTGTTCCCGTCCCACCTGCGCCTTCTACGCCCTCGGGCGGGCTGACGGCGCACCGGGTGAACGTGCAGGCCGGAGCCAGCGACGGCGCGTGGACGGAGATCAGGGCCGGAGCTGTTCCCGCAGGCAGCCGGGTGGTCACGCATGGGCAGGCAGGGCTGGTGGAGGGCGGCACGCTGGCAGCGACGGCCTGGGGCGCGGACGGCCCGCTGGCCTTGCCGACGGCTTCGGCGGCGGCACAGGGCAAGACGCGCTATCGCTGCGAAACATGCGGCATGACCTACTCGGAGGCCGATGCCCGGCACAATCACTACAAAGACCCCATGGACGGCGGCAGGCTTGTCCCTGTCCCGCCCACGCCCTCCGGCAGCATGTCCGGCATGAAGATGTAACCTTTGCGCAGAAAGATGGAAAACGAGCCTGTTATGCAATATAAATCCGTCATTACCTGCCCGCAGTGCGGCTTCCAAAGCGAGGAAGAAATGAGTGCCGACACTTGCCGCCACTTCTACCATTGCCACGCTTGCGGGACTAGGCTTCGGCCTCTGCCCGGCGACTGCTGCGTGTTTTGCTCCTACGGGACTGTGCCCTGCCCGCCAATACAAATCAACGGCAGTGACCCAAGAGGCAGCAGTCTTGTCACCAGGGAAGGGCGGTAGCCGATGTCCACTCTTCAAGAGCCGCCTGTCAATCTGCGGCGGCGCCAGGTGGTCAAGCCTCCGGCAAGACGTGGGCCGGGCTTCAATATCTCGGCGTGGGCCATCGATCACCCCCATGTCGTGATTGCTTTCTATGTCGCCATTGTCATCCTGGCCTTGATTGCCGTGTTCGGCGGCATCATGCCCCGGCGCATGATGCCTTACGTGGAAAGCCCCCTGGTGGGCGTGGTCACCACCCAGCCCGGCCTGTCGGCGCAGGAGATGGAGACCTACATATCCAAGCCGATTGAAGAGCGCATGACCGACATTCGCGGCGCGCGAACCATTCGTTCCACGTCCCAGGACGGCCTGTCGGTGGTCTCTTTGGAGTTCCCTTATGGGACAAACATGCAGCGCGCGACCACCGATGTGCAGTCGGTGATGAACTCCGCCCAAGCCGACCTGCCGCAGACAGGCGCGAACCTCAAGCCGTCGTGGGTGCTGCCGATTGATCCGCTCAACATCCCCATTCTCTCGCTCAGCCTCACCGGCGACCCCGCGTTAGGGTGGACTCCTCTCGCCCTGCGCGCGTTCGCCGAGAACCAGGCCGTGGCCGCGCTCAAGCAGGTGCCCGATGTGCAGTCGGTGGAAGTGTATGGCGGCGCGAAGCGGCAGCTGCGCGTGGTCGTAGACCGGGACAAGCTGGCCGCCTATGGCTACTCTATTTTAGACGTGCGGGATGTGATTGATAGAAACAGCATCGCCCGGCCTGCGGGAACGCTCACCAGCGGCCCGAATGAAAGCAGTGTGCGCGTGGCGGGCCTGGCCCAGAATGCGCAGACAGTCGCGGACTATCCATTAGGGGCAAAGAATGGGCAGGTGGTCTCGCTGAAAGACGTGGCGACAATCACCGACGGCGTGCGGGAGCAGCGCAGCGGCTACCACTTTGCGTTTAATAACGGCGGCGGGCGCACGGGCATTGAGGGACTGAGCAGCAATGCCGTGGAGGTGGCTGTGATCCAGAACCCGGCTTCCGGCTCGCCCCCGGTGATTGCGGGCGTGATGGCGCAGGCGCGGAAGCTGGAAGCCGACCACCCCGGCCTGCATTTCCGGGTCGCTTATGACAACGCCCACTTTGTCAACATCCTCTTCCACAACACGGGCGAAGAGCTGCTCGCCGCCGTCCTGCTTTGCGGGCTGGTTGTCTTCTTATTTCTAGGCAATGGGCGCGGGACGCTGATCTCCATGACCACGATCCCGGTGTCTTTGGCGATGGCTGTCCTGCTGATGGTGCCGTTCGGATTTTCGCTGAACTCGTCTACGCTGATCGGCCTGCTGATCGCGATTGGGCGGCTGGTGGACGACTCGGTGATTGACATTCACGCGGTAGAGCGGCATCTGCGCATGGGCAAAGACCCCCGCACGGCGACCATAGACGGCATCACCGAAGTGCGGCTGGCGGTCGCGGCGTCCACGCTGATGCTGGTGCTGGCTTTGACGCCGCTGCTGTTCTGCGGCGGCATCACGCAGCTGATGTTTGTAGGGCTGGTGTATCCCATTATCTTTGGCCTGCTGGCCTCGTTTTTGGTGTCGCTGACTCTCACGGCGGTGATGGCGTCCCGGCTCCTGCGCGCGCAGGAGACGCAGCACTCCCATCGGGGTCTGGGACGAATTCTCGCCCCGCTCCAACGGGGGCTGGAGCGGATGGACGACGGCTACCGGCGGCTTGTGCTGCTTCTGCTGCGCAACAAGTTCAGCGTTATTGGGGCGGCGGTCTGCACGGTCGTGGTCGGCTTTGGGTTTTACCACTTTATCGGCAGCGAGATGATGCCGCTGGCCGATGTGGGGCAGGGGTACGGCGTGCTGGAAATGGCCCCCGGCGCGAGCTATGCCCAGACAGCGCAGGCGGCAGCGTCATTTGAGCGTATTCTGCTCAAGCACCCGGAGATCAAGAAGGTATCTACAGAGATTGGCTCGGAGCCGGGTGGAACCTACTTCACGGGCTACGCCATGAACCAGGTCAACACGGCGACCCTGATGATGACGCTCTCGGACAAAGACGAACGCGCGCGCACCATCTGGCAGGTCATTGATGCCGCGCGGGCCGAAGCATTGGCGACGATCCCCAATATCCGGCGACTGCAAATCAAAGAGATGGGCAGCGACGTGATGGCGACTTCCGCCGCGCCGGTGCAGATTTTGGTTACGGGGCCGGATTTGAACATCCTCTCCAAACTGGCGGGGCAGGTGGCGGAGATTGCCCGCAGGACGCCCGGCGCCTACCAGGTGGCAACTTCCTGGGCGACCGAGAAGCCGAGCTACCGGCTGGACGTGGATGCCCGCCGCGCTGCCGAACTGGGACTCACGCCCGCCGATGTGGCCGACCAGGCGTATTATGCGATGGGCGGCGGCCTGACCGGCGAGTTTTACCGACTGCCCAATGTGCGGCAGGACACCATTGACGTGCGCTACAAACAGTCCCAGCGGCGCAGCCCGTATGATTTATTGCAGATGTCTGTCACCGCGCCCGCCCAGGACGGGCAGAGCGTGCAGGTGCCGCTCAAAACCCTGGCAGCCTTGACGCCCCAGCGCGTCCCGACCGTGATTGAGCACGACGGCTTGCAGCGCACCATCTCGGTGCTGGCGTATTACCGCAAGGGCGGCCCGCCGTCTATGGACCTGGCGATGGCGATTATCACCAAAGCCTCGGCGCAGATCAACTTTCCGCCCGGCTATTCGCTGCAAATGCGCGGGGATATGACACAGATGATGGACTCGTTTGCCCGCCTCCTGCATGGCCTGGAGCTTTCCGTGCTGCTGATCTTTTTGGTCTTGGTCGCCCAGTTTCGTGGCCTGCTGCCGCCGTTCCAGATGGTGCTTTCCATTCCTCTGGAGCTGTCCGGGGTCTTTGCGGGCTTGTGGCTTGCGCACCAGGCGTTCAGCAGCGTCAGCATCATGGCGGTGATCGTGCTGACAGGCATGGACATCACCACGGCGATCTTGCTCATTGACCAGATCATGCGCCGCCGCGCCGAAGGGGGCCTGCCCAGGGAAGAAGCCGTCGCGCTGGCCTGCCGGGATCGCCTGCGGCCCATCCTGATGACCTCGCTGATTACAATCATCACCATGATCCCGGTCGCGTTCGCCCCCAAAACGGGCATGGATGCCTACCAGCCGCTCGGCACGGTGATTGTCAGCGGCCTGTTGGTGGGCACGCTTTTGTCTCTCCTGGTTATCCCCGTGATGCATGTCGCCGTGGACGACCTGGGCCAATGGCTGCACCGTCATCGCCGCGGAGTTGGAACTGCGCTGACACTGCTCTTGTGCCTCGCGCCGGCAGGGATTTCGCTGCGCCCGGCCCTGTCCGACGCGCCGGCCGCGCCGGACAGCGATGCATTGCCTGTTGTCAGTTCGCCGCTCACCTTGAGGGACGCCGTCACTCTCGCGCTGGTGGACAATTTAACCCTCCGGGAAGCGCGGGCGGATCAGGCCGCTGCCGACGCGGGCACGCGTTCGGCCCGCGCGCAGGCAAAGCCCAGTTTATCCACGACCACCTATGCGACGGCGGGAGATTCGCCCAATATCTTCGCCACCTCACCCGGCGTCGGGCCGCAAAACTTGTTCAATGTCCCCGCGCACGGCTTTGCCGACCAGAACCTGATGCTGATGATCCCGCTGTCCACCGGCGGACGCATTGCCGCGCGCATCCATGCCGGGCAAAGCCAGGCCACGGCAGCCGCCGCGTCTTTGGAGGCCGCGCGCCTTTCGGTCGGGGAAGGCGCTGCCGAAGCCTATATCACGGCTCTCCTGCGCCAAAGCCTTGTCCAAGCCGCCCAGTCCCGGCTTGATGCCGAAAATGAGCAAGTGCGGACCACGCAGATCAAGGTCGGCACAGGCCGGTCCGCCCCGGTGGACCTGCTGCGCGAACAGGCGGAGCAGGCGGATGCCCGGCAGGCGCTGCTCAGGACGCAGAACGATGCCGCCCTGGCCCTAGTCAGCGTGAAAGTCGCACTCGGCATCTCGCAGGACTCGTCCCCGGCCCTTTTGGACACGCTGGATACCCTGACCAGCCAGGCGGCTGTTCCCCCGCCGACGCTCAGTGATGCCCTGCGGCTGGCCCTCGCGCAGCGCCCCGAATTGACCGCCGCCGCGCAGGCTGCCGCAGCGGCACAGGCAACTGTCAAAGAGGCTCAGGGCGCTTACCGGCCCCAGGTTTACGGGGTCGCGATGGGGGACGCCATGACATTCGCCCAGGGACAAAGCCGCACCGGGTATTCTGTGGGGATTACCGCCAGCCTGCCTCTCGCCGATGGCGGGCAGCGGCGGGCGGATGTAGACGCCGCCAAAGCGCATCTGGCACGGGCGGAAGCCGAAGCCCAAATCGCCCGGCAGTCTGTGACCCAGGAAGTGGCCGCCGCCTGGCTGACAGTGTCAACGGCAAAAGAAGCAAGCCAAGCGGCCCTTGTCGGCGCTGCCGCCGCGCGGGAAGCGTACCATCTGGCCGACCTCCGCTACAATGCAGGCAAGTCGGTCGCCGCCGAACGCCTGGACGCCCTGTCTGCCCTGACACGGGCACAAGGCAGCGCGGCGCAGGCATCCGCCGACTTTCTCATTGCGCGGTCAAAGCTGAGCCGGGCCATCGGCCAATTGACGCAGTGACGGCAGGATCATTTTGCGCGGGGCATGGCTCTGAAGGCGGGAAGTTGCCTCTGTGTCCCCAACGGGTCTTTTAGGCGTTTCCGCCGTGTTGTCAGCGTATACCAACGACGGAACAGTTTCTTCCGTCGTTGGTACACGCTTAACACGCGCTTGCTCTGCCTATACAACAGGGCCGCAGCCCTCTCCGTGCGCCGTTTCTCTGCCCCGTTGCCGGGGGCGTGCAGAGCATCCGGCGGATGCAGTTGTTTGTTGCTGAGAGCGACACGAAACCCACTGGCGTGGGTTAAGATGAGTTTCTCTTCAACCCACGCCCTCCGGGTTTCCTTCCAGGTCTGCCAGTGCTTTAGGTGGGTTTTGTAGAGGCAGCACAGGTATATGACAAATCCATATAAACTATCGCATCTCTAGACCCTTTGCTTGTCACAACGGCGCTTGCTCTCGGCAGGCGCTTGTTCTCGGCAAGCACCTGCGCCGGATCAACAAGACATCTGCACTTTCTGTTGTTGATTTACGTGTCGCCTGCGCCCGGTGTCGCGGCCAGCGCCCCGAAGCGGACGGGAAGGCCGAACAGCGTCAAGCGCAGCGTGTCCAGCATTGGCACGGGCAGCCAGCGTGCCAGCATCAGAATAAGACGCGCATCCGCGCCTGCGGCGTAACGGGCCTTTGGCTTCTTGGCTGTCAGCGCGCCCACCACAACCTTTGCGACTGCATCCGGCGGGCTGCCTTTTTGCTCGCGACGCATCGCGCGCTCCACAAAACCACGGACGAATGCGCCGTAACGCTCCCGGCCCTGCGTGGGAAGATGCTCCAGCATGGCTTTGCTTTGCCCCCGGACCTTGCCCGCCGCCGGGGTCGCGATTGATCCAGGCTCAATCAGGCAGACAGGAATGCCCCACGGCGACAATTCCAGCCGCAGGGAGTCGGTGAGCGAGGCAAACGCGGACTTGGAGGCGCACAGCGGCCCGCCGAACGGCAGCGCAAAGCGCGCGCCCACCGAACCCATGTTGATAATCCGTCCCCGACCCTGTCGCAGCAGCGGCAGAAGGGCCTGAGTAACGGCTATCTGCCCAAAGACGTTAATCTCAAACTGCCGCCGCAGATCGTCTGCGGGCAAGTACTCTAAAGGGCCGAGCAGACCGATGCCCGCGTTGTTGACCAGGCCTGCCAGACCATTCTCGCCCAGCGCTTGCTCCAGAAAAGTGACGGCTGAAGCGATTGATGCGGCCTCTGTCACATCTAAGATCACCGGCGCGAGGCGCGAACTCGCGTCCTTCCGAAGCGCTGCCGCATCTTCGGCCCTGCGCACGCCCGCGAAGACAGAGAACCCTGCCCGGTCCAAAGCGAGGGCGCACGCGCGTCCAATCCCGCTGGAAGCTCCCGTCACGACCACTGCGCCTTTGTCCATGTGTTTTCCCCTCCACGTTCGTTTGCTTCCTGTAGATACCCACAAGCAGCAGCCCCGCGTTTCTTTCTCCCTAAGCAGAAGGAAACGCGGGGCTGTTGTTATTTGGCACGCGGCAAGCGGGAGACGTGCTGAGGTTAAGACGCGGGGGAGACTTTATCCAAACGATGCTTGGCTTCGGCGTAGACATCGGCGGGCAGCGGCCCCTGCTCGGCGATACGGACGTTTTCCTCCAGATGCTTGGGGATCAGCGTGCCGACAATGGTGGTGTGCATGCCGGGATGCGACAGCGTAAAGCGCAGCAGAAACGCCGTGCGGGACTCGCCTTCCGAGCGCAGTTCGTCCAGCCCTGCCGCCTCAAACACGCTCCAGCGGTCGTCATTGCCCAGCCCGACACCCGGTTCGCCTCGCGCCACGCCGCCGCGCACGATTGTCCCCGCGCCCGCCTGCGCCGCCCGGCTGATGGCGTCTTCGTGCTGCCGCTCCAGGGCGGAGTACGGGATTTGGAACACGTCAAACACGCCGGACTGAATATAAGCATCAATGTGCGGATGGGTGGACGAGCAGCCAATCCACCGCACTTTGCCCTGCTGCTTCATTTCCTGAAGCACAGCGACCAAATCTCCCTGCTCGGTCTGTTCCACGGTCGGGTTGTGAAGCTGCATCACGTCCACATAGTCGGTCTTCATGCGCGCCAGCGACTCGTGCAGGCCGCGAAAGAGGTTCTCGCGCGTCCAGACATGCGGCGTATCATCGGTATGCTCGTCTTTATGGACGACGGTGCAGCCGCACTTGGTCGCCAGGTAATACTCGCCCCGGCGCGTGCCCAGATACCTCCCAATAAACTCCTCGGAGCGCCCATAGTCGTTGGCGGTATCAATGAAGTTGATCCCCATGTCCAGCACGGAGTTTAGGATAGTTTCGGCCTGCGCCTCGGTGACGGGCCTGCCGCCCCAGATGCGTGAGCCACGCACCTCCATCGCCCCATAAGACAGGTCGGTCACTTGCAGGCCGGTGCGGCCCAGCGTGCGTTTGGTCAATGTCATCGGTGTTTTTCTCCTAGAGACAGCAAATTGTTCTTCTCAACCCAGCCGTGGCGGCGGGCCGGTGGTGGCACGTTCAATCAAAACCGCGCATGGAGCAGGTTGACATCTCGTTTTATTATGCGTCATTATAAATGAGAATGGCGCGCGTGTCAAGTGTGCCGGGGCAAGGAGATTTAGAAAATGAACTATCGACCGTTAGGAACCAGCGATGTGCAGGTATCCGAGATCAGCTTTGGCTGCTGGACTATGGGCGGCCTGAACTGGGTCAACGGCAGCCCCAATGGCTGGGCCAATGTGGACGAGGACGAAATCACTGCCGGCATCAAATTGGCCGTGGATGCCGGGGTCAACCACTTTGACAACGCTGATGTATACGGCAACGGGCGCGCGGAGCGGATGCTGGCGCGCGTCTTCGACACTCTTGGCCTGAAGTCCGAGGACTACGTGATCGCCACCAAAATCGGCCACTTCCCCGGCACGGCAGGCCATGCCTACGAACCGGCGCATATTCGCCATCAGTGCGAGCAGTCCCTGATCAACCTCAAGCGCGATTACATTGATCTTTATTACTTCCATCACGGCGACTTCGGCCCCAATGCCCAGCTTCTGCCCGAAGCCGCCGCGACTATGGATGCCCTTGTCGCCGAAGGCAAAGTGCGCATCAAGGGCCAGTCGGCCTACTCCGCCGCCGACTTCGCGCGGGCCGTGCCTGTCGTCAAGCCCCAGGTGCTGCAAAGCTGGGCGCATGCCCTGGACGACCAATTTGTGCGCCCCGGCTCCCCTGTCTCTCAGTTGATGGAAGAGTACGGCATGACCTTTGTCGCCTTCAGTCCGCTCGCCCAGGCCCGCCTGCTGGACAAGTATGACCCCGCAAACCCGCCCGCTTTTGAGCCGGGCGACCACCGGCTGGGCAACAAAGGCTTCGGCGCGGACGCGATTGCCGCCCTCAAGCCCAAGTTAGCCAAGCTGAAAGAGCGGTTCGGCGACACGACGGAAGACCTCGCCGCGATGGCACTGGGTTACGTTCTCGCCCAGCCGCGCGTCGCCTGTGTCATCCCCGGCTTCCGCAACGAGCGCCAGGCACGCTGCAACATTGCGGGCGAAGGACGCGCTTTCTCCCCCGCCGACCTTTCCTTTATCCGCGAGACTCTGGCATAGGCTCAGGGCCGGCTGTTCGGAGGCCCTTCCCAGTTCGCTCAGGCTCAGCTTCTCTCTTCCTGGCACTGACAGACCCGGCGGGGAAAGAAACCCCGGACTTCAGTTCGGGGCGGCCCGCCCGCCTCGGTGCAGGAAAGAAGCAAAGCCGTGCGACCGGGGGAGAGACCTCTCCAGTCTAGGGAAAGGGCGTGCCCGGCCCCGTCCATAAAACGCCCAGCCAGGCGGCGATTGCAGCACTTACATCGGCGAATGTCGCGCGGGTGCCAAGATTGTCCTGCATCACGCCATTGGGCGCAAAGGCGAGCAGGGGCACATATTCGCGGGAGTGGTCGGTGGAAGCCGTGGTGGGGTCGTTGCCGTGGTCGGCGGTGATAATCAGCAAGTCGCCTACGCGCAGGGCGTCTCGAATGGCGGGCAGGGCGCTGTCAAAGTCGCGCAGGCACTGGGCAAAGCCCGACGCGTCATTGCGGTGCCCATACAGCATGTCAAAGTCTTCGCAGTTGGCAAAGACCAGGTCTTCCGCACCCGACTGCACAGCGTGCAGGAGAGCCGCCAAATGGGCGGGGTTGTTTTGCGTGCGCTCCGCTTTGACAAAGCAACTTCGGGGAAATAAATCGGCGACCACGCCAATGGCATGGGTTGTTTTGCCATTGTCTTGAAGCACTTGCAGCAGATTGCCCGGCGGCGGGTCAAGGGGGTAGTCTTTGCGATGCTCCGTGCGCCGGAATGTTTGGGGCGTGTCTCCCACAAACGGGCGGGCGATCACGCGCTGCACATTGTTCGGGGCTTGCAGCAAACGCCGGGCGGTTTCGCACATGGCGTACAGTTCGCCCACGGGAATGACGTCTTCGTGCGCGGCGACTTGAAACACGCTGTCCGCCGACGTATACACAATGGGCCTGCCCGTTTTGATGTGCTCCGCGCCGAGTTGTGCCAATATTTCCGTGCCCGACGATGCGCAGTTGCCCAGCGTGCCGCGCCCGATTTCCTGCTCAAAGCGTAACAGGAGTTCCGCGGGAAAGCCGTGCGGGTACGTGGGAAATGCCCGCTTGGTGATGCTGCCCATCAGCTCCCAGTGGCCGGTCACGCTGTCTTTGCCCTGCGATGCTTCGGCCATGCGGCCCCAGCCGCCACGCGCGGGGCCGGGGGCAATGCCGAGAATAGGGACAATATTCCCCATGCCCAAAGAGTGCAGACAAGGCAGGTGCAGGCCGCCCACGGCGTCGGCGACATGGGGCAGGGTCGCGCTTTGGGTGTCGGCAGCGCCATACTGCGCGGCATCGGGCATGGCCCCCACCCCGCACCCGTCCATCACGATGAGTATTACGCGTTTCATAACAGCACTCAGGCACGCGGATGTGCGGCGTCATAAACGGCGCGCAGGCGGGCGACATCCACGCGGGTGTAACGCTGCGTCGTTTCCACGCTTTCATGGCCGAGCATCTCTTGAATGGAGCGAATATCCGCGCCGCCCGCGAGCAAATGCGTCGCGAATGAGTGGCGCAGAGTGTGCGGCGTGACATTCTTAGCGATCTGCGCCTGACTTGCGTAGGCTTTAATCAGGTTCCAAAACTGCGCCCGCCCCATCGCCGTGCCGCGCCGCGTCACAAACAAAAACGGCGTTTCGGCTTTGCCCTGCATCAGTGTGGGCCGGGCGGATTGGAGATAACTGCGCACCGCCAAAAGAGACTCTTCGCTCAGGGGCACCTCGCGCTCTTTGGCCCCTTTGCCGAACGGCCTGACCAGACACGCCCGCATATCCAGTTCACCGACCATCAACTGCGCCAGTTCCGAGACGCGCAGGCCGCTGCCGTACATCACTTCCAGCATGGCACGGTCACGGAGGCCGTCGGGCGTGTCCGTGCGGGGGGCATCCAAGAGGCGCAGGATTTCGGGCAGGGAGAGGGTAGTCGGCAGGCGCTGCTGGGTGCCGCGCTTGTGCTCCAGGCAGGCAGCAAAGTCTTCTGCGCAAAACCCCTCGCGGCAAAGGTACTGCGCCCACAGCGTGAGCGAGGACGCTTTGCGCGCGAGGGAAGCCGGTGCCATGCCGCTTTGGTGCAGGCCCGCAAGAAACGCCCTCACATGGCCGGGGGTGATGTCGGCGCATTGCCCAATACTGCGCGCGCCCAGCCAGGCGGCAAACTGCGTCAAGTCGCTTTTGTAAGCAAGCAGCGTATGCGGGGACAGGCCACGCTCGGCCCGCAGGTTGTCCACAAAGCGTGTGATTTCGCGCTGCATCGGTTACTCCACCAGCGCAGGGACGTCCGACATATAAGGCGAGGGGAAATCATCGGGGGTCGGCTCGGCAGGCTCCGACGACGCGGGCCGGGCGCGGGTCGCGGCCCATACGCGCAGAACATCAATCCGCTCTTTCATGGTCAGCGACAAAGGCACAGACTGCGCCACCACTTCCAGAATATCATCGGTGGTGACTTCCCGCTCCAAGTCAAACGCATCATAGAGCGCAGACACGACCGCTTGTTCAATCTCGGCCCCGCTGTACCCCGCCGTTTCGTGGGCCAGTGTCACCAGATCAAACAACGCCGGGTCGCGCTTGCGCTTGCGCAGGTGAATGGCGAATATCTCGGCACGCTCTGCCGCGCTGGGCAGGTCCACAAAGAATATCTCATCAAACCGCCCCTTGCGCAAGAGTTCGGGCGGCAGCGCGGAGACATCGTTGGCCGTAGCGACCACAAAGCACGGCGCGGTCTTGTCCTGCAGCCAGGTGATGAATGTCCCGAACACGCGCGCGGTGGTGCCGCCATCGCTAATGCCCGACGACTGCGTGCCCGCAAAGCCCTTCTCCAATTCGTCAATCCAGACCACATTGGGGGCCGTGCTTTCGGCAACCCGGATGGCCTTGCGGATATTCTCCTCGCTTTGCCCGACAATCCCGCCGAATATCTTGCCCACGTCCATGCGCAGCAGCGGCAGCTTCCACAGCGACGCAATGGCCTTGGCAGACAAACTCTTGCCACAGCCCTGCACGCCCAGCATCAAAATGCCTTTCGGTGCGGGCAGGCCATAGTCGCGCGCCTTTTCGGTGAAGGCAACCGTGCGCTTTTCCATCCAGTCTTTGAGCAAGTCCAGCCCGCCCACAGTCGCGAAGTCCTCGGAGGCACGATAATACTCCAAGATCGCCGACTTGCGGATAATCTGCTCCTTCTCGGACAAGACCACGTCCACGTCAAAGCGCCGCTTCTCCACCAGCGACTTGGCAAAGACATTTTCCGCCTCGGTCGCGGTCAGCCCCTGGGCGGCCTTGAGTATCTGCTCGCGTTCGTCACTCGTCAGCTGCGTCTGCACCTGCGGGTTGGCGCGCACCGACTCCGTGATGCTGTCCAGCAGGCTGCCCAGATCTTCCAGGGACGGCAGCCCGTAGTCCACAACGGTAATCTCTTTCTCCAATTCGGGGGGCAGCTTGAGCAAAGGCGATAGCATCACGAGGGTCTTGTAGCTGGTCTTCAGCGCGTAGGTCAGATCGCGCAAACGCCGCACCAGAGCCACGTCACCCAGAAACGGGTGGAAGTCCTTGAATAAGAAGACGGCCTGGTCGCGCGAGTTCATCACGAAGTCCAGGGCGGCGAGGGGGTCGCGCGTGCCTTCATCGCGGCTGCGCGGGTCCAGCACCATCCCCTGCGTGACTGTCCACTGGTACATCTTCTTGCCGCGCGCCTGGCTGAGCGCGCGCAGGGCGTCTTCCACGCGCTTTTCTTCCCACGACACCACATAAATAATGGGGTAGCGTGCCCGGATCAGCGTTTCTAGTTCCGTGTCGTCCGCGCTTTGTGCCATCTGTGTTCCTTGAGTGAAAAAGCAGCCTCTACAACGAGTGTACCTCAGCATCAGGGCTATGGGTATTCATCTGTCTCAGTAGTGATATGGATGGCTCCTGCCGTGAAGGGCTTGTAGTGAATAATCTTATTCCGGCTCGATGACTCTCCGTCGGCGGTGACATCCTGCTCAATGGTGAACGCTTCTTGCTCCATGCCTGCTTCCCACGCCCACTGTGATGGGGAAAGAAGGGTGACTGTGTAGCGAGTGCCGTGTTCGCTGGCCCGATGCAGATACAGAAGATAGGAACAAGACAACCCAGGCCAAGCACTTCAAAACGACAGTGAAAACACGCCGCCCATGAGTTTGTTTCGCATTGGCATTCTGCATGATGTTGTTTCCACCTATACCCAACGGTGCATTAGGCGGCACATTGGCATTGTTATGCTTTGGCCCCGCCGCTGACCGTCTTCGCGGCCCACGGCGGGCTGGCGATCAGATCGACCACTCCCGGATGGCCGGGGGAGCCGTCCTTGCCGACATAGGCCCATACCTGCCCGGTTTGGTTGTCATGCACCAGCACGGTAGGCGTGCTTTGGATGCCCAATGCCGTAGTGAACTTCATGGCGTCGGCCACCTTTGCTTTCGCGTCGGGGGCGTTGTACGCGGCCTTGAACTGCGCGGTGCTCATGCCCACGCTTTGCGCGTACTGCGGATAAAAGCCCGGCTCCAAGTCGTCTTGATGGGCATAGAGAGCGTCGTACATTGGCCAAAACTTGCCGACGCTCGCCGCCGCCTGCGAGGCCTGCGCCGACGGCAGCGCCCATTGGTGCATCACCGTACCGTCATTGTAAAACGGAAACGGACGATGCACAAAGATCAAGTTGGCCTGCGCCGCATTGTGCGCCAGCAGCTTCTCCAGGCTCGGACGGACAATGCCGCACTGCGGACACTGAAAGTCCCCGAACTCCACCACGGTGTAACGCGCCTGCGGATTGCCGCGCGGCGGCGCGGCGGCATGGGCGACTATCTCAGGCCACTGAGCCGCCATCTTATTCGTATTCAGGGTGGGCGCGGACACGGCAGGCGCGGGCGGCGCACCCTCCACGCCGCCGCTGCCGAGGTGACTGATGGCAAATGCCAGCCCGCCCAGCACGCACAGCCAGATTATCAGCAGCAAGGGCTTTTTGTTCAACGCACGCTCTCTTTCTCTGCGGCAGGCGTATCGCCACGTTTGCCTATCGCGGGTGCTGCCTGCCGCCGGTGCGCCGTCAAGCCCCAGGTCGCCACCCCAAACAGCAGCGTCATCACACACGCCGAGGAGAAGCACCACACGCAGAACGCGCCGATTTTGAAGTGGGCGACATATTGCAGGAACCAGGAATAGCACACGCCGGGCACAGTCACCACCCACAGCGCCTGACGCAGCCGATGCCGCACGCAGGCCGTTTCCGTGCCCAAAATCGCCAAACTCAGCGTCAAGGTCGTGACATACGCCAGCAGACCGACCAAGGCCAGCGGGAAATCATGCACCGGCCCCCAGGACAGATGCGCCCAGCGGCTGGCCGCCACCAAATCACACCCATGTCCAGCGCCTGTACACGGCAGAGACAGATTGAGGCGGTGCGCCCACCACAATGTCCCGGCATCAGCGGCCCCCAGAGTGCTGAGGATGGCTCCGGCCCAGGCTGCGCTGTTTTCGCGTCGTGTCGGCTGCTCCATAGAAACTTATACGCCTTTTCCGGTGTTATTGTAGCCGAAATGCCAACTGTTTGCAACAAACATGCTGCTGTGCCGTGCCCGGCGTGAAATAAACGCTTCCGCACCAATCCCGCACCAATCCCGCACCAGCGGTGCTCGCGCGGTGTCCCTCCCCCGCTCGCGAGGCTCGCTTCCCCCTTCTCTGCACTGGCACCCCGCCCCTTCAGCCCTCCGGGTCTTTACCCCGCTCGCGCACTGGCGCTGCACTGCACTGGCAAACCCGGAGGGCTGGCAGGCCTGGAAGGTGGAGGCTCTGCGATACGCAGTAATGCGCAAGCATACTAGGGGCGCCAGTGCAGGGAAGGGGAAGCCTGGGTTTTACGAAGGCGGGGGAGGGACTCTTTTGACATGGGCAGGCGGCTCCTTAATCGTCCGCGTCGGCTCGGCGCGATGGGGGGCGGGGGTGCAGGGACGCAACCTGGGGGAATGGGTTGTCGTCGTCGCCGGCAGCCGGGGCAGGTCGGGCGAGGGGGACGGGAGAAGGGCTGTAGCCGGGGGCGGGCATCTCGCTGGGGGCGCGGGAGGTCACGGGGCGGGACAGCAAAGCCTCTACCTGGCGCGGGGCGGCGGGGGCGGGCGCAGGAAAAGTCGCCGCCCGCGATTTGGCCGCGCTTTGACGGGCTGCCAGGGGAAGCTGGACACGCGCGAAACGGGCGAGGGTCGGCAGGGCGAGGGCTAATCGCCGCACGGCGATGTCTCCCACGAATATCAAAGCGCACAGCAGCACCAGCAGCGGAGACAGGCTTTGGTCGCCCAGCACGGCGGAAACGCGGTCGCGGAAAACGCGGGCGGGGTCGGGCTGAAGTTTGCCGCCGGTAGCCTCGGCCACCCCCAGCAGCAGCGGCAGGTTCGGCCCTAACACCGCATATTCGGGGGCATAGGGGACGGCAAAGCGCAGGGTCTTTTGGCCGCCGCCCGGCCCGTCCTGCCGGACAGTGACCAGGTAGGTGCCGGGCTGGTCGGCATCAAATGCCCCGGTCATGCGCCCCGCCTCTCCCGGCGACAGGAGCACGGGGGCGACAGACAAATCAGGCGCGACACAGGTGGCATGGAGGAGGCCGCCGTGCGTGTCCGGCGCAGCATCAACCGTCACTTGGGCGCGGCCCCCAGCTTTGTCCACGGCGGCGGCAAACGATGCGGGCGGGCTTGAGCGCAGCACGCCGCGCACGGTCTGCGCGTAAAACGGCGACGCGCCGGGCCAGCGGAGCCATTGGGCGGCCCAGTGCGGCTGGTCGTCGCTCAGAAACGCGAACGCGCGGCCCAGCCCGCTCTGCCCATGCGCCAGCAGCGGGTCCCCCGGCCCGATGCGCAGGGCTACCGATGCGCCGGGACGCGGGGTGGCGAGGTTATGGCCGAGCAGCGGCGGGGCATCGGCAAAGCGGAGGCCGCGCAGGAGAGGGTCAAAACCGGTGGGCACGGCCCGCGCGGGCGCTTCGGTGTACCAAGACAGCTTGAGCGTCTGCACATCGCGCCGGAACAACGAGGGCAGGTCGGCGGCCTCGCCCACGGCAGACCACTGCCCCGCCCCCGCCGCTGCCACCGCGCGCTGAAAGGCAGCATCCGTGTCTGTGCCGCGCCCGATGCCGCACACCGTCGTGGTGATATGAAACCTGCGCCGGGCATCGGCGGCCATCGCCACGCAGTTGTCCTGCTGCTCCGAGTCGGTGGTATCGGCCACCAAAATCACATGCTTGATGGCCGCGTGGGAGTTCAGCAGCAGAGCATAAGCGTCCTCCAGCCCCTGACGGCAGTAGATGCCGCCGCCCCCGGCATGCACGTCCTCTATCGCCGCCCGCGCCTCCCCCACCCGGCTTGCGGGCTGGAGAGGCAGCACCACCGTGGTTTCCGTGGTCACGCTGGTGACCGCAACCTGGTCGGTGGGCAGCAGGCTGGACATGAGCTGCACCGCCGCCCGCGCCCCAAGCTGCACCTTTTCCACGCCGTCTTCCGTCTGCGCCATCGACCCGCTGGCATCCAGCACCACCACCACGGCGGCAGACGGCATCTTGCGGGTCTGCGGCACCGCCATTGTGACCGGCAAAGCGGCCTCCACAGGCGAGCCGTCCCAGCCGCCCGCGCCGAACGAGCTGGGGCCGCCGATCATTCCCAGCCCCAGGCCAAGCGACTGCACCGCGCGCTTCAAGGCCATCTGCTGCGCGGGCGAGAAGCCATCGGCGGGCACATCCGACAGCACAACGGCGTCATAGGCCGTAAGCAGGGCAGCATCGGCGGGGCTTTGCGCGGGGGCTTTTACGTCTACCGTGATGCCCTGCGCGCGCAAAATCGGCGGCAGCGCGGCGGTCTGCGGGGCATTCGTGAGATACAAAACACGCGGCGGGCCATGCACCAGGACATCGGCAAACGCCCGATTGTTCTGCGCAATGCCGTCCTGCGCGGGGACAAGCTGCGCCTCGTAACGGTGCAAACCGGGCCGGGCAAGCCGATCCGAGACGGTGATTTCCGATGCCCCCGCGCTTAAAGCGACCTGCTGCCGGGCAACAATCGCGCCGTCGCGGGTGACAGTCAACTGTCCGTTCTGCGCCGTCGTGCTCTGCATCTCCACGCGCACCGGGAACGGGGCATTGAGCGCGGCCTCGCCCGGCGTCTGCACGCTGCCGACCAGGGCTTCGGGAGACGGGCCGCCCGCGCGAGGATTGTCCCAATCGGTCGGCGCGATCTCCACCCGCACGCCGCTGAGGCGAAGCCTATCCGCCTCGGCTTCGGCGGAGCCGCGCGTCTCATTGCCGTCACTGAGCAAGACAATTTTCTTCGCCATTGACGGGGAAAACGCCCCTTCCGCCAGGCGCAGCGCGGCGGCGAGGTCGGTCGCATCGCCCGCCTCCGTGCCTTGAACAGCGCCCAAATCAGGATCGGGCGACACGGGAACATCCAGCGCAGGCGTCTTGCCGAACGTCACCACGCCCGCCTCGTCTCCATGCTCCATGCCCCGCACGGCATCCGTGAGATAACGCAGCGAGCGCGCCCGCGCCTCCGGGCTGACCGATTGCGACACATCCAGCACAAACACCGTCGCCATCCGGTCGGTGCGCCGGATGGCGTGCATCCCCGCCAGCGCCAGCAGCAGCAGGGCGGCCGAGGCCAGCCGCACGCCCAGAGCCAGCCGCCGCGCGCGCACGGGCAGGGCCGCCCGCGAGCGGCGCGACACCAGCGCAAAGTACGCAGCGGCGATCGGCAGGCCCAAAAGCCACAGCGGGCGGTCAAACGTCAGGGAAGGATTAATCATGGCGGCAGCGGGCCGGGGAAGCCGTTCAGCGGGGCGCGATCAGTGCATCCAGGTACGTGGTGAGGGCGGCAAACGTTTCCACGCGCGCGCAGTCGGCCTGAGGCGCGCGCCGGGCATGGTCAAACAGCAGGGCGCGCAGGCCCGCGCTTTGCGCCCCTTGCACATCCAGCTCCAGCCAGTCGCCAATATGCAGGGCCTCGGACGCCGATACATCCATGCAGGCCAGCGCATGCTGAAACAAACGCGCATCGGGCTTGCGGCACCCGACCGACGACGAAATGCTCACCGTCTCAAAGTACGCGCCCAGCCCCAGGTCGTCCAGCACGGCAGGCAGGCCCGCATCCCAGTCCGAGACGATGCCCAGGCGCACCCCGCGCCCGCGCAGCGCGTCCAGCAGCGCCACGGCCTGCAGGGGAACATACCGCACAAAGGGCACAGACACGAACGCCTCGCCCAGCTCGCGCCACTGCGCATCGGTCGGCGCGGGCAGCCCCAGAGCGTCTAAAGCCGCCGTCGCGCTGCGCCGCTGCACAGTGGGATCGTCCGTATCCGTTCCTTGTAAATAGGCATGCAAGGCCACGTGTTCCGCCGACCGCCAGGCATAGGGCAGGCGGGCCTCGCGGACGGCATAGCCACTCGCGCGTGCCGCCAGTGCGAAGCGCCCGGCAAGAGGCGGGTCATCAAAGACCAGCGTGTCGCCGACATCAAAAAACAATGCGTGCAGGCCGGACATTCGCGTTCAGTATACCCCGTCCTGCCCGGCTCCTGCTTTGGCGCATGCCCTGAGCAATCGCCGCCCCGACGCCGATAATAAAACCAACACCTATGAACCTGCTTCCCGCAATCAGCACCGGACTGCCGGGCGGAGCCGCCTCCTTTCTCGGCAAAGTCGCCCGCGCCCTGGGAGCGCCCGGCAGCGCGGCGGAAGCGCCTGCGCCCGTGCCCGAGGCTTCGCTGGGCGCGTACACGCTCACGCCGGATGCCCTGCGCTCCGCCCTGCTCGCCCTGGGCGAGACAGCAAGCGCGGCCAATCTTCATCTGGCCGAAGCCCTGACTCATCTGGGCCTGCCCCTGACCACCGCGTCTCTGTCGGAAGCCCGCATTGCCCTCGCCCGCGCGCCGGGCACGGATGAAAGCGCATTCGCTCTGGCAAAGTCCCTGGGTCTGCCCGCAAGCCCCGGCATTCTGAATGCCCTCAGCGCCGTCACGCGCGGCATTCCGCCGGACAAAGCCCTGCCCAACGAGCTGATGGACTGGCTGTCGTTTGCCGCCCGCGCCGACATGGAACCCGAGGCCCTGGCCGCTCAGCTTCACCTGATGGTCAGCCAGCGCACGCAAAGCGTGGAAAGCCGCCTCGCGCTGGGCAGCCCTGCGGAAGAGATTGCCCGGCACGCCCGCACCCTGCTGCTGCGCCTTGCGGACGGCACGGCAGACCCGCGCGTCCAGACCGGCGCGGACACCCTCGCCGCCCACCTGGAAGGCCAGCAGCTTATCAACCAGGCCGCCCAGGAGGCCGACAGGGCTGCGCAGGCCGCCCCGCTGTATCTCGCCATCCCCCTGCTGTTCCCCGGCGAGCAGACCATGCTGGAAATGACCGTGCAGCCCTGGGACGCACAAACCGGAGCCGATGCCGACGATGCTCCCTGCCTTCAGGCCACAGTGCGCCTCGCCACAACCCGCCTGGGCCGGGTGCAGGCGACGCTCACGGGCACCCTGTCCGGCAGGCTGACCTGCCGCCTGGGGGCAGAGCGCCCTGCCACCCTGCGCCTGCTGCGCCGGGGCGAAGCCTCTCTAGCCGCCTCGCTGGGCGCGCAGGGCTGGCCCCGCCCCCATGTGTCCTGCGCAGACGCCACGGATTGGCAGCCCTTGTGGCAGGGCGGGGCCGCATTGGCCACCCCGCGCGTTCGCATAGACTGGAAAGCCTGATGCCCGACTCCCCTCAAACCGCCATTGCTTTGCGCTACGACCCCGAACACGGCGATTTGGCTCCCCGCGTGCTCGCCTCCGGCAAAGGCGCGTCCGCCGAACAGATACTGCGCCTGGCCCAGGAGCACGACATTCCCCTGCGCCGCGACCCCGCCCTCGCGTCTGCGCTTTCTGCCCTAGACTTGGGGGCCACTGTGCCGCCCGAACTGTTCCGCGCCGTCGCGGAAGTGCTTGCCTTTGTTTATAAGCTCAACGGCAAGGGCTGAAACCTTGAGAGATGCCAATTCTCCTCGTAACAAGACGCTAAACTCATCGGTGCGCTGGTTCTTTTGCATGGAAGTATTCTACCTCTTGGGACGATACTCTCTTCGCAAATGGTGCAGTTTTTAGGCGAAGGTCGCACACTCACCCGTTTCATGTTACAATAACCTGCGGCACAAGGCCTTTCTCTCCAGGGGCGGCAACGTTGTTTCATTTTGGGGAGCCTCACCGCCGTGGCCCAGGGCCTTCTTTTTGGCATTTTAGGAGGTAAGTTCTGTATGTCTCATCTTTTCACTCGTTTTGCAGGAACGCTGAATGTCGGCGTGCGAGCCTGCCTTGGCGCCATGTGCTGCGCCGCGCTGCTCTTTGGCGCTGTGCCCGCGCGCGCTCAAAGCATGCAGGACCCGGTGTATGTCTTTCACACCAGCCTCGGCGACATGCGAGTGCAGATGTTCCCGGACGTCGCCCCAAAGACAGTCGCCAACTTTCTGGCCTACGTCAGCTCCGGCGCTTATAACAGCTCCATTTTCCATCGCTCCGTGCCGGGTTTTGTCATCCAAGGGGGCGGCTTCACGGCCGATTCCAATGCCAAAGCGTCCACAATCCCCACCCGACCGCCAGTCGTGAATGAGTTCCATTTGTCCAACACGCGCGGGACAATCGCGATGGCGAAGGTGGGCAGCGATCCCAACAGCGCCACCGATCAGTGGTTCTTTAACGAAGGGGACAACTCCGCCAATCTTGACAACCAGAACGGCGGCTTTACGGTCTTTGGCAGAATTACCGACACCGCCAGCCTGGCCGTGATGGACAAGATTGCGGCTGTGCCGACCTATGATCAAGGCTCGCCGTTTGACCAGGTTCCCTTGCAGAACTACCAGTCGGGCAGCAGCGTCACAGCCGCCAATTTAGTCTTTGTGTCTTCTATCACCCCGGCCTGGGCAGCCGTTTCCACTGCGGCTGGCCCCGGCGGACAGTCGCGCGTGCTCTGGGACAGAGGCGACGGCGCCATGACCCTGTGGACGCTCAACTCGGATGGCTCGGCAGCAGCCTACAGCGGCGTCTTTGGCCCGTATGCCGGATGGACGGCGCAGGCGGTCAGTGTCGGCCCGGACAACGCTGCACATATCCTGTGGACAAATGCCGATGGGCGCATGACCCCCTGGACGCTGGACGCCAACAACCAACCGACCGGCAGCTTTCCCGTTTTTGGCCCGTATGCAGGCTGGACGGCGACCGGCATTTCCACCGGTACCGATGGCAGCACGCATATTCTCTGGACAAACACCGATGGACGCATGACCCCCTGGACATTAACGCCGAGCAATCAACTGGCAGGCAGCTTCCCCGTCTTCGGCCCCTTCGCGGGATGGACGGCGAAAAGCATCAGTGTCGGCCCCGACAGCAAGACGCACATTCTGTGGGACAACGCCGATGGCCGCATGACCCCCTGGACACTGGACACCACGAACCAGCTTACGGGAAACACCCCGGTGTTCGGCCCTTACGCCGGGTGGAGTGCGGCAGGGATCAGCGTGGGGCCTGACGGCGAGACGCACATTCTGTGGGACAACGCGGACGGGCGCATGACCCCGTGGATACTGGACACCAACAACCAGCTTACCGGCAGTTTTCCCGTCTTTGGCCCTGATGCAGGCTGGACAGCCGTGGGCATTTCCACCGGCCCGGATGGCAGCACGCACGTGCTCTGGGACAACGCCGACGGGCGCATGACCCCGTGGACACTGACGCCAAGCAACCAATTGACCGGCAATTTCCCCATCTACGGGCCGTACTAACGCCCGCCGCAAAGACCGCTCCCGCCAGCCGTTTGCCCTCCGCTCTTAAGCAAGAGCGGAGGGCATTTGCTTGTTGGCTCTGGAATTGATCTTGCTCCCACCGCGTTGTCTGCGCTTTGCAGAAGCGTGTTAAGCGCGTACCAACGACGGAACGATTTCTTCCGTCGTTGGTATGCGCTTGGTCAGCGTTGGAATGCCCTAGACGGGAGAGTAGGAGTCCCTCCCCCGCCTTCGTAAAACTCAGGCTTCCCCTCCCCTAAAGGAAAGAGGTGCCTGTAGCATAAAGTTGATCAATATAACCAAGCATCCTGCTCTGCCCAGCCTTATGAAATAGACTGCCAATATCCGAAGAGATCAACCTATCACTACAGGCACCCCTCCCCTTTAGGGGAGGGGAAGCCTGAGTTTTACGAAGGCGGGGGAGGGACTCTGTGCGAGCGGGGGAGAGACGTGGTTGCGTTTTCCCGCTATTCGTGTTACAATGGCCTGCGGCGCAACCACTCTCCGTGCCGTGCAGTACCCAAATCTTTTATCCATGCCGTACCCGGCCAGCGCGGCCCGGTCGCGGCTCTCCCATTCGCTGCACGCCCTGAAGGATAATTGTTGTGTCTATTCGCCTCTCCCTATCCCCACTTTTCCGCGTCACCCTGCTATGGGTGGCACTCACTGCCTGCCTAGGGCTGATGCCCTCTGCACAGGCGCAAACCCTGACGACGCTGCACGTTTTCAGCGGCGGCGCGGATGGAGGCAGTCCTTTTGCGGGCCTTGTGCAGGGCACGGACGGCAGCTTCTATGGAACAACAGCAGGCGGAGGCAACGGCTATGGTACAGTGTTCTCCCTCACGCCGGGCGGCACGCTGACCACGCTGCATTCCTTTACAGGCGGCGCCGACGGATACTACCCTCATGGCGGTGTTGTACAGGGCACGGACGGAAACCTGTATGGAACAACATTACTTGGGGGTATCCGTAGTAGTATTGGTATGGTGTTTAGCCTGACGCTCACCCCGCCAGCGCCCCAACACTGGACGGCGGTTTCCAACGCCACCGGCGCAGACGGTCAAACGCACATTCTGTGGGACAGAAGCGACGGCGCTATCACTCTCTGGACTCTCGGTGCGGACAATGCACCTACGGCCTACTCCAGCATCTTCGGCCCGTATGCAGGCTGGACGGCCAAAGCTATCAGCGTTGACCCCAGCAACAACACACACGTCCTGTGGACAAACATTGACGGGCGCATGACACTGTGGACAATCACGCCCGGCGGCAGTCTCACCGGCAGTTTCCCGGTCTTCGGCCCCTATGCAGGCTGGACAGCCGTCGGCATCGCGAGTGGCCCCAACGGCAGCACCCATATTCTATGGGACAATGCCGACGGACGCATGACCCCGTGGACATTGGACGCCAACAGCCAATTTGTTGGCAGCTTTCCCACTTACGGTACCTACGCCGGCTGGACAGCCAAATCTATCAGTGCTGGCCCCGATGGCAATACTCACGTCTTGTGGGACAACAGCGACGGGCGCATGACACCCTGGACGCTCGACGCCAACGGTCGAACGACAGGCAGCTTTCCCGTCTTTGGGCCTTTTAGCGGATGGACAGCCACAAGCATCGCTACCGGCTCCGACGGCAGCACGCATGTGCTCTGGGACAACGCGGACGGGCGCATGACGCCCTGGGCGCTGGACGCCAACAATCAGGCCACGGGCAGTTTCCCGGTGTATGGGCCTTATGGCGGATGGAGCGCGGCGGGCATCAGCGCCGGGCCGAACGGGAGCACGCATGTGCTCTGGGACAACAGCGATGGGCGCATGACGCCCTGGACTTTGGATGCCAATAACCAGACAACAGGCAGCTTCCCCGTCTTCGGGCCGTTCTAAAGCAAAAAGCAAAGACCGTCTTTGCCAGCCGAATGCCCTCCCCGCGCGCCTGCGAGGGGAGGGCATTCGCTCTTCCTGCCTCTTCGGCATGCCGTCTCTTTTGCGCGCGAACCCTGGGGGAACATGGTAGGTGGGTATAACGTCTATAAAGCAAGAAAGGCACATTTTTGTGTCCATAAGAGGCTTCCAGGAAGGAACATAGTTGCATGTCCGACTTTATCAATACGCCCGACACTCATCTCTCTCGCCGCCGTTTTCTGCGCCATGCCGCAGTTGCCGGAGCAGGCGCGCTGGCGGCCCCCCTATTGCTGACCCCGCAGGCGGCGGAGGCGGCGGGCCTGCTGGATTTCACGCCCAGTGTTGCCGATCAAAAGAAGATGGGGGACCAGGCCGCGCAGCAAGTCACCCAAAAGTACAAAGAAGTGTTTGACGGACGCCTGCGGCACTTCAACCAGCTTGGGCAAAGGCTGGTGGCTGCCCTGCCCGCGCAGGACCGCAATACATGGGACTACAAGTTTCACGTGCTGGACAGCAAAGAAGTGAATGCATTTGCGCTGCCGGGCGGCAACATGTTTATGTTCACGGGCTTGTATGAAAAGCTGACCAGCGATGATGCCCTCGCGGGGGTCACAGGCCACGAAATGACCCATGTACGCATGCAGCACTGGGCCAAAGCCTATGCGGCAGAGCAGAAGCGCGCCCTGGGTTTGAGCGCCCTGCTGTATCTCTTCAAGGGAGGTGGACAACTGGCGCAAACGGCGGCAGGCTTGTACAATCAGTTCACGGGCCTGAAATACTCGCGCGGCGAGGAAGATGCCGCCGATGCCGGAGGGCTGGAGAATATTGTGGCGGCAGGCTACAACCCGCAGGGCATGATTGATCTGTTTCAGACGCTCAACAAGGTCGCGGGCAGTGGCGGCGGACTGCCGGCGTTCCTGTCCGACCACCCGCTGACCAATGACCGCATCAAGGCCACAGAGCAGCGCATCGCGGCCTACAGAGGACGTTATCGTTTTCCACCGGAAACGCCGCTGAACTACCGTTCACTCGCCTAGCGCTGCGCGCTGGAAAGGGGGCGGGTTGTTTGCCCAAACGCCTCAATCGCCTCCTGATAAACAGCCGTCACGCGTTCGGCAAGAAGGCGCCAGTTGTGGTGCGTTTCCACGTAGCGGCGGGCGGTCAAACCCATCTGCCGGGCATCATCAGGGCGGCCAAGCAGGTCAATGACGGCTTGCGCAAACTCAGGAGGCGTCTGGGCCGTGCGCAAAACGCGCCCCGGCGCATCTGGCGGCAGGGCGCGGGCCGCCAGGGGAGTCGCCACGACAGGCAGGCCCATCGCCATCGCTTCCAGGGCCTTGTTTTGGATGCCGACCCCGATGCGCAGAGGGCAGACGGCCACCGAGGCCCGCGCCAAAAAAGGACGCAGGTCCGGCACATGCCCGGTGACATGAATGCCCAGCGCAGGGGCGGCGCCGAGGGCAAGCAGGTCGGCGCGCGGGCCGCTGCCCGCCAGTGTCAAGGTGGCATCGGGACAAGCCTCGCGAACGCGGGGCCAGATTTGGCGGGCGAAATACAGGGCGGCATCGTGGTTGGCGGCATAGCTCATCTTGCCCGAAAAGACAACGCTGCCCGGCGTGCGCACACTGTCCTGCGGGAATTGAAAGTAGTCCAAGTCCACCCCATTGGGGACAACCGAAATGCGGGGGGACAGACGGGCGGCTTGGGCCAGAGCCTGAAGAGCATCGGCATCGTGCCTGGAGGTAATCAGCGTGCTGTGGAACAAAGCGGCGATACGCGGCTCATAGCGGCGCAGCTTGCATTCCTCTTCCCACGACACCAAACGTGCCGGCAGGGAACGGCCCGGCGCACGGCGCATTTGCTGCTGCAAATCGGTCAGGCAGTCCACGGCATCAAAGACCAGGGGCAGCCTGCCCTTCAAGACGCGGGCGAAGTGGGCGGCGCGCAGGTGCTCAAAGTGGGCGACATCAAACGCTTGGGTGTGCAGCAGGCCCCGCAGGACCCGCGCGAGTGCTGGGGAATGGCAATAAGCGGCCCACAAAGGCGTAGGGGTCGGCAGCGCAGCCGCGCACTGCAGCGCAGCGCGCCGCTTGGAGTGAGGAACAACATGCACAGCCTCGCATATTCCCCTAAGGGCCGCGCGCGCTTCCTCGTCCCGCTCCGCGCCATCCGTGCCCAATGCCACCACAGTCACGGTATGGCCGAGTTCCGTCAAAGACTTGATCCACTGGAACGGACGCACGCGAATGAGGGACGGAACATAGGGGGCGACAAAGAGAATACGCATAGTTGATTGGCTTCCGGGGCAAGCGGGCGGGGCATTTTACTAATCAGCCAGCACTTTTTGATACACGTCCAGCAGCATGCGGCCAATCGCGCTCCAGGAATAGCGTGCTTCCACCAGGTCGCGTCCGGCATTGCCCAGGCTGTCACGCAGGGCGGGGTCACGAATTAGGCGAAGGCAGGCACGGGCGAAGTTCTCTGGATTATTGGCAATAAGTATGTCTTTCTCATGGGTGACCGCGATGCCTTCCGCGCCAATATGGGTGGACACGACGGGCAAAGCCATAGAAAGAGCATTCACAATCTTCACCCGCATGCCGCCGCCCGACAGCAGGGGCACGATAAAGGCGGCGCAGTCTTCGGCTGTTTCCCGCACGTCGTCCACATAGCCCGGCACGGAGATACTGGGGTCGGCGAGGGCGAGGCTGCGTACTTTCCCCGTAGGCTTTGCCCCGACAACATTCAGCTTGACAGCAGGTTCCTGGGCTTTAATCAGCGGATAGATGGCTTCGGTAAACCAGAAGATGGAGTCAATATTGGGCTGCCAGGACATCGTCCCGATAGACAGCAGGGTTTTGGAGTCACGGACACGGGGCAGCGGGCAGAAATAGTCACCGTCTACGCCGATAGGGATTGCAGACACGCTTTTGACTTCGGGCGACAGCAGGCGCACAGTGATTGCGTCTTCTTCCGTCACTGTCAGCACGGCATCGCACTGCTTGCAGATATTGGCCTCGTAGCGCTCCAGCTTCGGCCACTCCTGCGTGGCGTACAAGCGCATGGCGCGCGATGGGGTCGTCTCCGCCAGGCGCTTGATAATCATGCTTTCTATGTTATGGTGGTCTAAGATCAGCCGCGCGCCTGTCCGTCGGGGCAGGACATATTGCGCCATTTGCAGATGGTCAATATGAACGGCGGCAAATCGCTGGCCGTCCAGCCGCGCTCGAACCGCCTTTTGCATGGCGGGCACATGGTCGCGCGAGACGATAAACGACTGCCGCAGCAGCAGGGACGAGGCGGCATCGGCTACATTGCGCACGGTGGAGCGGGCAATCGGCACGGTCTGAATGCCGCCCGTGCAGAATGGCTTGAGGTCCTTAAGATACTGGTTTTCGTCATCGGTGCGGATAAACGCAAGCAAGGTAATGTCATACGCCGACGCCAGGGCGCGCAGCGTGTGGTAAGACTTGATCTTCGCCCCGCCGTCCAGAGGAAACGGCAGCAGATGCGCCAGAAACAACAAGCGCGGACGGACAACATCCATAGGTTCTTCTTTCTTTATGCCACAAACTGTGCGGGCATGACGGAGCGCACAATTTTGGACACGCGCTCAGCATAAGCATCCATGCCCAGTTCGGCTTCCACGCGGGCACGGGCAGCGTGTCCCAAACTTTGGCGCAACGGAGCATCATTCCACAGCCGGGTCACGGCATCAGCCAGCGCCTCCGGGGCGCCGGGCGGCACAACCAAGTTTGAGACGCCATCCTGCAAATACTCCGCAAGGCCCGGCGACTGCGTGACAACAGACGCTCGCCCCATCGCCATCGCTTCCAAAACGCCGTTCACCCCGGCGGCATAAAGCGACGGACGCAGCGGCACGACCACCAGCCGCGCCCCCGCGTACAGCGTGCGCAGCGCGGGATACGAAACAAACTCCGACCGGACCGTAACGCACGAAGGCAGATCGCCCCCGCCCAGCGACAGGCCATGCGATGACCACAGGCTGGAGGCGACAATAATCAACGGCAGGTCCAGTAGGCGTGCCGCCTGAAGCAGAGTTTCGTAATCCCGGTTTTCGCGCCCCACGGCGAGCAGATAGTCCCCCGCTGCTGGTTCTGAAGCGGGGGGGCAAAAGAACTGCTCATCCACATTATCCCACACGTGATGCACCCGAGAGGCAGACAGGCCAATCTCGTCGCGCAGAAAGACCGCCTGCGTTTCAGATAAGCACAGCACCGCATCAAACCGATGCAGCACCTGTGTCAGCCGGTGCAGGACACGCTTTTTTTGGGTGATCAAATTGTGCGCCATCAGCACATGCGGCGGCCCTCCCCGCCCGCGCAGAGCCAGCGGCAGACCGACCTTTTCCGATGTGGAAAACCATGCAGCGGCTGTTTTGCGCCCCTGCCATGCCGCAGCCGCTTGGGTCAGGTCGCTCGCCAGCAGCCCTTCCATCCGCCGCCGCCACGGGGGCAGGCCTGACGACACCGACGTATCCAGCACGTCTGCGCCCAGTCGCTCGGCCACGCACAGATAATCCAAACGAGGACGCAGACCCTGGGCGATTTCTTCCAATGCCTGCGTGTCCGCCCGGCTGCTCGCCAGCACCAGGGGACGGCGGCTGCTTTGAGAACCCACCATCAAGGCATCAGCCGCCCGTCTTGGAACGTATAATGCACGGTGGGGCCGGGCGTATCGCGGCAGGCATCGGCGGGCACGAAATGCGGGGCGTGGGAAATCCATAATGGCAGGGCCAGGTCAATGTCGTGGAACTTGGTGGATACATTGGCAGCACACACAGCGGCCGTCTGCGGAGCGCGCGCGGGCAGTGCGGCCATTTGCCGGATGAGCGCCTGCCGGACTGCCCCGTTCTGGTTCTGCTGCCGCTGCCAGACCCCGAACAAAGCCATGTTCGCCAGCGCAATCGCGGCCACTCCCCAGGCCAACACTCTTGTGCGCCCTTGAGCGCTGTGCATCAGCCATTGCTGCACCAGCCCGGCGAGCACCAGCGAAAAACCGACCGAAGGCAGATACAAATACCGAGAAGCAATGCCGACCGCGACAAACGCAAACGGCAGAAACGAAATAAGTATCCACAGCACGCCAAAGCGGACGGATTGGCTGCCGCGTACCCAGCACCAAACCAGCACGGGCGCAATGACAATGGCCGCTGCTGCCGTGAGGGTGCGGTACAGCGTGTCCAGATGCGGCACGCGGGCAAGAAACCGCAGCATCCCGTCATACGGCGCCGGCAGCAGCACGCCGCTGAGCGCCCCAAAGTTGAACAGGCTTGACGCGCCCAGTTTGTAAACCCCCGTTTGCAGAAACAAAGCGGCAGGGCCAAACTTTTGCCACGCGGCCATGCCGACGACATACAAAGCGCCCAAGACAAAAAAAGGCAGGGCGGCTCGCAGGCGCGTCTTGACATCCCCCACCCCATAACACAAAGAAGCCGCTCCCACCATCAGCGGCAGGGTGACAATTGGCTCCTTGGAAAACATGCCCAGCACAAAGAACAGAATGGCGAACGCGTAAAGCCGCTTCTGAGGCTGCTCCAGCCAGTGAAGAAAGCACGCGAGCGATGCGAGGTAACAAACTGTCGTGACCAGATGCACAAAGGCGGCAATCCAAGTGACGGCTTCCAGCTTGCCGAAGCCCACGGCAAAGACGATCCCCGCCGCCCAAGCCGCCGGGCGGCTGCGTGTCAGACGCCAGGCAATGACGGCGACCAAAAGGCTGTTCGCCCAGTGCAGCGCCAAAGAAACGCATTCATAGCCCAGCGGGTGCAGCCCGAACGCCTGAAACTCAAGAAAGAACAACAGGTTGTTGAGTGGCGTAAACAGTCCATTCTGCGAAATGGTGAAAAACAGCAGCGGGTGCACCCATGACCACCCATGCTGCGCCTGTGCCAGCAGGATAAAGTCGTCGTATTGGAAAAAACCCCCGCGCAGGGGCGCGAACATGACCACAATCAGCGCGGCCAGCCCCAGGGCAAACTGCGGCCAGACAACTGCGCGCGGGGCAGGCGATGGAAGCGTCAGAGTATGAGGCGGCGAAGAGTTCAGCATGATAGGGTTACACACGAGCGGCAGACACAGGAAACGGCGGGGGCGGAGAGGCTCGCAGGGCGGACAGCACCGCGCGCTGTCGTTCGCGCTGCACGGCCAGCATCGGGCGGCGACGCGACGGCAGACTGCCCAGCACGGCAAACACCATCCATTTTGCGCCTGATGTCAGGCCAACGCCTAGTTTGAGCAGATACTCAGAGATTAGGCCATAGTGCTTGCGCATAAACAAAAACTTGCTGCGGTACAGCAGGCGCAGCGTCCGGGCCTGCGCCTGGCCGCTGCTTTTGCCGTAGTGGTGGACCGCTTCGGCCTGCGGCAGAAAAAATGTCTGGTACCCGGCCCGGCGGAGACGGTAGCACAAATCCGTTTCTTCGCTGTACATCTGGAAATCCGGGTCAAACAGCATGCCGCCCAACTCCTCTGCCAGAGCCTGCCCACGGACCAGCAGGCACGCGCCGCTGACCCAGTCGACCGCTTGCGCTTCGGGCAGGCGCCGCAGGGCATCGGCAGTCAGGATGGCATGCGCCGCGCCGCCCCCAAAGCGACGATCATGGCAGCCCCGGATTTCGCTCCAAAGCGTGGGAAAGCGTGTCCAGGACAATTGCAGCGTGTCGTCGGGATTGAGTGTCAGCGGCCCGCAGGCTCCCGACTTGGGGTGATTGTCCATCCAGGACACCATCGCGGCCAGCGCGCCGGGCCGGAGCCGCGCATCGGGGTTAATCAGCAGCACCGTGCGGGGCGCCTCTGAAAGCGCATGATAAGCCAGGTTGTTGCCGCCGACAAACCCTTTGTTGTCTTGCAGGGCCAGCAGCTGCACGGCGGGAAACTGCGCGCCCACCATCTCCGCCGAGCCATCGGATGAGGCATTGTCCACCACCACGGTGTGCACGGCCAGCCCTGCGGAGTTGTCTTCAATAGACTGAAGGCACTCGGCCAGCAGCTCGCGCGTGTTCCAGCTGACCACCAGCACAGCGACATCGGGGGCAGTGTTGTTCATCGCGTCATCCGGTGCGGGTAATAAGTCGCCGCAGAAAGCGGAGCGGGCGCAAGGGAAACCGGGACGGTTTTAGCCGTGAGCGCGCCGGTGCGCCGGGCGAGGGCGACAGCGATGCCCAGCCCCATCCAGCCATAAATGGTCGTGCTCATATTGATGGTGCCGCCATTGTAATAGACCGGGATAAAGTAATCCCCCACGCAGGCGGCAACGCTCAGTCCTGTCCACAAGCCGCCGATTGCCAAAGTCATGGTGCGCTCAAAACCCGGCGGCGAGTATCGGTAAAAGCGCGCCAGCATCAGCACGCCGGTGACCACCCAGAATGCCGTCAGCGCCAGCCCGACAAAGCCCATTTCCGACAGCGACTGCCCGTAAAAATTGTGCGCGGATGTATACGAGGTCGTGTTCCAGACGGACGGACGCCCGTAATACATATTGTACGCCCGGTAGTTGCCCGGCCCGACACCCAGCGGGAAGTGCAGGGCGTACAACACATCCCCGCGCAGCATGGAAGCCCGATCCAGGTCGCCGCTTGTCTGCACTTTCTGCACCACCCGCGTCTGCAAGAACGGCAGCGAGGCCAGCACCAGCAGCACGCTGCCGACCAGCAGGCCCGTAAACAAACGACGCGACTTCAGCCAGGCAATCGCCAGCAGCCCGATAAACAAAGCGATCCAGCCTGAAATCCAGGTGATATTGAAAAAGAAGACATGCACGACCGACGCCGCAAACAGCGCAATGGCGAGCGGACGCAGCTTTTGCCACTTCCCCACGGGTTCCAGCAGCCAGGCCCACAGGCCGCAGTCCAAGCCGACTTCCAGCAAGGTCGGCCAGCCCCCGCCCAGTGAGGGGGCCAGGTGATAAAAAGACAGGCAGGTCAAGAGGCCCGGCACGAAAAACACGATGCAAATGCGCCGCAGCCAGTTGTCGCTGGTTAAGTTGCTCGCTAGCATCCAGAACGTACCAATGGAGAGGACGCGCAGCCCCAGTTCCAGAGCCACGACTTGCGGCGGTGTGCGCCCCCCTCCCGGCAAGCCTGCAAAATAATGGGCCACGGCAGGGTCCCAAAACAATGCCCCGTTGATCGCCGTCCATACGCTGAAGGCCAGATAAACAATGAGCGGGCGGTTCATGGGCGTCGGAACCACATGTCCCTGCGCTTTACCGAAGCGGCGCAGGCCCCAGATGAACAGCAAAAACAAGGCGGCAAGCTCAACCGGGTACAGCGTTTTGCCCGTTCCCGAGCTGACCCCGGTCGCGAGGGACGGCGTCTGCCCAAAGCTCATCCACACCACGCCGACAAACAAAGCGAGACACGCCTCAAACTGATAATAAGCCAGCGCTGTGAAAACAACAGCCAGGCAGGCGGCGACCACGAAATACCCCGTGCCGCGTCCGGCGACCTCGTGGAACGTGAAACTGCCCAGGCCCAATCCGACCAGCAGAACCAGCAGGCCACCGACCACCAGCCGCACCGTATCTTCGGCGCGCAAGCCGATGCCGACATGGGACGGCGTAAACGGCGCGCTGTGTTCGGAGGGCGCGTCCGGGGGAAGAAATGTATCGCGTGGTACTAAAGACATAAGTTTGATTAATGAGCGGCCTTTGCAGCGTGTCCCTGCAAGATTTGCGCCAACTGTGCGCCCAATGCCCGCCAGCCATACTGGGTTTCCACCAGTCGGCGCCCGCCCTGCGCGATGCGCGCGCGCTCTTCAGCGCTGTCCATCAGGCGCAGCACGGCATCGGCGAACTCCTGGGGCGCATCGGCGATGACCATGTGTTCGCCGCTGACGGCATCAATTCCTTCGGCGGCGCACGGGGTTGCCACGACGGGAACGCCCAGCGCCATCGCTTCCAATATCTTGAGGCGCGTGCCGCCTCCCTGACGCAGCGGGACAACGCACGCGCAGGCCCCCTGCACTACGGGCCGGATGTCCTGCACGTAGCCCGTGAGAGAAACGGCAGGATGGCCGCGCAGCGGGTCGTCCGGCGCGAGCGTATCGGTCCGCCCTGTCACCAGAAGATGCGCGTTGGGCCGTTTACGCTGGATCAGCGGCAGAATATCCCTCACGAAATGCTCTACCGCCTGCCGGTTGGCATAAAACGACAGCGCGCCGTTGTAGATGACGGCGTTCGGGTCGTATTTGTTCTCCAAAGAGGGGAAATTATAATCTAAATCTACGCCATTGGGCAGAACATCAATGGCCGGCGCGGCGCGCGGCCCGATCAAACGGAGTATGGCGTCCCGCTCGGGCGCGGACACGGCTGTCCAGCTTTTAAAGCGCGGGGCGAGCGAGGCGACATGGGCGCGGAACTTCGCCACCATCAGCCCCAGCCGGAGCCGTTTTTTCAGGGACGCCGACTCGCGAGCCTCCCGCACAAAGCTGCTGACTTCTACCTGGTCCAGCACGCAGGGCGCGGCGGCATCGGCGGGAATATAATGCGCTATCCCAAACTCCAATGCGAGAATGGCATCGTACCCCGGCGACCGGCATTCCCTGTTGATGGCGCGGGCCGCGTCGGGCTGAAACGTATCCAGCAGCATGCGCGGCTTGGGCGAAAAGAAGCCCAGCCGTGCGCGCCATGTCCCGCTCTGGAAAAAGCGCGAGGGGAACAGGGTCACGCCGCCGGTGCAGAGTTTCTCCAGTGGCGCTTGCGCCCCGGCCAGGTCGCTATCATCCTGCCCCAGCGCAATTAAGGAGAGTGCATGCCCCTGCGCAGACAGTTCGCGGATAAGGTTGTATGCCCGCAGCCGCGAGCCATTGTCGGCGGGATACGGGCACCACGCGGAGACAACTAAGACTTTCATGCGTCCCGCCGTTCGTCCGTGACGGAATTGGCCCTCGCCCTGCCGCTGCCTCGTGAGAAGGAAGCCCTCACCCGCGGGGGCTGGGGGGTGCGGGTTTCTTCCCCTGCCTCCTGCCCTGTCCCCGCCAGGAGTTCACGGTCGGAAACGCGCGCCGCCGCCTGCTCTTCCCGACGCCGCATCCGCACGCGGCGCACATCGCGCAAGGCCGCTCCCAGCCCGCGCAGCAGCGATGTGTTCCCCCCGCGCAGCGCGTGGTACACGCCGACCCAGGGCGCAAGCAACAGATTGGTTCCCAGCCAACGCGGGTCGCCAATATTCTTCCACACAAAGAAGAAATGATTGCGCTGCCGCAGCATGGACAAAAAGCGCGGGTCAAGACGCGCCGTCGTGGACTCATGTGCATGGTACACCACGCTCAGCGGCTCGTACAGCACGCGCCAGCCGCGTTTCAGGGCACGGTACGACAGGTCTACGTCCTCCCAGTAAGCGGGCGAAAAGAGGTCGTCAAAGCCCCCCAGCGCGTCCAGCATCGTGCGGCGATAGGCGGCGGCGCAGGCGGTGGCGTACAAAGTCGGGGCCGTTTGGGTGGCGCGCAGGGCGGGGTCATGGATACAGTCCACATAAAACAGGCCGTGATGGAACGCCCCATGTTTCTGTCCCTCATCCAGCATGTCTTTGCCGGGAATCAGAATGGAGGCGTTGACCGCAAACACCTCCGGGTCTGTTTCAATTGGGCGCAGAAGCGGCGCCAGAAATCCCGGCGTGACATGGACATCATTGTTGAGCAGGATAATGGTGCTGCCCTTGGCCGCGCGGATGCCCGCATTGCAGGCCCGTGAAAACCCGCCGTTTTCGGCTAGTCGGACCACCTGCACCTGCGGGGCACGGGCAGCCAGCCACGCAGGCGTTTCGTCCGTGCCGCCATCGTCCACGACAATCACCTCCGCCTGCCTGACCCCATCGGCTTCCAGCAACGTCGGCAGGTGCTTTTGCAGCAGTTCCAGCCCGTTCAGCGTCGGGATAATGATGGAAACGCTCACAGTCCCCTCTTCTTTCCATGCGTGCGCCATGCGTCTTCCAGTGCCCAATCCACCATATCCACTGAGAGGGAGGTGATACACAGCGGCACACGCACGCAGGCACGGTGGCACGCGGGCAGGCACGCGCCGGGCGCGCGCACAAACGAAAACGAGGCGCTGCGCGGGCCGGATGTTTCCGGCACGGTTGCGCCCAAGATCACCAGGCCCGGCGTTTCCACCGCTTCGGCGACATACGCCAGCCCGCTGTCCGGCCCGACAAAAAAGTCGCAGCGCGCAATGGTCGCTGCCGTCTCCTTGACGCTGATCTGTCCCGCCAGGTTGACCACGCCGGGGACATGGGCCACTGCCTGTCCCTCCCCCGGCCCGCCAACCACCACAAAGCGCGCCCCGTGCGTTTCCTGCCAGCGGGCCGTGAGTTCGGCAAAGCGTTCGCCGGGCCAGTTTTTCGCCGCCATGCTGGAATGCGTGTGCAGCGCAATCAATGGGGCTTGACTCTCCCCAAGGTCATATTGTTTCAACAAAGCGTCGGCGCGGGCGGCGTGTTCCGGCCCGACCCACACGCGCGGATGCGCTTCCCCATCTGCCAGCCCGGCGTTTGCCTCGTAAAAACTCATCAAATTGCGGTTGTGCGTGTACCAATCCCCGGTCGTCGGCGGCCCGTACCGAAAGACGCTGGGAATGCCGTCCAAATAGTCGAGCAGCGTCGGGATCGGAATATCCAGCACATACACAGTGTCAAACAAGCCCGACTTCGCCAGCGCCCGCACTTCATACAAGCTTTGGACAGCCAAGACACCGTCCATGTTCGGGTCGCCGTCCACCACCGGCAGCCATGTCTTCGCACCCGCAAACAGCAAAGCAGCCTGCGGCATCCGCGCACGCAGGGCGGCGACCACGCCCGCGCTCAGCACCACATCCCCCATCTGCGCCGTATTGACAACCAGACACTTCAGCCCGGTGCGCCCTGCCCGCTGCGCCTCGGCCAGCAATGCCTGCGCCTGACGCTTCTGACGCCACACGCGCCGCGCCTTGTCCCACTTGTCTTGTAACTCAGTCATCGTGTCTTGTTTTGTCCGTGCCTTTAAGAACTCAGCCCTATTCCTCGAAACCATGAAAGTTTTGTGCAGTTTCCTGCGTGAAATACTTCTCGTAGTTGTAATCTAACGTTGCTAGGTTCAGTACGGTATGATCTACGATCGACAAGCTGCACCCGCCATTGCGAAAAAAGATGCGGCGACAATCTTCAAGCGTGCTGCTCCCCAAAACAATGCTATCAACATCTTCTAGAGTAATCGGTTGAGGCAGGCAAAGGAGGCTATACTCAGGAAAGCGTAAACGGGGAATGACCGGCAGCACATCCCCCAGGAGCAGTGCCGTAACCACTGTTGTCGTGTCAACTCTTTCGTGGGGCAGTTGGCCGCTATTCATCCCTCCGTCCATAAGACGCACCCCTTTCTGCAGCTGTCTCTGCTCAAGGTTTTGCAGATAAGGGGCACGAAAAGTCAGCCGCTCATGGTGATAATCGTTAGTGTCGGTGAGCCAATCTTCTATGAAATGATCCTCAGCAAATAAGTAAACGTAAGGGGCTTCACGGCGTAAGATGTTCACATTGGCAGCCAGCATGGCTTCACGCAGCTCGTGGTCCGGCACCCAAGGAAAAACTGCCCCGCATTGAAGAAAACCAAGTGCCTTAGAAGTGACGGCCCATTGCTTTTCCACCTGTAGTAAGCGCATCTCATACCCCTTCGCAGCGCGACGAGCGCCTTATTCACCAATTCAACCATCCAGAATATGCCCTTGCAAGCACGGCCTTTCCCGAGCCGGGGTTTTACCCCCCCTGCACTTGCCTTGCTCGCTTCTTGCCATGTACACAGGCATTATATAAGCATCTTCAACTCTTTCCAAGCCTGTACCAACGACGGAAGAAAATGTTCCGTCGTTGGTACGCGCTCACAGATGCTTAAAAAACCCGCAGCAATGCCCTGCCGACACGCTTTCAGGCCACGGCGGCCTCGTAGGAGGCCAGGGTCAAAGCGGCGGTGCGCTGCCACGTAAACAGGGCGGCCCGAGCCAGTGACAACGCGCGGCGGGCGGCATTTTCCCGGTCGTCCGTCATCAGCAGGTGCAGGGCGGTGGCGATGGCTTCCGTATCGCGCGGGGCGACCGACAGGGCCGCATCGCCCACGACTTCGGGCAGGGACGAGACATTGGACGAAACCACGGGCGCGCCGCAGGCCATGGCTTCCAGCGGCGGGATGCCGAAGCCTTCGTATTCGGAAACATAGGCGAAGGCGCGGCACGCGGACATCAGGGCGTTCATGGCCTCGTTGGACACGTAGCCCGCGAAGACAACACTGTCCGCGATGCCCTCACTTTGGGCGTGTTCGCGCAGCAATTGGTCGTGCCCCTTCCACGCACCGCCCGCGAGCACCAGCCGGTAATCGGACAGGCGCTCTTGTTTGACAACCTGCGCCCACGCAGACAGGAGGCGGTGCAGGTTTTTGCGCGGTTCCAGCGTGCCCGCGTACAGCACAAACGGCGTGTCGGCCAGGCCGAGGGGCGCAAGATGGGAGCGGAGCACAAGAGGATCGTCAATGCGGTGCGTGCCGCCGCGCGGGGCGAGAGGGGTCACATCAATGCGGCTCTCAGGGATGTGCAGATGCTCAACCACGTCGGCTTTGGTGGCGTGGGAGACCGTAATGATGCGGTCGCATTGATGTTTGGCATAATCATAGTGGCGCTGCGACATGGCGATATTGGCCGGTTCGTGCGCCCAGGCATGGGTCAAGGTGGTCAAATCGTGGATAGTCGCGACGTTATGGCGGGCGACATAGGAGGCGCTTTCGGGCCGGGCGAGGCCGGGGGTGTGCAGCAGGTCAAAGCCATGCGCGGCACGCCGCGCCTGCCATTCGGACACCGGGCGAATGCGCGATTGGACGCGGCGCACCAATTTATTGTCCCAGATCAAAGCGAGAGACTTCAGAACGGGGTGATCGGCGAACGGCGGGCGCAGGCTGAGATAAGGGCTGCTTCCCACGGCGAGAGGCAGGCGGCGCTCGGCGAGCCAGGCAAACTGCCCACCCTGCACAACATCGTCCCACAGCGTGGGCGACCAGACCAGGGGCATAAACGCCGAAATATGATGGCCGCCGCTGTCTTGCGCGAACGCATCCAGCAGGCTGTCCACATAAAACTGCACGCCGGTCATGCGTCCGAATTGTCCTTCAATACTAATGGCTGCGTTCATAGGAAAACAATGCTCACCCCGTTATAATACCGGGTGGGCAGCAAAAAAGCCGGGGTGTTGGCCCGGCTGAAAGTAAAATAGCAAAATAAAAGACGCAGATAAGAAAAGCGCGCTAAGCGGCGGCAGGCTCGGCGATCACCTTGACGGCATGGTCGCCTTTTGGCCCTTGCTCCAGCAGGAACTGCACTTTCTGTCCTTCGCGGAGCGACTTGAAACCGTGTGTTTCAATGGAAGAATAGTGGACAAACACATCCTTGCCCTGCTCAAGCTGAATAAACCCGTAGCCCTTGGCATCGTTAAACCACTTGACTGTACCTAAGATCATCGGACTCTACCTCCTCGATAGCAGACTCTGGAAAGAGACATTGGCGTAGTCAGCAAGAACCATGCCAAGTGCGGCTAAAGAGGAGAAAGCGAGGGAAATTATTTTTTATGAGGCGCGGGCGGGACGGGCAGCGCGGCAGTGCCATCGGAAACAATCTGGGTGCCGCTGTAGGTGCGCAGAAACAGATGGGCTTTTCGCAGGCGGGCGGCATTCAGGCTGCCCTTTTCGGCGAGGCTGACGGTAAACGTGTTCGGGTCGCCGTCACTGACATATTTCTCTTCTTTGTTGGCCTGAAGATAGTCCATCCAGTAACGCAGGGCGAACTTCTCATTGCCGGGAATAATACGGGGCAGGCGGTACGGCTTGAAGTCCACCGCCATCGGCGAGGGTGCCGGGCCTGCGCCCGCAAGCAGGGCGCAGATATTGTGATAGGACTGGCCGCCGCTTTGGCCGCTGATCACCAGCTTCTGGTTGCGCGGATAAACGCCATACGGCAGGGCCAAAGTCTGGACATTGTAATCCGGCAGCAGCTTGTGGATATTGGCGACCGCCCCGGCAAACTCGGCTTCTACCTGGGTGTCGGGCCAGTGCCGAATGCCAAGCTTGTGATGGATCGTATGGTTGCCGATCTCAAAGCCGTCCCGCACCAGCGCCTCCATTTTGGCCTGCGAAGACGCTTTCTGATAGAACGCCGGGGGCAGCTTGGGGTCACCGTCGGTCAGCACGAAGAACGTGCCTTTGAGGGGCCAGTCGGCGTGCTCGGCATGAAATGCTTCCAGGATGCCGACCGCGGATTCGGGGTCTACTTTGCCGTCCGGCTCGTAGGAAAACTGGCCGCGCAGGGCATCGTCAAAGGTGAGAATGACGGGGGACGTGCCCGGCGGGCAGTCGATCTTGCCGTTGACATAATCCGACAAGCTGATGGGGCGATAGTTGTGCGCGTACAGCCAGGTCACGTCTTTGCGAAACGCCTCTGCGGGGTACTGATACCCGGTGATTTTTGTGCCTTTCACCAGGTCGTGATATTCCAGGATAGGCACGACCCCTGCCTCATTAGGCTGCACTTTAGCCAGGTCCACAGGCAGGGGCTTTGCGGGCGGACGCGGTTTTGGGGCCACGGCGACCTTAGCGGCATGATGGAACATGCGGCATCCGGGCACGGTGAGAACGCAAAAAAACAAAGCGGCGGCAGGCAGACGCAGGCGTCGGGAGCAGGCGAAGCGCATCGGGAATATCTCTTCCTCACGCGGGCAGGTACGGGATGAACATTGGAATGATTTGGCGGCGACAGAGCGATTATACCCTACACGCGTCCGGGCAGGATAAACGACAGGGCATAGGGCAGCCCAAAGATCAAATGCGCCTGTGCGAGCAATGGCACATTGATTTCTCTGTAAGCGCGCAGCAAGAGGGGCACGGCGATCAAAGTCAGCAGGCTCCACACCGACAGCCACCCGGTCGCCGCGCCCACCAGCACAAACGCGAGAGGGCCGAACGTCAGCAGGGCCAGTAGGCGGCGGCTGTTCGGCTCCGACAGCAGCGACGCGACAGTATGCACATGCGCCGCCCGGTCGTCCTCGCGGTCGCGCATATTGTTCGCGTGCAGAATGGCATCCACCAGGAACGCGACCGGCAGCGACGCGACTACCACCTGCTCCCACGCCGCGCCCGCCGCACCCGCTTGCAGAATGTACGCGCCCAGCGTCAGGCCCACGCCGAACGCGATCACAATCAGCAAATCGCCCAGGCCATACCGCTTCAGCAGGGTCGGGTACAGAACGGCGCAGGCCAGCCCAATCAGCGAAAGCACAACGACAGGCTCCCATAAGCTCTGCCCAGTGACGGCATAAGAACGCGCCAGTGCCAGCAGGCCGCAGACCGCCGCGCCGCCCAGCAGCAGCGCCGTCAAACGCCCCATCTGCGGCAGGGAAAGCGTGCCGTCGGTGAGAACGCCGCTGCCGTGCTCCGGGCGCGTGTCCACGCCGTTCTTGAAGTCGTAATAGTCGTTGACCGTGTTGCCGCCCGCCTGCGACAGCACGCCGCCGACCAGCACCAGCAGAAACGTTACAATGTCAAAGCGGTGCGGGTGGCCGGGAATGCCCGCCGCCAGGGCCGTGCCCAGCAGCACCGGCACAATGCTAGCTGGAAACGAATAAGCGCGCGTGGCACGTAAAAACAAGGGCAGGTTCATGGCGGAACGTGTCTTTCTAAACAGGCGAGGCCAGGGAAAGGCTGACTGCCGGGTATGGTACCCGATTGCCCCGCGATTGTCCAGGACAGGCAGAGAAAGCGGCAGGGCGAGCGCATCTAAATTAGCTTGCCTGCTCTAAACTTGTTGAGGTATCCTGAGACAGCTTCCGAAAAGGAGTTGTT
>JAABUL010000309.1_pt1 | contig 105395 bp, 124 predicted proteins | sample 5559151 | NCBI WGS metagenome assembly JAABUL01 (sample SAMN10711876, study PRJNA513368) | rock metagenome | isolation source: Antarctica rocks | place: Antarctica: Victoria Land, Pudding Butte sud | reverse complement strand
TTCTATTTAACTATACCTGCTTCCGCTATGAGATGGCAGCCGGGAAAAAAAACGTTCCTCGCGGACTTTTGTCACAAGAGTGGTTCTCTGTCGAGAAGCGCGAGCTGGGGGAAGAAGAGGAAGGGATAACCCCGCTGATCTCGGAGGTTGAGGCTCTGTTGTACGCTGTCCTGTTCGCCACGAGAGACGAGGTAAAGGTATAGTGGTCGGTAAGAGAGAGGAAGGTACGGAACGATACGGATCGCTGCTTGTACGGAGTACGCTGCTGTTGAATCAGCGGGTAAGGCGGTGGCAGTGCTCTTGCTTCGCCCTGTTTCGAGGTTGCTGATGTTGGAAACAGGGAACAGTACTCCGTACTGTTACTCCTGTGGTTAGTAATCTCCGCATTCATCCGGCGCTAGTCCGGCGCTAGGGGATTCAGGGGATTCAGGGTATTTGACCTTCCTCCCACTTCTTCCTTCCTCCGTAGTTCCTACCTACTAGATAGTTCAGTCAATATACATATGCCTATCTACCCTCGTGTCCTCGTATACCAAGAGCTGATTAGTCACTTAGGCTTGATGGCTATCAAAATTATATGCCAAACACAAGAAACTCCTCCTTTAATCTCGGTCGCGGAGTTATGAATTGAAGTTGGCACCGAAACGCCTAAACCCGGATCACCGAAGTAGTAGCGTGTCATGATATTAGAAGTGAAGGATAGATCCATCTTCTTCTAAATATAAATCCGAGGTCGGACCCCAATCACTTGGAGGATTATTACCCTCTTAATTGACTCTGAATTCCCGTCACCGAAAAATGAACTCTCCGAAATATGCCGGGTTTGACATCTCCGAGGTGACTTATAAAGTCGTAAATGGCCAAAACATTCAAGCTTTTGTATTTGTGCCCAAAGGGCTCACCCCAGGGAAATACCCAATCGTGGGGAAGTTCCATGGCGGTTTCTTCGTGAGTTGCTTACTTCTTAAGCTGCAACTCATAGCCGACAACTATAGGTGACGGGAGCGTCTTTATATCCTGACTGGTTCCCTAAATGGGCATTGGACTACTGCCTTCAGAACTCGGCAATGATCGTAGCTGCAGACTATCGCCTGATGCCGGAATGTAATGGCTCGGATATCATGGAAGACTTGTCCGATTTCTGGACGTGGGTACGGGTTGGTTTCCAAAGCCACTTGTCGACGGTCAGACCTGGAATTGAAGCCGACCTGGAGAAGGTCGTTGCCTATGGTGAAAGCGCAGGTGGAACTTTGGCTATTCAATCTGGCTTCGTACAGCCTCCAGGCTTCATCAAAGCAGTTATCGCTGCTTATCCAGGACTGAACTCCGGAGTGAAGCGGACTGCCCCAATATTGGGTGCACCAACTATACCTCCAAGTATTCTAGAGGAGTTTTTGAAGTCAATTGAGCCTGGAAAGATCGTCACTTCAGCGGAACCCCCTGCGAGAATGCATATAGCGTTATCCATTGCTCAACAGGGTCGTACGTTAGAATTTTTCGGAGCGGACGAGAGGTTGTTCCCAGTATCGGTCTTGCAGACTCTTGATGATATGCCGTTTGTTTTTATTCTTCATGGCAAGGACGACACGGCGGTGCCAGTTGAGGGAAGCGTTCAATTTGCGGAATTGGTGAGGCAGAAATTTGGCAGCGGGAAGGTAGATCTCCGCATCGAGCCAGGTGAGCACGGCTTTGATGGTTCTGCTACATTGGATATGCCTTGGCTGAAAGAGGGCCTGAACCGTGTGACTGAGTTGTGGCTCGGGAAGACGAAAGATTCTCGATGATTTTCGTGTTATAGAAAGACTTAATCGACAGTGATGAAGTGCGCAAGCTGCAAAACCCCTCTGGGGACTGATGCACTGAACATACTCTGCGAGACAGTGGTGGAGTCGTACTTTGACAGCGCTCGCGTTAGCTTGAGACGTGAGAGGAATGCTGGTCCATGACGCATGGTGTACTGTATAGTGTGCTCTTAGGGTTTGGCACCACGCATGATTGAGTGAAAAATTTATAAGACCGATGCACTGCCCGTTTCATAAATAAACGACAGAAATAGCTTCGCCAACCATCTCACCACCCGTCGGCTACTGCATCTCTAACGTGCTTCTCGCAGTCCCACGGTACGGGATCTCCTTCCCTGGCGCGACCCCTCATTCCTTTGTATCGTTCATCAAGCATCTTCCACTCCCTTTTTGTCTTCTCACTCACTTGCCCATTCCGCACCTCGGAAAACCATCTCGACACGCTCGAATAAGAATTAGCATACGTCAAGCGATCCCTGCAATCCGTCTGCTCCTCGCCAGGAAAGTCGAGTCCCGGTCGCAGTTCCTTCTTTGCTAGATATTGAGGTTCGTTAGCCTCATCACCGTCGGCGTTGCGTCCTCTGTAAGGAGCGAGCCATACAGCTGTAGGCAATGGCTGCATGTTCTCAACGTTAGGTGGATTGTCCGTCTGCCCTTCGAATTGCATAAAGACGGAGAGGAAGTTGCCGCTGCAGATATAGTTGAGATTCGCAGAGTGCTTAGCGGTACCCTATTTCTAGACGTTGGCGCGAGGGTCGCTCACTACGCCCAAAGTATTCTTGAGGTTGGTCCAGACATCAGTCACGTTAACGAAAACGTTGGCAAGGGGTATTTTGATGTCGCGAGCAAGACCGACATGCGTAATCCGATTCTCTGAGCCCTTACGCGGAGATCGGACGGGCTTCAGGTAGTGGTTGTATTGATGGCCGCCATTCCTGGTGTATAAGTTGTAAGCCGGATCTTCCCAGCTCTGCATCACCACGTCGACGCCGTAGATAGCCTTGGCCGGGTCCTCGGCGCATTCACAAGCAATAAAAGCGGACCTACAATTTTGATGTTAGAAAGCTGGTGAGTGATATTGGCAGAGAAAGGTATTATTGCTAGACTTACTCGCCGTCTTGACCGCGATTGACGTCGAGTGCTGTATTGCTAATGCCCTAAATGACGTCGTTGTCTGGTCTCGAACCGTAAACTATCTACGTGGAGTGCTTCTCAGTCGCAATTTCGTTTCATTGAGATGTCAGGCGCTTACCTTCAAGTCGGAAATATAGCCCATGACTTAACGATTTCCTTTCGAAGCTGTATTTCCTTTGCTTTCAAGTGCTTGAGTGTTGCCCATGAGGAAAAAAGGAAGGATTGACATTGAAGGGTCATCCATCTATATATACATCCTGCTTCCATCTTGCGCGACGTACTCTGCTTCTCCATACGCTGAGTCTCGGCCCCTCCAATAGTTACTACTGTGCCTTGGCCTGACTGGCGTTGCGTTCGGCTGGCAACTCTTAAGCCGTACGCTGTTTGCAGAGATCCAAAATGGGATGCAGATACGGTGGCTGGGTTGCCTTCAGCTGGCAACTCTCAAGCCGTACGCTGTTAACAGAGATCAAAAATACATAGGCTGTCCCTAATTAACACTATCGACCCTCAGATGGCATATGTAGTGAGTGCTGAGGCGCGGGGGGTATGAAAGCTGAGAATGGGGATGATGAACCTGCTTCGGAAGCTACACACACTGTAAACCTATCAGCAGTCTCGAGAATGTACGTGGTAGATTCAAAGACTTGGCATCATAGACGAAAAGGTCACCGACAAAGCATTTGCTACTAGATATCACTGACGCTGGCGGATTTCTCAGTAAGTGTGGTTTTCATGACTGGATGCGTTTTCTCCGTCCTCGCTCTCGATAATCATGTCAGCTGTTACCATTGCGACTTTTGGATTACAATTTTTAGGGCGACCTTACAAACAGGGCTAGGACAGATCGAACCTACAGTAGAAGCCAGCTCTTCTGGGCAACGCTGTATGGTCTGGTCGATATGTTGAAAGAAGCTTACCATCGCTGAATTGTGGACAGGTGTCTCTTTGGTCTACACAGCCGCTTTCGGAAGCAGCTTGTTTCTTTCCTGGCTTCACAACAGATACGAGTCCCTTTCGAAATAATCCAGCTTCTCTATCTTAGGAAGCATGCCATGCTAGATCTCCTCCCCACTACCTTGGGTGATGATGTTGGAAATAGGGGATGGTAATCTTCGCCTTCATAGGGCTGATAGGGCCGCTAGTAGAGTTTTTACCTGGTCGCTCCTAGATACCTTAGACTTCTAAAGCAACAACCTACGTACCAAAATGCCTCATATGACCTCGTCTTCCAACAGAAGATGTACTCACACGTTACCTCTCTTCGTCAGAGCACTCGTGATTTCTATTCGATGTACAATAAGCGCCCCTTGGAAGTGGAACCCTTCTGGCGTGCCTCTGGGATCAGTATAATGCACACGGTCTCTGTCACGTCCTTGCTGTGGGCCATGCCGAAGAGACTCTATAGGGTTGAGATGAACAGACCTGTCAGCATATACTCCTATGCTAACAAGCTGTTTCACCGCTAGCATCATAAAAAAGAAATGGTTTTTGGGCAGGAGGCAGACGCAGCCTATAAACTGTCAGCCTTTCCACGCGGTACTATTCTGGGCCTTCTTGAGGCTATTGCCTTGCACGCTCGAAGGCTGTCATGGAGTCTGATGTGGATGGCAGCAACAACATATGCAACGGGTATACGCAGGATGACAAGGGAGAATTGTAACAAAGACTGGCATGGGGTTTGAATGCGGCCCATGGGCCGGTAGTGCGGACGTGGAATGTTCTGGGCAGACTTCGATCTACCATAATAGCAGTCCGTGGTTATACTTATATAACCAATTCACCGGGGCCAGGGGGAACAGCAGGGAAAGGTGAATTTCTATCGTCTTGGCCTCAGGTTCACAGATACAAGGATACTCCGTCAACTGAACAAAAAGTGTCGCCATATTTTTGCGCACGTAGTCATAACCGCATCATACGTCTTTCACGAGTCTTATACCCTGTTGCGGTTAAGTTAGTCTCTGTGTCTATCTCATTACCAAATTTTTGATCTGTTTCTTGTTTGGGGCTTTGGAAGAAGGCGCGAGTTCCCTAGGTCAGGTTTCAGCTCATCTCAGCTCTTCACTATCTCGTCAAGGCCGACGCATCCTAAAAATGTCATCTCAACTAGTACAAGTGAACTCAACAGCAGCTGGCTACCATGCTTTGTTTGATTTTCGGATGTGTTTACATCGTGCTATCTCGGCGTCCATCTTACGATACCAAGGGAAAACGACTGCTTAAGAACAAGTGCTAAAGTTGGGCCAACGACCTCTTACATCAGTTACTCATCGAGATCACTCAGGGCGGATTACACTTCGGACAAGTCTACATCTACTATTCGTCTATTATGCTAGCCTTATATATTTAACGATCTAGCTTCACTACTCGATGTGACTACCCTTAACCAAGAGGTCCAGCGGTACCTTCATCAGATTTGAGGCTGTCCGGGCTTCCCATCATTGGCCATCATCTATATTCAATTCCGCGTGAGATAGCGTCGACGATTTACATAATTTGCCAGTATACGGTTAGCCAAGGTACACATTTTTATTATTTCGTAAAATTTTCTGTATGCCTGGAAAGATAACGGATCTGAGACACTCATTCAAGTCAAGACTGAAGGCATATGTCGCGGGCACAAGATGGATTTAGATGAATAGAGTTACGACTAGGTGAATATCTACAGAATGTGCTACCAGCACGCACGCGAAGGATGACCAGAAGCTTACCGGAAACAATCTCTTCCCCAAGTTCTCGCAGTCTCAAAATCTATGCCTGCGCCCTCTCCCACTTCAGCAGCTCCCTGTCATATTCCTGTCGCGACTCAGCAACGGACAAGACATCCGCAGCACATCCGACCTCCTTTGCCTCCGCCTCCTCTAGGACTCTCTCTTCAGGACTTAGCCCGGTAAGCTTCGCAAGCTTGTCCGGATGAACCTCGATGCGACGCTTCTTTGCTGCTTTTTCCATTTCGGGCTGTGGGAGGTTGCGGCTTACGTTGAGGGTGGCGTAGTGGTCTGGGAACGGTAGTATTTCCTCCTTCTGCTTTTGCTGTTGCCCTTGTTCATCTTCCGATGACTCGGATTGCGATCTAAATTCGGCTTTGATGTTCTCGACGTTGAAATCGTCCCAGAAGGCTCTCGCTTTGTCATTTTCCTTCTTCTCCCTTTTCTGCTCTTGTTGTTCAAACCGCTCCTTTCTGGCTTGCTCCTGCTTCTGCCATGTTTCGGTAAAATCTCCTAAAGGGTCACTCCACTCGTCGGTTGGGGATTGATCCCCATATCCGCTGCGCTGCTGTGGTTCTTCCTTGTTTTGCCTATGCCACTTCTGCGACTTTTGATGACCCGACTGGGATGAAGAGTTCCTACATTCATTGTAGCTCTGCCACTCCTGACGAGCTCCCTTGTCTCCTGAGAATCTCCATCCGTCGTCAAGGAAATCATGTCGATCAACCTGATGCCGGACTAGTGAGATGCCATCGTGGCAATGCCTCCCGCAGAGATGGCAGTAGGTCAAAACATGAGCGTCTGCATTTTCGTAGTGCACTCTGCCTACTTCTTCGCAGTCGAAAGTTTTGATACAAGTCTTGCACCAATGATGCAAATTATTCAAATGACGTTCCCACTTTAACGGGTCACTGAACAAAAGATGGCAGAAGGGGCAACGACTTATCTCGTGCTCCCTGATGCGATGTTTTGCCAGATCATCTTCCGTGTCGGAAAAATATGGACATGTTCCACAAGGATAGTGTTCTGTTTCGATATGTCTTAAGCTCTGGGCCCGCCAATCCTGACCTTGGAAGATCTTGTTGTGACGGCGACAGTAGTCCTCGGTATGTTTGAGAGAAGTTCCCCAGTGCTGTTGCCGGAAGACCTTCACCCTTAAAATAAATATGACATCGGCGACAGTGAAAGTGCTCGTGCGCCATATGAGCCTCCTTGGCTGCGTGTGTGGGAAACGTTGCACCGTGGCAGAAAGGGCAACGTATCAGATCCATGGAGGCTTCGAGCTCCTCGAGCTTGTCGAAGAAGTCACGAGTATTAGACGTATTTTTTTAAGTTCGAGATGCGTTTTAGTCTCCATGGTCGCTGCCCCACCCAGAAAGAAGATCTTGATCTGTAAAATATTCTGGAATATGACTCGACCCACAGCAGTGTCCTTCATCGTCTCCGTGATGTATGGATGCCTCATTGTGACTCAGGTCTTCCTCAGTGACCCAAAGACCACGAGGTTCATCCCGTGCGTGCATTTTTGCGAATCTCAAGTCGTCAATTCCATCATTTATGGTGTGAAGGTGTTGCAAATACGGAGATTTGTGGATGACAGACGATGGGGAACAATTGCTAACCGGAGAAGAGATACGATCAGGTTCCCAGTTGAGTCAATGAAAGACTGCCTCAATTTTCCTGAAACAATGACTGACTTGCTTGTTCAAAAAAAATTCAAGGTTCACAAAGCAACTGCCATAACCAAATTGATCATGTTGGTCTTCACGTTTCAATTTCGTCGAGAAGAATGTCTTACCCCTTGGCATTTGACACTTTCTCTCAGCAGCACTCGCAAGCTTCAAGTACCGAGGAGAAGGTTTCGATGTTCGCATACCTAGTTTCTGTACCTGTTTTGCGCCCACTCCATTCATGGTGCGTTCACAATGCCGCATATTCCAGCTATTTCAGAAGCCCGTTGTGGTCCCAATCCTCGCATTTGTCATTCGTTGATAATATTGGCTGATTCCAGTCCGTGTAGGAACAAAATGAATAGAATGACTTTCCGAAGCCAGCTCTGTTCATATTGAATCAACCTGCATCTTGCATGGCCATGCATCTTCACCGTAAAGGGGACATAGTGATTGCGGTAAGCCTATCTCAGCGCGGTTGCGTTCGAATTCGATCGAACAACTGTATTCTGTCATGAACCAAATTTTAGCGTTCCCTTTACTGAAAGATCTTTTTCCAATGACCAAGTCAAAGACTGCTTTAACCAACGTTTGTAACATATGTGTACTATCATCTTTCAAAAGTTCCATATGTTTCTATATATTTTACTGAGATACTAATATTGTTGCCAGTTGTATTTACAATGGGTGTTAAGAAGCGTAGACTCGACAAGGTCAAAACTTACCATACTGAATCTCGCCCCGTCCCGCTTGACGGTGTCCTACGCAAGTTTCAACCACTGCAGTTGCCACGAGCGCGAGGTAGGCCTAAATAAATGCGACCGACGGGCCTGAAACCTTCCAATGATTCGCCGATGTAACAATGAAGATGAATCGAAACACGAGTTGGCGCGAAGAAGGTTCAGCCACTGTAATGAAGCCTATCCTGCTCCTGTAAGACATAAAAAGAAGGTCGAAAGCCGGTGGGTGGATAAACATTAATGTCGGACATATAGCCCAACGGGGACGCGAATACATCTTTGCGCGAGGAGTCTTATGTGCAACAAGCGACAACCCAAAAGAAACACTTCGTAGCTCGCGCTAGCATGACTGAAAAGACCATTGACGAACGGCCCTGTAGATTTGAAGTCCAAACCGAGTTGAAAACGATTGCCATGACTATCAGGACAGAGCAGGATTCAGTTCCCGTGGTACGAGTAGTAGATTACTTTACGATGTCAAAGACCTTGAAGCGAGTGAAGTAAATCCCACAATTTTCAACGATGCCCAGATCAAAGCCTTCTCGCAAGTCAAATTCGATACTTTACTTCTCCCTTTCTCCTTGCTGTTGATAATCAAGTAGGAGTCAAAAGTGTAGGGTGATAAAAGGTGATCTCTGTTGCAAGTACATACAAGTAGTAGCTGACTTCAGAGCTTGACCCCTTTAGGTTAGCTCTACTCGGTCAGACTAAGTCGCCGGGGATGCGTTTACAACTTCTACCGGTTGACGACGGCTGAACACCCACTTCATGCTCTTCCAACGATCGATGGGTTGTCACAACCATTGAACAGTCCCAGCTCAGGATGCTCATCAGCACTTCAGCAGCGAAGTACATCTCCTCGTTAGTGGACTGTAGAGTACCACCCCGATAGCATAACATCCATCGCTACTCGTAGAGCAGCCTCGCGTACCGATAGCCCGGCTTTGCTGATGCTGCTGCTGACCAACCAGATTATCGATATGCCCGCTTCTATACAAATGGTGTCGAGTCAGAGGGTTGCTTACGTTACCTCTTCATCTCAAGTTCCGGCATTTACACCTTTTTGAGACACTCGACTTCGCTGTCGCTCTCCCTGGTTGCTTTGGAGCTTTTCTGTTCCACTATCGCCAAGACCATGCCGATTACCGAAATACTTGTTCCTCAGTTGAACACTAGCCCGGAGTGTATCAAAGTTTTCAACGAAACATGGCCCACCATAGGCAGACAAGCATTCGCGACACGCCCTAGCATTGATAGCCAATACCAGGGCTGGATCCTCTCCGAAGACAACAAAGACGTACAAAACGAGCACAAATATCTCATTCTTCTAGGTGCCAACAAGTCTTTGATCATCTTTCACGGCACTGCTAACTTGTGACTCTAGAATGGCACGCCAAGTCCGATTTTGATGCCTTCCTTGTCTCTTCCGAGCTCCAGTCGATGATCGGAGCAAGTAAGGCTTTCATGGCCGGGCCTCCGACGATCCAACTATTCGAAACCGATGCCAGTCCTGCCAGTAGTGCCATAGCACCTTTGACTGTAATAGTACGAACAATTATCAAGGATCCTGGTAACAGGGAAGCTGCAGGAAAAGTCTGGAGTGGCCTTGCCAAGGACATTGGAGGTGAGGCCAAGGGGTTCACTCATGGTGCTAGTGTAAATCTGGAAGAGGAACTATATCTTGGGGTCTTGGGTTGGGAAAGCATGGAGGTAGGTTCACACCGATGATACCACGTTGAGGCGCACACTGATAATTCAATCGGGTGACCAGGCAATGCACAAGAAAGATGTCAAAGGTGCCTTTGAGACGGCATTGAAACGTTTACACCAAGTAGGAGCGACGTCTTTGGTTATACTGAAGCTGAACGCTATCAAGAAAGAGTAGGCAAGAAAAATCTTAGTCGGAAAGGTACCTGGACCTATCAGGAACAAGGGGAACTCTTAGGTGTCGTACAACTAGAATAATTCAACTTCGAAATCGATCATTTAGAAATCTATATCCACTCTGCTAGAGCGATAGCTGTTTCCTCTCCCTCTAGAAGAGGACAAATGCGTCTATGTACAGAGCGATTCTTTCCGACTGACCTATGGCAGATCTCTAATATGGTAGCGTCATAGTCGATTGCCATTCCCCGTTGCATAGAGCGATGTCTTATTACAATTCAAGCCGACAAGTTTGTGCAATAGCAGATGCCATCCACACCGACAGTCCTTACACCCCACTAACCCCCTGTTCACTCGTCCCCATCATCAAGAATCCCATCCACTCCGCGATCTCCCGCCTAATCAAAAACGGATAATCCTCCTGCCAAAAATGCACTTCCGGCGTATCCGGAACAGTTCCTACATTGCTCATCGTCCACTCGAATATCCACGCGCCTGCTCCTTCAATGCAAGTACTCGAGATTCAGCCCAAGACAGCAACTCCGGCACCTTAGACACATCACTCACTGCTAATAAACCCCTGCAATGTCCCACACATCCTTCAATGCACCATCGACCGACATCTTTATTAGACCGGCGAAAAATCGGCCCTCACGATTCCCCCCCTAGTCCGATAAAGGAGCGCGATACTGTGCCATCTTCTCTATTGTCAACGACCACGCTATCGAAGACGGCAGCAAGCTTTCAACAAAGCATTCTCCTGGATGAGAATCTTGCATCCCAGGTCTCTCGCTTCAAGCCGCCTGAAACCCTTCTGCAGGACTTCTTCGGCCAGGCAGCTCAGCTTTTCACGGACTTGATGAACTCAATAAAAGCGAGACCTTTGACACAATGCTCATGATGCTGAGCAAAGTCAAAACCGGTGGGAATCCAGTCACTCAAGCGGATAGCAACATTCAATATGACTATATGGAATGACTTAGTCTGAGAACCTCCCGAGGTGACGCGTGGTCAATACAGCGATAGACGTGCTTCGGCTATTTTTTGGGGGGAATTTGCCCTTGCGGATGAGAAGGGGCGATACAGTGAGATTGTTGAGCGATCTACGGAATGGTGATACGCCAGAGCTAGTAAGATAAGAAGTAGGGATTTTGCCTGTGGTCTTCAGTGTGTATCTACGCCACGCTCATGTCCCCAGGCTTTTTAAACATACCACAGAAAGAAAATTGTTTGTGCTCCGGTCTCTACAGACCACTTTCTTATCTGTGGCTTGACGCTTTCTACATACCTCCTTTACAACACTTCTCTCATAACGCAGTAGCAACTGTCTCCAGTTTTTATGAAGCACCCATATCCCCGAACCCTGCTATCCCCAAATCCCAAACAGTCGTAAACGTAATGTCTTTCATACCTCGATAACGTCACTCGCATATCTTGGTCCACGCTCTGCAACAACATCACTCATCCCTATGTCCCACCCACTTCTTAGCAGATCCCCTCCGGGCAACCTGCGAGAAGCATTTTCTTTGGGTATGACTCTATCAAAGTTCGTGCCTACTGCCATGTCAGCTGTATGTCTAACTTATAAGCAGCGGCGGATTTCTTCAATAAGAGGCTTGACGCAAATAATACTCTGCTGGTCGATAACTTCCTGCTGGTATGTTATTAGAGGTATGAGTGTTTTTGTGGTATTTCTTCTGGTTCAAGCAGTTGTAGTTCTAGGTGGTAGAGCACGGCTGTTGTCTTTTTAAGACTTTCGGATATGGTGGTTAGGGGTTAGGTGCTGGATGCGTTGATGAGACTTGGGACTATTGAATAAAAATTTGGTTACTGGCCATCTTGCTCTTGAGGTGGGGGTGTTGTGTGAGAACTTTATGGATACCAGACATTATCTCGCTGGAAGGATGAAGCGATATCTTGGCCGCCATTTTGATACTTAGCTAAGGGAGGAAGCATGTGAGACATCTTACTTAGCTTTTGGTGATATGTCGTAGGGTCTTGATACGAGAGGGCATTGCGTGATCATGCGATTTCGACTAGCATCCTACTATACTTCACGCGCTAATTATAGGCGGAGCATCTGGAAGACGTTTTCCTAAAGTACAATGTTGGTGCGCGAGTTAATGAGTCTAGCTTAGAAAGACGTTATTATGGAGCACAGACAGACTCAACCCCCATAACTCTACCAGCCCTCCCCTACCTTTCTAAATCACCTCTCACACAACACCTAAGGCCTAGCCTGCCCCGTAGCCTCATAAGTGCCCTGATGCCACGTCGGCACCTTCATCTCGAGCGCCTCGCCACTATACCCCAAATCCTCTGCCACGAGCATTGCCGCCTTCTCGCCAATCAGCAGAGCGGTGCTGTACGTGTTGCAGCCGACGTTGTCGGGGCAGATGGAGAGGTCGGCGCACTTGAGGCCTTTGACGCCGTGCACGTTGAGACGCTCATCGAGAACGCCGTGTTTGACGATGCTGTTGCCTTCGCGGGGGGCCATGGAGCAGGTTCCTAGGCCTGCGTAAGGGGGATGGGAGGTTAGTACGGATGGTGGTTCGTAGGTAGTTTACGTGGAGGAGGAAGGACTTACTGTGCCAAGTTGTTTCGACATGGCGCTTGACCCATTCTTCGACCTGCGCGATGTCTTCCTTTGAATACTTGAGGCCTTCACGAACGTTGTCGGTTTGACTGCTAGTCACGAAGCTGGTGTCCGCCGCTTTGCCGGGCTTCTGGTGGATAGACCAGCTCCCGTGCTGGATCCCCGCGGAGAGATGATTTGGCCCACCGTATGTTTTGGTATCCTGGAGGTTGAGATCTTCGGCATGCGCGGGGGAGTCAAAAGCGTAGTATCTAATGTGAAAATGTCAGGCCTGTCATGAAGTTACTCGAACAGTCCAAGGTCAATACAACTTACGGGTGCATGCTTGTCACTTCTCCTGCAAACGCATCCATACGTCGAGCCGTCTCGCGAGATTTGATATAGCCCCAAACCATTGGCGCCATGTCGCGTTCATCGTTCATGAAACCAGCGTCAAAGTCAGGCGCCTCGTATGGGTTTGTGGTTACAATGTGGGTGCTTCCACGTGAGAAAGGATACTCCAAGAAGTGAAACATGGAGAAGAATTTGCCAGGCGGTACAAGCATGTGGTCTCCGAAAAAGCTTGAGTACCCATTAGCACATTCTGAATACAACTTCCTACAGACAGACTTACCCCGAGATCACAGAATAATGCATGACCGGCTTGTCGGATTTCTCTTTGAAGTAGCTATCCCAACCCGGACGGAACTCCTTCATATACTCTTGACTTAATTCCTCGTTAGTGGGTCGAACCTTGACCCCGGCCTCAATTCCATTGGTGGCCAGTGGGCCGGTTCCGTTCATGTTCCATTGGTCGTACACTCTCTTTTGAACTTCAGGATCGCCTCTCAAGAAGTCGTCAAAGCTTTCTGTCTCTGGCTTTGCGCGGTAAACAGAGAAGGTGAGATAATGGTCCTGAAAGTTTAGGCCTACGCCAGGTAGGTCGACAATGGGCTCGACGCCAGCTTTCCGAAGCTTCTCCGGATCGCCAACTCCAGATCGTTGAAGAACGAGCGGAGTGCTAAGGGTCCCGCAAGAGACAACAATTTGCTTACGCGCGCTGATGATCCTTGGTTGTTGGTCGGGGTGAAGCGGCTTCATTGGCACGACCTGAACACCAACCGCACGACCGTCTTTTATGATCACTTTGTCGATCTTGGTATTACACATGAGGTATAGGTTACCGTGGTTTCTGGGCAGGAGCGTCAAGATCTAACGGGGTAGCAATTCCACTATAATTTACGTACCTCATAGTCGAGTGAATGTAAGCATGAGCCGAGTCACTACGACGTCCTGTGTCACGATTGATCCATTTCAGCCAGTGCTCTGCACCGTGACCTGTTACAAGGTCTTGGAGATCGTCAGTAGTTGGGATTCCCTGGGATTCTGTTGCACGAAGGAAGTCTTGTGCGATAGGGTAGGTGTAGTTGCCGAACGAGACCTTGATTGGGCCTTCAAAGCCATGTAAATCACGGTTGTTGCAAGCGCGCTGGTACGTCTCGTGCTTTCTCATAAGCGGTAGAAGCTCCTTGGTAGTCCAACCCTTGGCCTGGAAGTCATCGTAATCAGAAGCTGAGGCTCGAGTGTACATCATCTAGATAGGAATAGGCGTTAGCTTCCCTGGACTATATGGACTCATAATGTAAGCAACTGACAAAGTTGATACTCGAGCCACCGCCAAGAATGTTGGCGCAAGGAACGATGGCCTGTCTTCCGGACAGCCATTTGGACGGCCGAGAATGGTAGAATGAGGCGGTCTTGGAATCAAGCTTCATGTTTTTCGGGTAGATGCCCGGCCTAGAACGTTAACAAGCAGTTCTTCTCGAACGAAGGGATATTACCACTGACCGATAGACCCATGGGTCGTTGAGGTTGTTCTCCCCTCCTTCAATCAAGAGTACTTTGAGGTTCTCGTCAAGATTGGCCAATCGCCCGGCGACGACACACCCCGCGGATCCACCTAAATATCTCTGTCAGTCGTAATTATGTTTCCATAGGCTCGATATAGATCCTACCACCACACACAATAATATCAACCTCTTCTGGGATAGTCATAGCGAGAAGTGTCTGAAAGATGCTGGGTGGTCTGGAGAGTTTCAGGCACTCTCAGGTTTTCGAATGCGGCTTTGACTTCGAGAGCTTCTGCTCCTTTTCATTGCGCATTTGGACTACACCCCGCATTCGGCGAAATGGAACGCCAGACGCACAATCTGGGGTGGTGTGCTTCCGCTCGCTGTACATCTCCCCGTCACTGGTTCCCACAATGGTAAGCGACCTATCAAATGAAGCAAGATCTGGTATATATCGCGTCGATTCTCTGGTCTTCTTAGTTCGCATCTCCGCATCCATGCATGGCCCAGCCCGGCCCTTCCATGAGATAGCAACGTGGACACAAGCAGCGGGGGGCTTCACAGACATGGCTGATAGCGGGGAACCTGGAGCGTGGGAATGCTTGACGATTGGTGGTGATGGTGGTTTGTCTCCAATCTACGGTTCGTTGGAGACTTGTGCTGTTGCTCGCCAGCTTGTCAGGCAACATGTTCAAACGCTAAGTTTGAATTGCCATTTCCTCCAGCTTGCGCAACACCAACGACTGGAATCTGGGAAAGCAAAACTACCCCGCATCTACCTCCAGCACGTTCTCAAGATCGGTTTACCAGCACAGAGAGTGACACCAAATAAGAATGCATACGTCTTTCAACAAGGGCAATCAAACCCTTGTCACCGTAACGAAGAACGTCCAAACAAACAGCGTTTGGATCCTACAAAATAAGAACGACTGCAGGGGATAATTTGGAGGTGCAATACACAGACGAAGCAATGGATTCTTATCAAATGCCAATTAGATACTAGATACTATAAGGTATGTACTTGGATGGGAAGTAGACGGAGAAGACCAGGGAGGATAAAACAAGGGCGGGAGCTGAGTTAAGCGAATTGCGGGGGAAGAAAGAAGGTACCGAGCATGATACTTTGATCTTCGATCCACCTCCAATACAAATCGTCAGCCTTGGAGGTGATCCCTACGGAATCAGTTCCGGGAGACAGCGGATGAGGACTAGAAAAGCCAAGTTCACTAAGATGTTTTGCCGAAGAGCAACATACGCAGGTTGACGTGTACAAAGAGGGGACATGTAGTCCGTTCTCCCTTTCGAGCAATTGGAGAAGGCACTTCACTGAGACTCGGCAGACCGGTAGACATATCTAGTGGCTCAAATCTCGAATAAGAACAGACGCCTACCTCACCCGGAAACATGCTAGCCCTTACAATTCTGATTGAGGTGACAGAAGTGAATGGTACTACGTGGATGTCTTGCATAATCCCTGTTCTGTACACCTAAAAGGGCACTATTGCATTCGTACTGGTGGTGCTCACGGTTCATGGCTCGACCTAGAGCTTGCTCCTCACGATCGCTGAGACGCTGTCATAAAGCTCACCACTGTCGGACTTGGTGGCTAGTTTTGCAATCTTGGGAATCTGATCCTCTCTGACCCCATACTCCGCTAGCTTGCTCGCTAGACCAAGGTCCTTCACCAGACTCTCGATGGCATCAGCAAATCTCAAGGCATCGTTCGTTTCATTCCCACTCTTATCCAGTCCAAGAAAAGGGAGCGCCCTCGCAAGCTGTTTTGCATCCTGTGCTTTCTTTGCTTTGAGCTTGACAACGCCTGAGAGCGTCAAACACGACGTGATTCCGTGAGGGATGCCATATGGGGAGCCTAGCGCGTAGCCCATGCTATGACTTAGACCCAGTCCGCCAACAAAGTTTTGTCCAATTGGGTATAGCGAGCTAAATGCCGCAAGCAATAGTCTCGTAATCACATCTTCGTTCTTGGGATCTGCTTTGGATTTCGGGAGGTACTCAAACAAGCCAGCAATAGCAGTCAAAGCAAGCTGCTTGGCTGGTACCTCCGTAACCGTAGGGTGATATTGCATCTCCACAGCATGATCGAGTGCTCTTATCCCTGTCGATAACCAAAGCTTTTGTGGCGTCTCTAAGGCGAATTTGGAGTCGTAGATTATGACTTGCGGTGCCAGCTCCGGGTCGCCGACACTAACTTTCGTCCCTTCTTCGTTTGTGTAGCCTGCGAAAAATGTACACTCTGCTGCACTCAGGGTTGTAGGGATGGTAATGTGGTGGAGAAACTTTCCGGTCTTCTCATGTAGCCGGTAGGAAATGGCTTTGGCGGAGTCAATAGGACTCCCTCCACCGATGCTTATGAGGGTATCGATGGCGGAGTCTTTCCTCACAGCCTCCGTAGCTTCATCTAATTGCGCAACAGGAGCATGCTGCTTGATGTTGGAGAAGGTGCCCGCGTGGTGATCGGAGCTTAAGAGAACTTCTACTTGCTTGATGAGCGAAGTTTTGGTGGCGAGCGACGAGCCTGTGATGATGAAGGCTTTGGAATCTGAGGTGGGAAGACAATCGAGCAGGTGGGTCTTAACGGAGGATGGCCCGTAGTGCAGGCGTTGAAGGTGGGTTGGCCTCCATAGGCCAGACAGAGGGTGTTCTGTGGCATCGGTCATAGTGGACAGCGCGCGTCGTAAGGGCGAGAGACCAACGAAGACTGTATTCTGTTACTTGAGACTGGTTGCAGGTATTGCAAAGACTTCCAGTTGCTCTTCGTGATCATTTGCCGATCAAGCTGGCAGTTCGGTCTCGCGTCATCATGGATGACGTCATCGGCCAAGCCGAGGTCCGAGATGTGAGCAGAGAGTTAGTAAAGTGGTTGCGGACCACTGAAGGTATTTGCCTGCCATACTTTGACAATGCTCCACATGCCATTCCCGGAAGGGTGAGACATGGTCATACTGTAAGGTACGCCTCGGAATTGGCAAAGATGGAAAGATGGGAGGCGGCAGTGCCCGTGCGCTTGGCTTTTCCTGTTTTGACGCGCGCTTAAATGTTGTGAATGAAGGCAGATCACAGGCATTAGTGAGAATCATTCTCCTCTGTTCATCAGTCATAACCGCTAGAATGTAACCAAAGAAGCTACTAGTAAATACGGTACCTTAGCTGTCACCACTAAGTTAATCGCATCTGGAAATGACGGACAAAACAGCAGCTCTTGACGAAAGATGTTGCTTCCAAAGCGGTACAACTCCGAAATTGATCATACGTCCATCTTGCTACTTGTCCATTCCTTCTTGATATCTAGAAACTCTTCTTGTAACCAAAGGCTGTCTACAAAACCCTAGATCTGGCCACAGGTGTCTCCCAAGTCGCATCGCAGCGAATCTATACTAGTCAGCTGCGATTTGGTGAATGTCTCAGTGCAAAATTTAGCTTTGAGTAAGGTATGCTTCCCTGGCAATGCTTTTGCATCTCAAGAATGTCCTCGAATGAGGACAGTGGTGATAGCGCCCAAAGGTAATGCGTTTATACATTCGAGGCAGCCGAGTAATGCTAATTAGAAACAAGGTAAATGGCGGAGATCTGGACGAAGATGGTGATCCTAGAATATTCGTAGCATGAGTCCGAGTTAGGATCGTGTTAGTGATGGTGTTGGTTTTTCCTTGAAGCATTGGCAAAATGTTTAGTCCAATTAATTCCCTTTACTAGCTACTTAAGTCTTGCACAATGCACTAGCTGGACGTTCTTGCCACTGGTATGGTTGGTGACAATGGTGGACTTATGTCCAACGAGAACCCTAGTCAGACAGCCCTGTTCAGTCTTTGTTGGTTTGGGGAATAGCTTCCTGGACGCTTGATGATCGGTCTGTTGCCCCTTGTTCATCCGTTGTGCCTACGATGAACAAGCTTTCCGATAGTTGCTGAATGTATGCTTGCCAACAGCTCCATTCTCAAGCCTTGGTTTTATGTATCCATCTTCAAAGTTATCGCTGGCAAAGTCGTGGAGATGGTGGCGGAGAAGGCGGTTAGGAAGCTTGCGTAGAGCATAGCGGAGACGATACTGGGGAGAATAGCGGAGATAGTGCTAGATGTGGCGACGAAGTGGGTGGTAGAGATGGCGATGGAGAAAAGGAAGTTAAGAGTGACGGTGAGGACGGCGAAGTGGATGAAGGAGATCGTGGTAGAGATGTTGATGAAAGATTTATGGAGGTGGAGATGTGGCGCATATTGCCTTTGGTCGTACTATACCTATGAAATGCCTGTAAGCCGAACTTATTCCCGTCGATATCCCTCTTCTCTCTTTGCCGTTACCTTTCACCTAACGGCTACCCCTACTTCCTTCCAAACAGTATGATCTGTGACGTACTGGTTTCTTCATGCTGCGTGAGGTTTGGATCTGGCATTTGATCCTCTCCGGTCACCTCCACATCTCGAGCTATGAAATGAGCTCATTGCCGGTATGGAGATCATGCTTCGAGCACACGAGATACACACCCAAAAAGATTTGTAAGTGATGTACGGACCATGCTCTGGAGTCTTGATGGCCTTACTATGACATGAAAAGGGGTTTCTGGTGGCATCCAGGGTCCAGGAAGAATTGGATCTTGAGTACAGTCTGATTCTTTAGATCTCTGTGATGTTGCCGTACCTGCGGCTGGTAGGCGCCATGGGAATAGTAGTGACAAGGTTCCAACGAGGGCTATGCATTTCCGATATTCGTAAGAGACTGAGGCAATGTTGAAATGTAAAGTGGCTCTCTCCTTAAGGTAGGCTGGCTCAGCGTGTAGTGAACCCAATCTCCTACTCATAAGTCCCCTAACCATTAGCCCCAAGGATATACAAAGACCCCTACTCGTAAATCCTGTCGTGGAGTACACTGACTGTTCGATGAATCAGAGACGTTGTAATTATGAGCAGTGCTTTTGGCTGGGACCTTGGGGTTTGGAAGCTGACACTTCAGTTTTGCATGAGAGCATTAGAACGCCGATAAATAGGGCGATGACGCTGCAGCTCCAATTGCAAACGAGGGAGAAGGAGAAGATTAGCCAGTCATGTAACTTGTGTCTACCATCGCTGTCCGATATCGACACGGCCAAGATTCGAACCAAAGAGCCATCACGACCAAAGTCATCCTTGCTCTCAGCCATTACGCTGGAACCCTCTCTAGAATGTGAGTGATTCGGATGGCCAACTTGCAAAACTCTGACTCGCAAAGTCTTAAGGTACACTGATGCTGGAAAACAAACGAGGTGGCTTCAAGATAGGCCTAAACAGAAAGTGCTCAAGATGGAGTCGTTGCTTGAAGCCCATGAGGCTGGATACTCCCAGAGGGGTTCCTCGTGAGGAAGTGGAGGATCTCTTTACCACCTCGATAGAGTGGTTCAAATATGTCGGGAGCTCCCAGGACGCCCTTGTGTGGACGTCCGCTCTTCCTTTCGGGAAGAAAGATCCAGCAGTGTGTCCTGGCCTGTACTGTATCTGGTACTCGGCTTGACCATTGACCATTTGGATGGCCCTGTTGCCGATAAAATGCATCGGCCAGATTGCCACAGCATCCATAAAAATAGGAGCGGCGAGTCTTACGCCGCTGGGGGTTGGCTCTGAGGAAGTATCCCTCAAGAACATGGCGGCAGCCCTCAGCCGCAAGAAATAATAAATGGCGGCCCAAGGGGATGACAGAGCTCCTAATGAACGATTCTCTAGAACATCATCAGTCTTCGTGGTAGAGATTGGTTAATAGGGTTTACCGCGGTCAGGCTCTCAGCTCCCTGAGAAGGTAGCCCTGCCACTGCCATATTTGCCCTTGGGCCGCCGGATGATTAGCTCTGGGGAGCATAGTCCCAAAGGTTGGAGCTTTCGTTGTTCTGGCCCACCCACCAAAAGGTCGTTCTAGGCCAGTGAGCATAGCCGGTGGGTGAGCCAGAGGGTTAAAGCTTGGATTTGGCTCTGTTCTCAGGAGCGTCAGCTGCTTGAGATAGGCCTGACTGCTTACTATAGATCCCTACCAGAGACTGTGCCTTGGCTTACGGCCAGGGTCAGGTGTTCAAATAGAAGACCAACAAGGTGAAGAGGATTTGGGTGATAGAACTACTTAGAATGACAGCGTTATGATTCCGTCAGATTCCGCATCGCCTGATAGGCCGATGGGACGACCAATCGATGACTCGTCCCAAGTTGTGAATTAGTAGTACGTGTAATCCTCGCTAGCCCGTGATCTGCGAAGCCCTTTGTCTCCCTCCAAGATCACCATCATATAAGTCGCTTATGCGCTTACCTTCTGCACGCTCATATTTGCAAGCTTTTACGTTGCCATCTTGTTGTAGCTCAAGCTCAGACGCAGCTGCTGGTTTGAAATCATACACTGCTGTAGACTTTGTGTGCCTCTTGGGCAAACTCTGTGGCACAAGCTGCCTGGCACCTACCTCAGCACACCCTACGGCAGCTCAACAACCTCACGGCCAGCCAGTACCTTGCTCTTGGTACACCTTCCTGTGGATGCAGCTTGCATATCAAAGTCTTGTGACATAGCATGTGAGTACGTACCTTGAGTCCAGCTGTCTCAAGCTGTAACGCACCAGCAGTCTCGCCGTCTCTCTATTTTGCTCAACCATGGCTATCTCCCTATCCAGGCTCATAAATATCGATAAGCACTGATGAAACACTAGCATGGCCGATCAGCTTGTAAGGTAGTCAGTCCTGGACACTCAATAACTGTTGATAATCTCATCATTCCCCACGTTATACCTTTCCTCTGCATTTCTTGATTTCGTTGTTAGTACTTACATACTCTCGATATCTGTACTGATTCCTGTTTGATTTAGTAGATTCTCTTCAACTCAGGCTGCTCAAGCTGGGGATTCTCCTGTAAAGCTTCTGACAAGCCAGTCCACCCCGATCATCCTTCCAAACTTAGATAAATTGGGGAACCCGATGGAGCATATAGTGGAGCAGGTGGAGGAGAAGGCATTGAATGGTACGGACGCTGTAGAAGGCGACCGCGAGGTTAGTTATCCCAGCTGATTCGAAGGCTCGCACATTTCATCGTGGCCGTTTCAAGCCTAGCAGAAAGCTAATCGTCGGAAGAAGATATCTGATGCTGTTGTCCGGTCACCTCCCTCACCTGCCAGCAGTTACTCAGAGCCAATCCAAAGATCAGATAAAGGAAAAGGAAAGGCAACGTCTGACGCAGAAGAAGACTTCAAATCGGAGATTCCAGACGAAACATCAAACAACTATGCAAAAAATAGAGAGAGTGAGAGTACAAGAGAAGCGTGGAAGGAATGGATAGAAGAGAAACTGGATGCGGACATCGCGCAAGCGATTGCCCTTAGCCTTATAGATGAACAGCCTGCTTCAGGCACGGCTGGTAAGTCTGAGCAACGATTAATCTTACCCCCCAGCTTCCAACCAATTGACGAATTGACATAGGTCCCTCCCGCGTCAAAGATCGATACCAGGCAATGTACCCCCATACCGATGACGCCACCCAACCTACTCATGAATCTGCGAAAACACTTTTTTAAGACGTAAAAGAACAGGGGGAAGCTTCTGTGCCTAGCGTGCTCGAGTACATTGAGAGAACCGAAGACGTCGAAGGGTCGGGACAACCTCGAGAACTGGAGTTAGAAGGTTCTAATGACCTCAATAATCTAACGCCATTGCCTACCATTGCCCCTTCCTCGGCGCCAACTTGTGGATTTGCCCGAGCAACCAGATTAGGCCGCTCCACATGGGCGTTTCTGAAAAAGTTGCGTCGATCCGGCAGGAAGCCCACCTAGTTTCCCAAATGCCGTGTAATGCGACTTCGCCGCCTACCGTGTTCTTCGGGTCACTTGCCTACGACACCTTCGGTGGGAGGGTTGCTCTCCTCTCATCATAAAGAGATATATCGGCTGAATAGTGGGCGTGACAGTACTATGTTGCTGGGATATCCACTCTCCGAATGTCTTTGTCAAATCTCCACTGATCACTTTCCACGCTGTAGCCGGTGAACTCAATTTCTTGGACTGTTGGTGCGCTCACTGTGGCTATCTCAGGTCTCACACATGAAGCAAGAAATGTCTAATCTTCTTACTCAAAGGCCAGAGTGCAGTCAAAGACATTGAAGTAAGTGCGGTGCGTAACGTGTCCTCAGAGAGGGTGATTTGAGATTTTTAAAAACATTAACCAAGAGACTTTGTGTATCCGTTCTCCGCAGTCGAGGATTGAGGGACATTGCACTGCAGCTTGTTAACAGCCACCATGAGATATGTAGATCAACAAAAAATATGTTGCATTCCGCTCACTGTTCAATGCTTGCTGACCGTGATATCCTTTGCTGCAATTTGGTCCTGAGCAAGACCTTAAACTGCTTAACGAGTATGAATCTTCTCCAAGCAGTCTGCCAGACTGTACACTCCCGCATTCGCCTTCCATGTTTCCGCTACAGATCGTACCGTATTTGGAGTGCGAGTAGCCGACCTCGGAGCGTTTCTGTTGAATTACCATTATGCCGCAGCGCCGCAAGTTTGGGCAATTGTGAGGCCTATGGAACACAAGAAGCTCGAAGAAATACTGCACGACTTCCTGCAGCTTCCGAAGACTGGCGAAGAGAGAACCGACGTCGCAATACCTCGCACTTGTCCCTAACCAGCATGCGACAACGTCCTAAAATACAAACCACTGTGCATTCCAGAGGCAACTTTTCCCACCTCTGCGAAGAGGTATTGTCTGGGGAGGGTTTGATCCCTAAGCCAACAATATTTCAGCAGCCCAAGTGGTCAGCAGTATCTATCAGAAAGTACTATGGACGCCGCATAATGCACGGGCATCTAGAGCCAACATCCTGGCTGTATGGAATGTTGCCAACGAGATAAAGCTACCCGCTAGGTGAGAAGTCGAGATGAGGGCTTTTGGGAGCCGTACCTCGATCCACACCATGAGTCACACCATGGGAAACCGTAGCGAAGCTGGGGTCAAAGTGACAGAGGTAGCTCAAGAAACGTGGATGGACCGCCTGATGACCCTTACACTCAATGGCCGCCATCGACCGGAGGCTTTGACATCGGGAGAGCTCTGGCAGCTCGATCACACGGATTGCGACTGCGGTGTTCATCAATCAGCATAATAGCCGGGGGACCACTCTTCTATCGTTGTGTGAGGTCCGGAAACACACCATGAAGCCTAAATGCGTTGCTCAATTTTCGGCCGTTGGCGGTGAGAAGGATTCACCATATTCTGCGCGCGATCCTGCAGGGTTCTCGCTCAAGTCCTATACTACGGAGGGCAATCGGGGGTTGGGTCTTTAAAAATAGTCCCATCTTCTTCCTTCACGATCCTTCCAAATTCCCCATTTTCATTCATCCCACACTTTGTTCCTAGATAGGCGATTGGGTTCGCCAAGGGTGTTCGCAATCGTTCAATACTCAAGAGTGTCAATGTGGCGCCAGGTGAAGGATGGAGGACGAGGGGACAATTCCCAGTCAACGGCATCAACGGTCGCGATCACACCCACCAACCCCCTCACATTGCATCCGAATCTTCTTTCAACCACTTTACAGATCTGGCCCCTTCAGACCTGGCGCGCACACCAGCCAGAGCAATGCCAATGGAGCCACGTCCGCACACTTCACTCCGGAGTCATGGATCCTTCCAACCTGTTTGAGAAGGTATAAGGATAGTGCTTCGATGCGTTAGTGGTGCTGTCTTGGTTGTGTGGAGAATCTATGGGTCCGCAATGAGGTGGACGACAACAGCAACGTGGTGTCGACATACTCTTCTGTCAATTCTGACAGTCTTTATGTGAGCTCTGGCACCGCTACTATTGACGTTGCCGAACCCGCCTTCGTGCAACTTGCGGCACACCGCCACCATTCTCCATCCCACCATGTCCAACACGTGAGCCACCATTCTTTCCATCAATGCATGGAGCATCACAGATACGTGTACAAAGAAGGTTTACCTCAATATTATACCTTGGCGCGGTGCCTCGGTGATAATAGGCTGGGAGGCGCGGAATTGACACGCGTGGAGGAGTATAAGAGATCGTATGGGGCGAGCGATTGAAGCTTTCCTTTTTTTTTGATAAGTATTCAAGGGGGGGCGTATTGATACCCTAGAAGATTAGATAGAAAGACAGCAGGCAAGCGGCAACATGCCAAGCTGCACTTTGGCCTTACTTGTCGCTATGTGGGTCCGAAGGGGATCTGAGAGATTAAGCACTGGAAAGGCAACTTCACCATTGATCCTAGGCGCGGAGTTGCGGATGCAGACTTGTTGTCAAGCCAATCGAGCTTTTTCTATCATAGGATAACTATCGATCTCGTTCCTGCCAAATCCTTGAGTTCTGTCAACCTTTACACTGGCGATGGGAACATCACCGAGAGTGACGCCGACTTCTGTTTCGCCGCCGATGTGACATGGGGCCGCTTACATCTTTGAGTGATAGTAAGAGAATATTTAATCTCTGCCAACGAGGGATCTCTAGCACAAGGCTGGGGTTCGGGCCGCTCACTCCTAAGAAGAAACGTACCCGAGAGGGCCGGTGGCGGTGGACCAGGAGACTGTTTGCAAGATCACTAAAGCCAAGCGCACCAGACCGCCCGAAGAGCGTCTCGAACGGGCGAATCTAACGGTAGGGTGCGTCTCAAGGATGACTTTCAATGGACTTTACGACCAAGTATCCAAATACTCGCGTGGAACGACGCCGGAATTCCTTGATAAAAAGATGAGAGTGGTCGATCGGGACGTTATGTTTGATGGTTCCGAGTATCTTCCAGGCCAGAAATGGGCCATTGCCAGCACATCCGGGCAGCCCCTCAGAGCAGACCCGTCCGAGCTTCACGAAAGAAATCTACCCTGTGCGTAGCTGCTTCCTTGGTTGACTTCCTGTTCCTCTTTGTTTCCGAGACGGTCATGAATCAACCTGAAGATAAAATCCAAGCCATCACCGCCCTCTCGCTAACAGAAAAAATTGAGGTTCAGGGTACGACTGTTCCCTTTACAAACATTCTCGCCAGCTTCGAGAATCATAAACCTTCCCCCACATCCTATCCATATCCAATATGCCCTTTATCAATCCCAGTCCAGGCGTCTTCAATGGGCTTATTCATGGTTTGGCACCCTAAAAAACCAAGGTTGCAGCGATCCTGCTCGGAAATCCGAAGACATACCAGCTATTACTGTCGCCTTCTTTCAAAGACAATTAGAATAGGTCGCCATCTCATGTTCTCGATATCAGCAGCTCTAGAGCATAGGGTTCCTGCAATAACGAAGATCACAATATTTATAGCATGGACACCGCTGGCGACACGCAGGCACTGCGTGCCCTAACCCGGCATTTTTGCAACCATCGCGATCTCAAACCCAGCACTTTACATTGCTTGCTCGCTCATTGCAAGATGGCTTAGCAAATATCGGGCCCATGTTGCCCAATCCGGCAAGCCCGCGACGCCGCCATATTCCCCCACATCAAGTGGCGCGGAAGGTGTGTGGTAGGAAATCTTGGTCGGAGTACGAGAGTCACAAGAACAATCGAAGGATACGGCTTCTCGAAGCAGCCAATAGGTCGCCACATGTCACAGCCCGTGGCAATGCGGGAGGCACAGAGTACAGGAACATTGAGGAAGGGCGGCCGGGGGGCTGTTCCCAAGATCGCCAAAGAGCAAGAGCAGGGAGGTAGAATCGGAGGGGGTTATCCTCAAAGGATACTGTGGAAAAACAGCACGTGTAGAGACCAAGAGGCTTTGCAAGATCGCCCAAGGCGAATGTGCTAGACCGTGCCGAGCGAGGACCCTCAGGGGATACCTCTCATTTTGGGAACATGTACAGAAGGGTCCTGTAGATGGTGTTTTGTAGAATAGGTATTTAAGAAATTGAGTCCGGTGTGCAACCATGGTGTTTATTCTTCACGTGATAATTTTCTTTTCTTTTTTGTTTTTCTTTCTAGGACCTTGTGAGGCAAGTGATGTGCAATTGTCAGCAGGCTTTGCGGTAGGTATAAAGAACCGGTTCAAGTGTTAAGAGTGGGTGATTGCCGGTTCAGCCTTGTATATGGTCACTTACTAACTTCATCGTTATCCCCTACCTCACCCACCACGGTACCATTCGCGGCGTTAGAGACGTCTCTTTCCTTGTTTACAGTTCAATTCTAGGGAGTCTTGTAGTGAGGAACACAAGAAGTGGTGCTTGATCTGAACGCTCGATGAGAGGCGGCTTAGCTTACTGTTCTGTGTAGATCAAGGCGTTCTGAGCTTACTGGTGCTTAAAAGTTCATTGAGAGCTTACTGACAGCAGGGGCTTTCACATTCACTCGCAAATTGATCACCTTGAGCCACAAGCTCACGCAAAGTAGCAGTGGCCATAATTACGTCTTCAGTGGTAGAGTAATGATACCTTAAGGGATGGTATGAACATACGCTATGTGGGTTATCTTATACTACCTACAGCCGGTTCACCTATTTGCACATAAAGGTCTCACCAGAGGGCGCCCCAAAGAGCTCGCGGTCGTCAAAGTAGCCGAGGTTGTATGGGATGTCGACACATTTCATTCCTCCTGTGGGGCCAACGTGCGGGCAGTGTATCTAAATCACGTCGAGTCAGGACGAAATCCGTGTACTGGGTGATAGTACTGCACTTACCGATGGCCGGATCCTAGCCAGCAAGATATGAATTTCCCGACAGGTCACGCTGTCCGCCCAGATATTGTCATAATCACCGAAGGCCTTGTGCGCCAAGGTGTTCTCGCAGGTGGCCGTGCTGTTGTACTGGGTGTTGGGGCCGGTACAGAGCTGTTGGATGGTACCGCACAAGCCTCCAATCACAGCCTGCTGCTCTGCGGGAGAATATGGAGCGACGGTTGACACGCCGGTCTGGAAGGCGGATGTGTAGAGGTGAATGTTAGGGATCCAGGCTTCGTACTTGGTGACTGCGCCGGCACGGTCGAATTCCCAGAAGGCAATCTATGGGCATGGGTAAGCTGCTATTCTTCAAAGCCGAAGAACGGAAGACACGACACATACCTGCTTCAAGGTGGTAAGGTATTTGCCGTTGTCGGTAGAATTCGGGTTGACAACACTGTTGGTGAAGTACACAGTTGATGCCGCAATGTTTGGGCAACCAGATGTGAACTCGACAACTTGAGCTTTGGTGAAGGCGCCATAGACCGGAGGCAGAGGAATCGGAGCCAATGCGAAAAAGTATTCAGTCGAGTCGTCGAAGCCCGAGAAGTTTCCTACGGGGGTAATCCGGCCAGTGGCATTAGCGGCAAAGAGCCCTGATGGGACGGACGCTGACACATTGGCGATGAAGGCAAGATTCCTTGGGTAGACGGTCAGGTTGTAAATTTTCGAGACTGTGTCAAAGTTGCGCTTTTGGTACGAATGGTCGTCCTTATCGTACGCCAACGTCGTGCTAGTGAAGGCAAGGCACAGCGCTACAATGATGGAGAGCCTGAAGGCGATAGCCATGATGTGTGAGAGCTTGTTTTGGAAGGTTTTGATTATCTCAGAGGTAAGAATATCAGGGGCAAGTCAAGTGAAGTACTTGTGTCTGTACGAAGGTCATGCTGACTCCTAACACCGGTGTCAACGCAGGCGACACAGGCGACAGCGCTATGCCACCCCATGCGACATGGGGAATGGTTGGGATCTTGTGAAAGGTCGATGATGGTCTGCCAATAATGAGCAGCCGAAGGGAAGGGGCGCATTATACCGTTCGGTATTTCACCATGAAATGAACCAAAGTGGCTTGGAATTACCTCGACGGTGATTCCTTGAGCGAGCACCTAATGGATATGGACAATTGACTCTCGAGAGCCGAACCACGTCGTCCCGGATGCTTAGCCGTTCTCCGAGCATTACTGTCATAGTATTGTAGGCCTTTGACGGTTCGGGACTGATTGCCACTAGCGACATGTCTTCCATCATGCATTCTCTTCGAAGAACAGCAGTATTCCGTGTCCGTGCCCCCCCAAAGAAGAAGGTGGTACACATCTCCCGCCAAGGACAATTTACATGAGACGGTGAGAAAGCGAAGAAAACATGGAATGCAGCTAACCGGACGGGGGTTGGCTCTAGCTCCATATGGACTAGTGTCTACCTTAATCGCACTCGGGGAGGACCTTACCGTGCTTACCTCAGCTGGACCATGCCGTCGTGAGGATGAATATGACGTCGAGAGGAAGTCAGATTTGGCGACAACTAAGAACACATCACACCGAACGACTGTGCCGATACCGAACAGATGTCTAGGACATCTCGCTAATCAACACAACCGGAACGAACATGAATCATCAACAATTCATCCAACACCTATCCAACGTCGAAATAGGCTCGGACTCGATCTATGTTATGACTACAGTACTAGGCTGTCCGCTTTAATCGGACCCATGGAGCGGTGGTGGCAAAGATCCCCCCGCCCGCCAACACTCTGAGGAGTACCGTACACAGTACTTTGCTACTACTTTCCAAGATCTTGGCAGCCAGCCGTTTAGAACTGAGCAAGTAAGGTACTTTGTATCAAGAGCCCCGTCAACAGCACAGTCTGCCTTGTGCTCTAGAGATGAGGGACGATGTCTATGCCGATGTGGCGCAATTGGCAGCACTGGGCCACAAGGCCGAGCTGCGTCGAAACTTCTCCCCATTGTACTTGTGTCTCGGTCCCGATGGGTTCCTGTTACGCCGACTAAACACAACACAGGTCGATGCTTGGCCTAGCTTTCGCGATTTTGAATGTACTGTACTTATCGTGTGGCCTTAAAAAAGTTGTCGTTTCTCACAAGTGCTCCAGTCCTGGACAGCATTAGCAGCTAGTCTTTCCTTGGCCTTACCCAGCGGTGGCCCAACTTCCGTCATTTGGGGTGAGTCCTACACAATCAATCAATTCCGGATTGAAAGGCAATTCGGTTGATGGTGTATTAGGCTTGATCACCGCCGGCATTTGCAATCTTTGCTTGGCTGCTTCGCTGGCGGAATTCCTTTCCGCTTATCCTACGTACGCAGTACATCAGCGCTGTTCCACTGTTTTGCTTCACTAAGCCAATCTAGAGCTGGCGGACAGTATCACTGGGTTGCAGGTACTTCGACATCCTGCTAGCAAGTACACCCCCAAAGAAATGTTGACACCGTCTTATAGTTAGCAAGTCACCACCGAGCGGTATCAATGGCTGGAAGCTAATACCCCATAGTCAGTTGGAAGCCGTGGGTTCCGATCCTTTCGTGGATCACAGGCTGGATCAACGTTTCAGGTTGGGTATGATTGTCAACGCTCTTACTCGAATTTCTCGACTGATCCACAGATCGCTCTCGTTGCCTCTGGTGGTCTCCTTGGAAGCCAACTGATTATTGGGATCATCTCTTTCATGAAACCGGTTTGACATACTCATCGCAGCCGCGGACCTCACTAAGCAGTACAGGATTATACACCACAGAGATGGCAACAATTTTTGATATACATTGCATACAATGTTGTAGCGTTCCTAGTCAACGCCTTTTTGACTGATATACTGCCTATCGTCAACAAGGCTGCCTGTACGTCTAAGTCTTCTAGCTTGATCTCTTAGACTACGAGTGTTAAAATCCAAGGCTGACGAAGTCGAATAGTTACTTGGTCTATTAGTGGCTTCGTTGTGATATCAATCACTGTACTCGCATGTGCATCCCCAACTTACTCTTCTGGCCAGTGAGTTTTTTAGATACAAAAACAGATCCAGGTCTAACAGTAGCAGATTCGTCTTTCGGCAATTCATCAACCAGACTGGATGTAAGTTCTTTGAGTAACCCACAAAGGGGTTGAATAGCCATCGCCTGACTTTCTTAGGGCCGGATGGAATTGCTTGGCTTCTTGGGGTGTGTTAATTAGGCATACATCCATCGTTGTTGGCCATCTCACTGATATCTGACTAGCTTCTCCAAGCGGGCCTTGGACTGACAGGCTTTGTGGGTTACGCTATTCCAGCCTTGTACTTTGCTAATCCTCCATCAGGATGCTGTAGCCCATATGATCGAAGGTCAATACAATCACTACACAAGTCACAGCTCTGCAGGCAAGCTAACCCCGCCCCAGAGATACCCAATGCCTCCGTCCAAGGCCCAAGGATCATGATTGCTTGTGTTGCAATCGGGACATTTACTGGCTTCATCTTTCTGACGGTTCTCCTGCTTGTGGCCGGAAATGTCGACAATGTTATCAGTTCCGCAGCGGGGCCTCTCCTACAAATATTCTACGATGCGACGCAAAACAATGCTGGGGCTATCTGTCTCTTGATGTATACTCCCTTCCTCTTTGCCTTCAAGCGGCCATGGACTGAACCCACCTCTCCGTCTCTAGTTTCCCGCTCGTCTGTCTTCTTTTCGCCACCACAAGCATCATGACTACGAGCACCCGCATGACCTATGCATTCGCCAGGTAAAGTCCACTATAGGGTCCAAGATCAATTTGGTCCACGCGTATTGAAGCTTGCGCAGAGACGGCGGATTACCAGCCTCCAAGTTCTTCGCGAAAGTGCACCCAAGACTAGACTTACCGCTGAACGCCCTATATTTGACAAACGCATGTGTCATCATCTTTGGATGTATCTTTCTCGGCTCCACCAGGTAAACTCCCTTCTATGTCCAGTTCTCCATTATCCGATTCACTAATCGCCGACTTCATATCAGCGCGTTCAACGCCATCATATCAGCCTCCGTCGTAGCACTCGGTGTCACCTACGCCATTCCGCCCTCCATCAATTGCCTTCGCGGGCGAAAAATGCTTCCTCCTCGACCATTCGTGCTACCAGGGATTCTTGGCTGGATCACCAATGTAATCGGCATATCATACGTCATCGTTGCAACGGTTCTCTTTCTCTTTCCGCCGGACCTCCCTGTCACTGGCAGTAACATGAGTACGTCTCTCTTTCTTTCTCCCCTACCCTTCCACCCAAGTCTGCCACTTTCCATTACAACCTCGAGCAGCCCCCGTAATTCATCTTTCAGAACCCTCATGGATGGCTAATTGCTACAGACTACTGTATCGTCGCCTTTACCATTGTCCTCATAATCTCCACAATTCAATGGTTCGTCGACGGCCGCAAGAATTTCAAAGGCCCGCGTGTGGATTTAGAGGTGCTGCAGCAAGATATCCTTGCTGAGGGAGTGAACGGGGGGGTAAGGGCTGCGGGCGTCAAGGGAGATTAAAGAGGGGTTTGATTGGTGTGGAATGTTGAAGGAGTTGGTGAGGTGGTGGAGGAGAGGAAATGGAGGGGAATCGATGTGGTCACAAGAAAGATGCGGGAGAGTTTGTCTATAGGTACGCTAACATTACCGCATACTCTATTCCATCACAAATCGATCGACTCCCCTTCTATTCATTTCCCCTAATTTCAAGGCCTCACATTCCATATCAATCTATCACCAACCCCTCAGTCTCTTATTTGAAAAATCTAATGACAGTCTTTCTAAACATGACACTATGTAAGATTGCACAGTATATTCATTTCACTAGATAAGCTAAACATCACTATGTAGTGATGAGAATGTAATTGAGATTGTTGACAGGCGAAAATGTGAATGTAAAAGAAAGAAAGATTGAGACAGATGAGATGTATTTGAATCGTAATTCTCACCTCATCTTTGATTGTACTAGCGTCAAAAACAAAAAAAGAAACGCTGTCGTGTGATAATAATCTCCACGTCGCTTTGTTTTACGTCGTTCAGCTCGACGTAGAGTAGATTCAGACCTAAGCTTGGTCTTTAGCTGGTCTCTTCTTCTTTCGTGGCCATCGAATGTTCTGACTAGTTGGGTATTTAGATCTGTTGGGAGGGAGATTCTCAGTCAAGTGCCCAGTGCGTGGTACAAACTGCTTCAAGTCATCTTCATGAAAGGAACCTCTGATCTTGTTCCCGTTGAGCTGTTCCAGTGTAAAAGATGTTGAATGAGTACCCTCATAACCTCTGACTCTAAAAGGTCCTCGCCACCTTTCTTTCATTTTGCTCCCGCTTTTCTGATGAAGCATTGCCAGGACCGGGGGGTTGGAAAAGTTGAGCCAGGGCCGGAACTTTTTTTTTTGGTTCCGGCCCCGGCTCAACTTTCTGCATATGCTAACCATGAGTTCAAAATTATTCCAACCCCGGCTCAGCTTTCTGCATATGCAAATCATGGGCTGAAGAATTAATATTGTCTAGCTAAAGTAGCCAGGAAACAAATCGCAAGAGCCGAGAATTGACGCCGTGCATATGCACGGCTTGAGAGCGAACCCCCCAGAACAGAACAACCACAGGCCACCACGGATCTACTTGACGGCCAGACGAGCGGAATTACGCTTGCCAACAGTGTTGGCAGTTGCGTTGATGTCTATACGATGTGTTAGCAGAGCATATGCGAAGTTTGTGCTATGCTTACCTTTGCCTTTACCCTTTACACCACCACAAGGAGCTTTTTTAGGGCGCTTATTTAGTTGAGGGCCTGAGAATTACGTTAACGGAGCATATGCGAGACACATGGTGTACATACGTGAAGCAGGCGACGGGGAGGACGAGCGAGAACGAGGTGGTGGTTCAGGCCCGGCCTGTCATAAGGTTAGCATATGCCAAGCATCTTCTGAGCAAGGCTTTACCTTTCGCTTTCGTCCAGATGAGATGACTGCAGAAGACTGACTTTTGACCAGTATATGCTCGAGGAATGCACTGCTTGACTCGAAGAGTCTCGAAGATAGCGAGCTGCTGTCGACAGACTGAGCGTTGATCTTGAATGCGAAGAGAACGACGAGCGCCGTTCTCTGAGTTGACGAATTATCGCATGATGTTCTTGTTCAGTAGAAAGAAAGTTCAAATATTCGACTAGTTCTTGCTGATTGTTAATGAAGTGTCTCAGATGATACAGCGTTATTGCAGAACTTGCTCTAGTCAATGTCCTGACTGCTCTTCTGAAATGAAGAAAGTGAAAACAATTCTAAGAGATTCAGAACGAGATTTCTTCGTGATTTGAGTGAGAAAATACATGCTGAGTCTAGATGTTCTGAAGAGAGCTGTGATGTGATTGCTAAGTTGAAAGATAAATCATGCATGACAATCAACCTTCTTTCTTCTCGAGCTTGACGCTAGTAGAAATTGCTTGCAGGTTTGTAATAACTGACAGATTCAACTAATTCTTCTGCGACTTGTGTCTGTTGTAGCGAAGAAAAGTGTTGAGAACTCGATATTAGTAACAAATCTCTCAGTCGATTGATTTAATATTTTCCTACGCAGCACAATTATCTCGAAATCTGGCTTGCATTCACTTGTCTTATTATACGACTGAAATTGAAATGAAACGAAGCAGACTTCGTTGACTTCGAGTCGAAGTTAGATCAACATTAAGAATTACAAGATATCTTAAAATGCATGCATTTAGACAAGATTCTGATGTTATAGAGGGGTGATATGTCTCTCAACTAGTAGTCAGAGCTCAGAAGGCACAGTAGTAGTAGTAGTAGTAGTAGTAGTAGTAGTAGTGAATAGATCTAGGAGGTAGGCTAGATACAGATAAGGTGAGTCAAACATCAGGTAGAAGGTGACGGGAATGATGGCTCGATGTTTGACTGTCGAAGAAAGAAAAGGAAACTCTGCTCGGGAAACCCCTATAAGTAGTAGCCAATATTCTCGAACCAATAATGTTTCGTGAACCCTGAAGGTGCGGGCGGACGGCCCTCGAGGTGCGTGGCTTCACCTCACCACAATGTGAGCAATATTTGAGCAATATGTGGTCAGAGTTTTGAGATCTTGAGCAAGGTTTCATGCAAGCTTTGAGCAAAATATGTTGTTTGACTGTAGAATCACTACTACCGAGTAATTCATAATTTGTGCAACGTTTAAGAGACAAAAACAAGCAAGATTGCAAGATTGTAATGCACATTTATTGATCGCATTCAAAAAAAAAATAAAGATGCTAATGTGACTTCTTACCAGCTCGAAGTCAGTCCGGCGCCAGCTTGAAACCACATTAGCAGAGCTAGCAAGTCAATATTGGCGAGCCGGATTCTCGAATTGTCGATGAAGAACGAAATATTATACTCAGGCTCTCAGCAGCATTTTCTTTTAGCCATATTTTTTCCAGGCCATGAATATGATCGTTGGTTGTCATCTCGCGTGTCTTCACTTTTGATTATCACTGTTTTATATGCTCATGAAAACTGAGAACTATCTCGATGCGTCTCTCAAGACTCTCGTTATCTAATGATAAGAATTCCTGAATTATGTTTCTTCCGTGATCGTTGGCGAGGTCCTGGTCGATGTTCATGTCAATGTGTCGAAAATTATTTGAGTCGTCAGAAGTAACATATTTGGCATAATATGAGTATCAAATCAGATGAATATTTCGATCTGATCGAAGACAAAGAGTGCTCAGTACTCGATATCCTGTCTCACAATCTGCTGGCTCAGAGAGTAGAAGATGGTACGCAGTCACCTCTTGTTGAATTGTTCGTTTCTTTCGCGCTGATGGTGAAGGTACATGTCGAATTCTTCAATGAGCATATCGTCAATGCCGGTCTCGTGTTCTCCATCACTCATGATTCTACGGCCCGAATGTCGTACACTTTCGCCTCTGTCTTCGAATGTTGCTGTAGAACGTGCTTCATCTCCTTATCGAGCTTCTTAGACAGAGCCTGATTGCGGCCACCTCTGCTTTGATCCTTCTTCGTTCCTTTCCCGTGAACTGATCTCAAAAGATAAATTATGTCTGTTCTGTTTTTCGAGTCAAGCATCTAGGACTGTTTTCTTCCCTAGGCATTGTTGATCTTCATGATCTTTGGCTTCACGTTGAATCTCGCCTCGTCCTGATCAAGACGGAATTATTGGGACGCATATTTCGCTTGTAGGGCGGTTAACGCGAGGCGAAGTGAAAGAGTACTTGAAGCAGTTGCTGAAATTGTAGAAAAAAGTAGAGGGACATAGAAAAGTTCTTGTTGGAATAGGTTTCGATTCAAATCTCGAAATCGATGGAAATAAGCGAAAAGATTATAATATATTTACCTTTGCAAGAAGATTTGCCATGTTTTTTTAATTTTCTTTAGATAGCAATAAAGTCTTGCGACTCTTTCCTTCGGCCTAAAACGTTAATAGACCTGAAAGAGTTTTCAATTGTTAGATACTCGTTTAACAGAGACTTTGCGGTTCATCTTGAGCTTTATAGAGATCGACTTAGAACGAGTACATTCTTATGTCCTGTGTTGTCGATTGAACTAGTAGAAGACTTGCTGGTTTCGAGATTGGTATCAATGAAGACTTGAATGGTTTGTGAATATCTATATTTATTGACTTCCTTATCGTTAGTATAACAGTGTGCAAAAAGAACAGTCTGAGATCTTACATCTAGGGGCGAAGCGAAAGCTAAGCACTGCGTTTCATCCGCAAACCGACGGTCAAACAGAAAGGCAGAACCAGATGCTTGAGCACTATCTGCGAGTGTATTCCAATTATAAGATGAATAACTGGCCAGAGCTTTTGCCAATGGCAGCGTTCGCATATAACAATAACGTACACGCTAGTATCGAAAAAACTCCACATGAGCTTCTAAAGGAATACACTGCGAGTTTCGCAGAGACAGCTGAGGACAGAGCCCTAAAGGGGGAGACACCCATGACTACGAAGCGAGCAGAATGACTACGAAGCGAGCAGAATGACTACGAAGTATCAGGAAACATCTAATGAAACTATGAAAGCGAGTATCCGAGCAGCAAGCAAAGCATTATAACGCTCATCATAAGATCGCAAGCTTTCAGATGAGAGACAAAGTGCTTCTGCGAAGTATAAACATTCGTACGCTTCGTTCAAAGAAGAAGATTGATCACAGGCAACTAGAATCATTCAGAATATTGAAAAAGATCGGCACGCAAGCGTATAAGCTTGAACTATCTGAGAGATATGATGCGATTCATTTGATCTTTCATGTCTCTCTATTGAAACTCTGACACTCGCGTGACGAGGATCCGAAGCCGCAGACCATTCTCGTAGAAGGGGAAGAGAAATGAAAGGTAGAGAAGATAATCGATCAGCGAATCAAGAAAGGAAAGATTGAGTATCTAGTTCAATGAGCTGATTCGCCTTCCTACGAAAACTTCTGGGAACCAATGGAAAATCTTAGCAATGCGAAGGAGGCCATTGGGGACTACGAGGCAGAAAGGCAAGTACATCAGCCGGCTGCGAAGAAGTCAAAAGGGAAAAAGAGAGGCAGGCCACGCAAGGGTCACGTTTGAGAATGTATCAAAAGCGCAAAGGCGCGAGCCTAAAAGTTTGGTATTAAACTACAAACAAGAAAACAAAACCTCACACAACACCCACGCATCAACATACGCCTTCAAAAAAGAAGGCGAGCGACGTCGCGAACGGAAGAAGAAATGTAGCGATCAACGGCCGCAGGCGAGAACGTCGAAGTGGGAGGAGAGGCTATTTATTCGTCAGCGAATCTCGTCACGCATTGCTTGCTTCAGTCGATACTTACGAGGCGAAGGCGAAGCGGCGCGGCGGCGACGAGGAGTGGCGGGGACGAGAGGGGCGAGGGCCCCTACTCAACTGTTAGATACAATCTCACATGATTGGGGGGGAAGCTACTCACTCTCCCATTGCCGGAGGCGAAGGGCGAGGCGAGCCTTGGTGCGGGTTTCAGTAAGATTGCAGATTGGGTACTTCTTGTTACTTAGAGTATGCATAGTATCCGTGTTGCTTTCAGTTGCTCAATTTTGCCGAACTTATCGAACGCGCTATTACGTTTGTCGCCTAAGTTTGTTCTTCCACCAAACGAAGGGCCGTGCAATGGGATGATTTGTCGTTGGTCTGATTGTAGAAGCCGGGATAGTGAGCCGCTATAACTATGTTCTAGAAATGGCACACTCAGGTATTTGTGATTAGACCATCCAGACACGGAACCTGCTGCTTCCCGGTGCCCCTTGATGTTCCAATCTGGACTTAATGAATCTCTGTGGTTCCTTTAGTAAGGCTGTGGATGTCATAAGGGGGTAGGTTGGAAACATACGTAGTGTGCTGAGCCGTACTGGATCTTGTTTAAAGAGTTTAACCCTTTATATATCTCTTTATACTTACCACTTATCCCAACAGATGAAGTGTTATTGACAGTGGTATTTCAACTGGCTGGCGCATCTTTTGTTTGTTAATCCAAGGACAAAAGGCACTGCTAATAGTTGTTGTACTCGCTCAGCGAATATAAAAGCTTGACAATAACTTATAAGAACATCTGAAAGGTCAAAATAAGAGTATAACAGACCAAAAGCGTGTTTTAAACACTAGTGAAGTTCATCTGCGAATGACTATTGTCGCAGACATTCAAATCCCACATTTCGTACTTGGTATTAATCTTCTTAACCCCTCTCTCTACATTTTTTGCAAGTCTTCTGTATGGCGAAGCATGCGATCGAACAGGATGTATCTTTTAATTCTCCCAACGGTTGATGCTTATACCATGGGCGTTCATTATTCGGCATTCGTTTCTCGCCTTTGCAAGCTCGTGTACCAATGATGGTTGATAATTGAAAGTGCCATTTCTTGTACCTACTTTCTCTATTTCGTACTGGAAAGATCAGCGGCGTGCATGATGCTGGTTGTGATCAGTCGAAGCGTCTTACGAAGACCCAGGTCAGCTTGCTGTTGTGTTCAGAAGTCTATGCTCTCGTCCAGCATATGTCTCTTCGGCCCAGTTGTTCGAGTATTGTAAAGACCTTACTTAGTCTTTCTTTCTATCTCCACCTTCAAATCATTCAAGATTCTTGGTTTGCTTTAGTGTGTTGATTATAAAATATGTCGATAATATTCTAAATCTTTTAATCTTAGCAGATCAGTTATTGATACTGATCAAGGATTTCTCTTTTATTAAAACTTAAAACTTTTTGATACATAGTTCCAACTGCTGGTGATCCAGGGGGGAAACCCCCTGCGCCGTCGATGAACATTGGCCGTCAAAGAGCTTGAATTACCAAATCCCGCCCTCAGGGCAACGCAAATAAATGATCATATGAGCTTGTATTTCTTGGCTAGACACGTAACCTTCTGACCCTTATATACCTTCTCACGCGTCACAGCGGAAATCAATCAAAACATCACAAGACTACCTTCATTTTGAGACGTTTCTTCTTCGCACGAGCGACGATGCGAACCTGCAGCGAGAGGTGTTTTAGTTTGAAGTTCCTAGTCTGTCATTGCTTGCGAATATCTTGCATGACTTCTAGCAACTGAAGATCCGTTGCTATGAAACAATCGATTCATTCTCAATGTTTCATCCCAGCTAAGCACTTTCGAACAAGCGGCAATATACGTGAATCGATTCAAATGCGATGACTTGGCCTCTTTTAGAAGCTTCATTAGGCTTTCCGCCATGATGTCGGCCGCTGAATCTGTAGGGGCGACCATCAACACATGGAAGCCGGAAAGCAGGCAGATGATCGCGCAGACTGCAAATACCAATGTCTTGTCGGTTCTCGAAGGCTCTTTCGAGAGATGCGCGCCTTCGGCAAAGCCAAAGACTAGGTCGTTCTTCCGGGTTGCTCGCAGGTAACTTCTCCCGGTGCACTCGGTAGTAATATGTATATGTTTCGCCTTTGAAACAGGAGGTGTGCAGAGGTCAGAGAATCAGGTTCCAAACCCATTATTTTGTAAGGTCTGAAGGGATTTCTTCGCAAGTTCCACTCTCTGAGATAAGACAACGCCGGAAGGGCATAAATGTAGGGAAAGTACCTGATATTGAGACTGCCAATGCGCCTTGAGTTGACTCATAGTCTTTTAATGTTAAATTTACCAACCACGCTCCGTCTTCAGTTCATAAGCTGCCTCCTTGCTTCGCCTCTTGGTTAACTTTGATCCTTAGAACAGCCCAACGGATTGTATGATCCTCGATGCTCATCGTTGTCTCAAGTTCGTCTGCTATGACGGTCATCGTCAAAGTTGAAAGGTGCTGCTATACACTTGAACGTCTCGGACTAGCTTAGCCTTGACCAAGGCATGTCATTCCTTTGGGTCTGATAATGATTCCACAACGAAGTATAGACAGCTGGTTAACGAAATCAAGGATTCAATCACAAATTGTCAGAACTTGGGCGAAAAGATGACGACAGACTCGTAGCTGAGATAGCCCGAGTAGTTGATTGTAAGTTCCTTCAGCATAGCCTCTTCGTAGAGATTTAGTAGTCTATATGATCTAAACCGAGAAGTTGTCAAAACTTCAGGGCTTTGCTTAGCTTCCCTCGGGCCCGAGTCGTTCAGGAATCTCTCATTGCGGGCTTTCATCCACGTAGCGATTGTATCTAGGCAGTCTGAATCCTAGGTGTGCTTTTTATCAATCTATTTCATTTGCTGCAATGTCTTCGAGACTCGTATCATTATCGGCTTTGCAAGTATCGTAGAGAGCAGAACCCGATGCATGCATTCGAAGAAGGTTGCGATCTGGTGAGAAACTTCAGACACAACAGGAAGCTGCCCTACATCGCTTGCCAAGCTTGGAAAATCGTGAGAACACACGAGGGACTGATTTTGCAGCCGGCTTATCTTTTCGTGAAGGAACTGAGACAACAGGTCTATTGTGGAACAAGACCATCTCATTCTTCTTCTTTGTCTTTGCCTTTGCCGCAAGCCTTCTCAAACAGTCGAAGACGACGTTCCAAACGACACGATCTGTCACTGAAACAACAGAACAAGACTCTTCCTTTCCTCTGAGGATCTCGCAAATTTTCGAGCGGCGAACAAGGCCAGATTAATAAATTAGTGAAACCATAAGCTGAACAGACATGAGATGCCTTCAAGCCGACTTTTGCTGAGCTTGATGACTTCATAGAGACAAATACCAAGGATATATGCGCAGCCTCGAAGCCTTTCTAAGGGTTCTGAAGAACTTGCTGAATCTAGAGACTGCTATCGCAGAAATCTTGGTCTGAAATGTCGAATGACAAAAGCTGCCGGCGATTGCTGTTTTCAAGTGATATTTTTAAATAAGGTTATGAGCAGCATAGTCACTGTGCTGCTATGACTGTAGACTCAAGCGTCCGTCTCACAATTCAATTAAGTCGCTGTCACCGGTCTTCGCCTGCCTCTTCATCGTCGCTGCTTCATATTCAACAGCAAGTTTGCAGCCTTAAGTGACTTGTCTTCTGATCTTATTTCTTTGAAAGTTCTAGAGCATGCTTGTATTCGAGCAATTATTTGCAAGTATTCAAGTGTCTACCTTCCGGCTTTAGCATCTTCTTTCGAGAGCAGTTCCATTATCAAGTTTAACAACTTCCTGGATTTAGCTTGACCATTATGTCACAGAAGCAAGCACGTCTTGCCTGTTCTGCCTCATAAAGGTTAATTCCAGCTTCAACTGTATGTATTGTAAAAACAATATGCGAATACAGCGGCATTTGACTGACCGACTCGTCAGACTTTGATAACATATGATATCAATTTGCTTACCGAGTTGTATTGGGGAAAAGATTTGCGTACTCCTTTTCATCTATAGTCATTTGACGAAGCTGTGGTTCTGGATCGCTGCTTGCAGTTGGGTTCATGCAGTATGATCGAAACGCTCTTCTGCAGAATGAGATCGACGTCGAGAGTTCTGGTCGGACCTATCAGAATCATAGACTTATCTCTATCGTTGAGCTTGATTCAACTTTTTGACCTCAGTTCTCGACAATCTGCTGTGTATGAAGGAAGACTGGCGATTTGTCATTGCATCTTTTAGCACTGCGATATTATCGATATGCGAAAAATAGTAATAAAATGGTAATAATAACCAGACAGGAATGAATAAGATGCTTTGATGAATAATGATCGATAACGTGATATAACCTTTCTCCTTGTCAATCGTGAAGTGGGAAGAGCTGGGTTATCAATGAAATCGTAATATACTATATGCTTATGTCTAAGCTGCTCAATCTCTTCTAGAACCCGCTCATGGTTCAGAACCAAAGGGGATTTGGTTCGCTCATTATCTGATCGCTCGTAAACGAGCAAGAATGCAAACTCAAAAGATATATTCGATCCATCAGTAGAATCGGAGCTCACAAAGAAGCAGAGCGCGAACTAAGCTCCAGAGAAGATCCCGCCGATTTGGCGGAAAAGGGGCTGTTTTACCTAGGTGCTTCACCGAAACCATCACATTGGCTAAGCTTGAATAGATTCTCGTATAGAGGGTCTGAAGGCATCAGCTTCTCGAGTTGAACATCTTTGCGGCATTGAAAAAGGCCGCAAACTCTTGCGCGTCTTTTCTCTAAGGATTTGGCTGGGAACAGGCGGGAGAAGAGTAGTTCAGGTGCGCTATCCCTTCATCGGACACGAGAAGCCGACGTCTGATCTTGTTTGGCATGTATGTATGGACGCGAGTATCGAGGGACTGCTCAACCAGAGTCTCCGTGATGCTTCTTTGAGATGTCGAACAACCTCGCAGCATAAAAGAGAGTGACGAGTCGTCAGAGCTAGTAATGTCTCTGCTTGCTTTGCTCGAAGCGTTATCTGTTATGTTCTCTATGCCGTCAATCCTGAACAACGGTCGACGTCGACTTTCTTCGGCTTCGGTGGTGGAATAGACGCGGACGGCTAGTATGAAGGTGTTGGCCATCCATTGAATACAACAAGGCTCTGCTGGACCGCAATCTCGATCGTCAATATATACACTAGTGTCATGATGACACGGATTAAGGCCTTGAAATATACAGTTGAGGTATTCTGTAGGTAACGATGTCAGAGTCGGAATGAAGGTATGTTATAAGAGAATATAGCAGGAAGAAAGATACGACGAGCAGTGTTTCTTCTAACGACGTTGTAATGTGCAGAACAGTGAGTGGAAGTTAATAGTAACAGTTTCTTGAACCTGATCTCGAATGTTATACAGACATCAGCGCCAAGGACGAACAACTCTTCATAGTCTACATTGTAGAGCGTTGATTCAGTTCTGGCATTGGTAACTATTCTGATTTCATGATCAAATCTTCAATCAGACTCATTCTTGCAAATGGTTTTTCTCACTCATGTAGAATACGACTCTGACGTGATATATATAGTCGTGATAGTAACTCGCGAACGAGCTCAATGTGATGCACTGTCGAAGAATTGACGCTGAAGCAGATGAGTGTCTTGTACCCTGACGGAGCTGCTTGCTCTCTCCTTGAGAAGTCACAGGGAGTCAACCATTAGCTCATATGTTGCTTGGCAAACATCAGCTTCTTTTCTCCCTTCATCTTTTGACTTATAGAGGCTTGCTGAAACAAAACTCCCTGTTCCCCTTCTTCATAATTTCCCCTCAAAATATATAGATATACATTCAACGAGCTGGGCGTCATTTCCAAGGAATCTCGAAGTAGCATGCTCACAAACATCCGACGCAGCTCGGAAATCTTGCTCGGTAGGCCTTATCATGCGTCAAGAGAGCTGGTACACCTCATCCCGACCTGGTAACCTGGAGCAAGAGGTGGGCAGGTCGCTCCGCCTTGTAGAGCATGTGTTACTTCCATTCCTCATGAGTTCAAGTGTGAGCTCACCCGAAACATCTTTAAGATATGGTTCTAGCAGTTTGACTTATATTTTGCGGTAGAATAGCGCCAAGATTAGGAGGATCGGTCATAGAAATTGCAGCAATACATCTCTGCCAGCTGAGCTTCAGTTGCTTACTTCTTGTGAACAGCGACCTCTGTTTTATCTTTGAAGTTGACCAGAATTCGACTGCTTCGTTGTATTGATTTAAAGTCTCTCCTTGCGCATCGTCGTAGTATTTCGAGTTCGTATTCGTTAGGTGAAAAGGGCTTATAACCTTTGCATTTCTTGTTAGGAAACCAAGAAGAATAGTCATGCTTTGGAGCTGGTTCATGTCTGATTGGCTGCTGACGCGACTCGGTTTTACTTGCCCGCACAGATGCGTTTCTGATGGCCTTGATCTTTTCTTCCAACTTCTTCAATTAAATTCGAGCACTATTTTCGCCGCCTCGTCTTGTATTGGGTGCCGCTCGCAAGAAATACGTGCAAGTGACAGGTATTGGTGCAAGGCGATCATCAGAAACTCGTAAGGAGCCTCTAAGTGAAAATCTGCGAAAGTGAATCTTGGTACGTTCTCTTTAGCTGCGGTAATTAGTGAAGACTCTTTGCTCCGGAAGATGCTAATGAAAAGATGGTGGGAGCGGTATTATGGCGTTCAGAATATCCACAAGCTCCTGGCTGAGCTTGGGTGTAAGTATGCCTGTTTCTTGAACCTTATTAGATCTATAAATGCCGGACTCGCGTCTTTTAAGCCATTCGATTTACATCATCATCACGGCTTCGAAGCATCAGTCGCATCGATTCCTCTTTGATTTCAAGTATCGCTTTCTGAGCCAAAGCTGCCACCTTATTTCAATCATCCGCCTCTTGGGTCTGATCTGTAGCCTTGAACAGGTACGAGTCCGCCTTACAAGCCAGACTCATTTGATCGAACATCCGGTTGCTGATCATGAGCTCTCGCATGTACTCGACTAGGGCTGGCTTGAGGTTGACTTTCACCCTTGATGTTCTTCCAATCCCGAAGGTAGCGTTGGAAGAGTATTCTCACGTCGTCGACGATGATCGGGTTGGCTTTCGCTCTAGTGAACGCTACGTTCATGCGCTCCTCGTTGTTCAGGAAGCTCAGATTCATCGTGACAATGATGTCAAGAATGATGACTTCGTTTTCCCTAGATCGAAAGTCGTCGATTGCCAAGACCGTCGCCAGAACCGAGGGCAAACCCTTCAACTCTCGACTGACGATCAGAAGGCGTTGCAGAAATTTGATTTTTTGTGCTCGATACGCGACGATCATCGTGATGTTGCCTTGACTCTCTTGAATGTGACGTCAGTAGCGGACCAGGAAAGTGAGAACGACGTTGACATTCATGTGGTTGAAGCTGAACCCGATACTGTCATTCCGAAAGGTCAAGGTTCTTCCCCACCATAAGACTCAAGTGTTGTAGGCTCTGTCTCGTATGATGAAGAGACAGGTCTCATAGTCGTCAAGATGATGGAGATTCTTGATGACCATGAAATTCGAATATTGTGGTTTTATATATTCTTCGCTTTTTTCCTGAGTAGTTGAACACTCACAAAAGATGTGCTAAGCTCTTATGATTTTCAAAACCCAAAATCATAGGCGCTGATGTATTTACGCCTGTGAATGCTTCAGCAAGCTTTCGGCTCGCAGTCCTGTCTATTGTAGACTGTGGGAGAAGCATCTGGAGTGCTAGCAGATCGAATATCAGAAGTCTTCAAGTCTGAGATTCAGCAAGTGATTTCCGACTGATATGTACTGCATGCCAAAGCATCTGGTGTTGCATCAATTCAAGGATCGCATCGACGTTTTGAAAAGACATGCTTCGCTAGAAAAGTAGTCGTGCTCTCGCTAGGGGCCGCCAGAACCGCTGTAAGCGCTATAGAACTCATCATACCGGTGCCGTAGATACGTTTGTGGTCTCACAACTTCTTCACACATTTCAGACCACATTAGTCGACTTCATTGACCGACCTGACATTGAAGTCGCGGGAGAAGCAGTGATTTTGGTACTGAGGTCACTGGAACCATCTGAGCTTGGCTCTAAGCTCACTCGACGACCAATAGGCTCGAGAATCTACCTCTGTTATGGGAAATCTGTGTACCTACATGTTGTAGCTGATGCTACGATACTCAGGGTTTCGTTGTAGAACAAACACCTGAGTTGCCGAAGTGGCGGCGGCAAGGATGTTCGTGGTCTCGTTCAGAGTCCTGAACTATCTGGTTCTTGTCGCAATGGGTCCACAGGGCCTTCAACATCGCCAATCCCGTGATTTGACCAATGCGCTGCTTGAACGGCATTGTCTCGGGATCGAAGGCCGGATCGAAGACCCATAGGGTGGACTGGTCACGCAGCACGCAGATGCAGTGCCATGAAGAAGATTCATTTGCAGATCGCGCCGCTCCTTTCGTGTCACTAGTCATGAGCGTCAATCCTCCCGAGGCCGGCAAGTCTTTGATGGCGGCGGAGATAGTGGTGCAATGTTGCTGATCTGCTCGTTCACCAGCTAACCCAAGAGACTCAAGGTAGTTGGCCTTTTGCTTCGTCCCTTGAAAAGATGCCATATGCCCATGAACCCGCACGCCGTCCGTGGTACGAGACTGCAGATTGGTGAGAAATGCCTCCACGCTTTGCATGGTTGAGTTGGCGTTGAAGCTTCCGGCCATTGGAACGGCCATGGCGATGAGGAATCGAGAATGAGAGAAAGGAGTAGACGAAGAGGAATTGGTCGAGTTATGGCGAGAATGAATAGAAGGCGTCAAGAAGGTTGATGAATCAAGCCGTCGCAGGGAAGCGAACTACGACAGATGAAGAATTATCTTTAGAGTCAATGAACCCGAAAGTTGAACAGGCTCAAAAGTTTGACGTGCTGTAGCTTCAAGCAGAATCAACTGAGTATGAGCTGAGATTGATTTGAAGATAAATTCAAGAAGAATCATTCATTCTTCTTGACGCAGATTCTTGATCTTTGAATTCTTAAGATTGTATGCAAAAAACATGATTTCAAAATAAGAAGTGCACAATTGAGACATGTTTGAATAGTTCATAATGAGAATGTCGCGAATGTCAGAATTTGAATGTAAGCGAAAGATTCAGTTATGTAAAATGTCGTGAACAGAAAGACAGCTTTTGAATAATGATGATGTGACTTGATGTAATTTAATGTTGAAGCGAATGCTGAATGTTCAGTTCATCAAGATCTTCGTCACAATCTTGCAAGTAATGTAAAGACTTTCATTCAAAGAATTGAATGAATCAATTGCTGATTCAATTACTTCATTGATTACGAAAACAATCTTGACTCAAAAGATGACAGACTTGATGCTCTGATGCTCAGCTAGATCTGCTTTCTGCGTCTTTTTCTCATCATCTGAAATGAGAAGAGTGAAATTGTCATTCTCAAGCTTCATCACTTGAGATGTGTGATACATGACGTCAGTCGCTGCATCTTTATCTGTCGTTGTCGCTTTGGACTTCTCTTTGAGCATCGTAATGAGATGTTTGTTGAAAGACGTAGAGTAATGATGTAAGATGATGTTAAGCTGTTGAATGTGAAGAAGCAATAAGAAGCAGTGAGATTGTAGAATGTACAATGATAAGATGAGTGACCCTGTCAATGGTTTCGTTGCTGTACGGCATGACCCACCAGACAATAGCGACGCCACCTTTAGCCCTCCAGAAGCCAGGTTTCAGCGGCGGCGCCGCCAACAGCCATCGTTGGTGCCCAGCCGATGATGACGCGGTCACCTGGCGAGGACTTTCGTATCGATATGTAGGTGGTTGGGTACTCGTTCGTAGTGCCAGGCTACCCGAGGTGTGTATTCTGTAGTACCAGCAGATGCTCTCGCCAGTGGTCCGTTACGGCCATTTGTCTTGCCATTGGGACGTGCGACCATGTTCAGATTGAGAAGATCACATTGAACCCTTCCCAGTTGCCTGTCTCCAAGACAATTCATTAGATGTTTCATCGCTAGTACTTATTCCCAGCCGGGAAGCCAGAAATGTAGACTGATTCGAACCAAACACCAGACATGCGGGAAAATCGAGAAATCTGATGTACGAATCTGACGTTCATGCTCTCACACCCGTGATCTATCTGCTTTCGGAGTTTATTTCTGATGTATTTCCTTTCGACGTCGAAACCATGATGTTGCTTTCCTCGAAAACCTCGTGATTTAGAGGTGATTGACTCGGTTTTCTTAAGCCATTTACGTACCTTGTCATGTGTGTTATGTGCTTCCACTTCTTCCAGATGTCATCATCTCAAGACGGTGATTTATAAACCCCTACATGAAACGATTTAATGATTTGATTCATTCAGGATATGATCGCCATGTGGGTTCTTGTGCGGTTTTACAGCCACTTTGATCAAGACAGCTTGACCAGTTTGCGGCCATCCTAATCATGTTCAGATGACCAAGGGATCCTGTGTTCTTGAAAACTAAGAAGCGTTTTTCATCGTTTTTTCGGTGGTGTCATCGACAATTCATGGTAGCTGTTGACGAGCAAGGCTATTGGGGTTGTGAGATTATCACAAAATACCATGATCCAGCAGATAATATTTTAAGAAGTAGTAATCAATGATCAGAAGAACGTCACATTCATTAGAACCTCGGTCTAGGGCTCCTCCTTTATTGGCGGATTTCTTCAAGTTCACTTCTTCGCATGGGCCATTTTCTCTTCTTTCGAGACAATTCCATAATATTGCTTGGCTGAGAATGGTTCAGTATAATTCTTGCGGAACCTGGCGTTGCCTAAGTATTAGGCATTTATTGTGCCCAGATCGCAATTCTCCCGGGCTCTGGAAGGATGATCAGGGTTGACTGGGGACCGAAAACATTCCTCCGCTGTCAGACAGAGCTAGAGAATATAGCACGGTTGAGCTTTTTCCTCAACTCTTCTATAATGCCGGTCAACTCGTCATATTCTACCTCTGTTTCTGCCACGTGACGTTGATTGTCTTGGAAAGCTTTTCAAGACTCGAAACTCGAGTGATATGGTTCTTTCTTCTCATTGGCTTTTTCGCTTATTGGCTACAGACCCACGAACGGTAGACAGTACGCCATCCATCTCAGACGTGTGTGAGTTTTCGTGAATTTGCGCGGTAATATTGGTCAAACCATCCTTTTCGGTTCGTCCTCTGTTGACGAGTCCCTTGATGTTCACTTCCCCGAGTGTACCACGAGGCAGTCTCCCCCTACCATTTCTTCTCCTTCTCGTCTTCGCGTCCAAGCCTGACACAGGTAGTGGGGAAAAGACACAGAACAGGCGCTGTGGCTTGACAACGAAGAATGAATTACATCTATTCGGAAATTCTTCCCGCTGTTTGTTCAACCAACAGTAAATGGCTTAGTCGTCTTGTAGCTTTCATTCTTGGACAAATCTTTCAGTAGCTCACTGTCTGTTGGAACCCTCTCTCTAAGTCTCATCTTCGTGTTCTGTCAGTCTGCTGTGTTCCCAACAGCGTCACGCTTCATGTGGTGGGCAATCTCTGAGAGTCGCTTGTGCTTTGCATAAAAGCCTCACTACATGCGTTGGAATTCTGAAGCGAATATGCTTAGCCGTTGTCTGGCCAGCGTTCAGTTTCTCCAGCTTCGAGACCAGAATTGTGTTTGAGTGTACGGATCTCGGTCCACTATTTATTGCACAGTCTCCGGAGAAGCTTTCGATGGCTGAGCATTACACCTTTATAATCGGAGTTTTAGCCGGGGCTTATAGGCACCCTTGGATATTGAACGATCGCGAACGCCCTTGGCGGATCAATCGTTCTTGGCCGCACCGCTCTTTGTGGCGATCTATAAAAGGTACTGCGCGGCACTCAAGGTTGTGACATAACATCAAATTCTTGGACACAAAGTCTTCTCTTCGTATGACTGCAAATTCAGACTAGTCTTCTATAGTCTTTCAAAGTCATTGCCATGAATCGTTGTAATGAGCAAGATACTTGGCAGGTCCAGACAGGCCCTCTGAAGTCTTAGCCATGATTCGTTGTAAGGAGTAAGATACTCCACCAAACCGGAAAACAGATTGCTGAGCCTCAATTTATTTCTGTTAGCGAGAAGGCGGTTGTAGCTTAGATTTTATCTTCAGGTTGATCCATGATCGCCTCGGAAACAAAGAGGAACAGAAAGCCAGCCAAGCAAACAGCTATGCTCAAAGAGAATTTCTCTCATCGTCTAAGATGTCGATAATACGTAGTCGTAAATTATAAAATGCGACCGCGCTGAATTGTTAATATGGTGGGCAAGATCGAGTATACATAAACCATTTCCCATACCATAGTGTACCATTAATTCGGTGCGCTTGGGCATGCAGCCAAGATTCTACGTCGTTCTGGCGAAAATGTAGCCGTCGATTGTATGGTAGTGCTTGCAATGAAGCGTCCTGTTCAAGGCAATATCAAGCGTGTAGTAGGCTTTATATGTTATAAGCATGTTGATCGAAAATGCCAGTATAATAATTGGGTAGCTGGCTGTGTTGACTTTGCTGGTAATGGGTAGTGGCGTGACCGATGATTGACGAACATTGTGGGTAGTTCAACTCGGTCGATATATCAATCGCTCCACATTCGAATCCCCCTTGTATCGGTCCTAGGCTGTGTTGAACTGTGGCTATTTATCCATGGGATTTTGCGTCTGAAAATTCTTCCTGAACCGCTCGTCGCTCCCATTTCTCCTAAATCGAGTGTCCTCCCATCTTCAGAAAATTAAGCCACTTGAAGAGGCGAAAGAAATTTTTTAGTAAAAAATATTGCTCCCTTCCCCACACACCTGTTGGCTAACATTTAGGATAGCCAGGCTGGGTTGGATGTGCACGGAACCTGGTCGTCGAAGATACGTGCAATTGAAATGTAGTGAAGAGTCTCATGAGTAGTTTGTGATCATCCCAGAACGTTCTAGAGTGTCGAAGCAGCCTGATGAACATACGAGAGAAATTTGGAAATTTGTGCATGTCAAGACGTCCATCTATTTCTCCATCTCATCTTGTCTCTTTCTCTCCTGTTCTCTCTTTTCAGTGCACGTCAGAGGAATCCCAATCAGAACGAGCTTTGTCAGCCACGTCGACGATATCAGAAACCTCGGAGTGCATCTAACTTTTCAAAGCCAACAAGAATCAGTGCGATTTTGGAAGGTAGTTGCCCTTTTCCGCTGCTGTCCACGACACCACAGTGCTGGTGTCGTCCTCATTGCGGCCTTTAGTTCAGTCTCCTTTTTCTTTAATTCTCCATCCTTCTCCTTGATGGATCGTTCCAAGGTCTCAACCTCGGCCTCTGGAATTATTTGCAGTGCTTTTTAATGTGTCTCGCTCCTTTTAAACTTCCGCTAGCTCCTTTGCCATCAGCTCATAGATTCTCCACGCAGCCAACACAGCACCGCTAAAGTAGCAGGCTTGGCACGATGTTTTCTCATGCATCGTTCGAAAAATCGAAGGAACAACCGTACTAGATTGGTAAATGTCAGCAAAGACTTAGCATATTTCTTTGAAAAAGAAGGGCTCGAGGGGTTTTCGAGACTCGAGCCCTTGTCACTTATTTCAAGGTTGAGATTGTGCTGGAGCTCGATGAAGACTCCTCGGGTCCCAATGCTAGATTCGTTGCATTTTCAACTATACTCGCCATGCTCAGTATTTTGTTCGCCGTAATGACTGGCTGGATAGTAAGTAGAATGATACCAATCCTAGGCCGGAGTCATGCTCGGACTTTGCAACTCCAGGAGTCTGCGCCACATGGGAAGTTCCGCCTTTGGTGATTGCCCCATCTATAAAAAGTCTCAAGGAGCCTCGTATTGGTTGCTGAAAGCCTGCTCTATATTAAAACGAGTTTGGCTCTCTCTTCTGAGCCACAGCAGCAGACGAATTTCACGCTCAAAAACACCGTGGATTAGGTCTTGCACTTGGGGATCTTTGCAATCTTACAGCCAGCTCTTGAAGATAATTTTCGTATAGTGCCACGAAGGGGACACATTTTGAAGCGTTATTTGATATCGTTCAATCCTGCAAACATCATTTGCTTGATCTCGTTCACACAGCTACCTGAATTTCATGTTACAGCCATGATTGAAAAAGCGCAGCTGGTCCAACAAGCCGTTACACCGCATCCTCACAAGGTTTTATTAGTGGGTGAGACAGCAGCTTTCGTTTCGGAGCTGGCCTAACGGTGTATGGTTCGTCATGGAGAACGACCGCAAACGCGATACCGGTTGCTTTCCTTGGGCCTCTTTTCGATGCCTCGGTTTTAACTTCAGGTGATGATTGTTTGGCTTTGGTGAAAGGAGTCGATGGCGCTTCGAGAGATACTTCTTCGAATAAAGCTATCAACACCGTTGGAATAAAGCTTATCATTACCTGAAGACAGTTCATTTTCTTGATATTCTGTCGAAGAGAAGGTGGATAGGAATGACACGTTGTTCGAAAGACTGAATGCACTTGTTCTTCTGGGAAGATACTGTCCGAATGGTAGAGGGAGGACGTTGCCACAATGTTTATGTGAGGTTCCTTCGGTGAGACATTGTTGGTGGTAGGGAGAAGGTTCCGCATCACTATTCATTATTTACTTCTAGAGTGCGAACAGTGGTAACAATGTTTCTTCCTGTTTGCTTTGGTGTCTTGATTTCTTAGACATCAGTACCGCAATTTGCTCTTCGTCCAGGGCGAGGTGCATCGCTTCTTCAATAGAGGTACTGATCAATTCGATGAAGGGAGCAATTTCCCACAACCTTTACTTTGAGGTTCCTTGAGAAAGGCATGCGCATCGATGTTCTCGTTGAAACCAACCTCAAGCGAATTCTAGACTGATGTAAGTCTAAACTGAACGATTGATCTTGATGATCGCAGCTTGAATTGAGATTGTTACCTGATTGTGATGAAAGATAGAAAGTCTCTAAGATGTGAATGATTCTGGTTCAAAAGATTGAAAGATGAGGTTTTATGTGAGCAATTAACTGTTATGATGTCTCAGAAGTTGAGTTTATTAAAATGATACACACTCGAATAGAGTGAGCAAGATCTCGTTGACGAATTCGTCATCGCTGTCTGAGCTGCTATCATGCTGAGACACAAACGGCCATTGAACAAGTATCTCAAGCGGTAACTAACCGCACATTTTCTGAACATCGACGCAGGAAGTTCCAGAGCATGTGGGGGTTTTGTCGCGCAGTCACTCTTGTAGTTGCAGCGAAGTCGACGTCGGTGCAGCCTTGGACTGCGACTCGAAACTTTGTTCTGCAAAATATGAACTATCTCTGCAATACCTACCATATAATACTCCCGCATCCCAGGATCTAAGACCGGGGCAACGTCTGTACTGAGTGTGTGCAACTTGCGCCTGATTTCGGAGGTTGCAGTGTGAGGTTCCGCCGGGTTTGCTTTGAAAGAAGACTTTACTGAATTTAGCGGTCGGGTAGGGTGCTTGTGGATCGGGCCCAGCCTGTACATAAAGATTAAACAAGTCTTTCGGTCACCCCACGCAGCGATGATTATCCTGTCTCGGACTCATGAAAAAATCCTGAGTTCGTCGGCAAAAAAACAACTATCTCCTTTGTAAATTTGATGACTTTCTATAGCGGCGCGTCGATGTCCACTTCGTTGTCCGGCGGGCCACAATGCTTTAGGCCTGGCAAGTCGTATTTTTCCACGACGTAAACAGAAGCTATATCGGAAGTCGGGACGCTTCGCTTGATGCTGTTAGGTGATGTGCTGAGAAGAAGGATTGTCGACTTATGGTGGGTTGTCACAGGTATAACGCTGTTCTCTACCACAAAAACACCAAGAGTTCTCGGCCGCAACAATCTGGCTCGTCTATTCCTTCCCTCTCTTGCCTTCACAAGCAGAAGACGTTGTGGCATGGTCGTCGCTGAACTGCCGAGTCTCATCGTTGAAGGCTGACCCGCAGTGCCTCTGCAAACTCTAGCGCAGAAGAGCTTAGCCTCGCGAGCGTTTCCCATATACTACACAAAAGAAAAGATGCCTTCTATAACAACCATTATATATAAGAGGTACGCTTGAATTTTCGTATCACCGTGTACGAATATAGTTATAGTAGGGTATATAATCATCAATGGACGCTCGGCCTTTGGCTCAAGAGAAGTGCCAGTATCGATGTTGTGAGGCTCATCGGTAAGCCGCAAGTGCTGGGTATAGAAAGGCCGGAAGTTATTATCACATCAATCTCGTGACGAAGGAGGTCGAGCGTGCTGTTGATAGAGAAGTAGGATGGATCGTTGACTTTATCTCTGAGGTAGACACTCAAGAAAACAGCGTCATGCTCAAGGATTGTCCGAGAGGTATGTACGGCGCTGTTGTAGGTTCGTGCTCGAAGACGCAGTTGTTATACAAGCTGTGCGGTCCATTGTGATCTTCGTGTTATCGAAATGGACTGTGAATTTCCTCATCTCGATTCTTTGAAAGTACGAGCAGAAAGTCTTAATAACAGCGTCGCGCTCAGTCTCGTTATTTCTTCTATTTAGCTTGACATTGATAATTCCCTGAAGCATACGACGTTTGAATTCGTGATCTCGCTTTGAAAGTTAACGTGTGACATGAAGATTAAAGTCTTTGTAATTCACATCTGCTAGATTCTCGTGTATATCGGAGGATGAAGATACCTTCGATGTTCGCAGAACAAGTGATTTGCGTCTTCTGTGATCTCGATGCCACCCTGTGAGAGTCTTCTTTTCTTTCGGAAAACCCCCACGAACCGCAGTTCCCAGATTGCACAGCGACCTCTCAGCCTGAGCTGATTGGAAGCCGATTTTCAGCGTGACTTCACGTACTCGGGCGACGTGGCAGTCGTGACGGTAACGTGGGGCGTGAGGACACCGGGTCATTGAGACTGACCAATCCTACTCGTCATCTTGATCGGTGTAGGCAACACGAGTCTCAAGGAAAATGACGCCGTTGGGATAGCAGTGCAGTGTAAGGCACCAAAACGACCTGCATGCCTTCCGAGTGCTGCCAGGCGGCCAGGCTTCTCAGCAGAGTCTGTCCACTTCCGGTGAGAAGAACAATGACGAGGCTCTCGGTCCGACACAGCAAGTTCCGAAAAGCGAGTCTTCGATGAACGCTGAGGGATAACGTGAGCTATGGGACTATGCGATCTCTCTCTGCACTTGAAGCCATCCTCTTTATGATCTCTGAGGATAGCACGGGAAAGATAGACGAAGCACTCATATAGCAACCTTCGAGGCGTACGCTCCCTCATGATTGCCACAAGGACCACGGGAAGGTTCAAAGTTAGAAGTGCATGACGCAACCAGTACCACGGTTTTCTTGATCGTTGTTTCGATCACCATCTTGAATGGCCTTGATGTGGGTGGGTTGGTTTCTGGGATACCCTGGACGGTGCCCATCACCAAAAAATTGCCCAAGTCGCTGCAATACCCCGAGCACCTGTTGATAACGAGGTCTCATCTCGGGCTCGCCTGGTTGAATGTAAGCATGCACGATACGGAACATGTGCCAGATTGGGATCTGCTGTCGCTGAGTGTTCGAAGGCTGTAGAACATCACTGTCAATTTGCTGAATCTCGAAACATCAGAAAGAACTGTGGTTGAAAAATGTAAGGAAGAATTTAAATCCTTTAGTCTTGCATAGGGAAGCATATCTGATCCGATGTGAGAGGAGTAATATCTGTGTTCTTCTTCTGTGCTCAAAAGACTGTAATAGCGCTCTTTTTGTGACCCAAGTCTACTTCCAGCTTCTGCAGTAGGCACTTGGCATGAACAGGCGCCTCTTCCTCACCGTGGCTTCGATCTTTAATTCGGTCCGCTTCCGATGCTTGGCCGCTATCACGTGCTCTTTGCTGTCATGAATGAACCTTAAGTACCTCGCCCGGAACACTCATTGCCACCTCGAGGAATTCCGTCGTCGTTTCCATGACTATATAGCTCACTCTCCAGAAAACGGAGAGCTTTTGACGTATGCTCTAGCTCTATGTTGAGGTTCTCCTCATCTAGTCAGGGAGAAAGCGCGATAAGCAAGACAGCTCAGGTCGTGGTGTATTAGGCTCCGAGGTCGAAAATCACAGCGCTCTTTGGAAATTGGCGCCGAGGCAGGCGCAGATGCGTACCATGCGTTCCACACCGCTTTGAGGCGTAAGTCAGCGCAGAATCGAAGTCCTCTGAGAATTTGCAACTGGCGGTTCAGACACAAGTTAGTCAATTCTCATAAAACCAGTAAAACAGAGAATTATTACCTACAGTTCACACCCACAACCACTGCACCAGACCTAGCCCCACCCCCCTCAGTAGAGCAAGGACAACCCAAGAACGTTGCTGGACGGCACGTACAACGGATCGGTCTACGCTTTGAGTGTTGGTTAAAGCAGACCTCGCTCGTATCCCTAGCAGATCAGAAACACATTAGCCATAGAACCATAACACCAGCACAGTATCTTAAAAACTTACCGAGTTCAAACCCGCAGCCAAACGTCTTAACGGGCGAGCAGCCGCACCTTCTCTTTGTACACGTATCTGTGCTGCTCTGTGGGCACCCCACCGTATAAAGGTGCCCAAGTACACTCTTGACTCCTTTTGATCAACCAAAGCGAGTCATGCGCAGCCACAGTCGCCAGGCAATCGCCCAAGCCAAGGGCAACAGGTCACGGTAAGGCTTTCATAACCATTGCATACCCCGAAGCTTCCGTAAGGTACAGAAACTTAGATGCGAGGAGGTGGGTGTGGCGGATCAAGAAGAAAGGCTACTTATATAAAAGTCCAACACCAGGAGGTAAAGACAGGAGTGCATAATAGACCAAAAAGCCCGAAAAAAGAATCAGCTGTGGGCTTCAAGTCCGTATATGGTAGCGAAATATATACAAAAGCAAGAAAGAAGTAAGGGAAATCAACATCCAATAACCTTCAAGCCCGCCGACCAAGGCATGCCTCCATCTCAATAGCAGAGCCAAAGACATTAAAATATATATAAGAAAGCTGAAAGCATGTCTACACTAACGAAAGAAAAATAAAAAAACATCAGCGAGGAAAGAGCTGTTTAAGTACCCGCCCATGAACACCCCCAAGCCGGGTACCACTGGTGCGGATGTCCCAAATATCCATACCTCTTCACGCCCCCCTTCCCCATCCCGCTCCCGCGCGCGCCCGTGAAGACAAGGGCGGTGTTGGAGATAAGAGGCGGGAGGCATGCATGCGGTGTGACGGGGGCTTTTGAGGGGAACTTCACGGTGTTCTGGAAGAGATAGTGGGGGGGAATGTTGCGTGAACGAAGGTGCGGGCGGTGTTGGGAGATAAGAGGCGGAAAGGGCGGGGCGGGGCGTGAGGATAATTCATGCTTCTTCACGGCCTTTTTTCACCCGAGAAGATAAGGGATATGCGATGGAGACCGGGGTGTATTGGCAGCACTCATAGGGAAGCCAAGGCGTGGGTAATGTCCGAACTGCTTCAAGGGTTGGGTGGTATTGGGTGAGCTTTCTTGGGGGGGTGGAGTAGCACGTCAGGACGGGACCAGATCAATATCCGTGCGAGAATTGTTCCAGTAGCAGGTTCGAACTTCTTTTGACAGACACGTAAAATTCAAATTTCCACCTTGCATCTATTGGGTATCTTTAAATGCAGTCAGCCCAACGCCAGCGTCCAAGATCCTACTTTACATGTCTCTATCCCCAACCCCAACTCTTCCATCCCTTCCTGCTCCTCCCTCCCTCGCCTCTCCCCTCCTCTTTCCCTCCCTCCCCTCCCACCACCGACACCATATCCAATAACCCCCGGCCGCCACGCCAACCGCCACAAAACTCCCCAACGCCAACCACTTGAAATCACCTTGCTGGTTCCAAATCGCCGCTGCAACCCAATGACCTAGGCTGAAAACACTCACTATTGCCATCTCGGTTCCTCCGAAACTGGAGCGATGGGTTGCCGGGATAAGGACTTGGGTCAGTTGCATGGCGCTGAGGTCGTAGGTCCAGCGGCCAAGGAAGGAGAGGGAGAGGAAGAAGAGAAGGGTGAGAGTTGTAAGGGTGTGGGTAGATAGAGGGGAGGGTGGGGGAGGGGAGTCGGATTTATTGGACGGCGGAGGAAGGGTGGCGTCGAGCTGGAAGAGGGAATACATTACGGGGATCTGGGCCATAGATCAGTGGGTGAGTTCCATGGATTTTTCAAGGGTGACTAACCAAGCAAAGTGCTAGACCACAGATACCCCAAAGTCCAACTCTCACTATACCCTCTTCAAAATGAGGAATCTGCTTTTGTCCATCCTCCTGATCTATGTTTCCACTCTCCCCATCATCACCATCCTCCAAAAGAGACTCCCGCACCTCTGTCTTGCTTGGCTCTCGCATATCATACGAATCAAGTTGAGTCGCTTTGGTCGAAGACAGCCTAGCGACAGCATGTGGAAACACGACGGTACTAGCGATTTCGAAAACCGAACCAAAGGCCTTAGCAACAGTTACCACCCCCAACGTGAAGCCGGCATTGAGTAGGTAATTGGTGAAAGTGCCAGAGTAGGAAAGAACAGAGGCATGGAGTATGGCGACGCAAATGGAGGGAATGCAGACGGTGGAGCTGAAAAAGTATCGAAGGCCGACCATGTGCGAGTGGAGAGAGGCCTCGACGTAAGCAATCACCCCAGCAAGTATAAAAGATGGTGATCGGTCTGTTGCTGATCCCATAAAATAGTCGTTCAACTTTGCTTCAGTATCCAGATCCTCCATCTCCAATTCGTCGTTTTCCTTCCTCTTTGGTGTTTGCAGACGACGATTTTGCCTCGATACGTTCGTCACTGCCCAGCACTCGACTCCCCAGCTGACAGTACTGAAAACAGCGACCACAACAGTCGCCACCCTGTGCGTTGAGACCGAAGATATAAATGTCGCGATTGCCAAGGGGCCCCCAATTTTACACAGCATATCAATCCTCCTAATTGTAGTGTTCAAATGCGTCAAACCATACGGCGTCCAGCTCCTGCCTTTCACCGGAGGGTTTGCTAGTGTCGGGATCCAGTCTCTTTCCATCGAGAGGATGTTCGTCATGCGAGAGAGTTTCTCGACCATACCGAGGACGAGGACCAGGGCGAAGAGGAAGCGCTTGTATGAAGGACTTTCGGAGGAGAGAACGAGGAACCATATCATGCAGGAGGCTAATACCATGAATTTGTTGGTGTTAATGGTGAGGAGAAGTGTGCGGAGGCGGGAGGGGGCGTGGTCGACCCAGCGGCCGAGAGCAGAGGAGAAGAAGAGGACGCAGATGGTTTCAGCGATACCACTAGTGAGGTCAGTAAGAAGATAGCTGAGATGGCTCTGCTTGGGGGGGGGGAACATGTACTTGATTGATGAAGCCAAGAGATTCCCAGGGAAGGCGACTTGGATGAAAAGAATCTAAAATGTCTGTCAATATTGGAGCAGTCGGACAAGGACGGTCATCCTTGGAGCAAAGTGTCTTCACCACAGCCCACTCGTGCATTCGCGAATTCCACATGGACAGAAAGTGAGAGAGGTAAAGGCACCATGCCTGCTTCCGAGTCAGGTCATCGCATTGAGCGTTGTTCACGTTGTCCTCGGCTGAACTCCTGGAGGAGTCTCTGAAGGGATCGCTTTCCGGACGTTGGCCAACACGACTTCGTTCTGCCATGTCGGCAATCACTCATTGCAGGAGGGAGATGTGTAGACGAGTGAAAGAAAAAGAAATCCATAATGGCTGATTCGTGACACGCAGTAGTGGGCCAGTGGCAGTGCTGTGCCCCGTCCACCGCTTCACTCATTGAACGCAACTTTGGGGGTTTCACAACTCACAAGCGTGGGCAAGGCTTAGTTCTAGGATTTTCATGCAGGCACAAGCCTTGCATAAAGTGGGGTCTCCGTAAGTAGGGCACGAATATGTTTAAAACATGTTTTTTGACTAACTTCTTTAGGCTAGCTCAAAGCATGTTTTAAACACTCTTGAAGGAGGTTTAAAACACAGGGGTGGTTTATATTTATAGTAGCAAATTGATAGGGGTTAATTAGCCTGCAGATTGACCCCTTCAGGCTTCACCATGTACAAAGGAAGCTTCAAAAGCACCTGACCGTCGATGATGCTATTCAAATAGTGTATTGCACTGGTTCAGATGACTCTGCTGACGACTAGCTTCTTTGGCCATCTGCTGACGACCGGTATCTCGTCTTCCTGATACGATTATCTGCTGAAAGTTGTTAGCAACAGTCTGATTAACTGGTCTACCACCTCGTTGCGGCGGCATTGAGCTATGGGGGATGTCAAAAGGCCTGTAGGCTGTAGCTGAAGCAGCTGAAGCCTGGAGGTGACAGCGAGGTGGCGACAGCAAGGTAATCCTCCAATCAATGGCCCTTGTATGCTTACATAATTAAAAGCGTTGTTTAAAACAGTAAAAAGCCGCTAGGAGGTTTTAAACACGCTTTTTGTAGAAAAAGCGGTTTTATTCGTGCCCTATCCGTAAGGTACGACCTTGGACCGGAGATTTCCTTAGATCAGTAGCGCAAAAGCACGGACTTTCCTAATGTTCTCCGTACCTCAAGTACCAACAACAGCCCTGTACCTTATCCCTGCTCTCCCACCCCCTCTTTATCAATCTATCATTAGGACTATCCTGCACAGCCCCCAACCGATCTGACAAATATCCACCATCCACCATCTCCTATCTCCTATCTCCAGCTCCACCCAAAGGAGGTAGCGATAGAACAGATCTCCTATCTCTAGGGAAGATTCAACATCTTGCGGCTGCATAGTCGTCTGCTTTGGTCGTTGAAGAATCCCCAATGTGTGGGTCTTTATCTTGCACAAATTCTTGTTCCTCTGTCGAGGGTGCGTGGGATAGGTAGCCTTGAAATTGTAGAGCCCTGAAGATGTGTGATAGCACCATCTTCCATCGCAGTCGGCAGATGTCGTAGTGAGATGCATGATTACCCGAGTACGAGTAGCCACATGTACTGAAGAAGGCATCTCCGATTAGAGCGAGTCCAATTGGGGACATTAGTCGAGGACCACTGGATGCCATGCATCTGGGCGGAATGTTTCATACCCGATCAAAGATTGGCCGTCGATGCAGCAATACACATAGGCCACCATTCCGGGTCATTTTCTGCTGGCTAGGCTTTCAGACATGATTCGAATATTCACGTGACAAGGTTGGTCGGTGGAAATGGACGGGCCTAGGTGCGTTGAACTCGTCGCTATGATCGGGAAGACGATCGAATGAGTAAGGATCGCGTTCTCCACTAGAAACTGCAAATCCTTTGGAGACGTGAATCGATCGAGAATTCAGTTCAGTCCCAGTGTCCTCCTGACTCTTCAAAGGAACACGGCCGTCGTCGCCTCTGAGAGACCGACCGTTGCCCAGACTTTTTCGAACATAAGACGTGAGCTTCGATGCCTTGTTCGTTGTTCGCTTTTGACCTATGGCGAGCAGTGCACGGTAGGTAGGTAGACATGAGACGATGACGGCGAAATTGACTTCCAGGACTGTGAAGAGTGCTTGGTGTTCAGCAGCCGCTTCGACGGTACGGAGAATGTCCAAGGCAACAATGAATGTTGCAAGAGAAAATATAAAGGCCAGTCCGATCTTCTGCCGTGGTCGAATTTTGAGATCCTTTAGCATCCAGAGAGGGAGAGCCATGACTGTCAAATCAGTCAACGATTCTGGAAGGGAAAGAATACAGCTTACTGGCCAAGTCAGACACTACGTTGATGACACACGTATATTCCAGCTTTACCAGACGCCAATGAGCCGCTGAGCCGCAGGCCTCTGTCGTACATGTCAGTCTTCACATGCAGGTTTCGTTTTTGCCGAGTTGAGTTTACTCACTGTAATCCGCCACGGTTTTCGCATGTGCGCAAGTAGCAAGCACACCTGCAATCGGCACCCAGAAAGTCACCAGCGTAAAAGCGAGTACCGCCCACCATATCTTTCTGAACTGCATCGACGTTCGAAACAGCTGATGATAGAATAACAAGAATGATATCTTGACGAGCCAAAAGACGAGATACAAGAGACAGTTGTTGATCGTATTCAAGTAGTGAGAATGTTGATAGCTACGCAGCAGCTCTGCCTGTGGTGTAGTCTTTGTGGCCTTTAATATGGCGAGGCTGTGTTCGGCGTTGAGTGTGGCCTCGTTGGTTACGCTGTGCGAGAGTAGCACGAGGAATGCTGCCAGATGCGCCAGATCATCCCAGTACAACCGTCTAGAGTTGTAACCTCGAATTGCAAAACGGCCGAGAGTCAATGCCCCTGCCACGCCAGTCAGGGCCCAGTTGACCGTCTGTCATGCTATCAGCTTGCTGTTGTTCCAGTAGAGGTCAACCAGCAGGGAGTAGTAAGGAAGAGGGGCAGACGGTAGCATTTACTGTACTCATTGTGCTTGGAGGTATCGGCTGACCGTCCAGTGAATCGTTTGGTACTTTTAAGGATGCAGACGGGGTCGGTCAAGTCCCAGCATGTCGACACAGGTGGGCATGAGCCTCTCATAAAGGTCCCGAAGTCTCAGGGTGGTAAGGTATACATACAGTACTACTGTATTTCAGTAGAGGATCATTACCAATCTTACGACACGCCCGAGACGGCGGGGGATAGTGTGCCTCATCCCGGCAGATACCTCGTGACACAACGCTCTGGTCTTGGCAACGATAAAGCAGTACTCCGTAGTGAGACTGTGAGACTGTGTGGGGTAGGGGTCACTGACAAAAAGCAGCATCTCCGTGCCGCAAATCCGAACTGAAGGAATCGTCCTGGTTTTTAGGGCTTGATAGAGCATGGGTGGTTGGTGCATTGGTGTGGTAGTGTGTTGGGGCGCGCTGACTCGTTAGCCTACCTAGTAAGGTACCCCCCCACCTCGCACGACATTTCGACATTTGTTATTACTCAGAAAGAGCAAGACAATACGGCATCAAGTCTTGATGAAAAGGACAGAGCGCTGTCCTTACTCTGTACTGGTAACGATAGGATCAACGACTCGACCGATCCACAACCAGATCAACGCAAACTGCCAAACGGTATACCGCTGTGTTACGACTCCGGACATGGTGTGCAGACCCTGGATAGGAAGATCTGGAGTTCAGCCCCCAACGGGAGGATTCGTCAGACACACCAGACAACTGAGACAAGAAAGAACCCTGCAGGAAGCACATGGCAAATGAGCTCGGGCCCTTTTAACAAGCACACGTGACACCAGATAGCGGTTGATGATCAGCCTGCTCGACTTCCACCCAGATGGGAGCCTGACAGGAATCGTCCGAATTCAGAGAAAATGCCAACATTCCGCGAGAGATTTCACGTTTTGATTCGTTACGGTTGTCTTAGGTACCTAGAATTTTTATGTTCTTTTACGTCTGGTGCTAACAAGACCATAAGATCAACGTGGATTATTACCAAGCTGTTAAGAAGCAGTCAAGTCTGGGAGCTCCTTTTATTAACCAATAAATCATGCGCGTTTCTAAGGTATGTACCTCCCCATTTATATCATTTTCAGAGCGGCTTGAAGACGTCAAGGAGCTGTGCGAATTACAGAAATATAGAGTGATTCAGAAAGAAACCTCGATTATTTCGCATGACCCCAGATACTTTAAAATTGGGGCGGGTCACCATTAAAATCGGGATATGGACCTTCTTCTAGAAGCACGACTACCCCTGCTGGGTTTTCGCACATTACTAAGGTACCTTACAGTAGAATACGGCGTAGTACATGTAATTTACATTTCCGTACCCTACAGTTGTGCCGGGTCCGACGGATCTTCGTGCCCCGTGACGAGTCTGAGAAGATCTGTAAACTGTCGCGCAATCCAGAAGCCGTCGGCGGTTGGAACAACAACGTGGTTCGAGTGAGGTCCCGAGACTTCGGCGCGCTAGCAGCCGTGGCGTGCATGGCTGAAACTGTCTATCAGTCTCCCAGGGCAGGGAGGGGTAACCCTTAACTTGTCTTACCTTATTCCGTAGAATACCTAAGCTCAAGTATTCCGTACCTACTTCCGTACCTTACCTTGGGTAGGTAAGCGTGGCAGGGGACCTCATCGAGTCATCCTATCGGAGAATTCCAGGTCGGTTATTAGACTACATTGTACTAGTGACCTAGCCCTGTTGCAGACCGACCATCGGTACACAAGTGTGACAAGGTACAGTACGGAGGCTCCGGTACCTTGACACTCAAGTACGATAGTACAATGTACCGAAGTAACTCTAGTATTCTTCCCGTCCTAATACTGTTGGAACCTTCCCGCCATCGCTAAATCGATGTCGTTCACGGTGTAAGGTAGTAGTATCATTGCTGGAGAGGGGCTTCCTGGACGCCATCATCGGCGCGAGACCGATTACAATGGGCCTTGGCAAAGATGGGCCTGAATCCATTGAGCTTGAGCATCTCTCACATGCATTCGACGGCGCCAACGATCCACGCCACCATGGTCGCCGGCAAAGGTCAAACAGCATCTCGGACGACGAAGATGTCGATGGGACGCAGCTGTATTCGCCAATTGAAGAGCGTGCCGTGATCAGAAAACTCGACCGCCGTCTCGTTCTCTTCGTAGCATTGCTGTACATGCTGTCGTTTCTGGATAGATCCAGTAAGTCATGTTGACGGGTCCTGGAACCAAAGAATGCGATGCTAAGCTTTGCAAGACATTGGCAACGCTCGCATTGCCGGTCTAACCGAAGACCTCAATCTCACTTCCTCCCAGTACGAATGGCTACTGACATCCTTTTACATCACCTATATCCTCTTTCAATGGATGACCCTGCTGTACCGCATCTTCCCCGCTCACATCTACATGTCTCTGTGCGTAGCATCATGGAGTGTGATTGCTTGTCTCCAGTCAGTCGTCAGCTCGTTCTGGCTCATGGTGGTTTTACGTGCCGCCCTTGGTATCGGTGAAGCTGCCTTCTCCCCGGGCATTCCCTTTCTGCTTTCATTCTTTTTCAAGAGGGAAGAATTGGCACTGCGGACGGGCCTGTTCATCTCTGCAGCGCCTTTGGCCACAAGCTTCGCGAGCAGTCTAGCCTGGCTGATCACAAAAGCCGGCGAGCACATCCCAATCGCAGCCTGGAGACTGCTATTCCTGGTAGAGGGCTCCCCAAGCATCGTCGCGGCCGTGGTCGCCTGGTACCAAATCCCCGACAGCCCCTCCCAAGCCAAATTCCTGACCCGCCGCGAAAAGAAAGTCGCTCAACTCCGCCTCTCGGCCGCCAAAGCCACAGAAAAAGACCCCCTCTCCAAAGAAAACCCCAAACTCGACTTCCACGACATCGGCCAAGCCCTCACCGACCCAAAATGCTACCTCACCGCCCTCATGTTCTTCAGCTGCAACGTCGCCTTCTCCAGCCTTCCCCCCTTCCTCCCGACCATCATCCACGAAATGTCCTACACCCCGCTCGCCTCGCAAGCCCTCTCCGCCCCACCCTACCTCTTTTCCTTCCTTGTCGTCCTCCTCACCGCCTTCCTCTCCGACCGCGCCAAGAACCGCGGCAACTTTGTCATCTTCCACGCTCTGCTCGGCGCCTCGGGGTATCTGTTCATCGCTGTGGCGGGATACCTGCGCGCCGGGTCGCTCTGGCGCTATCTCGGCGTCTACCCCGCTGCAGCCGGCTTCTTCAGCGCCATCACTATCATCATCACCTGGACCATCAACAACCAGGACTCGGACTCGAAGCGCGGGACCGGCGTCGCCATGTTGAACGTGCTTGGGCAATTCGGCCCCCTGGTCGGCACGAGGCTCTACCCGGATAGCGATAAGCCGTATTATGTGAAAGGCATGAGCGTGTGTGGGGTTTTTATGTTTCTGGTGGCCGTGCTGGCGTGGTTGCTGAGGCGGAGGTTGAGAGGGGAGAATGAGCGGTGGGGCGAGTATAAGCCGGTTGGGGATCATGAGGGTGAGGGATTGGTGGAGGGGGAGAAGGGGAAGGATAGGTTTACGAATATATTATAGAATTCTAGAAGCATTTTGAAGGACTTTCTCCCAAGCGCACTATTATCCGCAAGGTCTCTCTCTAGCCGCCGAAGACCCAAAAAAGAAATAGGAATTCGGCACCAAAAAGCCCGCGTCCCACTCCCCTCCCCTCTAACCTAAACATCTCCTCAGACTCAACCCCCAACCCTCACATCCCAGACTTAAAACCCCACACCCCTCAAAAAAAGTTCAAGCATCTCTTCCCCATTCTTATCTCGTTGAAAAAGTCATCGTCTTCAATATATATCTTTCGGCGGGATACAAAAGAATTATCTGGTACTATTATCGAATTTTTTTTTTTGGCGCTTTCAGCTACTATTTATTCGCGCATTCTCATTCTTCGTCTTTTTCTTTCTTATTCTTTATTCTTTATTCTTTACCCACACCCTCACCACCCTTACGCCGCCAACCTATTCCACGCCCACACCCCCTTCCCCACATCCCCACCACCCTCACGCCCCCAACCCATCCCACGCCCACACCCATATCCTCGCCCACATCCTCACCACCCTCACGCCCCCAACCCATCCCACACCCACACCCACACCCACACCCTCACCCTCACCCTCACCCACACCCTCACGCCCCCAACCCATCCCACACCCCTCCTCAACTCCAAACCCACCCAACCCACCCACACCCACACCCACACCCTCCCCCCCCCCCCCCTCACCCCTCCTCAACTCCAAATCAAAACCCAACCCATCTCAACCCCAACCCACCACCCAACCCACCAAACCGCAAAAACACAACACACTTATCCACAAACCACCCATCCCATCTCATCTCCAGACTCAAACCGCAAAGAAAATAGAGCCATTGCTTTTTCGGTGACGTTTAGCTGTTTAGAAATCATCTGATTTTTTATTGAGATTTCGAGGGGGGATAGAGAGGGTGTTGTGGTGGTGGGTTGTGGTGGGTTGAAGGTGGTGGTTGGGGTTTTTGGGGAGGTAGATAGATAGTGTGGAGGCATGAGAGAGAGGGGTAAAGGGGGTGGGGGGTGGAAAGAATGTGTATGTTGAGGTTTAGATGAGTCCTGGTTGAAGGCGCTGTAGTTCTACATGTTCAGATTTCTATATCATAAACAAACTCAACTCATTCAATTCAGCTAATTCGCAACCTTCGCTTCCTCATTCGGACACGTTCTTAATATCAACTATCTTTTTTTACCCACACGATTTAGATTCTCATCATCCCTTCCTAGCACGCCTTTGAATTCTTCTTTCTTTTCTTCCCAAAGAATCCTTAAGTCTGCCTTTCGAACCCCCCGCTGCTCAAACCCTCTTCTCCTTCATCGATCTCAACCCTTCTCCTTCAAGAAAACTTTTCTACATTCAAACCCCTTCATCGATAGAAAAATAATGTAGAGTTTGAAAGAAGAGAAGAGAAGAGAAAAGAAGAGAAAGAACAACAATGAGATTAATTAAAGATCTTGCCAGACTTTTTCAAATAAGCGAAAAACAAGAAAGAGAATGAGAGAATGAAAACCACTCAGCATGATAGAATAAATGAAAAGCATGCGATTTTCGAAATGTGAAACAAAAATGATTATAAAACATTCATTCTTGCATGATCAAGACGAAAAAGAAAAGTCAGAGAGATGAAGTTGGAAAAAAGAAAGAGCTTAGAGTAAGACGTTTGTGAAGGGAAATTAAGAGCAAGAAGTTAGTTGTAGTGATAATTTTCGAGATGACGAGGGAAAACGAGGTTTGAAGTTTTTTTTTAAATTTTTTTCTACTAGAGACGAGAAGTGATGGGGAAGCAGTGAGAGGGAAAAAGCGATGGGGAATTTTTGTATGGAATTGAGGGAACTGGGGTGAGAAGGAAGGGATATGATGATGGTGGCGATGAAAGAAGGGTGTGACGACGGTGCGAGGGGGTGGGGTTGATTGCGAGTGAGATAGCTGATATAAGATTAGATAATCGCTATCTATGAACCACCCACCCAAGCCCTATCGCGAACTATCTCACAACCCTCGACACGTCTAATATCACACAGAAACCGCAGAACTTTACCCGCTCGACGCAGAAGCATGTTTGATGCTTTTTGAACCCAGACTTCGCTTTAACGAGTCCGTGGTTATGATCATTGTTGTGATGCTCGTGGTGGTGGTTGTGGTGATTGATGATATTCCATGGAGTTTAGGATGGTAATGGTGGGGTCTGGGAGGGGATGAAGGAAGATAGGGGTGGACGGGGGTGGGAGGGAGGATGGTGTGTTTTGGAGAAGAGGGGGAGGAGAGAGGAAGGTGTGAGGGTGGGTGAGAGGGGTGGAGGGAGGGGGGAAGGGTGATGGTCGTGGTGGTGGCTACGATGATTGATGATATTCCATGAAGTTTAGGATGGTAATGGTGGGATCTGGGAGGGGATGAGGGAAAATAGGGGTGGACGGTGGTGGGAGGGAGGGTAGGTTGTGTGAGGTGGTTGAGGTCGAAAGGCGGATAGTCTGAGTTTTTGAGGTGTGGAATGTTGCTATGTGCCGGCGTCTGGTGTTGATGGTATTCTCGAGATAGCTGGTCCTGAACAGAATCTTCTGGAAACGGTGTCTTGGAAGAATTGGAGCAAAGGGCAAAAGTAAATGTAAAAGTGATTTGTTTGGTGTCATGATTGCGAGTATCGAGTATTCGCCCATTTCGATAGCCAGTGAATTCCTTGAACATTAGATGGCAAGAATTTAAATTGCCAACAGGGGAAAAGGAAAAGCCAAAAGAAGATTTTGGACTTCCAATCGCAAATTTGCAGTAAATTCACCACAGCAGATTCCCTTGGTTGCCAGCAGCTGTTGAAACAAAGCAAAGATGCAAGCGTAGACCAAAGTGATGTGGCACAACCCACGCACGAACGCTAAGAAAATTTCCGGAGCCTGGCCTTTTAGATCAAGTATCATAAGAAACTCCCTGCTTGAACGCTTGTGATAAAGATGAGATTGACAGATGGCTCCATGGACTTGCCGACAAGAACAGTGCTGGACGAAGTAAAATAGGATAAGGCTGTGAGCAAACCAACACAAGGAATATCGTGCAGAGAAAGTTGCTGGATAAGTCAACTGCACGAGGTCCACAGTGATGGCCATGAAGAGGAAACCGAGCATAAGCTGCTGCCATCATGAGAAACCAAGTAAGTCCTCCTGGCTCTAGGCGAAGCCCAGTCCCATGCCTCGTGGACTGGCCTCCGCGGGCTGTGTGGACGCAAGGCTGAACAGGGTGTCCGTAGGAAATGGTTTGGATTCGGTGGCACATTACAGCTTCTAATACCGAAGGGCTTCTCTGGAGATTTTTCGCGCCTTTCCAACCCACTCACGCAGTTCTATCATTCCTGATGTTTCGCGAATTAGAGACGGGCTCGTTTGCATGGATTCCAAGACATCGGGGCTCATTTGATGGGTTTCCGTCGCAGCAGGTTTGAGCAAAACCTTGATCTTCTTTTTCCTCATGCAAGGAGGTTGGTGTTTGCACTTGCCGTCAGACTTGCGAGTACGAAGGCCACTGGACAACAAGCAAGCATTCCGACCGATATTGATTGGCCCTGGTTCGACAGTGAAATGCCTCCAGTTGCAGCAGGTCCAGTTTCCACAAAGATGGCTGAGGTGCCATGAATTGTAGATGAAGCCCACCTTCTGTGTCCATGAAAGACGGAATTTCACAAGAAGAGCTACAACGCCGTAATTGACTCCAATCGAATGGTGGGTGTCCTCGGTATCTTTCCAGCTAAAGTGACAACTGATGACACCGGGCGATCGCCCAGTGTGTCGACTTGGTTGTGGTGGTGAGGGATGAAGCCAGCAGTCAGCTGGTGGCAGATGAAGAAATGGCACATTTGCCTTGGAGACATAGGCTCTCATGGACTTTTCCATTTGCTCGGTTGGAGTGATAACGAAAAAATGTTTGCGTTGGACTATTGACATTGTCTCCTTCGGTGCTTTCTTTGTGGGGCTCTTTGGGCACGATATCTCCAAGCTCTCACCTTCCGGAGTCGAAGGAAGTTTGTCATCCGGCACATTTTGACTAGCCTTTCGAGAACAATCAAGCTTCAGCACGGAGTTCACTAGACTTGATCCACAAAAAGAGTAGCCTCCAAGCTTTCGCTTTTTGGATGATACAGCGTTGAGATATAGCGGATCTAGTTCGCGACCATGACCTGTTTCTTGAGTCGATGCTGTAACGAGATTTTGCAGAAAAGTAGCATCTGCATCTGTCGAGTCGATAGACTCATCGTCTGAAGATTCAAAGGCTTCAAATTTGCGCTTATTCGACATAGGAGAGGCGCGAGAGGAATTCATGTCGGCCTTGTTTGGGGCGTGAGATCCGGTAAAAACTTGAATAATGCAATCAGCTCCATAGTCCATACCGGGTCTTTGATTTGATTTCCACCATCTCCTTGACTTCAGAGTTCGAAGTTGTTATTGCAGACTTACCTGTAAGCTTCTTGTTACCCATCTCCAATGGCCTCCAATCTCTAACCTGAACCCAAGGGGTGAATATATCAACCCGCCCGCTCTTTCTTTGGGATATGCCTGAGTATTATCGATATATCGTTCGGTCAGATATAACGACCTTGAGGATTCTATAAATTCGACGGGCTCATTCTAAACCAGTGTTCTTGGCAGATAAGCTAGTCAATGCCGTCAATTACGCATTCGGCTATTGATTGAGGCCTCGACGATTTGAGACTAGATTTGCGAGTTGAGAAAACTTTGTGTGCGAAAGAGACCAAAGAGCGGAGACAATGCGTTGTAGTAGACGGAAGTAAGACGTTCAAACCGCTGGGAACTAGTCGCACTCTGGTGAAGACGTGCTTTGATGGAGTATGTCGGATGCTGAAGTCTGTATTGTCGTGTACGGCGCAGATTTGTCTATCCAGGGCAAAAGAAGTAAGAGAAAGATGAGGCTTTGCTCCTTGAGCAAAGATACTGAATGCCAGCTTGGCAAGTCCGCTCACTAAGGTCTAAGACAAGAAATCATTGAAGCTATGAGATTGCACAAAAGGCAAGAGAGACGGAGCGAAAGCTTAGAGGATAGCGCATCACACTGAACGGAGCTGATCGAGGTAAGAATTAGGAAAGCTCGTAGGTACTGTCAGATCTGAGGCGGAGTCTTCTGATAACTCCAGGTGCGAAGAGGTGACGTCAACCATCGTAGTGAATTCCAAACCATCAACGAGGATCATGTGAGTACGATCAGTGAAGAAAGCGAAGACGAATGCCAGTCAGGATAAGTGAATCTATCCGCCGATATAAACGCTGCACATGTCAAAGAAGTACCTGAAAGCCTTGCTACTACTGTAAACAAGACCTGACGACTAGGGTGTCTAGTAATGGGCACTTCGGTGTCAATGGCTCAGGAACGAAGCGACAAAACCAACCTGATGGTGATGGCGCCGAATTTGGTATCATTGCGATACACCATGCTGGCAGTCGCCAAGCTTCCTCGTAAGGCAAATGTTTCACGATGATAATGGCTCGTATTCATGTCGCATATTTTCGGAAGCTGACCGATTGGCCACGTGGTAAAGTTCTTGTCGACATTTCCTCAATTCGTGCAACCGAAGTTGATTGTATCTGTCTGGCCAGGAATGAAAGGTTGCACGATATCAATTGTGGAACGGGCCTGGTGTAGGTATTTGGTGATGTGTGGATACGGCTGAGAGAGAAAAGTAAGGAAAATCAGTTACGTCCGTAAAGCGTCCGGAAAAGCATCCGGAAATTCATTGACTTTTAGGCGCCCGGCGCGGATGAAGGTACCGCCGCTACCCGTCATCAAGCACGCTAAGGTACGGTACGGAGTATCAAGTTCAGGTAAGGAACAGGTAAGGAACATGGAATTGTTGAGAGAATCAACTTCGAACATGTCAAGACGCCTGCATGTCCTATGGAGCGAGTAGGCATGATGTCTGCCAGTTGAACGGCGCCAGATGGGTTGTAGAACTCCCTCGACTTCTCGCGCAGTTGACGCGGGTTTCATCCCAAACAAGATTACATTTGCGGCTGAATGCATGGAAATCCCCGCCAATTGACCGAGACAGGCGATTGTCTAGCACACGTTTGCTTTGTTCCCGATAAGTTCATGCAACCCACCGCCGTGGGCGTATCAACTATCAAGTGATTGATGTCCGTGCTATTTGCCACCAGGCTAGGAACCATTCACACAGAAAATCACTCCCTCCGTTTCTTCTCTTCGTCTTGTCTCTCCCATCTCACCTTCTTGCTGCAAGAGCAATCTTCATTACATGGTCTCTATTGCTTTGCGCAATTACGACTCAATTGGCTTGGCGATCGTTTGTGAGACCATTGGCTGTCCTCAGATTGGCCTCTGCAGCCTTACTGCGGGCAAAGCAGCCCTTTTGAGCTCCTCAAACCCACACCACCATGGACCGCATTCCTGATAAGCCGCCCCCAACTCTGCGGCACGAATCCTCGATCGTGTCGGATTATTCCGTCGATTCGAGTTCCACCGTCGTGGGGTCTCCGCCATCACCAATTCAACACCGCGCCGGCTATCGTCGAGTGTCTTCTGTAGGAGGAGTTGATTTTTCCTACAAGGGCGCGGAAACATCGTACCGAGAAGGCAATGTTGAGGCCAGATCATATGCGCGAGGATTGGGAATCGACAATGTGAACAGTGCACAGCAGGCCTCGGTCCAGAGGGCTCCATCTGGTAACAGAAGGGAAGCCCATACCCCCAAGTCAACGGATACTCTATTGTCGCCTCCGTCAGCTCAGCTTGGATTATCATACACTCGAGATACGGACGAACGAGCACATGACGATTATCAAGACTATTCGTTCAGTCAATTCTCCATCCCGTCCCTACCTCAACCCTTTTCTGCTGACTCGGAGTTTGAGAGCCTTAACAAGAAGAATGCATCTCCTTCTCTTAGGCCGCACGATTCCTCCGGTATGTGGACTATATTCTATGGCAGTGGCGGGTGTTGCTTTTACCAGCTTTCAAGCTTTGAGACATAGAAGTACAATAGCACTTCGTTCCGAATGTGTCATATACCATCTACCTCGAGTACTGTACCGTGTCATGCGCGGGAAAGTGGCAACGCCTAATTTTGCTGACCTCCATCTCTCTTAGGTTCAGACTCAGATTTCTATTGCAATGCAGATTCAAAACTGATGGCCGGCCGCAAGAGCTGGCTTTCTGGGTCGATTTTGTTCTTATCATTCTATTCCACTATATTTTCAGGCTTATGGTTAGGTGTCGCGTGGACCAAACCGCACTATGGTCAACGTATCACAACCAATGGCAGCCTGCCTTACTCGACAGCGTCTCTACTATGCGCCGCCTTTGCTAAAACCATTGAATTGTCTTATGTAGCAGTCTTCGTTACCTTTTTGGGTCAGGTCCTTAGCAGAAGAGCACTTGTACACAAGTCGAAGGGCATCACGATTGCCGAGATGTCGATGAGATTGTGGATTACACAGCCAGGAACCATGTTTACTCATTGGGAAACCCTACGTTACGCCGCATTTACTTTCCTTGGAGGACTGTCTCTGCTTGCTGCACTAATGGCAATGTTTTACACAACCGCATCGGATACCTTGGGTCAGTAAAATCTTCTTATGCTTTGTAGCCCTCCATCTTCACAAAGGCCCGTCTACCGTCACGCATCGGTTTGAATCGGTAGTATACTTTCGTCATCTTACATGGCACTGAACGTATTCTCTTGTGTGTGCTTTGGTTCCTGAATGAAACTTGAAAGCGATACCATTTTATTTCATCTAGACTATTATTTCGCTGACTGACCGCTCGTTATTGATAATTTTAAGTATCACCTAAGCTGAGTTTTCGTGTACCTCGAGAGCAAATACTGTATGGCAAGGTTTCCACACAATTTGCCAACATGTACTACATTGAGGACCATTGTCAAACACCTATATCGACAGTGGATGATCCGTACAATTCTGCAAGCACGTGTATGGCTATTGAACATGCTGGCCAAGCGTAAGTCGCCAAAATCATATAACCATCACCGCAGTCAAGTACTAAGCCGAACAGTTTCCATAACTACATGCAATACTTCAAGAGATGGACGAATTATACTTCTCTTAGGAATAGCTCTTCGGACTTCCAAGAAAGACCGAAACCAGTCGCATTGTTGTATGACAACACGACCATCGAGGGTAGCTGGATAAACATACAGGATATGACGAACCTCTCAACTACACATGGTCGTATCATCAACAACGTATCAATGGCAATGCCTCACACTGGTGTTTTTGCAGCAACACGCGACCCGATCAATAAAATCATGCAACCGCAAGACCTAACTGTAAGTCAGGCTCCTATTACACTACCAAGTTCTCTCTGCGTCTGAACCTTGTACTGAATGAATCTTCAGGGTCTAGGTGATTACCAAGTGAAAGCATCTGTTCCATCGCCATCGATCAATGTTCTATGCGCAAATATGAGCGAGGAGGAGCTTCTACCCATGATCTCCAGTTTATGGCCAGGTCATATCAGTAATGAGCCATACAATACTTCTGACATTCCTCCCTGGCCAAGTTGGCTCAACACAACCTCAGTAGATAATGTCTTCGGTTTTGGCGAGGAGTACGGGCGACGACACCCGGTGTTCCCAAAGTTACCATTACCATTTAACACCGTGTTCAATCATTCTGGATCTTATACTGACTCCGTATACGTACTTGCATGCTCCGCTCCTTCAAACTATACGTTATGCTCATTGCGCTCATCCCAAACACCAGGGTGCTCGACAGAGTATAACAATAGTATAGCAGGTGGCTCAATGAGGTCGCGTTGCGAGGGTACAGCCAACCCTCTTGCTTACCACAATACTGTACAAAATGCCACAGACGGAGTCTTCGATGCCAACTGGGCCTCGGTAGGAGCAAATTGGGGAGATGCATTATCGTTGGGCGCCGGCATCTCGGATGGAAATGCGAGCAATGCTCGGCTGCTAACGCAACTAATACCAACGACGTACTCGCTAAATACGTCACTGCCATCCATCGCCGAAGCTTTGGCGGTTCTCTCGGGTTGCACTTTAATTCTTAGCGCCCTGGACGCACCCTTAATCCACTACTGGAGTTACCCACCGCTCCCAAGTACCCTGGATACGCCCCAGTACCAAAAGTTCGTTGGCACCATCAGTTTCCAAGACTACGCTTCAGGGGGCGCCAAACCGTGGCAAAACATATTCTACCTCGTCCTTGCTATCGTCTTTGGGACCAACGTCTTTTGCCTCGCCTATTTCGTCAAACGAGGTGGCCTAGTGACCGACTTCATTGAGCCCCAGAATCTGTTCTCGCTATCACTCAACTCCCCTAGCAGCGATGTCTTGGAAGGTAGTTGTGGAAGCGGCCCAGAGGGAGAACAATTCCGTGCCAAATGGCACATTAAGAAGAACCTTCAGCGAGACCATTTTTATATTGAAAACCAGGGAGGCCTGCCAACGCCCAGACTAAAGAGATCACCGCCGCCGGAGTATGAGATGGAGAACAGTCCTGCTGCAAGCCAGTACGAGAGACTGGCGGGTAAGCATACGAGCTTGCTTGGTGACTAAATGGTGCAAATTTACGAATTTCCTTATCTACCTACACGACGAAGACGGCTGGCTTTGGATTATTTTCAAGAGGTGCCCGTGGTGGGGGTTAATATTTGCTCACGGCATGCTCATAGGAGTATTCCTTGGAAAATTGGGTAGGTCATAATTCTGTAGACCTTCCATTCAGCTTCTAACTTACCAGAACCTTCTATCGCGACCCCATGGAACTGTTTACCTAGTCTTCCCCAACCCCATATTCTGGGAGATATAAGGGTCCATTGAATGTACACCCCGCTGGCCCACTTGTAAACCCCTCAACTCGTACATGTACAACTCCCCTAAATAGAGAGAATGGGGTGTACCTGCACCAAAACCCACACACAAGTCTGAACCTGCTACTCAACCCAACTTTTAAGCTGTAGCCTCATCACAAGCGGTTTCCCTCAACTTCTATAATGGGTTCTGAACTCGACATTGAGAAATCTGAGATACTAGATTGCAAGATGATGAGTTAAGCTAGCATAAGAACGATTACGACGTTCTGCATCTGTTCGTAAACTGAAAAGGTTTCTTTCCCCTCAAATTTCGGTGAAGGGTGCTTGATGATAGGGTTACAAACCTAAAACCGGCTCCAGAGTCCAAGTGAATAGTCTGCCGTATGTGGTCTAGCGTGGCAAGGCTGAGCTCCAGCCCGAGAGTGTCGGCGGTTTCAATTGATGTCTGTCTTTTCGTGTTTTACGACCCGTCGGAAATAGTTTGCGAGCCCCTTTATCCTATTACTACGTACCTCGGCTATTTGGTCCATGAATACCGAGTGTTTAAAGATAAGATGCTGCTTCTTCAAAGTGCGCCCTGCATATGTAAGCGTAAGATATGGTGCTAGCCTTACAACAATGGTGGGATGTCGTTCACTGCTGCCATAAGGCTTCGTAGGTTTCATTACGAGCATGGAACGCTGTAGCCTGCAGAAAGGCAAATAACAGCGAGGCTTGGTGGCTTCGCACAGTTGCGAACTTGCGATAGCTGAGCTCCCTTCACAAGCTGCTTTTGACGGACTCTTTTTGGGAATGACTTTGGTATATTATATTCGGCCTGAAGACCGTCTATGTTCATTTCTCTTACCATGGGGTTGTGTTATGCTTCCTCAAGGCTGGCTCGGCATTGTCCCACGAGCTGTTCAAACAGTGTCGCAAGCCAGGCGTTTTCCCGAGCTATTTCAGACTGTAGAATTTATCCACTCAGTCGCCGAACGCCTTGTGTTGCCCTATGGGTGTCTGGTCAAAGGTCTTTGTGGACTTCAGCTTCTTCTCTCACACACGCATCACACTGGCGGCAGTTGCCACGCATTGTAAGACCTTCAACGTACAAAGCACCTAAGAGTCACTTTCAGACTCTCGAGACACAATGGCAACGAAAACGTCAAGGAGAGGTCGAGTCATTGGCGGTACATACATGTACTTTCTTCGACGCCAGGTCTCTCTCTGGAACACGAAGAGCGGTCAAATCTAGAAAACTAGACCCTCCACGGACCGCCAAGTCCCCGCCACGAGATAAATACCTGTGGGTCGCAGGACTGATCCAAGACTCCAAAGAAACGGGTTATGCCATTTTTATATCAAGAAAATTGGTCTTTGGCTTTGTAGTTGTTTTCAGTTCTAGCTGGCTTCTCTTCAATATAGAGTTGAGCTACAGCGCCAGCAACTACTCTCAAGAGAAGCCAAATACAAAGATAGCACACTGGCTACAAAGCTTCAGCAAAGTTGTGCATCCACGATTTCCGGATGGAAATGATCCTTTGATGATGGATATCGTGATGGGCGAAAGACCTTGTGACTGGCTGCACTCATATGTCAGTCTAATACCTCAATTAACAAGTGCATTCGCTTGTACCACTTGGAACAGCGTCCGGAATAGCAGTCTGTTAATCCTCGCCTATGTACCGCTTCTGAAACAAGTCATGAGCTCAAGACAGATAGTTCTAGCTTATATTGCCGGAGGGTTTCTTGCATCGAATATCGAGGGCGCGGTAATGTACTTTACAAATCCTTATGCTAGTCTTTCTGCGGCTGGGTTACAAGAACTGCTGGATCACATTCCACCATCATTATACCCGCCCTCTTCCCGGGAGCGGCTGTACGATTGCCAGATGTATGACTTACGAGAGTTAGAGAACGAAGCAACGGTAATGATGGGGGCAGCACTGAAAGAAGAAAGGAAGGAGCTGGAAGCCAAGATTATTGAGAAGAAAAAAGAGGCCGAGGGTTTGAGAGAGCTGGATTCGACCTTCATATATACTAGACGGGCCTTGGGGACCAGTTGCGCCATAACATGCTTGGGTGAGTGGTCCTCGACTGAACTTTAGTGCTTACCACCCAGCAGCTAACCTCACCACCACACAGCGACGATTGCGAGCCTTGCATTGCCCAAATCTCCGTGGCGGTTCCTTGTTCGCGTCCATATGTTCGATAGCCTTAGCTTCGATGTGTTGTGGCTGCTATCACCAAGACCAAACAAGTATGCTCTCAAAACCAACAAAACCTTCATCAAACTAATCCGTCCACTGCAGTATCAACCACTTGGGTCACGTTGCTGGCAATCTTGCTGGGGTCTCTTTGTGGTTTTGTTGGTTACGCTGGAGCAATGTCAGAAAGCTGCCAGCTCCTCGTCTTGGTACTTACACTGGTGGTATCGTTCTTCTTCCTTGGGCTATCCAGTATTTTGGCTTGTGGCGAAAGAGGGAGCCAGTATAGTGATGCACCCCAGCTCTATCTATAGAGATTAAACGGAATCCTAGATATCCAGAAGATAGTAAGAACTGTCAGTTATGATGACGGATGTATGTTCACTTTATTTACGATGTTTGTGATGTTTTGCATACGGTAGGTCATTCCATCAAAGCTCTTCAGCCCAGAAGATCTTAGATGCGTTTCAATGCCACCATCACACAAGCTCCATCCGCAAAGCCTGAAACCTTTTCCTGGAAACAACATCCATCAAGCTATCCTTCCCACTCTCTCTTTGACGCATCATATCACAATAGCCCGTATTTACACCATCCCATTGCCTTTTCAATCCGCCAACTCGGGGATTCCAAGTCGATCTCCCCCGGCTGTCTCTCATCCAATTGTACAAAATCCCCAGCTGCACAAAGGTCCTTGCCTGATGCTTTTGACATTCCAGCCAAAGGAGGAGCTTAAAACTCATCGTGTCGCATTTCAATAATTTATGCAGAGGCGTGTTGTTCATCTTTTAAGCCCTTACGACACAAATCTGACAGATCAGAAAGAAGCGTTCTTTTTTTTTTTGGCTGACACGGTCTTTGTTGTTTTGGTTTACTTTTTTGCGAGGGGGGGGGGGTTCAGAAGGTTGAGTTTTTGCTAGTTGTAGCTGTAATTAAAACCATGCGATAATAGCTCCAACACTCACAGATCTTTCACCTCTTTGAAATTTTCAGAGTCTGAACTACAAAAAAGGATGGGCGTAGCGTGAAGGAGGGTTGTGTGAGTAACGGCGTTGGATATCCGCAACGTTCGCGCGGTTTTGGGATGTGGGAGTGGAGTCGTGTAAAGTAAGTGGTTATACACCCACAAGGCCGGATATGTCCTTGGACCGGGGATCGGTTGACAAGTTCGCAAAGAGGTTCGGTGCATGCTGATGTTTGTATCCCACTGATTCAATGGTTATAGAAATCGAAGAGGAGGTATCCTGGGGGTTTGGGGGAGGGGGGAGGGGGGAGGGGGGGGGATGGTGCTTTCGGGGTTATTTGGCGGGATTTTTGGGGGGAATGGGAGAGGGATGCATGATGAGGTGGGTTTTGTGGGTTTATCGGAGGCGTAAGTCGTGGTGGTGGTGGGTAGGTTGGAAATACACAGTATCCCGCCTCAAGAACCCAGAGTGAAAATCTACCGTCCAACATGTATCCCAAGTCTCTCCTAGTTTAAACAACTAGAATACCAGTGTTTTAGGTTCCGCAGTAGAAGTCACGATGACCCTTGGTTACGCTTGTTTTTTTTGGAAATGGCAAGGATGGTCTAGGGTCCTTCGCTACTACCCCTAGGGGAAGATGGAATATAAAGAGAAGAAGAAGAATTTGCAGGTGCTGCGAGCTGGTGGGGTAGTTTAGGAGGTATTGGTGGTTTATGGTAAGTTTAGAGTTAAGACTTGGGTAGGCAATGGGTGCAGAATTGAACCAGACGATGTTTTGATTCATCTGTTTATACTCTTCCTCCGGTATACTAAGAGAACCCAATCCATTCCAATCACTTTCTGTCCTCCACCCTCAGTCACCGGTAGTAACGAGACTAAACCTCGGAGAGTAAAGGAAGTTCTGGATTTCACTGATAAGCCTTTATAAGCGGTGCAATAGACTCCAAAGTCAAGAGTGTGCGGTATGTAGCTATCTAGATAAGAGAAAGTCTGCGTCAGGGTTCTCTGCAATGAATATAACATAGAGAGTGTTCCATGTTCCTCCTGCATGATTTTTTTACCCAGTTCCTGTTCAGCCTCGATGATGAAGGGAGTGATAGAAGCGATGTAGACCACAGAAAATATATCATAGACCTAAACGTGAACTCTTTGAGGCTTTCCAAGAATCCAGAAATTGGAAGACCCGCAGCTGTATCACTACTTCATAACGCGGAAAAAGTATAACTTAGATCTTCCGAAACCATAACTTCTCTTTACCCATCTCGGGCTCATTACCTAATCCCATTTCCGTGACTTTCCCATTGGAGCCAATCCTGAACTCGGCCGGAAGCATGTTATCCCAGTCTGACAGGTAGTCGGTGGATGCTTCGGAGGTATTGCTGAGAATCGCAAACCTGGCGTGCCCGAGGAAGTAATCTCCGCTGACGTGGTGAAGGTTGATAATTTGCGGCCAAGTTCGATCCAGAACGTCGGCGTGAAGAAGTTGTTTGGAATGTGAAAGTGAGGGGCCAGAGTAGGAGAACGTTTCATTTTTGTTGACCAGGGTGAGGGTTATGTTTCGGTAACCAGGGTGAGAGTATAGCCCTGTGTAGGATTTCAGAGGGAGTGATAAGGCTAAAGTGTCTTCTTTCTTCGGAGCATCTGGGTAAAGCCTCTCTTCTGCGTGTCGGAGATTATAATTTTTCTGTTCAAGTGCTTCCTCAAAAGAAGCAGTCCAATTATATCTCTCACTTTCGGGAGTGGAAAGAAGATCGTCAATAAGTTGGAACACTAGAATTTGCTGGACGAAGTTGCTTGTCCCAGCTGTATTCCCCATCATAGCAACACCCCATTGTCTACGTGGCAGATACCCCATGGCAGCTCCAAATCCGGTCAGGCCACCACCATGCCAGATCAGTGGCTCGTTGCGGTAAATAGAAATTTGCCAACCCAGCCCATAGCTTTCCGGACCGGTAAAGGGAGGCAGATCAGGAATCATAGAGTGAATACGCGGTGATATGACCGCAGCATGCCCAGCCTGCGATAACGGAGGAGACATGGTCATCATGCATTGAAGCCATTTAGCATAGTCGAGAACATTGGAGATAACTGCACCTGCGCCAGAAGCTGCTGTTTCATCTATGTAAGGAACGCCGGCATATTCCTGAGTTTTATTAAGCCACATGTACCCGCGGGCAAGTGAGGCCTTGCCCGCTGAAACGGCTGCTTCGGCATCTTCTAGGGAGAAAAATGTGTTGAACATGCCTAGTGGCTTCCATATACGTTCGAACAGAACGTCGCCCAACCACCTTTTCGTGATAGTCTCAATGGCATGAGAAACAACAACGTACATAAGGTTGCAGTATTGAAACTTGGTCCTAATCTCCGCTGTGAGAGGAAGGTACCGCAAGCTACGGACCGCATCACGGACAGTAAAATTGGGTCCACCATAGCTGAAGTCGTGGCGAGGCATGCCCGTACGATGCGATAAAGCGTCTTCAAGAGTTACGTGGAACGTGGAGTATTCATCTGGAAGTACAAAGTCTTCTCTTATGATAGATGAGATTTGGGTCTGCCACGTCAACGGAGTGCTTGAGTTGACTGTGTCATCAATGAGCAGCGAGACGGCTGCTGCTGTAAAAGACTTGGTGGTTGAGCCGGGATAGAATAGAGTCGAAGGCGTCACCTTCTCAGATGGAAATGTCGCTATCCCATACCCCTTTGGAGATTAGCTGGTACATCGTCCAACGTAGAGATTCAATACTTGGCTATAGATGTCATTCCCATCTACCACAGCAATCGAGAGGCCAGGGACATGCCAATAGTCCATCGTCCGCTGGACTAGATCATTGAAGTCTTCGTTCAATGGTGAAGCACCATTCTGTTTAAGAGGGGTCTGAAGGGTTCGAGAAAGCGGAATGAGGAGGTGAAGAAGCACGATGTAGAGAAACATGGTAGCAAGGGATAGTCAATGTCTTTGGAGTAAATAGGAGTCTGATTTCGTTGCGTTGACGCGAGCCGTAATTTGCGCAAGTAAAGCGAGAAGTAAAATCAGTTGCGATGGAGCACAATGCGGAGCGATTGATTCAAGTCAACAAGAGCTTGATAAGTGCCTTTGGAATCCTTAGATTTAGTATGTTCATAGTAGAATGGAATTCTGTAATCAGCGACGACTACATCCGTACCAACCTTCAGTGTCAGCGAGCGAAGAAGTCGCTCGATTTACAATTGCAGCCTGGAGCCGCATGGAGTGTTACACTGGGATAAAGTAGGTTGAAAATAAGTGACGTATAAAGAAGGAAGGCTTGGCGGTAAATCCGAGCGTTTCGCAGCCACTTATTTTGACAGACTGTGCGAGGCATTGACACTGCGCTAATCCTAATGCGTAGTGCCGACTTTAAAATCCCCATAGAAACAAAACAACAACCACAACCACCACCACCACCACCAAACCTCCAGACAATCTTCGTAGGAACGGCCATTACCATGCTTATTGTCTTGGTCCATCCTGTGCCAAAGCATCTTATTAGTTAAGTGGCCGCTGAAGTAAGTTCAATGGCATATGCCCTTCCATCACAGCTGGCCTAAAAATGGACCCCCTACACCTTGTCAATATCCAACATCACTCTTGATCAAGTCTCCCACGCGAATATTAGAGCGATGCACCGGTATCGGTGACTTTATACTACGTCAGCACTAACATGTCCAGCTTAACAATTGGGACCAGATCCACCCTCGCCGAGCAGTTGCGCCGTCGGTCGACCTTGTGCTCGTTGAGGAGTGGGATTTGTAGGTCTTTCTAAAGACTGCCGTCGGCGATAATGCTATGCCCATCCGGCATAGCCGTACCAAATCCCAAACACCCTCTCACTAACGTCTCCAAGTACCCAACGATGTTCATCAAATGGAACCCTCTCTTTGGCTTGGGCTGAGGCAGACTTGGGCCTTCGTCTTCAACCTCGACAACCATGTCATATATATTGACAAAGGTTTGGATTGGAGATGAAGGTTTGGGTGCTACGCGACATTCTAATCGAGCAAGCGCGAAAGCTTGATCAGCAGCTCGGGATGAGTCAACGTCCGGTAGAATGTCATTCTCATCCTTGGAGACTTCCGAATCCGATGGGGACGGTGAATCACCAATCACAACACCCTCCAACGCTTGACGGGCACTGGCAAGACTCGAAAGGCTGGACGGCTCCTGGACAGTCGACGCGTCAGGTTGCGGCGCCTGGTATATTAGAGTTTCTTTTGCTTCATCCAGAGATTCTTGCCGTGCAAAAACATCCTGATTTTTCTCTCTGGCGGCGTTCTTTTCAACGAAGAAGCTATTATGCCGTAGATAGCCACAAGAGCGCAGGTTGGTGACGTCCTTGAGTGCATCGCCTGACAACATAACCTTCCTGGGGCTTCTCTGCGTCTGTCCTTCGGACTCGCCATCTTCAAATATGTCCAACGCTTTACCATCGTCCCTTTGGTATGAGGTGTGACTAATTCCATGTCTACCATGGCTGAATTGTTGACTCAGCCACTTCGAAACTTTGATGTCCGGAGGCGGAAGGTTTTGAGCAAGTTGGTTGTCAAACGACTCAACTGAAACCTCTGGAGAGGTTCTTTCGACGTCTGGCGAAAGTTCTCGGTATGCCTGCATCAGTACGGTCTGGCAGGACTTGGGGAATAGTGGCGATGCACAGTCCTGTTCTGTGCCATTGCTGTGAACTGAGGGAGTCTTCAGTCCATGCTTGTGAAAATTCAACGGGATTGGGGACACATGGTGCCACTCGACGCCTGCTCGACCGTGGAGAGCAACGATTTCTCCAGGTATTGGCCTTGTATGACCTTTCCTTAGAGGGGGTTCTCTTCGAATAACGGTACAGTCTTGGTTTGAGACTCCATTGTCGATTTCGAAGCGTTTGTCAGCAGCTGCAATCTCGTGTTCCCATTCCCTCGAGTGTTCTTTCTCGTTAGTAACGTTATCTTCGGATCCAATATCTTTACTGTTGTCATCATTTTCATCATGGTCGGCTATGAATACAGTGGATCTGGAACGGTTCCTAGCCCCACTATACGGGAGATTGACGATAGGCTCTCGCAACCCTGGATATATGATTTCCCGGGAGTCGTGAGGCAGCTTGTCTCCTTCACCTTCTATTTTGTTGCCTGGATCATCGAGGTCCATTTCAAGATCAGCTGCAAAAGCGTCGCAGCTTCCGTACTCCCCGTTCGGAACGAAGCGGACTTGACGTCCATTCTGGAAAGCTATCGCCAACCGATTGACCTTATCATGATTAGATGAACTGTCATCTTCGGATTTAATTTGACTGGACAGGCGTATCTCTTGGCCTGCGGCGACGCTTGTGTTATGATGGTCTGGATAGTATTTGCCAAGCTTTTTGTTGTCCAACGTGATACCAAGGCCACTCCCATCCACTTGAATCTCCGAGATGATGTTCTTCCCGCCACTTGCATTCCCTTCCATTTTGTTAATGTTCCGGAGTTTCGCTTCTTCTGATAAGGATCCGACTGCGTGATGCAGGAGACTACCGGTCGCCGTATGCGATGATATCGATTGTGGAATTTGTCTCGAGCTGGATAGTTCTTATAGTAAGCCGGTTGAAGTGGTAAACCCTGACAGCTTGGACCCGTGGGTTGGTCGTGGAACACTTCAGTGCAAGCAGATGCCGCCGAAAACGCACAGTTTTGCCCAACGGAGCAACGTATGCTGTTTTTTCTGTGATAGCAAATCTCGATCTTAGATATACCGGATTGTCAGCTTAATATAGCTGACCGAGATCTACTGCTGACTTTATTTGCTATGGCCGGGCTTTGGGCTGATGGACGATCTTGAATCGAAACCCTGCATTGGAAGTCCCCATAATGGAACCATCACTCTTGGGAGCCATACTTGGGATGAAGTAAGTATTGAGACTCAAGAATGTTATAAAAAGTCTTAAGAAGGTGTTGTTACCTATCCTAAAAGAAATATTTCAAAAGGCAAGCGCGTCTCGAATAAATGTGTTTTGTTCTTTCGAACGATAGCACTGCTTTCTTGTGAGAGTGACAGTCCTAATCTATGTGTATCAGAGCCAGCGCACAAAGTAGAACCACAAAGATGCTACAACAACAGAAATACTCTACGACAAATAGGATATGTCTAGAGGAATCATCTCTCGATGATGTGATTGGCAACTGGGCAAACATAAATGGGCAATGCTAATCAGATCCGCGCCTCGCTATTTTCTTCGTCCGAAAAGAGACAAAGATGTTGTTTGCCATTTATGACAACACATTCATTCAGTTATCTAGAGCTAATTCAAAAAGATTGCAGCTAGTCCGTCACTTCACAGCAGCACCGATGGAGGATCCTAAAATTTTAATATTTCCTGCAGTCTACGATTGAATATTCAAATGGGAAGGAAAGAGGAAGATGATCTTCGGAAGCTGTCCTGGTCTTCTCGATGGTTAGAGGTATGCAGTTCCCAATTTGATATGATCTCGATTGACCAATCCACCATTCGGTATCTCCAACGTTGTCTTTGATTTTGTTTTCCCTCTGGTTTTCCATGCGGCGTGCATTGAGGGTAAGGTAAATTCCAATTCTTGGTTTTGAACGCTCGAATATGCTTGGTTCCGCGATCCGTAGAGAACTTTGACAGCACGACCTATGGATGACCTAAAGGAGGATTGACATATGTAAGCAGCTAGCAAATCAAAGACAGACCATGCAAATAAGAGTTACAGCTCCTGAACCTTCAACGTTTATTATTAATAATAATATTTCTGGTTGCCAACCGCGTTCTGCAGCTTCTGCCAAAAGTGACTTAGCCAACCTACCGGAGATTCCTCCTGACAAGGACATGATGCGATAGGGATACTTTGGTCAACATTTAAATTGAAGTCAATCTCAATTTCACATACAATCTATAACTGATACGTTACTACATCGCTACTTTCTCTCATTTTCTTAAAAATAGCACTTCAAATCAAACATCGAAAATGACGATGCACATTGGCATAATTGGACTTTCCTCGAACCAGATGACGTGGGCACCGATGGCTCATGCAGCATCTCTCAAGTCACCAGCGTTGTCGAAGCACTGCACTGTTGTTGCTCTTGCGACTTCATCCCCAGAGTCGGCCAAGAAGGCTGCTAAATCCCATAGTATACCAGAAAACAAGGCGTATAGCAACCCAGAAGCTATTGCCAGTGATCCTGATGTTGATATGGTAGTGGTTTCGGTCAAGGTTGGAACGACTCCATTTGAGAACAACAGCTATACATAGTAATAACCAAGAATAACAGGTACCGCTACACAGACAGCTCACGTTGCCAGCACTGAAGGCCAAGAAAGAAGTTTTCGTAGAACGGCCGCTTGGGAAAACCCTTGCAGATGGTTGCATTAGCGAAGAGCTTGGGCGTCAAGATAGTTGTTGGACTTTCAGACTGGACAAGCGCCCAGCATCCAGAAGGTTCAAATGCCTTTTTCCATTTCTATTGACGGATCATGTTCGATGTCTAATGAATTATATATAGGCTAGAGAAATCATCATGTCCGGTGCCCTCGGCCGCATCCTCTCTAACAGCGTCGTCGGCTACGACAGCTCTCTTAACAGATTACCTGGGAAGGCAATTATATTCCAGGACCCTGCTAATGGTAGGTACGCCAGCGGCGTCGTCACAAGCGGCGAACACGTCACTTTCGTGTACTACAACTGCACGACCGTCACGCCTAACTAGCACCCTCACCTGGATCATCAGCGGGGAGAAAGGAAGGCTGCATCTCGAGGGCAACGGAGTGAGTGTGCTAATTACGCCGCCGAAGCAGTACCAGAATAAGAATGCTAGCGCCGAAGCTCACCACTTTTACCAACAGCCCAAGGGGCGAAGTGGGAGGAGGCGGAGGTTGGGACTGGGGTTAGGGGGTTTTGGCGGGGTGGGTGATTGGTATCATGCGTATGTGAGGGGCGATAAGGATGGGTTTGTGCGTTTTCAGGCATCGGATGGTTGACGCGATTAACAGGAGTGCGAAGAATGGAATGGAAGAAAAGTATGTTTAGGTGGGTAGGTTTTGGGGAGTCAATACGTATTTTCCATCAAGTCCGAGGGAATTCGAACAATTTGCTTCACAGGAAAACAAACATGCGTCTACAAATCGGGCATTTTTCAAAAGCCCTTCAACCTTCCGTACTCTTGTTGCCGAGCTTAGCGTAATTTTATAGGTTTGAAAAAAGAGAGAAGCTTGTGAGAAGTGTATAGTTCTAGTAGCATGGTGAAGAGAGCCAAATGACAATCTACGAATGTGATAATCCCGAGATAGTGCTGCTGCTTGTGATTATTACAAAAAGCTGAATATAAGGGTACAAGTTTGTAATGGGGAGCCAAAGAAGCGAACAAAGATCTGTGAGTCACAGATCTTGTAAAATATAAAACAGACCTGTAGTGTGTTAGGTCCCTCAAATAGGAGATGGAAATAGTGCAAGTCTTTAGAAATCTTTAACAGAACATCAGGTGTATGCATTTCAATTTACTTAAAAGTGTTGGAAATAGGGGAGATGGTTATCTCCGCCTTCATAGGGCTGGTAGAACTAGGGCTGGGGCCCGCTAGTAGGGTTTTCACCTTCCACCTCCTAGATAGCCTCCTAACAGCAACAACCAAAATATCAATATGCCCAAACATACTCTCTACATAGCGGACAGAACCTCAGTCGTTCTCACATCCCATTCGTTCGATTCGTCACACTAAAAACCCATACCTTACAATAACTTGCGGATCGTTGCTGGCTGAGCAATCTCATGATTCGTTTGTTCCTGCCGGAAGATGTCTGCCTTTGACTTACTTTCGATCGATGCACCAACCAGGGCCACCCATCCATCCACATTGGACCACATAGCGATGATTTGGTAGAGAGAACGGTAGCCAGCGAAGTTCCGCCGCCGTCCGGCCCGACCCTTGCCAAGCTTCCCAATAGCATTCTTTATAATCGAACATCTTTATCCTTCCTTACTCGTACACAACAACGTCTTCTCGAACCTATCAGACTTCCTCCCAAAGCTGCAACTGAGTGGCAACGGATGGCCGCGGAAAGCTTCAATGCTGTTGGGTGCCGTTGTCCGACAGACCACCCTTGCATCCGCACACATTTATTATTAGCATGCTGCAGTCAATTTTTCCAAACACAAGGATTCTCGTGGTTGGGAGCGGAAAGACTCGGTTACCTTATCAACCTCCAATGATGGCGGGTACCATTACCTGCGTTTCCGCATGTTCCGCTGCCCAACTTCATCATGCTGCAGAATAAGGAAGAGCACATGGTTGAGTCAAGGTTTTCCCTTCCTCGAGTAAATGCCGCAGAAAAGAAGACTGCCGGAACATCCGTCGATGAGCGCAGGAACATCATCGGAAGATGTCGTTCTCTTCAGGACAGGGGAGGCTCAACCCGTATTTATACTGATTTCTCTTCCGTCTTTCTATCAAAAAGTCCTCGTTCGTTACTTGAAAAGAGCTTCATACTCCAATAATAGCCTTCGAATACTAACATCATTGATATATGATGGGATCTACAAATCCAGATTACGGTAGAAGGTTACTGCCTGTCCTTGTCGATGAGATAGCACGCAATGATCCTCAAAGACCGTTTGTCTCGCTACCTCGATCATCTAACCCTGAAGACGGGTTCGAAGATGTGACGTACCATAGCTTCGCAAATGCGATCAATAGAGCCGCGTGGTGGCTCGAGACGAAGCTTGGGAAGAGTCAGAATTTCGAGGTCTTAGCATATACAGGACCGTCCGACATTCGGTATCCCATCATTGCTTACGCAGCCGTCAAGGCTGGATACAAGGTTCGTCCAACGAATTTTCAAGAGCTCTCGTTGTTTCATGAACACGGTATCTAAACTCGGCACGCAGGCTTTGTTCACCTCTACCCGCAACAGCGTCGAGGGAAACCTTGCTCTTTTTGAGAAAACTCATTGTAGCACTTGCTTGAATCCGATAAACGCGAAATCTCCACTCATGAAGGCTTGCCTTGACAAGCGACCAATGAGAACCCTAGACGTACCTGAACCAGAAGAATGGCTGAGGGACGATGAGTTACCACATTACCCTTATGAAAAGTCTTTTGCAGAGGCTTGTGCCGAGCCTTTCGTGGTACTACATACATCGGGGTCCACCGGCTTACCTAAACCGATTACTGTTCCGCATGGAGCCTTGGCCGTACATGACGCTTACCAAAGGATCCCCCGTTCCGCCGACTCGGAGCTTATTCTACATCAGTTTGTTGGAGTATCAATACGAATCTTCCTTGGCATGCCCCTATTTCATGCTGCAGGAATATTCCTACTAAGCGCATTCCCCATATACTATGGAATTGTCCCAGTGATGCCTCCCCCCAATAGACCTATGAGCGCAGACCTAGCCAATTCGATTCATGTCCACGGCAACCTTCAAGCAAGTCTTGTGGCTCCTTCTGTACTTGAGGACATAAGCCAAACACCATCTTACCTGAAGAATCTACGAAACATTACGGCTTTCTTTGGCGGCGGACCTTTACCAAAGGCAGCAGGGGACGTGATACGAGGACAGACCAAGCTTCTGAGTTGTTACGGTTCTACGGAAGCCATGCTACTACCGACACAAATGGTGGATCAGGAGGATTGGGAGTACACGAGCTTGAGTCCGTATGCAGGGGCCGAATTCCGCCAACATTCCGAAGATCTATACGAGCTGGTCCTAGTAAGACAGAAGGACTTGGAGCTGTACCAAGGGATCTTCCGAACCTTTCCCGATCTACAAGAGTACTCCATGCACGACTTGTACTCAAAGCATCCTACCAAACCCGATCTTTGGCGTTATCGTGGGAGATCTGACGACGTCATCGTTCTCGTCAACGGAGAGAAACTCAACCCCGTAACCATGGAGGAGGTCATCGGGAGTCACCCAGAAGTTCGTGCAGCACTTGTTGTTGGACAAACCCGATTTCAGACTGCCCTCTTAATTGAGCCGTTGAAGCCAGACTTGTCCGAGGAACACAAGGGGAAACTGGTTGAAAGCGTATGGCCGGTAATCGAGAGAGCGAACTCTGAATATCCTGCGCACGCAAGGCTAACCAAATCCTTACTTTTGTTTACTACGTCGGCTAAACCTATGTCAAGAGCTGGAAAAGGAACCATTCAGCGTGCAACCACTCTTCAGCAATACGCAAAAGAGATTGACGCGTTATACACTGGATCAGACCCTAATGAAGAAAGCCTAGATCTGGACACTAAAGATTTTCCCTCCATGTCATCTTCTATTCGCTACGTGATCGAGCATTCTACGAAGTTGGAGAGCCTAGGCGACGAAGACGACTTTTTCACTCACGGTATGGACTCTTTGCAGGTTTTGCAAGTTGTTCGAAGGCTGAGAACGTCTTTGAGCAAGAATGGTATCGATGTCAACATTACGACAAGCACAATATATATGCATCCTACTGTCGCGGAGTTGTCAAAGGCAATTCTTCAGTTGGTACATCCATCACTTACCAATGGGGCAATGCCTGAAGAGGATGACATTTTGAAAATGCAGGAGTCGTTGGAGAAATGGTCATCAGATCTGCCAGATCAAAACAAGGACTCGTCGCTCACAGTAGTCTTGACCGGCTCTACGGGTTCTCTTGGCTCTTACTTACTGGATGCTCTACTGGCCGAACCAAAAGTCACCAAAGTATACTGCCTCAATCGTTCAAACGATGCAGGCCAGCGCCAACTGAAATCCAACTCCAGCCGAGGCCTCACCACCTCCTGGAACCCGGAACGTGTCTCATTTCTACAAACCGACATGTCCAAACCTCTCTTCGGTCTCTCTGAACCAATTTACAACGAGCTACTACAGCAAGTAACCCATATTATCCACAACGCCTGGGCCGTCGACTTTAACCTTGCACTCTCGTCCTTCGAAGACACCCACATACGTGGCGTCCGGCAATTTATCGATTTCTCAGTTCACTCTAAGAGCAGAGCACAGATCTTCTTCACCTCAAGCATCAGCACCCTGATGAATTGGAATGCTAACCACAGCGGTGCTGTACCCGAGCACGTCTTTGATGACTTTACGGTTGCGGCGCCGATGGGGTATGCGGAATCGAAACACATTTCCGAGCGCCTCCTCGCCATCGCAGGAAAAGTTTCCAATGTTCCCTCGGCGGTTTGCAGGGTCGGTCAAGTCACAGGTCCTATAGGCTCGGAAAAGGGAATGTGGAACAAGCAAGAATGGTTCCCTTCCATTGTTGCCAGTTCCGCCTACCTGGGTCTCTTACCCGATTCGCTAATGGCCATGGGAACCGAATGGATCCCAGTGGACGTTTTGGCAAATGTCATTGTCGAACTCCTAAATCCTGCTGATAGCGGAAGCACCATCACGCGGGTTTACCATACTTTGAACCCGCATTCCGCGGAATGGAGACACCTTTTTCCCGCCGTGAAGGAAGGGCTTGGTGGGAATATCAAGGTGGTGCCATATCACCAGTGGGTTGATGCATTGGAGAGAAGCGCCACGAAGACGGAAGATGTGGGAAGGAATCCAGCGATCAAATTACTTGACTTCTTCAAAGGTCTTGAACAACAGGCTGGGAAATCGTTACAATTAGAGACAAAGGAGACTGTGAAATCGAGTAAGACCCTGGCGGGACTGCGGCCGGTGTCTCCAGAGTGGATTTCGATTTGGATGAAGCAGTGGGGCTTTTGAGGTAAGAGGAGGGGTTAACTGTCGTGTAGGTGGTGCGTTGAGAATTGAAGTTTATGTGCTGTTTTCTGTTCTGAGCTTGTTGATTCTCGTCTCAGCTTTCTAAATTTCTGTACGCATGCTTTACCTGCTTCGTGCCTGATGCGAAGCCTTCTTCCTTCGACACATGTCGCAAGGCTCTGACTGCTTGCTTTAGAATCTTTCCATCTTCAAAAGATCTTTTAATTGCAAAGCTGCAAGAACTTGACTTTTATTTTACGTATGATCATACGACTACGACGCAATTCGGAACCTCTTATATAGTACGACTGTGAACCCTTTATCATTGACATTAGAACCACGATGTTGGAAGAATTCAACGTCTACATTGTGATATCGGTAAACCGAAGGACTAACCAAACATTCTAGAATGTAATAGAGCTGACTTGTACTGAGGGAGCAAAGATAGGGCATGAAGCTTGAGATAAGCCAGGTATGAAACAGACCGATATACGATCCCATGGTTGCTATTTCCATTCAAGGACCCTGAGATGCCACGTTCATACTTTCCACTAAGCACAATCTATCATCGATCAAACGACCCAAATAAACCACTCATGAACCATCCCAGCAATTCAATACGTTCCACCATTGTATCTCCCGCTGAACATGCGCGCTTGCGCTTTCCGACAGCCGCGGCACAACTCAGGGCCCAGGAACCCACGTGTCGGAAATACATATACACATACCTGCAGCGGATCGCGATGATCGGTACTGTGGGGGGCGCATGGGGGAGCTTATCTTATGTGCGGGTTGCACGCGAATGCGCATAGATATGTGAGGCGTTTTTGGAGGGGCTTTTAAGCTTTCCTTTTGAACATCCCACATCTCGCACATCTCCCTTGCTTTGTTCCTATCTTCCTACCCACCAGAGAAATGCCCTCTCTCCGACTCTTCTTCCCAGTTCTGCTCCTCATCCCGCTAACAACATCCCTCAACCTCCCCCTCACCTTCACCCAACCCTCCCCCAACCCCTCGAACTCAACCCCCCACCTATCCCTCCCCTTAACCCTTCCCCCCTCCGCCAATGTCCCCACCCCCAACGTCCCCATCGCCCACTGCACCACCGCCCTATACTGGCACCTCCCAACCTTCGACCCGAAGGACTGCCAGGACGCGCTCAACAGCATGTACGTCTCGGCGGTGAAGCCGTACGGCAATGACGACTTCGAATTTGTGATACCAGGCGCGCATCCGTATCATACAATGAGAGTGATGGAGACGCCGAGGCGGTATGCTAGTGGTATGTCTCTTCTTCAACTTTTCTCCTGACTCGCGATCTCTCTCTAACATCGCAACGCACAGGCACATGCGTCGTCGCCATCGTGATGCTGGCGTCGTTTTCCCCGGGCGAGCTGCCGGGTGTGACACCAGCAAGGCGTCACGAGACGGATATAGCGTCGTTCCAGAGCCTGTGGGAGAGTGCGAAAGAAGTGGACGCGGGGTGTGTGAGTAAGGATGCGACGGCGATGGCGGGGTGGGCTGTTGATGGTGAGTTCTCCAAATTTTTCCCCTTTCTGATCATGATATTGGGTTTTTCTTGAAGTGGAAGGGGTTGATAAGGTGCATAAGAACCATGGGGGGAGCTTGGGCAGAGTATCAGCTAATCTCAGCACCATCAACAGGCGCGAGAAACAGCATCGGCGTCTTCCTCTGGAGCGCGGGGTCTCAAATTGATATAAGGCATTTCCCTTTCCCTAGGGTGCCGGGGGTGGATAGCGGGAGCTCAGCGTGAGGCGAGTAGGTGAGTTGACGAGTAGGCGGGTGGGCGGGTGGGCGAGCAGTCGAGTGGGCGGGTGGGAGTTGGGAGATGAGGGTGCCAGGTGGAGTCTATATAGCGACAGACAGCGACAGTATTGCTAGCCCACAGACCAAGTTCATGAGATTCCCCATTCCATCTTCCCATCAACCACTTCCCCCTCTCCTCTCCTCTCCTCTCCTCCCCTCCTCTTCCCTGTGCGAGGATAACAATAGGGCAGGACGGAAGATTTGGGGACTGGATTGGTGTTGGGTTTGCAGCGGAGGGGGGGGGTGGTTTGGGTGGTAGTCTGAGACTGGGGTTTGCTGTAACTCTTGGTCGCTTTCTCGCTTGTCCCCAAGAATCCTCTCTTACAGAAAAAGTCTTCGTTGAATCAAAGCTCTCATCGTACATAGCTCTCACGCCAATCAGTGTCTTAAAACCCCACCAACAGGCAGCCGAATCGTAACCTTTTCCTAGATCTGGAATGTGACGCATCGCAACCACCGATAGCTATATATAGTCTTTTACCACGAAACGAAACTTAAAATACCGAGGGTTCCACTCCTCCTGACCCAGGTACCACCTACAGCAAACCTCTCTTCCACCCAAAAAAAAATTAAAAGTAAATTGCAAAAAGTCTTTTCGCTCAAGGATTTCTTAAAAGACAGAAATATATACACCTCGACGTGGAAAAATGCACGAGCGGAAAAAGCGAAAAAAAAAGCAATGGTTTGATAGATATACTGTAGTAAATATCGGAAAGCGGTTTCATCATACCTGGAGGATCTGGTTGTCGTCTGTGGTGAAGGGGAATTTGCTTCATGGGTTAGGGGTTTGAGTCTTGGAAGAGTGGTGGTTTCGTGGATGTGAGATATCGAGGGTTTGTGTGTGGGGGAGAGGGGAGAGGGGAGAGGGGAGAGGGAAGGAAAGCAAAGAAGAATGAATGAATGAATGAGCCTACTACTACACAGAACCGATCCCATGGAAATCTCACGCCCCTAACCACTCCTTCCAATCAATTCAAACTCAACTCACAGAACCCCAACCACCACTCGCTCTTTCCCTTTCCTTAAAACTTCTCCAGCTTTCGTTTCCAGTTTCTAAAATCCATTTTCACCATTTACTTTTTTCTTTCTTATCTTATTTTCTCATCTTCGCTTTTCTTTTCTTTTCCTTTCTTGCCTGTTCTCGTCTGCCCTCTTCCTTTTCTTTCTCCTCACTCCTTGAAACCAAAAAAACAGAATTTTTATTTTTATATTTATTAGTTCTAAGATATTCAATTCAATTCAATTCACATCCATTCATTCCATTTCAGCCAACCCAACCCAACCCAACCAGAACGAAGAGAGAGAGAGGGGGGACGGGGCTACGGTAAGGTTAACCACCGGAATAGGGAAGAGGATGGGAGGATGGGATAGCAGGGAGGGGAGGGGGAGTTGTTGTTGGTGGTTGGGGGGAGGAAGAGGAGCAGAAGGGGGATGTGGGGGAACCGTGTGATACCGAGAGCGTGGGAGGAAGAGAGGGCATGAAATTTTCGGGGCGGGGGTTTGAGTATTATTATAACCCCCCACCCCCATTGCCCGCCACGCGCCTGCACGCCCCCAACCCCAAAACTCACATACAAACAACCACCCGTCCAAAACCCCCCCACTTCTCAAACTCATTATCAACGCCCTCCCAAAAAAAAAGATTCTTCCTCGACTTGCCTCACCCTTTCTGTTGCAATAAATCCACGTGCGCATTGCGAATGGTGTGGGACTGGGAAGGTTGGGTTGGTGTATGAAAAGGGGGGGGTTTGGTATGTGCATGAACGGTGGGGCGTTGAAGTTTGAGGGTTGTTGTTGTTGTCGTCGAGGGAGCTGAAGGGGGGGCATGATTTTGGGTTTTGAGGTTTGAGGTTTGAAAACAAGTTGGGTTCTGATTTCTTGAAGGAGATTGAAGAAGGAGAGGTTTAAATGAAAAAAAGAGAGAAAAAGAAACCAATGACAGAAACCTCACTTACTCACACGACTCCTCTTCATATCCCCCCTCTCCCTCATCCAACCCACACAACATTCCACAAAACCTCGAGACGAGTAAAAGCGAAACCAATCCATCATCATCATCGGATCCCATCCCTCCCCAAAAACCCCCGTCCCAAATCCCAAATCCCCAAAATCCCAGCCCCCAGCACCAAAAAGTACATAACACAAGATCATTCCTGCCATTCCCCTCATTCCCCTCATTCCCTCTTTCTCTCGTCTCTCTTCCCTCCAAAAAAGAAGACAGATAAGGATCGATGGAATGAAAGGTGCGGATTCAAGCTTCGTCGATGGGGGAATGAATGGGATGAGCGAGGATCAGAACGGATGAGGAGGGCGTGATAACGAAGGGGCAGAAGAAGTTCGAGATCGCGAATGCTCTCTCGGTTCCTGCAGCATACGAAGAACTGAGTCATCGATGTCAAATCCTTCCCCCCCCTCCACATAAACAAAACCCCCTCCCACCTCCCACGGATCATACCAAGCACCCCCTACCCTTGAGTTCGCCTTCCTTCGGTACAACCTGACAGCACCACCACACCACACCACACCTTATCTCATCCTCAGTCTTCTCTTTATATCATCATCCGCTCATCCCCCTCCTCCCCTCCACCTTCTATACCCCCGTCCTCGAACATGAAACAAAGAAGCAAAAATCTCGAAATAACTCAAACCTGAGCGGGTAGATGTGGAAATTCTAGAGTGGAGATGGGAAAGATTGGGTGGGGATGTGGAGGTGGAGGGGAGGGAGGAAGGAAGGAAGGGAGGGGGAGTTGGAATGAGAGGAGAGAGAGAGAGAGAGAGAGAGAGAACCAAAGGAGTTGAGAAACTCAGGGCGGAGGGGGTGAGAGAAACGAGACGGATGAATAGAAGCGGGTATTAGATCTGGAGGAAATAAAAAGGATTGAGAAGTTGAAAAATGAAAAAAAATGGAAAATAAGTGTCTTGACAGAAGCGGGATTTGGGTGGCGGCGAAATTCCCAAATGGGATACAATCACTTTACAGTACCCGCCGAGAAGCTGGAAAGCCCGGAGCGCTTTTTCGGGAATTTTGGGCCACTCACCAAAGAGAAAAGATAACCACAACACCATTGTACCAGCGCTGTTAGGAATCGAACCTAATATAAACTAAATCACTCAACGACTTCACCTACCTGCAACACTAGATGGAGGAGGTAATTGAACAAACGGAATTAATGGGCATAGATATTATTATATAGCGTTTCCGATCTTACTATCCTACACTTTGACACTGTACACGAAGCTTCCAGCTAACAGATTTATACATTCATAAACACACCGGCCGCACCGAACAACGCCGCCACGCCCACAGCCCCCGTCTTCATCGGTGCCGCTACAGCCTTGCTCGAGCTGCTCGCCATGGTGCTCGCCGGCTTGCCGGCCGCGGTTCCCGTCGCAACAGCGCCACCGCCGATGGTGGATGTAGGGGTAGGGACACCGGAGCTCAGGCCAACACTGGACGCGGACGAAGCGCCAGAGAAAGCAGCAGAGCCAGACGTAGCGGATGCGGAGGGCATAGCCATGGTCATGTTGGGATTGAGGACGTTGTCGATGACGTGGATGACGCCGTTGGCGACAAGGACGTCTGGGGTGACGACTTTGGCGCTGTTGACAAAGATGGTGCCGTTGTTCATGGTGATGGTGAGGTTCATGCCGGCCATGGATTTGAGCATGGTGTTGTTTTTTAGGGTGGAACTGTAGCTGACGGTGCCGTTGATGACTAGAATTTTGTTAGGATGCTGAGAATGCTGGGGATTACGGTGCGGAGTTTACCGTGGTACTCGAGGATACCGGCGAGTTGCTGCATGGTCAAGTTGGGCAGAGCGGAGCCAATGGCCTGGAATGCGGCGTTGTTGGGTGCGAAGATGGTGAGGTCTTTGGCGTCGTCGATGGCGTCGACCAAGTTCGCTTGCATCAGAGCGCCAGCGGTGTCGCTCAGGCCAGCATCCACGGCAGTCATGGAGGCATTGGCTGGTAGAGTGAGGACTTGGTTGATGATATGGACAACACCTCCGGTAAAGTTCATATCCTAGGACTCATTAGCACACAAACCTAACTTAACTTGACTTTGAGAGCACGTACAGCCTTGACAACGGACGAGTTCATCAAAAGACCGGAGAAGAAAGTGACATTTCCTCCCATGTTGACGGCCTCAACGACTTGACCACCAGTTACATTCGAGTACATGGGGTCATTGAGCATGGTGGGGACAAAGGCCGGCATGCTCTTAATCGACGCTGCCGGGTATGTGCCATTCAGGACGTGGTAGGTCAACAGAGCCTGAATTGCCATGGTGTCATTGGCCTTGATGGCCATACCAGCAGAGCTGTTCATGTAGGCACTGAAAGCCTCGTTGGAGGGAGCCAGAACGGTAATGTTCTGGGCGGACATCAACTGGGTCATGACCTGGGGAAAAAGCGCAAGGTAGCTTGTCAGGTTCGACAGGTCGGGGGTGCCTGCAAGAGTCTGGTTCAGGTTCATCATCTGCGCAGAGGCAGTGGCAGCCAGCGCTGCCAAGGACAGGAGTTTGGACTGCATGATGGTTGACGTCTGTAAGATTGTAGAGCACAGAGAGAATGTCTTGGGAACGATGAGACGGGTTATTGTATGTAGAAGGAGAAAAAGGAGGGAAAGGTGAAATATAAACAAGCGGGGAGTAGAACTAGGGCTCGCTGGCTAGCGCTGTCGCCAGCCTTGGGTTGGGCACGTATTACGGAGTAGGTAGGTACCTACTGTTGGGTTATTGGGTAGTGTTCGAGATGCTTCTCTCCATTGGCCAATCGAGACATTTGGGGCAGAGTATCAACTCGAAACGGCTTGGCACTTAAACTGGAAAAAACTGGAAACGGAACATCATACAAGGGTCTTGGGAGAACTGCAGTGGCGTCGCTGAGGCTCAGCCACTCGCCGGTGTTCCGAGTTTAAGGTAGTGTCTCTCTGCATGAGTACTTCAGGACAGATACTCGCCTCTTGGTCCTTCCTCCCAGTACACACCAGTGACGAGTCCGTCGACTCAGTCCAGCTCCTCCGACACCAAGAGACGCGTGGAGGTGTTGCCGTGGCACCACCTTCGCTCATCAAGCAATCCCGTGTGTCATAGACTCATATGCGAACCCAAGGTACCACACAGCAGAAGGATTTCAGCCCTGGATAGAGTCCACCGTGGAGAGCGCTTGGAGCCAAACCTGGGGGTCAGATGAGCGGTCCCGTGATCCATGACGCAGAATCTGCATGGTAAAACCGGCTTTTGTGTTCTCACGGCTACCACCTACCTTCCATACCTACCTTAGCGATGGTGCATACAGAATCAGGAAAGGCGTGATTTGGCCCATAGGTTTGGTGCAAATTGGAGCTCAATTCAGAAATTGACTCAATTCTAAGGTAGCCAACGAATGAGAAGGAAAGTCTCGAGAGTACGCTAAGCTCCAATATAACATGAGCACAGCCCACGCGGCGCATTTACTAGGTACTGTACATACAGTACCGTAACACATCGTTAGCGGGTTGCGGGGTACATGGTGCATGCATCCGCTAGGGTTTCATGACGTAACAGCGGGGTTGATGTCAAACACAGCGAAAGTGCTCGAATGAAGATATACTCGTAAGGCGCCGCTAATTGCGAAAAGCTGCCATACTGTCATAATGAGAGAACCCTCGATCCAGGGCTGTGTGTTTTGAGATTCTGTGGAAGGTACTCGAAAAGCGTTTCCATTTTTCTATGCGAGGACGATATCATATAGTACGTACGGGTTGATTGTTATTATTACTACTCCTGCATACATACAACTTGGCGTCAAGGAAACCCATCCATGCAAACGTGATTCATCCAAACACCGCTATGCCAAACTATCCAGGATATTTCAATGTAGACTCCACCCGCTGAACGCGACAGAAGCCAGCAGTAACGGAAACGATCAAGGAGAAATCGGCAATACCGAGCAGCAAGCCGCAGAAATGAAGAGCGGCCGGTAGATACGTGGGAGTGGCCGTCACAGACGAGCAGCAACCGGTGGAAACAAGCAACAAGAGAGCTCAAAATCCCGAAGCAGTCGACATGACCTGCCCAATGCTGGGCGCCGACGTCAACGCCGACGGTGTGGACTCCAGCGACGATGTTGTCGCACGGTTCGGCCCACGCAAGTTCCTCGGCGGCGTGGGTCCTGTCGATGATCCCTCTCCAGGATCGTTCCGATCGGAGGATTTTGGCGTTAGATCCTCCATTTCGATACCCAGGCCATCGACGGCCTGATGATTGATAGCGGGGTTATCTGCAGCCTGCTCGTTCACAGGTTGCTCATGGACAGCCTGCTCCATAACCGGCCGGGAGATAAGCTCGTTTTGCTGAAGACGATCTTGGCTTTCAAGGCTCTGCAGGCTCTCGATATCGGCAGCCGACGGCTCACGGCACGTCATGGCCCTATGCTTGTAAACCAACATCGTCGGGTGAGCTTCAAACATTTGGTCAATGACCTCAAGAGAGCGAGAAGAAGTCTCCGGGTAGAAAAAGTAGATGATCGGAACGAAAAGAAGGTTCAAGACCGTCCAGATGACATAGAACTTGTATCCCAGACTCTCGATTCCTTTAGGCGTGGCAAAGACGACGCCAAAATTGATCAACCAGTTGGTGCCAACGCCCAGTCCCATGCCGAGGATGCGCTTTTGGGTCGTGTTGATCTCAGTCGGGTAAAGCCAAGAAACACCTTGCCATCCTGCACCGAAGAATATGTTGAAGATGAAGAAGAATACAACGGACGCTTTGGCTAGTCTCCGTTCCATCAAAGAGCCTCCATTGGCATCAGGAGTTTTTGCTGCTGTCATCATTTGTCCAGTCCCCAAAAGTATAGCGATGATCATCCAGCTCAAGAATTGGCCCGCAGCTCCAACCATCATCAAGCGTCGTCGACCCCATCTCTCAATAAAATAGAGACCGATAAAGGTAGCGAGAAGATATGACGTGGCATTCACCCCGGAGAGGAGTCGAGACATTTCGCCACTGAGGCCCACAGACTTGTTAAGAACGACGGGGAGATAGTAGCAGATGACGTTGATGCCGGTCAGTTGTTGCATGGCTTGGCAGCCAACTCCAAGAGCAATCCGGAAATTGGGCATCAGCTGCCGGTTGATAACTTTCTTGCTTGTCTCCAATGCAATGGTCTGCTTGATATCTTCAAACTCGTTCGTAATGATAGTACTTTGAGCCGTAACTCCATTACCTTCTAATGCAACCATAACAGCGATAGCTTCCTTTTCTCTATGCTTCATCATGAGCCATCGTGGTGATTCTGGCAGCCAAGGGACAGTATTGAGTATGACAATGCCGAAAACGACCTGGAATGCAAGCGGGAAACGCCAGGACACTGCGCTGTTTGACAGGTAGCTGAAACCATCTGAAGAGTGTCAGTCTACCGCGTATTTGCTGTACATAAGGTATACTAACAGGTCAACCAGCATGATACAGCTAGTCCTACAATGTTGACTACCATAAGGATGATGCCATTTTTACCTCTCTCCAAAGGCCTACTGCACTCGGTCGCCCAAACTGGGGCGGTCACTGTGTTTATGCCGTTTCCGATACCGGCTATCACACTTGTAGAGAGTTAGCGTCAAAGACATCCATCGCTGGGTTGGAGCAGCATACCGTCCAGACACCATCATAGGATAATCAATACTAAAGGTTTGGAGAAAAGCACCAAACATCATAATCATTGTTCCGATCCAGATAGATTTTTTCCTTCCTAACCATCCTCCAACTACAAATGCGGCAAAGGCGCCCCCGACGCAACCTAGATCATAAGTCCCGACGATAAGTCCTTGACGAGTTGCAACATCATAATTGTATGAGTCTTTATGCGCCGAATCCACTCCAAAGTATTTGCCAAAGATCTCAAGAGTAAGGATTCCGCCTAAACAAGGTCAGCTAAATAGCATGAGACGGTAACATCCCAGAGTTACTGCTCACCGAAAACACCTTGGTCGTAACCAAATAGCAGCATCGCAGTTGAGCAACTGACCATGATCCAGAAATTCAGCCAATACCCACTAAGGCCAAAATGGCCGTGGATTTGGGAACGAAGGCCTTCAAACATCGTCATAGTTAAGCTATCCACCGGCTTGGTGCTGTCTATGAATATTGTTGTAAGAATATAGCGTACTATTCGAAGGCTGTTTGTCCATAAGGTGAGGGAAAGAACAAGAGATGAATGAGTGGGCATCTTAAAGGTTTTTGAAGTATTTGTGGAAACTCGCTTCTGGGAACCCTGAAGCTTGGATATTTCCCCATATTTCGAATGACCGAAGAAACTTGCTCAAATGTTCAGTCTCAGAAAGGGAGAATTTGCATAGAGCCCTGGTCTCTTGGCATGTCCGGGGAAGGTGCAGCCCCAGATTTCCAGTTGATACTAAGCCTGCGGATAGCACCTCCCTCAGACGAAAAATACAGAGAACCTTTTTCTGAAGCTCTGGAACTATAGAGACGTTAAATTTGCGTGCTTGAAAATTGGGTTTCGTCAGACGCTCGATCAATACTTCTATCTGAATTTCATCTGTCAGCACACCACATCCACCGTGTCCGCCCAGCAATGCGTTTGGAGCTACTGAGAGCTTTAGCAGATAACATTTTGCCACACCATGATACAAAAGTCCTCAACGAGAATAGCATATTCGTAAAGGCCAGGCAATCATTGGTCTAAAAAAATCCTGGTAGCAAGTCCGTCACAGCGGAGGCCGACGTTAAGGAAGGCATTGTTCACTACCCAAGAAAGGCTGCCATATGATTAGGGTTCCTTCATGGAAAGCTGAGGAAGTCAACAGGATGATTGCCTGTTGTTGGGTTAGGGTCTCAACTGAAAGCTTAGCACCAGGTTTCTTCACCACAAGTGCCAGTCTGTTTGAGCAAGTTCCGAAATGTTTGGGTTTGGATCTTGCTCAAGTCCAGGGATGCTACCTTTCCATCGTGACTGCTTGATTGTGGGTGACGTCTTTGCAAGGCGATTTGAGATGACGTGATACCCACACAATGGTTTCGGATGACTCCTTCATCTTCAAGTAAGCAGATGCATGTACAGCACAGTACGGAAAGACAAGAGGTGGGACGTGAAGCTGAAGGTCGAGAGGGGAAATTTGTATGAATGGAGGTATCAATGTACAGTTGGGAAGGATGGCCTAGCGAACCCAAAGTGGCGGACCACAATTCGCCAATCATAACCGCTAGTGTGATGAAGACCGTACCGTAAGATGCCTCAGATCGCTGATACTCGGCCTTCTCGAATAACACGCTGCGAATTGAGTAGAAATGGAATTACATATTGCAAATGCCCACAATTGTAACCTGGCATCTCGACAAAGCGCATTTTCTGATTTCGACGCCTGTTAGACGGCTATTATGGAGGCACTAAGCGCTCGTATTATACACTGGTGAGCGAGCCAGAGTAATAACGCTCAGATACAATTACGCAGAAGTACAGCTTAGACATGAGTACTCTTTGTCTTTTCCCATGCAAGCATTACATCACTTTCAAGGGAACATCCACACCCCAGCATCGACCTCCTCCTCGGACGCATTCGGCCCAAGATCTTCTCTAGCCAACGCCTGCAGCAGCTCGCTTAGCTCTTCAACACTCCGTCGTCCCTCTTCATCCTGGGCCCATCCAAGCATCTGGCGCACGCTCAGCCTCCTGAGATTCTTCAATGGGCCATCCACCACAGCGTTGTAGATTAACTCGCTAGTAATGTCGTGGGTTTGTCCTGTTGTGGGCATACGGAGGCAAGTTAATTCCATAGACTCGAGGAATCGTGGGTTATCCAAGTTGTTGCCGTAATCCTGTTTGAAAAAATCTTCGCAGATGTACTCGACGGCGACATTGAAATGACGAAGAGCGGGTAGGACTTCGAAGATGGTGTTCAGTGAGTACCAAGTTAGCTGGGGTAGACTCGAGTCGATTTTCAAGATTTGTATGTGGGGTCCCACGACAGTGAGTAGAGGTTTTATGAAAGCCATTGATAGATTTGGACAATCTCCAATAACCAAGCGGGTTAAGGTGTCTGGGAGGGTGGAGAAATAAAGTAGAGATTGATCCCGGATTCCACCAGCTATTTGGAGCTTCTGCAGCTTAGAAGGCCAACTATTGAAGAGGGCGGTGGTGTTTCGATCGCTACTAGAGGAACGTGGGAACTGGAAAGTCTCAAGGTTGTCGAGAGTGCTTATCGAATGGAAAAGGTCATTCATGGCCAATGACTCCGAAACGAGAGAGAGGTCGAGGTGAACAAGGTTATGACATCTTGATAACGCAGCAAGACAGTTGACACTATGGGCATGTCAGCCAGAAATCCCAACACAAAGGACACAGAGGGTACAGACGCAAAGGAAGCTTGTGGCGCGACAAAGTACTCAAGACTCCCCTTTAACCTCCCCAGTATCCTCGCCGTCAAGCTCCTGCTCCCGTTGTGCACGAGCATGCTCATATCAAGTACTCTAACCAATTCTGACAGCCCATTGGTCCTGATATGCGCGTTGACGGACGGACAGATCGTCCTGACGAACTGGTCAAAATTTCTGCCAGATATGCGAGGCGAACGGTATAGAAATCTTGCAGATGCCAGGTACCACGAACGTGAAACGTATGAACAAGCACAGAGGTCAAGCTGCGAAGAGGGAAAATTAGAGATATAGGAGAAAATTTCGTCCAGAAGCTCCAGCGGCATTTGACCGAACCCTTTTGGCTTTTTGGTTTTGAGAGACAGATCCTCAACACGTGGTAGTTGACCCACTGCTCCGTACACATCATTGTGCCCACCCGTAGCCCGGCGAGGTTCTTGATCTTTGAATGCCATGCTCTCCACAGGCTTCACCATGGCAGGCTTCACCCTTGCTTTCAGCTTTTGTTTGGTGGCCAGCGTTCTGGCCTTAGGATGTTTACATCTCATGGGGCGCGACTCTTTGAGCTTATATACAACAACAAGACTACTTCTCGGAAAAACGTCGTTCCTCGTGCCATCGTGAGAAAGTTGAAGGTGGCGGTAGTAGTGGAGGTTGGTGATGAAGAGCGGGTACTTATCTTATCGATAACAAGTCGCCTAGCGCCTAAGACCAAAGTTCTTCAGAGTTAGGTAGAGAGTACTGTACCTACCTTTTCATAACCTTTGGCACGAGCCCCATTGCTGGCTTCAATGGCACCGTGTCTTACGTCGAGAACTTCTGTGAGCCTGTGTTCAGAATTACTCCAGACTCTCAAGCCCTTACGATCAGCACGCCACCTTCCCCGGTCCCAGTATTCACGCTCGCTCAAAACCTCTAGCACCAATGCCAAGAAAGTACCACCCTTTGCATTCGCATTTGAGTAGGCCCTAAATACTCATCCAAAATCTTATATGAGTTATCCATTGCTAACTCACTCCTCCAGTATCGACGGTGTCCTTCTCCGCTCTTCCACTCCACTGCCCCACGCCTCCGAAACACTGTCCTACCTCCAATCCCACCGCATCCCATTCATTCTCCTCACCAATGGTGGCGGCAAGCACGAGTCTGAGCGCGTCAGCGATCTCAGCCGCCTCCTTGGCATCTCGCTCGACACGAGCATGTTTGTGCAAAGCCACACTCCCTTTGCCGAGCTTGTGGACTCTGCCACGTCCAAAGAAGATAGCACACCGCTAAAGGATAAGACGGTTCTCGTCGTTGGTGGGGATGGAGATAAGTGCAGGCGGGTGGCTGAGAGGTAAGGCATGTCAGCGAGCTCCAAGCACGCTTCCTTGAGCGTACTAATGCCTCACTGCTACCTACAGCTACGGCTTCACCAGCGTCGTAACCCCCGCCGACATCATAACCTCCAACCCCACCCTCTGGCCCTTCTGTGATCCCTTAACCTATACCCCCCACGCGCACCCCCTCCCCAAAACCATGTACAGCCCCGACTCCCCCCTTCCCCCCACCTCCCACCTCCGCATCTCCGCCATCTTCGTCTTCAACGACCCCCGCGACTGGGCCCTCGATACCCAACTCCTCCTTGACCTGCTCCTCTCGTCCAAAGGCATCCTCGGCACTCTCTCCCCCCGTAATAACAATCCAAACCTACCAAACCGCGGCTACCAAACCGATACCCAACCGACCCTCTACTTCTCCAACCCCGACCTCTTCTGGGCGTCCTCGCACCACCTCCCGCGCCTAGGCCAAGGCGGCTTCCGCGAAGCATTCGAAGGGGTATGGGATGCCGTGACGGGCGGGAAGGATCGGGGCGTAGTGTTGCAAAGAGAGATGTTCGGGAAGCCATACCGAGGCACGTACGAATTCGCCGAAAGACGCCTCGAAGCCCACCGCCTCGCTCTCCTAAATCTCTTGCCCAATCTCTCAACCCCTCCCAAACCAACAGGAACAGCCGGCCTAGAACGCGTCTACATGATCGGTGACAACCCCGCCTCCGACATCCAGGGCGCAAACGACTACATCTCCCCCTCCGGTCGGCGCTGGCGCTCTATCCTCGTGCGGACGGGGGTGTTCAGCGGCGATGGTGAGCCGGATGTAGAGCCGGATGCTGTTGTTGATGATGTGGGGAAGGCGGTGGAGTGGGCGTTGGGGGAGGAGGGGTGGAAGGGGAAGGCGGTGGAGTGAGGGTGTGGATGGAGTATTGTAGCTCGGTGTTCCGAAGCGGTTTTAGCAATATCCAGGGAGCTTTTATATCTCAGGCGGTCTAAGGTTTTAGCTTGAAAACTCATAATTAGCGGAGACTTGCTGTCATTAAGCATAAACAAAAGCTTCCAAAACGCTCATGCAGTCAATGATCACGATCATCAAGGTATGAAAGTAATATACATATACAATTGTGAAAAGTCGTGTGCGTTCTTTTCATGTCTTTTTTCATTTTCATGACTACCGTACGTATCTCGAATATACTATGTAAGATGTTGCTAGTCGGTGCACTTAAAAAAATTCAGAACCCCTGAAGATACTGTACAATGTACATATGAGAAGTTCCCAATACATACATACCTTACCATATCCAGCCAGAACCACCCGTCTCATCCGTCTCATCCATCCATCCATCCATCCATCCATCCATCCAAGTAATTTTCCCACAACGATAGCCGTCAAAGGAACTCCGACTTATGTATTCCGTACCTACCACACAACCTCAGCATCAGCATCAGCATCAGCATCAGCATCACTTGCTACCGTATGTATCAACGAAACCAGCTGAACACAACCTATCAACACCGACC
>JAABUL010000308.1_pt1 | contig 105479 bp, 122 predicted proteins | sample 5559151 | NCBI WGS metagenome assembly JAABUL01 (sample SAMN10711876, study PRJNA513368) | rock metagenome | isolation source: Antarctica rocks | place: Antarctica: Victoria Land, Pudding Butte sud | reverse complement strand
GCAACGCATCGCCCAACGCCTCCTCGCGCTCACCCTCGCCATGCTCATCAACACCCTCCTGCACCGCCCACCCCGCGCCCTCGCCGCCTACGACGGACGATGAAACCCACATCAAGCCTCTAGAGGCCGAGGCTCCCGGCGGCGGCGTCGAGGCGCGCGTCGAGGGTGAGCAGAGCGTCCCCGCGCTCCTGAGCGGCGAGCAGGACGCAGCAGTCCGGGAGCTTGAGCCCCGTCTGGACCCGGAGCTCGGCCAAGCGGAGGGGGGCGTCGGGACCAAGCAGCACCTCACGCACGCCCAGGCGCCGCAGATTGCCGCGCATCTCGGCCACATCCCCCACGCGGACCGCGTCCACGAGGACCTCGGCGAGGGTGATCGAGCTCACCGCGAACTCCTCACGCAGCGCGCGCAGAGCACCGACGATTCGCCCGTGGTGCGCATCACCGGGATGGAAGAGAGCGATGAGAACACTCGCGTCGAGGACCATTCAGTCCGGCCAGTCCCGGCGCAGCTCTTCGAGATATCCGGGGGGGTACGGATGCGTGCCGGCGGTCTCCTCGATCGCCCGCAGCCGCCGCTGGTACGCGGTCTCGGCGTCGGCCTCGACCGCCCGGTGGCCCTCCTCGACCAACCTCACCAGCAGCTTCGCCCGGGCTGCCCGGTCCTCCGGCCAGCGCTTCGCGGCGGCGTCGAGCGCGCGGGCGAGCGCGTCGGTCTCGGTAATCGTGTGGCGCGGCCGGGTGGTCGGCACGGAGGGGGAGTGTAACACCGACAGCTCGGTGCCGCACCTCCGGGGTCCGGCTGCCGGGTAGGCTCCGCGCCGTGCTGGGCGGCAAGGGGAGGCGGCGGGCTTGAGTTACTTCGTCACCGGTGCGACCGGCTTCATCGGCCGGCACCTGGTCGAACGGCTGCTCGAGCGCGAGGGAGACGTGCACGTCCTCGTGCGCGAGGGCTCACGCGGGCGCCTCGAAACCCTGCGCCGGGAGAAGTGGGGCGGCTCCGACCGCATCAAGGCGGTGGTCGGGGATCTCGCCGAGCCGCGGCTCGGGCTCTCCGACGCGGACGTGGAGGGCCTGACGGGACAGGTGCGGCACTTCTTCCACCTCGCGGCGGTCTACGACATGACCGCCGACGACGAGCGCAACCGCGTCGCCAACGTCGAGGGCACCCGGAACGCGGTCGCGCTCGCCAACGCCCTCGCGGCCGGCGTCTTCCATCACACCTCCTCGATCGCCGCCGCCGGGCGCTTCAAGGGCCTGTTCCGCGAGGACATGTTCGACGAGGGCCAGGACCTCCACACCGCCTACCACAGGACGAAATTCGAGGCCGAGCGCATCGCCCGGACGCAGACCACCGTCCCGTGGCGCGTCTACCGGCCCGCCGTGGTCGTCGGCCACTCGCGAACGGGCGAGATGGACAAGGTCGACGGGCCCTACTACTTCTTCAAGGCCATCCAGCGGCTGCGACACATGCTGCCGGAGTGGTTCCCGCTCGCCGGGCCGGAGATGGGCTACACGAACATCGTCCCGGTCGACTTCGTGGCCGCCGCGCTGGATCACATCGCCCACGAGCCCGGGCTCGACGGCCGGGCCTTCCACCTCACCAGCCCGAAGGCCCAGCGCTCGGGCGAGGTGATGAACGAGTTCGCGCGGGCCGCCCACGCGCCGCGGCTCTCGCTGCGCATCGACCGGCGCATCCTCGCCAGCCTCCCCAAGGGGACGATGTCGATGATGCTGCGGCTGCCGGCGCTGAGCGGAGTGCGCCGCGCCGTCCTCGCCGACCTCGGGATCCCCGAGGAGATCCTGAGCGACATCGCGATCCGCCCGCAGTTCGACACCCGCGACACCGAGCGGGCGCTCGCGGGCTCGGGGATCGCCGTCCCGCCGCTCGAGTCCTACGCGACGCGCCTGTGGGACTACTGGGAGCGGCATCTGGATCCAGACCTGTTCTCAGATCGCTCCTTCGAGGGCGCCGTCAACGGGCGGACGGTGATCATCACCGGCGCCTCGAGCGGGATCGGCAAGGCCGCCGCGATGAAGATCGCCCGCGCGGGCGGGATCCCCATCCTCGTCGCGCGCTCCGAGGACAAGCTCGAGGAGATAAAGCGCGAGATCGAGGCGGACGGGGGCACGGCCTACGCGTACTCCTGCGACCTCTCCGACATGGACTCGATCGAGGCGCTCGTGGAGCGCGTGCGCGGCGAGCACGCGGCGATCGACATCGTCGTCAACAACGCGGGGCGCTCCATCCGGCGCTCGATCGCGCTGTCCTACGACCGCTTCCACGACTTCGAGCGCACGATCCAGCTCAACTACCTGGGCGCGATCAAGCTCGTGATCGGGGTGCTGCCGCACATGCGCGAGCGCGGGTTCGGCCACATCATCAACATCTCCTCGATCGGCGCCCAGACCAACCCGCCGCGCTTCTCGGCCTACGTGGCCTCCAAGGCGGCGCTCGACGCGTGGACCCGGGTGGTCGGCTCGGAGACGATCGGCGACGGCGTGCACTTCACGACGATCCACATGCAGCTCGTCCGCACGCCGATGATCGCGCCGACGAAGATGTACGACGCCTTCCCGACCATCTCCCCCGACGAGGCAGCCGACCTGATCTGCGAGGCGATCCGCTCGCGGCCCAAGACGATCAACACGAAGCTCGGGACGTTCGGCGAGGTGGCCTACACCCTGGCCCCCAAGGCGGTCGACCAGATCCTCCACATGGCCTACAAGGTTTTCCCCGACTCCGCCGCGGCACAGGGGAAGACCGACGACAAGGAGAAGGCCTCGGGCGAGCAGATCGCGCTGGCGCACCTCATGCGCGGGGTGCACTGGTAGACCTGCTCCGGGCGACCGCGGTCGTGCCCGGCGACGGGCCGGGACGGTTCGCCGGAGAGATCCACGCCGGGTGGCGCGCGGGCGCGGGGGTGCACGGCGGCTACGTCACCGCCCTCGTGCTGCGGGGGATGCTCGCGGCGCTGGACGACCCCGCCCGGGCGCCACGATCGCTGACCGTGCACTTCGTCTCGCGGCCGGTGGAGGGCCCGTGCTCGGTGGCGGTGCGCGTGGCGCGCGCGGGGCGCTCGCTGCACACGCTGCTCGCGCGCCTCGAGCAGGACGGCGAGGCGCGGGCGGTGGCGCTCGGGGCGTTCTCGCCCGCCTGGACGGGGCCGGAGATGTCCGCGGGGGAGCCACCGGCCGCGCCTCCCCCGGAGGAGATCGAGGCCCTGGCCTTCGACGAGGGGATGCCCGAGTTCTTCTCCCACGTCGAGCTGCGCCCCGTGTTCGGGGGGTTCGCGGGCAGCGGAGCGGAGACGATGGAGGTCGGCGGGTGGATTCAGACCCGGCCCGCGCTCCCGGTCGACGCGGTCGTCGCCGCGTTCCTCGCCGACGCGGTGTGGCCCGCGCCCTACCCGCGGCTCGAGACGCCCCTGCTCGCGCCGACGATCGACCTCACGATCCACTTCCGGCGAGCGCTGCCCGCCATCAGACCACCGGCTTCGCCGGCGGTGCCCTCCGGGGAGCCGGTGCTCGCGCGCTTCTCCACCCGTCTCGTCCACGACGGCTTCTTCGAGGAGGACGGCGAGCTCTGGTCGCGGGACGGCCGCCTGCTCGCGCAGTCCCGGCAGCTCGCCCTGCTGCGCGAGCCCCGATGAGCGCCGCCGGCCGCACTAACGCCTCCCTGCGCTCCGAGGTCTGCCGCCACACCGGCCGCCTGCTGACCACTGCGAGCGGGGTCTTGGGGATCTTCCCCCAGCGCTGAGAGGGCTACGAGCGCCGTCGTGCCACGGTGTGGGTCATGGCGCACACGCGGCGGTAGGGGTCCCTCCGGCCCGCCTGCTCCTCGGCGGCCATGATGGCCTCGGAGTCGCCCGGCACGGCCTCGGGTCCCCAGTGGTCGCTGAAGAGCCGGACGCCGTACCACGCCAGCGGCTCGGCGCCCGCGTCACGCAGGGCGCACGCGACCTCAGCCGACTCGTCGGCCCGGACATCGCTCAGACCGAGCCGGTTGGTGTAGCGATGAGCGTCGAACGCGGCGACCGCACCCGGCCAATCGCCCTCCATGCCCGCCCGCATGGCCAGCCCGGCGCGGTTCCGCGTCACCACCGAGATGAGCCCTCCGGGTCGTGCCGCCCACACCAGGGCCTCGATCCCCGTGACCAGGGAGTCGAGGTACATGAGGACCCCGTGGCAGCAGACCACGTCGAAGCGTGCGCGGAAGTCTTCGTCGAGGGCGAGCAGATCGGCCCGAGCGAGGCGCAGGGCACCGGTTCGCGGCGGTTCCTCCTTGGCCGAGGCGGCCGCCAGCGCGAGGAGCTCCTCGGAGACGTCCACGCCAGTCACCTTGTACCCGGCGCGTGCCAGCCTCAGCGCCTGGGTGCCCTGCCCGCAGCCTGCGTCGAGTACGCACGGGGCCCGGGCCGGGGTGATCGGCGGCAGGTGCCCGGAGAGCTGGCGGCCCACGAGCTCCTGACGCACGGCGTCCCGAGCCCGACCGAGACCCCGGGTCCACGCCTCCACGCCCGGCGCGAAGGTGGAGCTCCCGGCGGCGTCGGACACGCCGGAGCACCGTAGCCGCGCGTGAGGCGTCTTCAGACCGGGGTGCCGACCGGTGGTGCGGGCAGCACGGCGAGCAACTCCTCCGGGAGGTGGGCGCTCGCGGCCCAGAGCTCCAGACCGACGACCTCGCCGGCCGGGCTGAGCTCGCGCAGGCCGAAGGAGGTCTGCTCCCCCATCGCCGTCGCGGGGTCGTATCCAGCGAAGCGCAGCCAGGCGATGTCGGCCTCGCGGTCGTAGTGGCCCTCGAAGGTCACGGAGCTCATGCTGAGCCCGTCGCCTGCTTGGACCCCTCCGGCGGCATCCTCACCGAACGCGACCTTCAGTGCCGGAGGGACTGGGTCTTGTCGCTCCGAAGACCAAGCACGATGGTCCCACCCAAGATCACCACGGTGAGCAGGATCCCGACCTTCCAGACGCTGACCGCCAGGACGGTCAGGAGACCCAGGACCCCGATGAAGATGCGCAGACGGTCCATCGGGCAAAGCCTAGTTCATGGCCAAGGCGACGACGAGATAAACGAGACCCGCGAGTGCTCCCCATCGTCCGCCGATGAGCGCCCACTCCTTCGGATCGTGACCGGACACGAACGCGAGGAAGGAGCCGACGCCTGCCGCGAGGCCCGCGAGGGTTGCGACGAAGGAGATGTCGACGTCCTTGGGAAGCACTCGGGCGGCGCCATCGAGCAGAGCCAGCACGTCCCTCACGCGGTCCGGCAGTCCGCGCGCGGGAGCCAGCGGGAGCCGGGCAGGTGCGTCCACTCGCCCTCGAGCGCGGCGGTGGAGTGCGAGTGGCCGAGCTCGCCGCCGACCTTCGCCCCCAGGGCGACGGATCCGCCGATCGCGCCCGTGTCGTCGGTGGTCCGGTAAGTGCGAGCGGTGAGGGTGGCGCGGGAGCGGATCCATCGCAGCAGGGCGCTGAGCTCCCCCGGCGCGGTGCGGATCCGATCGGGGCGCAGGGCGTGGAGCAGGTCCGAGACGACACGGCGGCCGTCGCCTCCGCGGAGGTCGAGCTCGGCGCCCACCTCGAGCCACCGCGAGCCGTCGTCGCGCACCAGGCCCGGGATGTGGGCCCCGACGTCCGCGAGGCCCGCGCCGGTCAGTCGCAGGGCGACCGGACGGTGGTGGGCGTCGTACTCCACCTCGATGGTTCCGGCGGCACGGCCCTTCGGAGACGCCCCCGCGCCGAGCACGAGGAGCTGGCCCGCGCCCTCGGCGCCGAGCTTCAGGTAGAGCGAGCCGCCGCCGCCCCGCGAGCGTCGCCAGCCCAGGGCGGCGTCGGCGGCCGCCCCGGCGTCGCCCTTGGCGATGAGCTTGATCTCCGCCGCCGCGTCGGCATGCCCGCCCACCTCGTCGAAGCGCTCGTCGGGGTCGGGAGGATCGTCCACCCCCAGCCCCACCGCGTCGCAGAGCTTCCAGCACAGGCGCCGGGCGTCGTTGACCGCCCGGCCCAGCAGCTTCTGGTCCGAGCCGTAGTGGTCGAGAAACGCGTCGGCGGCGCGCCGGCCGGGGAACCGCCACTTCCGCCCCTTCGTCCAGACCAGGCTCGCGTCCGCGCCGGCCTCCGCCTTGCCCTTGGCCGGGCCGAACGAGAACCCGGCCCCGATCCCCGCCGTGAGCCCCGCGTGTCCGTCGTCGGTGAACGTGAGCTCGACGTGGCCGTCCGAGTACTCCTCACGCAGGACGCTCAGCCCGCCGCCCAGCGCCACCACGGCGAGGCTGACCCCGGCGTTCTGGGTGGAGGAGTCGCGGGTCTCCAGACACGGCGACAGCGCGCCTGAGTCGCTCGGCGGTGGCGGGCAGGCGGTGTGGGCGACGATGCAGAGGCCCGTGCGGATCGTCCACAAGATCCGCTCGCCGAGCCCCCAGTTCACGAGCGCCGCGGTTCCGCTCAGGACGACGACGACGAGGGCGAGAAGCCCGACGTACTCGAGGGAGGCCTGCCCGCGGGAGGAGCGCACGAGCGGGCACGCTCACAGCCGCGACCGCCCGGGTGGGCACGACCGCCGAAAGCCGGCGCAGAGAGGGAACGAAGCCGGCGCGGTCGATGAGCTGTTGAGCCGTCGCCGTGCTGAAAATGCCCTCAACGGACAGACATCGCAGCTCGACGCCCGGGCCCTCGGCGCACGGCTGTGGCGCCTGCGTCCCGGCCGGGCGTCGACGCGTCATCGGCACCGCGAGCAGACGGAGCTCTGCGTCGTGCTGGAGGGCACCGGCCGTATCCACGTGGAGGACGAGTCGCTCACCTTGCCGCCCCTCTCGGCGCTCGTGGTCGAGCCGGACACGGTCCGTCAGGTCTTCCACGACACCGACGCCGACGCGCTGTGGCTCGTCGCGGGCGCCCCGGCCGAGGCGGCCAACACCCTCGACATGACACTTGAGCAACTCGCCGAGCTCTATCCCGACGGGCCGAAGACGATGCCGCCGGAGCTCGCCTAGCCGTCGAGCGACGACCGAGAGCGAGCGCCGGCGCCTGTGGGTCGCGTTCGAGCGGGGCGCGGGCTGGTTCAGGGTCGGCCGACCTGCACCGAATTCTGCCGCAGGCGACGCGACGAGGTCGAGCTACTGCTGCCCACCCGACTCGCGCAGACGAACGTCGTCGATCGCCGCCGCTTTGCGCTACGCGATGGGTCGGGTGGCCGCGAAGGTCAACGGGCCGGGCGCGCTGCTCGAGATCGGGTGCACCGCCGGAGTGGAGCTGCGCTTCGATCGCTACCACTACCGCATCGGCACCGCCTCGAGCGGACCCAGCCATGCCCCCGTCCGGATCGACGTGAGCTGGCGCGGACACGAGCGAGCGCGACTCGGGTCGCTGCCCGTCATCGCCGCCCGCGCCGGGATGGACCTCCATCCGATCGACGCCGCCGACCCGGTCGAGCGCCGGTGGCTGCGAGCCCTGGTCTGGCCCGAGAACGTCAGGCAAGCCGCCCAGTTGACCGCCGCCCTCGAGCTCGTAGCCGCCGACCCCCCGCAGATCGTCACCGGCGACACCACCGAGGGCATGAGGGCATCACCCGTCTGAGCGACCGCCTCGCACCCGGCACGCCCTTGGTCGTACCGAGCTTAGAATCTACAGATCGCCAGAAGTACTTGCCACCACCGCTGAGCAGTGACTGAGTGTGCTAGGTGGGCAGCGGGGCTGTAGCCGCTGCTCTTCTCAGGGGGTGTCGGCGCCGCGAGTGTGGGGGTCTCCTGCGTGACTCAGGTACTCGTCGCCGCCCGCGCCTCGGCCGCCCGCGCGGCGTGGCGGCCCATCAGCTCGCGCTGGACCGAGCGGGGCTCCTCGCCCGGGTCGAGCTTCTCCCAGGTCCCGTCGGGGCCGAGCTCCCACGCGTCCTGCGTGTCGTCCAGGCAGCGCTCGAGGACGTCGAGGAGCTCGGCGCAGAGGGCGGGGTCCTCCACCGGCGCCACGAGCTCGACGCGCGTGTCGAGGTTGCGCGGCATGAGGTCGGCCGACCCGATGAAGATCCGCTTCTCATCGCCGCGTTCGAAGGAGAAGATCCGCGAGTGCTCGAGGAAGCGCCCGACCACGGAGACCACCCGGATGTTCTCCGACACGCCCTCGACCCCCGGCCGCAGGCAGCAGATCCCGCGCAAATTCAGCGCGACCTCCACCCCGGCCTGGGAGGCGCGGTAGAGCGCGCGGATGCACGCCGGGTCCACGATCGAGTTCATCTTCATCGCGATCCGGGCGTGCCGGCCGTCCTCGTGGGCGGTGATCGTCGCCTCGATCTGCTCGAGGATCCCGTCGCGCAGGTGGTAGGGCGCGACGAGCGCCTTGCGATTGCGCCCCGGCCGGGCGAAGCCCGTGAGGAAGTTGAACATGTCGGCCATGTCGTCGCCGAGCTCCGTCGAGCACGTGAGCAGGCCGAAGTCCGTGTAGAGCCGGGCGGTCTTCGGGTGGTAGTTCCCCGTTCCGATGTGGAGGTAGTTGCGGATCCCGTCCCCCTCGCGGCGGACGACGAGGATGCACTTGGCGTGGGTCTTCAGCGCCGGGTCGCCGTAGACGACGTGCACCCCGGACTGCTCGAGGGCGCGCGCCCACTGGATGTTCGCCCGCTCGTCCCCGCGGGCCTTGATCTCCACCACGCAGGCGGCCTGCTTGCCGCGCTCCGTGGCCCGGATGAGCGCCGGGACCAGCGGCGAGTCGTCGCTCGTGCGGTAGACGGTCTGCTTGATCGCGAGCACGGCGGGGTCCTCGACCGCGTGGGCCACGAAGCGCTCGACCGCGCCGAAGGTGTCGTAGGGATGGTGCAGGAGGATGTCGGCGTCGCGGATGGCGGCGAAGACGTCGACCTCGTCGTTCCCGTCGCCCACAAGCCGCGGGTGCATGAGCGACGTCCACGGCTCCCACTTGAGCCCGGCCCGCCCCGGCAGGTCGGCGAGCTCGTCGAGGTCGGCGAGGTCCAGCGGCCCGTCGACCTCGTAGACCTCCCGGTCCTCGACCTCGAGCGCGTCGGCGAGCTGGCGGCGCAGCTTGGGGTCGATCCCCCGCGAGACCTCGACGCGCACGACCTCCCCGAAGCGCCGGCGCCGGAGCTGCGTCTCCACGGCCTGGAGGAGGTCGTCGGCCTCGTCGGAGACCGTGAAGTCGCCGTCGCGCGTGACCCGGAACGTACCGTGGTCGACGATCTCCATCCCGGGGAACAGCGTCTGGATGTTCGCCGAGATGACGTCCTCCAGCGCGACGTGCACCCCCTTCCCGCCGCCGACGGGCAGGAACCGGGGGAGCATCTCCTTCGGCACCTTGACCCTGGCAAAGGCGCGGTGGTCGGTCACGGGGTCGCGCACGAGGACCGCGAGCGAGAGCGAGAGGTTGGAGATGTAGGGGAACGGACGGCCGAGGCCCACCGCGAGCGGCGTGAGGACGGGGAAGATCTGGCGGTGGAAGCGGTCGCAGAGCTCCTGGCGCCCGCCGTCGTCGAGCTCGTCCCAGCTGCACAGGCGGATGCCGTGCTCGGCGAGCTCGGGCCGCAGGCCGGCCAGGCACTCCTCGAGGCGGTCGGTCTGGGCGAGCACGCGGGTCCGCACCCCGTCGATCACCTCGTCGGGAGCGAGGCCGTCGGCGCCCCGCGCGTCGATGCCGGCGTCGAGCTGGTCGTGCAGGCCGGCGACGCGGATCATGAAGAACTCGTCGAGGTTGTTCGAGTAGATCGAGCAGAACCGGACGCGCTCGAGCAGCGGCGTGACCGGGTTCTCGGCGATCTGGAGGACCCGGTCGTTGAAGTCCAGCCAGGACAGCTCGCGGTTGGAGAAGAGCTCGGGGTCGTCGAGCCTCTCCGCCGCCGGCGCCCCGCTGGTGCTCGTCATCGCGCCATTTCCTGCCCGCCAGGGTAGGCCCCGGCGATCGCCTCGAGCACCACGCCCTCCCGCAGCCCCCCGTGGGCGATCTCCAGCGGGCGGCCGAGACGGCGGGCGGCCGCGGCGAGGAGGCCGAGACCCGCGGGCAGGAGGCGCACCCGGCGGGGATCGAGGCCCTCGCGCGCCGCGACCTCGGCCGCGGGTGCCCCGGACAGGATCCCGAGCGCGCGCGCGAGCGCGGGCGCGTCGAGGACCGGGCCCACGAGCCGGTGCAGGGAGGTGGCCGACCCGCCCACGGCCAGCGCGCGATCGGCGGGCGGCGGACGCCACCCCGCGAGCGCCGCCTCCGCCGCTCGCGCGAGCGCGCCGATCTCCTCCGGGGAGGGCGGGTCGTGAGCGACGTGGGCGTCGGTGAGGCCGTGGGAGCCGATGTCCGCCGAGGCCGACCAGGCCACCGTCCGGGCGCTGCCCACGGCCGCCTCGGTCGACCCACCGCCCACGTCGACGACCCCGATCGGGCGCGCGGACGGCGTCCGGAGCATCCCCGTCGCCCCGCACCAGGCCAGCCGGGCCTCCTCCTCGGCCCGGAGCACCTCGACCTCCACGCCCGCCCGCGCCCGCACGGCCAGGCAGACCTCCCCGGCGTTGGCGGCGCGGCGCAGCGGCGCGGTGGCCACCACCCGCAGGTGGGCGGCCCCGATCCCCCGGGCCGAGCGGACCTGCGCCTCCACGGCGGCGGCGAGGGCGTCGATCCGCTCGGCGGGCAACGACGCGCGGGCGACGAGGCCCCGCCCGAGCTGGAGAAAGGCGCGCTCGGAGTGGACCTCGTGGTACGCGCCGCCCGCGACCCGCGCCACGAGCAGCCGCGTGGTGGTCGAGCCGATGTCGATGCAGGCGCACAGCGTCATGGGCGAACGGGCGCGATCTTGCCATGCTCCTGACCGTGCCCGACGAGCCCGCCATCCGCGTGCGCGGCCTGCGCAAGTCCTACGGGGCCGCGGAGGCGCTGCGGGGCGTGGACTTCGAGGTGGCCCGGGGGGAGGTCTTCGGCCTGCTCGGGCCCAACGGCGCCGGCAAGACCACGACGGTGGAGATCCTCGAGGGCTACCGCGAGCGCACGGACGGCGAGGTCTCCGTGCTCGGGATGGACCCCGGCGAGCGCTCGGTGGAGCTCCGCCGGCGGGTGGGGATCGTGCTCCAGTCCACGGGGATCTACCGCCACATCACGGTGCGCGAGGCCCTGATCTACTTCGCCGGGCTCTACCCCCATCCCCGCGACGTCGACGAGGTGATCGCCCTCGCCGGGCTCGAGGGCAAGGAGGGCGAGCGCGCGCGCAAGCTCTCGGGCGGGCAGCTCCGGCGGCTGGACTTCGCCCTCGCGCTCGTGGGCGACCCCGAGCTGGTGTTCCTCGACGAGCCGACCACGGGCTTCGACCCGGCCGCCCGGCGCAACGCGTGGGAGACGATCCGCTCCCTGCGCGCGCTGGGCAAGACCGTCCTGCTCACCACCCACTACCTCGACGAGGCCCAGGAGCTCGCCGATCGCGTGGCGATCATGCGCGACGGGCGCATCGCGGTGGAGGGCCGCCCGGACGAGCTCGGCGGCCCAGGGCGCTACCGGGTCTCCTGGCTCGAGCCCGACGGGACGCTCGCCGAGCGGGAGACCGACGACCCGACCGCGCTGCTCCACGAGCTCACGGGGCGGGCGCTGGCCGCGGGGCGGCGCCTCGAGGGCCTGTCGGTGGGGCGGCCCTCGCTCGAGGACGTCTACCTGGAGCTGACCGCCGATGGCTGAGACCGTCCGCCTCGCCTGGCGCCAGTACCGCCTGGAGCGCCGGCTGTTCTGGCGCAACCCGAGCGCGGCGTTCTTCAACTTCCTGCTGCCGCTGCTCTTCCTCGCGTTCTTCGGGGCGATCTTCTCCGGCTCGCAGAAGAACCTGAACGTGATCGTCCCGGGCATCGCCGGGATGAGCGTGGTCTCCACCACGTTCTCGGCGCTCGCCTTCAACATGACCTTCCTGCGCGAGCAGGGCGTGCTCAAGCGCATGCGGGGGACACCGATGCCCCCGGGCTCCTACCTGCTCGGGATCGCGGCCAACGCGGTGACGAACACGGCGCTGCAGATCGGGATCGTCGTCCTCGCGGGGCGCGCGTTCTTCGGGGTCGGGTGGCCGAAGGACGTGCTCGAGCTCGTCGTCTTCGTGTGCGCGGGGGTGCTCTGCTTCGCCTCGCTCGGGGTGGCGCTGTCGCACGCGATCCCGAACTTCGACTCCGCCCCGGCCTACGTCAACGCGATCTTCCTGCCGCTCATCTTCATCTCGGGGGTCTTCTACGACGCGAAGACGGCCCCGCAGTGGCTGCTGAGCCTCGCCGAGGCGCTGCCGCTCAAGCACGTCATCGACGGGCTCTCGGGCGCGATGGTCACCGGCGCGGGGCTGGCGCACGACGCCCCGGGCCTCGCGGTGGTCGCGCTCTGGTCGCTGCTCGGGGTCGTGCTGGCGATCCGCGGCTTCTCGTGGGAGGCGCGGCGCGCGTGAGCCACCTCGGCCCGGGCGGGTAGACCCACAGCGTGCTCGCCCTTCTCTACGACGTCCACGGCAACCTGCCGGCGCTGGAGGCGGTGCTGGCCGACGCGGAGTCGGCCGGCGCCGACTCCTTCGTGCTGGGCGGGGACTTCTCGGCGTTTGGGGGGTGGCCGGCGGAGTGCGTGACGCGGCTGCGCGAGCTGCCCGACACGACCTGGATCCGCGGCAACTGGGAGCGCTGGGCAGCGGGTGATGACGCGGACATGCCCGGGAGCGATCTCTTCCGCACCGCGCGGGAGGCTGCGGTGGTGGCGCTCGGCTTCACGGAGGTGGCGGGGCTCGCCGCCCTCCCCGACCGCGCCGAGCGCGACGGAGTCCTCTACGTGCACGCCTCTCCGCGTGACGACATGCGCTCCTTCCGGCCCGAGGCGCAGGCGGACGAGGAGGAGCTGCTGGCGGACACGACCGAGCCGCGTGTCGTCTTCGGCCACTACCACCTCCAGTTCACGCGGACCCGCCCGGCGGGCGTGGAGCTCGTCGCTCCCGGGGCGGTGGGCATGCCGTGGGACGGGGACCCGCGCGCGGCCTGGGCGCTCGTGCACGACGACGGGCGCGTGGAGCTTCGCCGCACGGAGTACGACGTGGAGCGCGCCGCGGGCGCGGTCGACCCCGAGACCGCGGCCCGACTGCGAACCGGACGCTTCGAGCCCTGATGGACGTCCCCGAGCTCACCGTGGTCGACGAGGACGGGCGCGTGCGGGCGCGGCTGGCCATCGCCGCCGACGGGACGCTGTCCCTCGACCTCGCCGATCCCGGCGGGACGGCCCGGGCGCGGGTGGCGGTGGGGCGCGACGGCGCGCCGCGGATCGAGCTGCGGGGCCCCGACGGCGTGCCGCGGGTCGTCCTCGGCGCCGCCCTGGACGGTGGCTCGGGACTCGACGTGTGGGACGAGGAGGGGCGCCACCGCCTCGCGGTGGGCGACCGCCCCGGCGGGCCGAGCGGCCTGATGGTGTGGGACGGCGCGGGGGGACTGCGCGCGCTGCTCGCGCTCGGCCCGGGGAACGACCGTGACGTCTCGCTGGAGTTCTGGGACCGCGACGGCGCCTACCGCGCGGGACTCGGGATGTGGACCGAGCCGACCGATCCCGCCGATTCGTCGGGGATCGCGGCACTCGAGCTCGCCGACGCCGAGGGGCAGAACCGCGCGCGGGTGGGGGAGCGCCCCGACGGCTCGACGACGCTCGACTTCTGGGACCCGGACGGGACCTACCGCGCGGGGGTCGGGGAGTGGGCGACAGGCGCGGCCGGACTGGCGCTCTTCGACGCCGAGGGCCGGCCGCACACCGAGATGGGGACCAGCTCTCCGCCTAGCCGGCCGTCGCGCTGAGCTGGCGCTCGGCGGCGCGCAGTACCGACACGCGGTCCTTGTGCTCGCGCTCGTAGTCGCGGACCTTCTCCACCTGCTCGGTCGGCGCCCGGCCGAGCCGGCGGACGACCTCGCTGGCGCTCTGGCCGTCGTAGCCGTCCCACGGCTCGATGCCCCCGCCGCCGGCGGCGTCCGGACGCGTCTCCGTGTCCACGTCGGCCGCGGCCTCGCGGGCGCTCTCCGCAGCGTCCGCCGCCCCCGTCGCCGTGGGGTCGTAGACCGGCACGCCGTCGAGCTCGGCGCGCACGACGTCGTCCACGAGCCCGGGGATCAGCTCGCGCAGCTCCGCGAGCATGCGCTCCTCCTGCTCGCGGTGACGCCGGGCGAGATCCGCGGTCCGCGTGTCCTCCGTCCTGACGCTGAGCTGCTCGAGCGCGTCGTAGGTGGCGATCTCCAAGGCCTCGGTGGCGCACTCGTCCTTGGCGTTCTTGAGCAGCTTCTCCTCGCCGCCCGATCCGCGCAGGACGTCGAGCGGGCCCTTGGAGAGGGCGAGCGCCTGGCCCAGGAGGCCCTGGCCCAGGGTGAGGGCGGCCTCCCAGGTCGCCTCGAAGAGCGAGCGGCCCTCTCCGAGCTCGGAGAGACGATCCTCCAGGGCGCTCGCCTGCGCCTGGGTCTCTGCCAGGTGGCGCTCGAGCAGCCCGCGGTAGGAGCCGCGCGGCGTCATGGCCACGTGGGCCTGGAGCGTGCGCGTGAGCGCCAGCTCGGTGGCGTGGGCCTCGGACAGGTACTGGACGGTCTTGGCGGTGGCTTCGGGGGTCATCATCGGGCAGTTCCCCGGGCGGGACAGTGGGTAACCCGCGAACCATGGGTTTCTCCGCCTCGCCCGCCGAGCCCGATGTCGCGCTCTCGCTGCCGGCCCGGCCGGAGAACGTGGCCGTCGTGCGCCAGGCCCTCGCCGGCCTCGCCGACGCCCTCGGGGTCGAGGCCGCGCTCGTGGCCGACATGAAGATCGCGGTCACGGAGGCGTGCACGAACGCGGTGCTCCACGCCTACGAGGCCACGGCTGGGCCGCTCGAGGTGACGATGCGTGTCGACGCGGGGCGGCGGCTCACGATCTCGGTCCGCGACCGCGGCCGGGGCTTCAGGCCCCTGCCCACCCAGGTCGACGACGCCCCGCTCGGCTTCGGGCTCGCCCTCATCGCCTCGCTCGCCGACGCCTTCGCGATCCAGGGCGGCGCGGGCGGCACCGAGGTGCAGATGACCTTCGGGCTCGAGCCCGACGGCGAGGACGGGGCGCCGCCCCCCGCTGTGGGCCAGCTCCTCGCCGCGCGGCCCGAGCCCCGCGGCGGCGACGTCGACCTCGTGCTCGCCGACGGACCGCTCGTGGCGCCCGTCCTCTCCCGCGTGATATCCCTCCTGGCGGCCCGCGTGGACTTCTCCATCGACCGGCTCTCCGACGCCCAGATCGTCGCCGACGTGCTTGCCCAGCACACCGCCGCCCAGGCCGCCGACGGCCAGGTGCACGTCTCCATCGCCGAGGAGGACCGCGTCCTCGCGCTCGCCGTCGGCCCGCTGGCCGCCGGGGGCGGGAGGGCGCTCGTGGCCGCCACGGAGCTTCCCGGGCTCGGTCGCCTCATCGACCAGCTCGCCTCCCAGGTAGACATCGACCCGGGACCCGAGGGCGAGATCCTCCGCCTGCGCCTCGGGTAGCGCGCCACCGCCTGAGCGCCTGATCCCCGGTCCATAGGATCGCGGCCATGGCGTCGGTCCGCGTCCTGGAGGAGATGCCCGAGCTGGGTGCCGGACTGAACGGCGACGCGCTCGCCGCAGCCCGTCGCGTCACCGCTCCGGTGGTGAGGGTGCCGGAGGGTCCCGTCGGCTTCGACGCCGAGCTCGGTGCCGCCGTCGGCAGCCTGGGCCTGCTCGTGCTCGGCGGGCTGCTGCTGCGCCGCCTGGAGGTCCTCGGGACCATGGTCTGCACCGAGCTGCTCGGGCCGGGCGATCTCCTGCGCCCGTGGACCGAGGACGACCGCTCGGCCTCGGTCCCGGCCGAGGCTCATTGGGAATGCATCCTGGACGGGCAGCTCGCCGTGCTCGACGGCCGCTTCGCGTCCGAGGCCGCCCGCTGGCCGAGCGTCGCCGCCGCCCTGATCGAGAAGGCCGTGCAGCGCTCGCGCTCCATGCACTTCCAGCTCGCGGTCTGCCACCTCACGCGGATCGAGGAGCGCCTCCTCGTCACCTTCTGGCACCTGGCCGACCGCTTCGGCCGGATGACCGCGCAGGGGGTGACGCTTCCCCTTCCCCTGCCCCATCGCACGCTGGCGAGCATCGTCGGCGCCCGGCGTCCGTCCGTGACCTCGGCCCTGACCGCCATGCGCGAGGAGGGAACGGTCGAGCGTACGGAGGACGGGTGGCTGCTGCGCGGACAGGCGCCCGAGCAACTCGGTCGCCTGCGCCGCGACAGCGCGCTGCCGCCCCCGCGCTCCCTGTCGGACTGACGGCGTGCGCCTGACCTCCTCCTCGTGGTCGGCATGGGCTTCCAGGCCTACGGCAACGCCTTCGGGCTCTTCGACGCGTGGCCCCGCCGGTGTCCGCGCGCGAACCCGCCGGGCCGACGGCCGCCGCTCCCGACTAGCGTGGTCTCAGATGCCCCGCCGCCGCCTCGCGGCCCTCGCCACGGGAGTGGGCCTGGGCACCACCGCCGTCGCGCTGATCGCGCCCCACTCCCCCGCCGGGCTCCGGGCGCTCGCGGCCGGCGCCGGCGTGGGCGTTCCTCGCGCTGCTCGGCGCGTGGGTGCTGCTCACCCCCATGCTCTTTCCGGGCACCGTACCGACGGTGGCCGGCGGCCTACTGCTCGGGGCTGGTCCCGGCATCGTGGTGTCGCTGGCAGGTGCGACGGCCGGCGCGGCGGCAGCGTTCCTCGTCGCGCGCCTCGCGCGAGGCGACGACGCGCCGAGGGCCCCGGGCCGGATGGGCGCCCTCCAGGAGCGGCTCGAAGCCCACGGCTTCGCGACCGTAGCGGCCGCGCGGATCGCCCCCGGGGCCGCACCAGCCGTCGCATGACGCAACGCCGCTGGGCGACGGCGGCGCTCGCCCTCCTCGGCTTCGCGATCGCCGCCTACCTCACCCTGTACCAGCTCGGCGCCTACGACGGCGTGTGGGATCCGATCTTCGGTCACGGCAGCCTTACCGTCCTCGACCTCACGAGCCCGGTGCCCGACGCCGCCGCCGGCGTCGTGGCCTACGCGCTCGAGGTCGGGCTCTCGCTGGCGGGAGGACCGGACCGGGAACGGCGGTCGCCGTGGATCGTGCTCGCCTTCGGCGCGATCATCGCGTCGGGCGGGGTCGTCTCGGTCGTCCTCATCGTCGTGCAGGCGACGATCGCCGGCGAGTGGTGCACGCTGTGCCTGGTCTCGGCCGCGCTCTCCTTCGCCCTGCTCGCCGTCGGCGGGCCGGAGGTGCCGCCCGCGCTGCGCACGGTGCGCGAGCGCCGCGCGCGGTCCGCGTTCTGACGCGCGGTGATCACGAGCGCCCGCTCCGCCGCGTCGGTGCTGGGTGGCAGCGGATGACTCATCGGCGCCTCAGCGCGAGCTCCGCCACCTCGCGTACTCCGCCGCCTCGGCGGTCGCCACGTCGCGGGCGAAGCCGCCGCGTCCCCACAGCAGTATCAGGCCGCTGGCCACGAGGGCGACGAGCATGACGAGGAAGGTGTCGTGCATGTCGCCCCGCGTCTCGCTCGCGCCCGTCAGCGCGCCCGTGCCGCCCGTGCCGAAGGCATCGGCGGTGAGGCCGAACGCGATGGGCGCCGCCGCCGTGGCGAGCTGGCGCAGGAGGGTGCGCACGCCCTCGGCACGTCCCCAGAGCCGTCCCGGGACGACGTCGAGCCGGGCGGCGTCGAGCGCCGGGTTCGCGGCGCCGAGCGCGGCGACGGCGAGGATGAGCAGCGGGAGGGCGAGGGCGAGGGCCCCGAAGAGCAGCGCCGGGACGAGGAGCCCCGCCGCGACGAGGTACGCGCCGCCGGCGACCGTGATCCGGGCGTCGAGGCGCCCGTGCGCCGACCAGGCGTCCGCGAGGCGACCGCCGGCCAGAACCCCCACCACCGCGCCCGCGCCCACCACCACCAGCAGCAGGCTCGAGGGCGCCTGGCCCAACCCGAAGCGGTGGCGCAGGAAGACCACCGCGAACGTCTGGACGCCCGAGAAGAAGAAGTAGCCCAGCGCGGAGGAGACGATGAGCAGTCGGTTCGTGGGGATCAGCAGGACCCAGCGCACGACGCGGGCGAGCGACATCCCGTCCGGGTCCTCGCGCAGGACCCGGCTCGGATCCGGCTCGACGTGCCGGGCGTGGAGTTGCGCGTGCAGCGCGTCCTCGCGCTGCTCCCCGCCGTCCGGCGCGCCCGACGCGGGCAGCCGGTCGGCGCCGCCCCGGGCGGGCTCGGGCAGCTCGCGCACCAGCGCCCAGGCGAGCGCGAGCCCCGGCACGGCGAGCCACGCGAAGGCGGCGCGCCATGACAGCCCGCCCGCGAGCGTGCCTCCGGCCGCGAAGCCCAGGCCCGCCCCGAACAGCTCCCCGCTCAGGATGAAACCGTAGACCCGGGCGCGCTCCTCGGGAGGGAAGAGGTCGCCGGTCAGCGAGGCGATGGCGGGCGTGGCCGCGGCGACCACGAACCCGAGGCCGATCCGCGTCACGAGCAGCATCGTGTAGGAGACCGAGAGCGCGCTCGCCACCGAGGCGAGGCTCCAGAGCACGACCGAGATCGCGAGCAGCCGAACCCGGGGGACGCGGTCGACGAGCACCCCGGCCGGCAGCGTGGCCAGCGCCCCGATGAGCGCCGAGGCGGCGGGCAGGAGCCCGAGCTGGGTGTGCGAGATCCCGAGATCGCGCTCGAGTTGGGTGGCCACGGCCCCCACGGTCGCCGTGTCGGCGAAGCTCAGCGCGAGCACGCCGCCCAGGAGGACGATCACCCGGCGCCGCTGCGGGCCGCCGAGCACGTCGGTGAGGCGGGCGAGCAGCTTCACTGCTCGGTGTGCCGGCGCAGCGCGCGCAGGAACGGGAGCGAGAGCAGGATGGCCACCGCGCACACCCCCCACACGGCCTGGTAGCCGTCGGTGGAGGAGAACGCCGACCCGGCGGTCGCGGTGATCGCGAGCCCGGCCAGGAGCGGCCCCAGCGACGTCCCCACCCCGCGCGAGAACGTGTAGAAGCCGGTGAGCGAGCCGCGCTCGTCCTCGGGCATGAGCGGGATGAGCACCGCGTAGGGCAGGGCCATGACGCCCCCGGCCGCGAAGGTGACGACCGGCGTGATCGCGGCGATCACGTAGTGGTTCGTGATGAAGAAGGGGACGAGGAGGCCCAGGCCGTAGACCGGCAGGGCGAGGGCGAGAAGGCGCATACGCCCGATGCGGTCGCCGACCTTGCCGCTGACCACCGCGCCACCGAGAACGAAGAGCGCGGCCGCCCCGATCACGAGCGCGGAGGATGTCGAGGCGAGTCCGAGGCCCCTCGTGAGATAGAGGAAGACCCACGTCTTCAGGGCGCCGAGCGAGAGCTCCCACAGCCCGTTGGCCACCAGAAAGGCGCGCAGCCCGGGCCGCTCTCGGAGCAGCTTCCACAGCTTGCGCGCCTCATCGCGGGCGGAGCCGTCCTCATCGCGGGCGGAGCCGTCCTCCTCGCGGCGCTCCTCGTCGGGGAGCCCGCGGCGCAGGAGGGTCACGACGAACACGAGGATGGCCACGGTGAGCACGGCCGACGCCGCGGCGAACGGGGCGACGTCGGCGAGGCCGACGAGCAGGCCCCCGCCGAGCAGTGCCACTCCCGTCGCCGCCCCGCGCCACACGGCCTGCGTGCTCTGGGCGCGACCGGCGATCACGTCGTCGACCGTGTCGGGGTAGAGCGCCCGGTAGGGCTCGTAGGCAAGGAAGTACCCAGCGAAGAAGACGGCCACGACGGGGACGAGGACCGCGACCGACCGCACGAGGCCGATGGCCAGGAGCGCGAGGGCCACCACCGGCGTCCCGACGACCAGGAAGGGGAGTCGACCGCCCCAGCGTGTCCGCAGGCGGTCTGACCACGAGCCCGCGAGCAGTGGCACCCACAGCGCCATGAGGCCCTCGATCCCGACGATGACGCCGATGAGCACCGTGGAGCCCACGTAGGAGCGGGCGACCACCGGGAGGTAGGTCGTCACGGTGGTGATCGCGAGCGCGAGGCCGAAGGTCGGCAGCCCGAGCAGCGCGAGGGCCTTCTTCTCGCCGCCGCGCAGGCCACGCTCGCGCATCGAGTGCCGGGCTACCCCCGGGCCGGCGTTCCGTAGCCGGGGAGGGCGGTCCGAGCGCGGACCGGGTCGGGGGTTGCCTCCGCGCCCGGGTGGGGTACGGTGCCCGCGGTGCGCACGCCGCCGCTCGTCCGCCAACTCCGCGGGGACCGCCACGGGCTCGGCCGCGCGGCGCGCTCGCAGCGCTCGGAGGAGCTCAAGCCCCGGACGCAGACCGCGGACCGGGTCGTCGACTCGATCTGCCCGTACTGCGCCGTGGGCTGTGGCCAGCAGGTCTATGTCTCCGACGAGAAGGTCGTCCACGTCGAGGGCGACCCCGCCTCCCCGATCTCCCGGGGGCGGCTCTGCCCGCGGGGCTCCTCGACGCCGAGCCTGGTCAACATCCCCACGCGTGAGGACACGGTGCTCTACCGCCGGCCGTACGCGACCGACTGGGAGGAGCTCGACCTCGACACGGCGATGGACATGATCGCCGACCGGCTCGTCGCCACGCGCGAGCGCACGTGGGAGGACACGCGCGCGGACGGCGCCAAGCTCAACCGCACGCGCGGATTCGCCCACCTCGGTGGCGCGACGCTGGACAACGAGGAGAACTACCTCATCAAGAAGTTCTTCTCGGCCGCGGGGGCGGTCTCCATCGAGAACCAGGCCCGGATATGACACTCGTCCACCGTCCCCGGTCTGGGGACCTCGTTCGGGCGCGGCGGCGCCACCACCTTCCAGCAGGACCTCGTCAACTCCGACTGCATCCTCATCGAGGGGTCGAACATGGCCGAGTGCCACCCCGTGGGCTTCCAGTGGGTGGTCGAGGCCAAGAACCGCGGGGCGAAGATCATCCACGTCGATCCGCGCTTCACGCGCACGAGCGCGCTCGCCGACCTCCACGTCCCCATCCGCGCGGGCTCGGACATCGCGTGGCTCGGCGGGCTCATCAACCACGTCCTGACCCACGGGCGTGAGTTCCGTGAGTACGTCGTCGCCTACACGAACGCCGCGACGATCCTCTCGGAGGACTTCCAGGACACCGAGGATCTCGACGGGGTCTTCTCGGGCTGGGATCCGGAGCAGAAGTCCTACGAGGTGGCCTCGTGGCGCTACGAGGGCATGGAGCCCCCGGCCGCCGCGGGCAAGCGCGAGCAGGCGGCGAGCTCGGGCAGCGGCGGGTCGGAGGGCGAGCAGTCCCACGGCTCCCACGGCCAGGCCTTCCAGGGGGGCGATCCCCCGTCGACCGACCCCACCCTCGAGCATCCGCGCTGCGTCTTCCAGGTGCTCAAGCGCCACTACGCCCGCTACACGCCGGAGATGGTGGCGCGCACGACGGGCTGCACGGAGGAGGCGTTCCTCGAGGTCGCCGAGGCCATCTGCGCGAACTCGGGGAGGGAGCGCACGACCTCCTTCGTCTACTCCGTGGGCTGGACGCACCGGACCACGGGCGTCCAGTACATCCGCGCCGCGTCGATCCTCCAGCTCCTGCTCGGGAACATCGGCCGCCCCGGCGGCGGGATCCTCGCCCTGCGCGGCCATGCCTCCATCCAGGGCTCGACGGACATCCCGACGCTCTACAACATCCTCCCGGGCTACCTGCCCATGGCCCACGCCGAGCCCGGCCTCGACCTCGACCTCGATTCCTACGTCGATGAGATCACCCCGCCCGCCGGCTACTGGGGCCACACGCGCGAGTACATCGTCTCCATGCTCAAGGCGTGGTGGGGTGACGCGGCCACCCCGGAGAATGACTTCGCCTTCGACTACCTGCCGCGCATCGACGGCGACCATTCGATCTACCCGACGATCGTCGATATGCGCGACGGCAAGGTCGAGGGGTTCTTCGTCATGGGCGAGAACCCCGCGGTCGGCTCCGCGAACTCCAAGCTGCACCGCCTGGCCATGGCGGAGCTCAAGTGGCTCGTGGTGCGCGACTTCCAGATGATCGAGTCCGCGACGTTCTGGAAGGACGGCCCCGAGGTGGAGACGGGCGAGCTGCGCCCCGAGGACGTGGGCACGGAGATCTTCTTCATGCCCGCCGCCGCCCACACGGAGAAGGACGGCTCGTTCACGAACACGCAACGGCTGCTGCAGTGGCATCACAAGGCGGTCGAGCCGCCGGGCGACTCCCGCTCGGAGCTGTGGTTCATGTACCACCTCGGCCGGCTCGTGCGCGAGAAGCTCGCAAGCTCCCTCGATCCCAAGGACCGGCCCATCCTCGACCTGAAGTGGGACTACCCGCTCGTCGGGTCCCACCGCGAGCCCGACGCCCACCAGGTCCTGCGCGAGATCTCCGGCTACGAGTACCCCGACGGCCCGGCGGTCGACGGCTACACCGCGCTCAAGGGAGACGGCACAACCGCGTGCGGGTGCTGGATCTACTCCGGCGCCTACGCCGACGAGGTCAACCAGGCGGCGCGGCGCAAGCCCGGCAACGAGCAGGACTGGGTGGCCGGCGAGTGGGCGTGGGCATGGCCGATGAACCGCCGGATCCTCTACAACCGCGCCTCGGCCGACCCGGACGGCCGGCCGTGGTCGGAGCGCAAGCGCTACACGGAATGGGACGCCGACCGCGGTGAGTGGACCGGCCCCGACGTCCCCGACTTCCAGGTCGACAAGCCGCCGGACTACGAGCCCCCCGAGGGCGCCGAGGCCGAGGACGCGCTGCGCGGCAACGAGCCGTTCATCATGCAGCCCGACGGCAAGGGCTGGCTCTTCGCCCCCACGGGGCTCACCGACGGCCCGCTGCCGACCCACTACGAGCCCCACGAGTCGCCCGTGGCCAACCCGTTCTACGCGCAGAACGCGAGCCCCACGCGCGAGACCTTCCCGCGCGACGACAACCGCTACAACCCGACCCACGGCGAGCCGGGCGCGGAGATCTTCCCCTTCGTGCTCGGCACCTACCGGATCGCCGAGCACCACACGGCGGGCGGGATGTCGCGGACGCTGCCCTACCTGGCAGAGCTCGCGCCGGAGCAGTTCTTCGAGGTCTCCCCCGAGCTCGCCGCCACCCGTGGGCTCGTGCACAACGACTGGGCGACGGTGGTGACCGAGCGCACGGCGATCGAGGGAAGGGTGATGGTGACCGACCGGATGAAGTCACTCGAAATCGACGGCAGGCGGATCGAGCAGGTGGGCGCCCCCTACCACTGGGGACGGAACGGGCTCGCCACCGGGGACTCCGTGAACGACCTCCTGCCCCTCGTGCTCGACTCCAACGTCCACATCTCGGAGTTCAAGACCTCCACGTGCGACATCCGCCCCGGGCGCCGCCCGCGCGGGCCGGCGCTGCTCGACTTCGTGGACGGCTATCGGCGCCGCGCGGCGGAGGCGAGGAACGGTGGCTGAGAGCATCGTCACCACCTCCTGGCCGTCCACCTACGGCGAGGAGGCCCAGCCCCGCGTCGGCTTCTTCACCGACACGTCGATCTGCATCGGCTGCAAGGCGTGCGAGGTCGCCTGCAAGGAGTGGAACGACGTCCCCGAGGACGGGCTCGTCCACCGGGGCATGTCCATGGACAACACGGGCGGGCTCGGGGCGGACACCTGGCGCCACGTCGCCTTCGTCGAGCAGCGCCGCCCGCTCGACCTCGTCGAGGAGGCGGACCGCGTAGACGAGATGCGCTGGCTCATGTCCTCCGACGTCTGCAAGCACTGCACGAACGCCCCATGCCTCGACGTGTGCCCCACCGGGGCGCTGTTCCGCACGGAGTTCGGCACGGTCGTGGTGCAGGAGGACGTCTGCAACGGCTGCGGCTACTGTGTGCCCGCCTGTCCCTTCGGCGTGCTCGACAAGCGCGAGGAGGACGGCCGCGTCTGGAAGTGCACGCTGTGCTACGACCGCCTCAAGGCAGATCAGGAGCCGGCGTGCGCGAAGGCGTGCCCGACGAACTCGATCCAGTTCGGGCCGCTCGACGAGCTGCGCGCGACCGCCCGTGGTCGCGTGGAGGCGCTGCACGCGGCGGGCGAGGACTCGGCGCAGCTCTACCTCGCCGACGAGGAGAACGGGATGGGTGGCGCCGGGGCGTTCTTCCTCCTGCTCGACGAGCCCGAGGTCTACGGCCTGCCCCCGGACCCCGTCGCGGTTACCCGCGACCTGCCGGCGACGTGGCGCGCCACGGCGATCGCGGGCGCGGCGCTGCTCGCGGGGGTGGCGGCGGCGATGGTCGGCCGCGAGTAGATGAGCACCTCCGGGCAGGCGACGAAGAGCTCCGTCGCGGGCTCGCGGCGCGGGCGCGGCGGCGAGCGGTCGATGGTGCCGGCGGCCGAGCCGCGCTCCTACTACGGCGAGCCCGTGTTGGCCAGGCCCGTGTGGACGCCGGAGATCGCCTGGTACTTCTGGGTCGGCGGGATCGGGGGGGCGGCGGCGCCGCTGTCGACGCTCGCCTCGTGGCGGGGCAACGATGTGCTGGCGAGGCGGGCCGCGCTCGTCGCCCTCGGCGCCGGGGTGATCAGCCCCGTCCTGCTCATCTCGGACCTGGGCCGTCCCTCCCGCTTTTTCAACATGCTGCGGATGTTCAAGGTGACCTCGCCGATGAGCGTGGGCTCGTGGATCCTCTCGGCCTACGGGCCCGCGGCGGGCTTCATCGCCGGACGGGAGGTCCTGGGGATCTTCCCGCGGATCGGCGCGGCGGCGCACGTGGGGTCGCTCCTGCTCGGGCCGGCGCTGTCGACCTATACGGCGGCGCTCATCGGCAACACGGCGATCCCGGTCTGGCACGAGGCGCACACCGACCTCCCCGGCGTCTTCGCCGCCTCCTCGGCCGCGTCGGCGGGCGGGCTACTCGCCGCCCTCACGCCGGAGGCGCACGTCGGGCCCGCGCAGCGGCTCGGGGTCGCCGGGGCGGTCGCCGAGCTTGCGCTCGTGCAGCGGATGGAGCAGCGCCTCGGCCCGCTCGCGCACCCCTACCACGAGGGCGTCCCGGGACGGCTGGCCCACGGGGCCAAGGCCCTCACCGCGCTGGGCGGCGTGGCCCTCGCCGCCGGCCGGCGGCGCCCCGCCGCACGGATCGGCGGCGGCCTCGCGCTCACCGCGGCCTCGGCGCTCGAGCGCTGGGCGATCTACAAGGCGGGCTTCGTCTCGGCGGACGAGCCGAAGGACACGATCGGGCCCCAGCGCGAGCGACTCACCGACTCCGACGGCAAGCCGACCTCCTACGTGCGCGTCACCCAGCACGGCCCGACCCCGAACCACGCCGTCACGAGCCCCGGGCGCGTCGAGGTCGAGGAGCCCGACCTCCCCCTCCCCCGGGCCTGATCCAGCCCGGCGGTCTGACGCTCAGAGGTCGAGGTGGAGACGGAGCGCGTCGTCGACGGCGGCCAGCGTCGGTGCCGGAAGGTGGCCCAGCACCGGACCAAGGCGCTCGACGGACACCGCTCTGACCTGCTCGGCCTGCGCCTTGGACTTGACCCGCAACCCGGCCGGCTGCGCGGGCACCAGCACCTGGAAGGGAAAGACCCGGGCGACGTTGCTCGTCAGCGGCACCACCGTGACGACGCCCCGGCCGAGGCGGGCGGCCGTGGCGTTGGCGCGGTCGTTGCTGACCACGACCGCCGGACGGCGCTTGCTCGCCTCGCTCCCGCGCACCGGCTCGAGGTCGACCAGCCGTACCTCGCCGCGGCGCATCAGGTCAACCCGTCGCCGGCCACGCCCTCCCAGCTCTCGCGTTCGCCCGAGACGTCCCACTCTTCCCAGGCCGCGGCGTAGTCCTCCTCGAGATCGCCATGGCGAAGGAGACCGATCGCCTGCTGGAGAGCCGCGGAGCGGGATCGCAACCCAGACTTGCGGGCGTGCTCGTCGAGGAGGGCCACATCCTCCTCGGGCAGGCTGACGCTGAGCTTCATGCGCCGATGCTACCCGGGTAGTAGCGACCGTGCTACCGCCCGGGCGCTCGAGCCCAGCGTCGGATCAGGCGCGGCCCGAGATCCCGCGGGTGAGCGCGGCGATTCCGCGCCGGGCGGGCCCGCGCTCGCGCAGCGCGGCGCGGGCCGCGATCGAGCCGCACGCGCCGTGCACCCCGCCGCCGGGATGCGCGGAGTTCGAGGCGAGGTAGAGGCCTGCGATCGGCGTCTCGGGCCGGCCGAGCCCGGGGACCGGACGGAAGACGAGCTGCTGGTGCAGCTGCGCCGTGCCGCCGTTCAGGGCGCCCCCCGGCAGGTTCGCGTTCTGGGCCGTGAAGTCGGGCGGCGTCGTGATGTGGCGGTCGAGGACGAGCTCGCGGAACCCCGGGGCGACCCCCTCGACCTGGCGCTCCATCCGGTCGGCGAGCGCCTCGCGCTCGCGCGGATCGTCCCAGTCGCCGGTCAGCTCGTCATCGCCCGCGTCGCCCTCGACGTCCTGCGGGACGTGGGTGTAGGCCCACAGGGTCTCCGCCCCCTCGGGCTGCCGGGAGGGGTCATAGCGCGCGTACTGGCCCGCGACGAGGAAGGGCTCGGCCGGGAGCCGGCGCAGGACGGTGTCCATCGTCGCACGCGAGAGGGCGTCGACGCTCTCGGCGATGTGGACCGTCCCCGCACGCGCGACCTCGGGGTGCAGCCACGGGATCGGCCCCGACAGCGCCCAGTCCGCCTTGAAGGTCGCGTTGCCCCACTCGAAGCGCTCCAGGCCGGCGAGGACGTGGCCGGGCAGCGCATCGCGGCCGACGAGCTCGAGGAAGAGCGCCGGGGCCGATACGTCGGCGAGGACGGCCCGGCGCGCCTCCACCTCGCGCCCGTCCGCGGTGCGGACCGCGACCGCGCGCCCCCCGCGCAGGAGCACGCGCGCCACGCGTGCGTCGCACGTGACCCTTCCGCCCCGGGCCTCGAGCCGGCGCACGAGCGCCCGGATGAGCCCCGAGCTGCCGCCCCGGACCACCGGGAAGTTGTAGTTCTGGGCCAGCCCGCAGAGCACCCAGCCGTACATCCCCGAGCCGGGCTGCTCGGGGGAGAGATCCGCATGGAGGGCGTTGCCCGAGAGCAGCCGCGGCCCGCCCTCCCCGCTGAACTCCTCCGTGCCGAGCCGGCGCACGGGCAACAGCCCGAAGCGGGCGAAGTCGAGCATCCCGCGCAGGCCGAGCGCACGGGCGAGCTGCGCCCCCGGCTTCACGGGCGGGAAGGGCGTGAAGAGCGCGTCGAGCAGGTGCTCCCCCGCGCGATCCCACAGGCGCATGAGCCGCCGCCACGCGTCGCCGTCGCCGGGCGCGAAGGCCTCCATGCTCGCCGCGGCGGCGTCCACGTCGCCCGCCACGACCCACGCCGCGCTCCCGTCCCGCGCGGGATGGGCGACCGCCACCTCGGGCTCCGCCCAGCGCAGGCCGTAGGCCTCGAGGTCGAGAGACCGGATCGCACGGGACGCCTTCGCGAGCGGGTAGAAGGAGGAGAACCGGTCGTGGACGAACCCCGGGCGGGTGGTCTCCCCCGACTTGACCGAGCCGCCCGGCTCGTCCTCGGCCTCGAGGACGTCAACGTCCCAGCCCGCGTCGGCCAGGAGGTTCGCGGCGACGAGGCCGTTGTGCCCCGCTCCGATGACGACGGCGTCGGCGATGTCGCTCTCCTACCCGGATCGGCGGAAAAGGGTCAGCGTCCGGACTTCACGCGGAGTGGGAAGCAGGGCGACGGGTATGTCTCCGCTCCGGAGCGAGCGAAGGAGACCCGATGGCGACGACGGTGGGCGAGTTCATCCTGCGGCGGTTGACGGAGTGGGGCGTGAAGCGGGTGTACGGCTATCCCGGGGATGGGATCAACGGGATCCTCGGGGGCTTCCATCACGTTCCGGAGCTCGAGTTCACCCAGGTCCGCCACGAGGAGCTCGCGTCTTTCTCCGCCTGCGCGCACGCGAAGTTCACCGGCGAGGTCGGTGTCTGCATGGCCACCTCCGGGCCCGGCGCCATCCACCTCCTCAACGGCCTCTACGACGCCAAGCTCGACAAGCAGCCCGTCGTCGCGATCGTGGGCCAGCAGGCGCGGATGTCGCTCGGGGCCGAGTATCAGCAGGAGGTCGACCTCGACTCCCTCTACAAGGACGTCGCTTCGGAGTTCCTGCAGACCATGAACGTCCCGGCCCAGGCCGGCCTGCTCGTCGACCGCGCGATGCGGGTCGCCAAGTCCTCCCGCTCGCCCACCTGCATCATCGTCCCCAACGACGTGCAGGAGCTCCCGTACGAGGAGCCGCCGCGCACGCACGGGGCGGTGCACTCCTCCGCGGTGGGCATCGGCGTCCCGCGCGCGGTGCCCGACCCCGACGTCCTGCGCCGGGCCGCCGAGGTGCTCAATGCCGGAAGCAAGGTCGCGATCCTCGTCGGGCAGGGCGCCAAGGGCGCCGTCGCCGAGGTGACCGAGGTCGCCGAGCTGCTCGGGGCGGGCGTCGCCAAGGCGCTCAACGGCCGGGCGGTGCTCTCCGACGAGCTCCCCTGGGTGACGGGCTCGATCGGCCTGCTCGGCACCAAGCCCTCCTACGACCTGATGGAGGGCTGCGACACCCTGCTGATGGTGGGGACGAACTTCCCCTACTCCGAGTGGCTGCCGGAGGTCGGCAAGGCCCGCGGCGTGCAGATCGACATCGACGCCAAGCTGATCGGCAACCGCTACCCGAACGAGGTCAACGTCGTCGCCGACGCCGGGGAGGCGCTGCGCGCGCTCATCCCCCTGCTCCGGCGCAAGGAGGACCGCGCCTGGCGTCAGGAGATCGAGGAGGGCGTCGCGCGCTGGTGGCGGATCCTCTCCGAACGCGCGATGCAGGACGCGAACCCGGTCAACCCCCAGCGCGTCTTCCACGAGCTGTCCCCGCGGGTGCCGGACCGGGCGATCCTCACCTCGGACTCCGGCTCGTGCACCGACTGGTGGGCGCGCCATGTGAAGATGCGCGAGGACATGATGGCCGCGCTGTCGGGGACCCTGGCGACGATGTGCCCCGCGGTGCCCTACGCGCTGGCGGCGAAGTTCGCCCATCCCGACCGCCCGGTGATCGCCGCGATCGGCGACGGCGCGATGCAGATGATCGGGATCAACTCGCTCATCGACATCGCCCGCTATCACGACCGGTGGGTCAACCAGGTGCTCGTCGTCGTGGTCCTCCACAACGACGACCTCAACCAGGTCACGTGGGAGCAGCGCGTGATGTCGGGGGACCCGAAGCTCGAGGCCTCCCAGGTGCTGCCCGACTTCCCCTACGCGCGCTACGCGGAGCTGCTCGGGCTCGAGGGCATCCGCGTGGACCGGGCCGCGGACGTCGGGCCGGGCTGGGACCGGGCGCTCGCCGCCGGGCGCCCCGCCCTGCTCGAGGTCATCACCGACCCCGAGGTCCCGCCGCTGCCGCCGCACATCCGCTTCGACCAGGCCAAGGGGATCGCCCAGGCGCTGCGCGGCGGCGACCCGGGTGCCAAGGAGATCGTCAAGGAGTCCCTCAGGGGCAAGCTGGCGGAGTTCACCACCCGATGAGGGGGACGATGCGGCGCGCGGTGGCGAACTTCCGCCGCGGGCGCGCGCAGAAGCTGCTGTCGGCGGCGACGGCGGCGAGCGCGCTGCCGCTCGGGCTCGAGATCTACACCAACCACTACGGCGGGTCGTTCGGCAACAAGTGGATGTGGACGCCGGTGTTCCTCTCCCCCGCGCTGGCGGCGGCGGGGGTCGCGGGCGTGTTCTCCGAGAAGGCGGCGACGACGGTGCTGCCGGCGATCTCCTCGCTCTACCTGCTCGACGGGGCGGCGGGGACCTACTTCCACCTCCGTGGGGCCTATCGCAAGCCCGGAGGGTTCAAGGAGGCGACCTACAACCTCGTCACGGGGCCGCCCGCGCTGGCCCCCGGGTCCCTGGCGATGATCGGGGGAATCGGCGTGGCCGCCGCGCTGTCGCGGCGGGAGCGCTGATGGCCCGCTCCATCCGCGAGGCGGGTCACCTCCCCCACAACCGCGAGGGCGGCCAGCCCCCCGACCCGCAGGAGCTGCCGCGCCAGCGCGCGGGGATCACCCCGCAGATGCACGGCCGCTACCCGGACTACGACGTGCTCGCCAACGCCGATCACTGGGACGAGGTCACCCGCGAGCAGGTCGTCGCCCGCGCGAGCACGACGCCGCCCGTGCGCTTCTTCTCGGGCGAGGAGGCCGAGTGCCTGCGGGTGTTCTGCGACGTCGTGCTCGCCCAGGACGCCGAGCCGCGCGTGCCCGTCCTCGAGATGGTCGACGCGAAGCTCCACGACGGCAAGCTCGACGGCTACCAGTACGCGTTCATGCCCGACGACCGCGAGACCTGGCGGCGGGTCGCCCGCCATCTGCGCGCGGAGGGGCTCGTGACCGCCGACGGCGAGCAGCGGCAGAAGATCATCGGCCGCTTCGCGCAGGGGGAGCTCGGCTGGGACGACCTCGACGTGGCCACGGCCTGGAGCGTGGTCATGCGGGGCGTCCTGAGCGAATTCTACTCCCACCCCTGGGCCTGGAACGAGATCGGCTTCGGCGGCCCGGCCTACCCGCGCGGGTACATGCGGCTGCACGCCGGGCCGACCGGGCGTGAGCCCCACGAGGCGCGCGAGGCGTTCGACGTCGATCCGGTCGAGACCGAGCCGTCCTCGGGACCGGGATGAGCCGTGAGGACTCCAAGCGCCTCTGGAAGGGCGCGCGCTTCCCGGAGGACAACGACTCCGCCTTCCTGCTCGACGTCCACGAGCGGGGCATCCCGGGCGCCAAGCGGATGGCGTCCTACGCCGACGACCACGAGGTCGACCTGGTGATCGTGGGGGCCGGGGCCGGGGGCTCGACGCTCGCCCAGCGCCTGGCCCGCCACGGCTGGAAGATCGTGATCCTCGAGTCCGGCCCGTTCTGGGACCCGGACTCAGACTGGATCTCCGACGAGGCCGGGCAGCACAAGATCTACTGGACGGCCAACCGCATCATCGGCGGCGAGGACCCCGTCGAGCTCGGCAAGAACAACTCGGGCCACGGCGTGGGCGGCTCGATGATCCACTACGCGGGCTACACGCCGCGCTTCCACCCGTCGGACTTCGAGACCCACACCCGCGACGGGGTGGGCGCCGACTGGCCCATCTCCTACTGGGACCTGAAGCCCCACTACGAGAAGGTCGAGCTCGAGCTGCCCGTGGCCGGTCAGGACTGGCCGTGGGGCGACCCGCACCGCTACCCCCACGCGCCGCACCCCATCTCGGGTGCGGCCGAGCAGGCCCGGCGCGGGTTGCGGCAGGCGGGGATCAAGGTGCGCGTGGGCCCGGTCGGCATCCCCAACGGGACGTTCGGCAACCGCCCCCACTGCATCTACCGCGGCTTCTGCCTCCAGGCGTGCAAGGTGAACGCCAAGAGCTCGCCCTTCGTCACCCACCTCCCCGACGCGATCGAGCACGGCGTCGAGGTGCGGGCGGGGTCACATGCCGTGCGCGTGGAGGTCGACGAGGGTGGCCGCTGCACCGGCGTCACCTACGACTCCGGCGGCCGGCAGCGCTTCCAGCGCGGCGCCGCGGTGGTGGTGGCCGGCTACTCCATCGAGTCACCCCGGCTACTGCTGAACTCCACCTCGAAGCGGTATCCGGACGGGCTGGCCAACGGCCACGACCAGGTCGGGCGTTACCTCATGGTGCAGGGCGCCACCCAGGTCGCCGGGCGCTTTCCCGACCCGCTGCGCCAGTACAAGGCGCCGCCACCGGAGATCTCCTCCGAGGACTTCTACGAGACCGACGAAGGGCGCGGCTTCGCCCGGGGCTTCTCCATCCAGACCGTGGGCCCGCTGCCCATCGCCTGGGCCGAGCACGTCCTCGCCGACGGCCACTGGGGTCACGCGCTACGGGCGTACATGCGCGACTACAACCACTGGACGACGCTCGGGCTGCTGTGCGAGCTGCTGCCGCATGCCGAGAACCGGATCACGCTGGCCGACGAGACCGACCAGCATGGGATGCCGGTGGCGCGCTTCGACTACACGCAGTCGGAGAACGATCGGGCGAACATCGCCTACGGGGGCCGGGTGCTCGAGCAGGTGTGGGAGGCCGCAGGCGCCCAGGACACGCTGCGGGTGGACCGTTACGCGCACCTCGTGGGGGGCTGCCGGATGGGCTCCGCGCCCGAGGAGAGCGTGGTGGACTCCGACCATCGCGCGTGGGGGATCCCCAACCTGTTCGTGTGCGACGGCTCGACCATGCCGACGCAGGGCGCCGCGAACCCGGCGCTGACGATCATGGCCCTCGCCTCGCGGCTCGGGGAGCGGATGGCCGCTCGGAAGGTGCGCGCGTGAGCCGACCGGATGTCGAGGTCGATGGCCTCGACGTGGCCGCCTACACGGTCGGAACCGACGAACCCGAGTCCGACGGAACGTTCGAGTGGGACTCGACGACGATCGTGGTCGTCCATGCGCGCGGAGGCGGGAGGACGGGACTGGGCTACACCTACGGGCCGCCGGCCGTCGGCGCGCTCATCCACGGGACGCTCGCCCCGATCGCGAAGGGCGCGGACGCGCTCGCCCCGCCGCTGGCGTGGGCGACGATGCGGGCCGCACTGCGCAACGCGGGCCAGTCGGGGATCGGGGCGATGGCGCTCTCCGCGGTCGACATCGCCCTGCACGACCTCCGCGCCCGCCTGCTCGACCTCCCGCTCACCGCAGCGCTGCCGCGCTTCCGCGACGAGGTGCCCGCCTACGGCTCGGGCGGCTTCACCTCCTACTCCGACGCGCGCCTGGCCGGGCAGCTCGGCGGCTGGGCGGCCCAGGGGTTCCGCAACGTGAAGATGAAGGTCGGTCGGGACCCCGGCCGCGACTCCGACCGGATCCGGGTCGCACGCGAGGCGATCGGCGACGATGTCGAGCTCATGGTGGACGCGAACGGCGCGTATGACCCGCGTACCGCGCGCGGATGGGCGATCCGGTACGCGGGAGCGGGCGTGGGGTACTTCGAGGAGCCGGTGTCCTCCGACGACGTGGCCGGGTTGCGGCGGGTGCGCGACGGCGCGCCGCCCGGCATGGCGATCGCCGCCGGTGAGTACGCCTGGAGCCGCTTCGACGTGGAGCGGCTGCTCTCCCACGAGGCCGTGGACATCGCCCAGGCCGACGTCACCCGCTGCGGAGGGATCACCGAGCTCGTGCGGATCGACGCCCTGTGCGCAGCGCGCAACCGCCCCTTCTCCGCCCACTGCGCCCCGGCGGTCTCCGCCCACGCGGGCTGCCTCTCCGAGACGCTCGTCCACCTCGAGTACTTCCACGATCACGCGCGCGTGGAGGGGATGCTCTTTGACGGGACCCTCACCCCCGCGGACGGCGTGCTGCGGCCGGACCGGTCGGTGCCCGGCCTCGGCCTCGAGCTCAAAGGCGCGGACGCCGAGCCCTACCTGACCTGGCGACCGTGAGGCGGACCTGCGTGTCGGTGCTGACCCTCGCCGCGCTCGCGGGAGGCTGCGGTGACCCCTCCTCACCTCCGGAGGCCCAGGCCCGGGGCTCGCTGGACACGTTCCTGGCCACATGCGCCGAGAAGCGCCCGCGGCTGGCCCTGCCCACGCTCCAGCCGGCGGCCCAGAGCCTCGTCCTGGAGGGGACACCCGCCGAGGGGTGTGGGAAGGTGCTCGGCGTGGAGCGGCCGGAGCGCTTGACCGCGGACGACTTCCGCCGGCCCGCGATCAGGCTCGTCGGGTTCGACGGCGCCACGAGCCGGTTCGCCGTCGGGGTCGCAAGCATCATGCGCACCGTGACGCTCACGTTCGGCGATGGTGGCTGGCGCTTGGAGGGACCCGGTGACTGACACCCGCCGCATCTACGACGGGGTCGCCTACCCGTACCTGTGGATCGGCGGTGGGGTCTTCGTCCTCGTCACGCTCGTCCTCGTGGTCTTCCTCGTGCGCTACCGCGCGCGGCCGGGGCGCGAGCCCGGCGAGCGGGCGGAGGCCCCGAAGGTGGAGATCGGCTTCGGGATCTTCCTGGCCTTCGTCGTCGCCGGGCTGCTCGTCATCACCTTCACCGCGCTGGGGCGCGACGACGCCCTCGGTAACCGGGCCGCGGCCGGGCCGCCGCTGCGCGTCGAGGTGGTCGCCGCCCAGTGGGAGTGGCGCTTCTCCTATCCCGGTACCCCGGTGACGCAGGAGGCGCCGGGCAACGGCGACCCGACGATCCTCTACGTGCCCGCGGGCCGCCAGATCCTCTTCACGGGCCACTCCCAGGACGTGCTGCACGACTTCTGGATCCCCGACCTGCGCTTCCAGCGCCAGGTGTGGCCGGGCCACGAGGAGCGGTGGGGCTTGGTCTTCCCGCACCCGGGCACCTACCAGGGCCTGTGCGCCGCGTTCTGCGGCCTCTACCACGAGGCCATGCACTTCGACGTGCGCGCGCTGCCGCCGGCGGAGTTCCGCGCGTGGCTGGCCTCCCGCGCATGAGCACGCCGGCCCCGACGAGGGTGGGGGGGACCGAGCTCCGGGGCGACATCGTCCCCGCGCTGGTCTCCGTCGACCACAAGACGATCGCGCGGAGACTGCTGTGGGCGACGCTGTTCTTCTTCATCGGCGGCGGGGTGATGGCCCTGCTCATGCGCCTCGAGCTCGCCCAACCCGGCCTCCAGATCGTCTCGACCAAGGGCTACAACGCCCTCTTCACGATGCACGGCTCGACGATGATCTATCTCGTCGTCATCCCGCTCGCGCTCGCGCTCGGCGTCTACATGGTCCCCCTCCAGGTCGGCGCCCCCGAGCTCGCGTGGCCGCGGGTCGCGCTGTTCGGGCTCGTGACGTTCGTGCTCGGCGGGGTCGTGCTCGAGGCGGGCTGGCTGTCGGCCGGAGGCCCCGGCCGGGCGACCTGGATCGGCGTCGCGCCGCTCTCGGAGCTCGCACGCACGCCGTCGTCGGGCCAGGATCTGTGGGTGCTCGGGGTCCTCCTGGCCACGCTCGGCGAGCTCTGCCTCGGCTCCTGCGTGCTCGCCACCGCGCTGCGGCGCCGCGCGCCGGGGATGACGCTCCTGCGCATGCCACCGTTCACGTGGACGATGGTCGCGACGTGCCTCCTGGTCGTCGTCTCCATGCCCGTGCTCGTCGTGCTCATGGCGCTGCTGTGGATCGACCGGCGGACCGGGGGGATCTTCTCCGACGGCAACGGGCCGCTGGCCTACCAGCACCTCTTCTGGTTCTACGGCCACCCCGTCGTCTACGTGATGTTCTTCCCCTTCGTGGGGGCGGTGGCGGAGATCTTCGCGACGTTCGCCGGGCGGCGGTTCTTCGGCTACAAGATCTTCGTCTTCTCGATCCTGCTCTTCGCGGCCCTGTCGATGAGCGTGTGGGGCCACCACATGTTCACCACGGGGCGGATCGACGACCGCTACTTCGCGCTGACGACCCACGCGATCCTCGTCGCCGCGGGGATCGAGTACTTCGACGACCTGGCCACGCTGTGGCGCGGCTCCATCCGCTTCACCACCGCCTTCCTCTTCGCGTGCGCCTTTTTGGTGCAGTTCCTCGTGGGCGGGCTGACGGGGATCTGGGTGGGCTCACCCCCGCTGGACTTCCAGGCGAACAACTCCTACTTCGTGGTCGCACACTTCCACTACACGCTGTTCGCGGGGTCGATGTTCGGGGCCTTCGCCGCCATCTACTACTGGTTCCCGAAGTGGTCGGGGAGGCTGCTGCGCGAGGGCCTGGGCAAGCTGCACTTCGGCGTGCTGGTGGTGGGGGCGAACCTCACGTTCGCGCCACAGTTCGCGCTCGGGCAGGAGGGGATGACGCGGCGCATCGCCGACTACCCGGCGAGCACGGGCTGGGGTTCGCTGAACCTCCTGTCGACGATCGGCGCCTACATCACCGCGCTCGGGGTCCTCATCTTCGTCGTCAACGTGTGGGTGTCGCTGCGGCGCCCCGTCTGGGCCGGTGACGACCCGTGGGAGGGCCACTCCCTGGAGTGGGCGACGACGTCGCCGCCGCCCCGCCACAACTTCGCGGCGCTACCCGCGGTGCGCTCCTACGCGCCGCTGTGGGACCTGCGCCACCCCGACGCGGAGCCGATCTCGTGAGGCGGAGCTGGATCCCGCTCGTGGGCTGGGGCGCCCTGCTGCTCGTGTGGACGGCGGCGCAACTGCCCTTCAGCCCCGACGGCACCGAGCTCGGGCTCCTCGGCGGCGCGGGGGCGTTCTGCGTGGTGCTCGGCGGCGCCGTCTTCCTCGGCGAGCGGCGGCGCGGAGTGGCACGCGACGTTCCCGACGCCCCCCAGCACGTACCCGACACCTCGGCCCCCACCGCACTGCTCGCGCTGGGGATCTGCGTGCTCGTGGTGGGCTGGGAGCTCGGCCTGTGGGCGGTCTACCTCGGCTCCGGGATGGCGGTGATCGGGGCGGGGGCGCTCGTGCGCGAGCGCCGGGCGGAGCGGATGCGGTGAACGGCGCGCTGCTCCTCGCCGGCCTCCTCGGCCCCTACCTCTGGGCAGCCCACCACGTGCGCCGCGGATGGCCGCCGGCCCGGACGCTCGCCGCGGTGGCCGGCGTCCTCGTCCTCGCCTTCTCGGTGTCAGGCCCGCTCGACGCCGCGGCAGACCGCACGCTGACCGCGCACATGGCCCAGCACCTCGTGGTGGCGACCCTCGCCCCGCTGCTCGTCGCGCTCTCGGCGCCCATGCGCCTGCTCTTCGCCGTGCTCGCGCCGCGAGAGGGGCGTGCGCTCGCGCGCGCGCTGCGCCGGGTGCCGCTGTCGGGGCTCACGGCGACCCCCGTCGCGATCCTCCTGCCCGGGGCGGTCCTCGTGGTGATCCACCTCACGGGGCTGTTCGGAGCCGCCCTCGCCCACCCCTGGGTCCACGTCCTCGAGCACGCCGCGCTGTTCTGGACCGCGCTGCTCGGCTGGGTCGTGGTCCTCGGCGTGGATCCCGTGCCCGCGCGACCCGGGGCGATCGCCGTCTTCGTGGCCACGAGCGCGTGGATGATCGCCTCGGCCGCGGTGGGCGCCGTCTACGCGAGCGCCACCCAGCCGCTCTTCGCGGCCTACGCGGGGCGACCCGGGGCGCTGGCCGACCAGCACGACGGGGGCACGCTCATGTGGCTCGGCGGGGTCGCCATCCTCGTGCCCCTCACCCTCGTGCTGTGCATGCGCGCGCTGCTCGCCGAGGAGCGCCGCCAGCAGCGCCGCGACGCCCTGGAGCTCGCCGGATGACCGGACGCCGGCGCCTCACCGTCCTCGCCCTGGTCGCGGTCGCCGCCCTGGGCGCGGCGGGCGGGGTGCTCGCGTTCGCAGCCCCCGGATCCACCGCGCAGACCGCGCCGGCGACGGCGGGCGCGGCCGGGAACGTCGCCCACGGCCAGAAGCTCTTCGTCACCGGCTGCTCCTCGTGCCACGGGATCGCCGCCCGCGGCCTGCCCGGCCGCGGGCCGAGCCTGCGCGGCGCGGGCGCGCTGGCGGCCGACTGGTACCTCCGGACCGGCCGCATGCCCCTGGCCCACCCGACCGACTACCCCGTCCGCGCCCCGCCGGTCTACTCCAAGCCCGACGAGCGCGACCTCGTGGCCTACGTCGGCTCCTTCGGCGGGCCGGCGATCCCCGCCGTCGACCCCGCGCGCGGCTCGCTCTCCGAGGGCAAGCGGCTCTTCACGAACTTCTGCGCGGGCTGCCACCAGGTCGCCGCCCAGGGCGGCATCGTCACCCCCGACATCATCGCCCCCAGCCTCCAGAACGGCGTGGAGGCGCGCGACGTGGCCGAGGTCATCCGCTTCGGGCCCTACGCGATGCCGAAGTGGAAGAAGGCGCTCATCGATGACGCCGACACCGACTCGCTGAGCCGCTACGTGCTCTCCACCCAAGCCGCGGACAACCGCGGTGGATGGGGTCTCGGGAACCTCGGCCCGATCCCCGAGGGCATCGCCGCCTGGGGCATCGCCATCGTCGCGCTCGTGGCCGTGTCCCGCCTCATCGGGGAGCGCACCCCGCAGTGAACCTCCTCGCCCGCCTGCTCGCCCTGTGGGCGGTGGTCCGGGCCTGGGGCCGCCAGGACGAGCCGCCGCACATCCCGCCGCGGGAGATCGACCCTTCCGAGCGGACCGTTCCGGCCGATCGGCGGGCCGAGACGGTGACCGCGGGACTGCTGTGGGCCGCCGCGGCGTGCGCCCTCGCCTTCCTCGTCGTCTTCATCGTCTCGGACGACACCCAGATCCTCGGGCTCGCGGCCGGGCTGGCGCTCGCCTGCGTGGCCGCCGCGCTCATGGTCGCCTCCGCCCGGGTGGTGCCCCAGGAGACCGCCGTCGAGGAGCGCCAGGTGCTCGACCAGGGCGCCGAGGAGCACGAGGAGATCGCCGAGGAGATCCGCGCCGGCGGCGAGGGCATCACCCGCCGCAAGCTGCTCGCGGCGGCGGGCGGCGCCTCGGCGGTGGGGCTCGGGGTCATCGTCGTCACCCCCGCGGCGTCGCTCGGCCCGACGGTGGCGGGCCGCCTGAACGCCTCGCCGTGGCGCGCCGGGCGGCGCATGGTCGACGAGGATGACCACCCGATCCTGGCCGGCGACCTCGCGGTCGGCTCCTTCACCACGGGCTTTCCCGAGGGCGCCGACAAGCGGGAGCTCGGCTCCTCGGTGATCGTCGTGCGGGTGAAGCCCGACGAGCTCCGGCTCGCGGGACGGCGGACGGACTGGGGGCCCGAGGGCATCGTCGCCTACTCCAAGATCTGCACGCACGCGGGCTGCGCGATCTCGGAGTTCCGCTACCCGCTCTTCTCGGAGGACTCCGGCAACTCCCCCGCACTCGTCTGCCCCTGCCACTACTCGACGTTCGACCCTACCCGGGGCGCGGAGGTGACCTTCGGGCCGGCGGGGCGTGCGCTCCCCCAGCTCCCGCTCGAGATCGACTTCGACGGGGCCCTGCGCGCGACGGGCGGGTTGTCGGGGCCGCCCGGGCCGGCGTGGTGGGGCACGGGGGACGTCAAGGGATGACGGCGCTCCCGGCGGGGCCGGGTGGGCGGGGTGGGCGGGACCCCCTTTCCGGAAAGGAGGAGGGTCTCGCGGACCCCGTCCGGTTCGTCGACCAGCGCCTCGGCACGTCCTCCCTGATCAAGGGAACGCTGCGCTACGTCTTCCCCGACCACTGGTCGTTCCTGCTCGGGGAGATCGCCCTCTACTCGTTCGTCATCCTCATCGCGACGGGGACCTACCTGGCGCTGTTCTTCGTCCCGTCGACCGCGGAGACCGTCTACCACGGCTCCTACGTCCCCCTCCAGGGGCTCTCGGCCTCCGACGCGTTCGTCTCGACGCTCAACCTCTCGTTCGACGTCCCCGCCGGCCTGCTCATCCGCCAGACCCACCACTGGGCCGCGGACCTCTTCATCGCGGCGATCGTCATCCACATGGCCCGGATCTTCTTCACGGGGGCGTTCCGCAAGCCGCGCGAGCTGAACTACATGATCGGGCTCACCCTGCTCGGCCTCGGCCTGCTCGAGGGGTTCCTCGGCTATTCCCTGCCCGACGACCTGCTCTCGGGGATGGGCCTGATCATCGCCTACGGGGTCGCGCTCTCGGTGCCGGGGGTCGGCGGCCAGATGTCCACCCTGCTCTGGGACGGACGCTTCCCGGGCTCGGACAACTTCTGGCCGCGCCTGTTCATCGGGCACGTGTTCATCGTCCCCGCGATCCTCGGCGTGCTCATCGCCATCCACCTCGCGCAGATCATCCGCCAGCACCACGCGGACTTCCCCGGCCCGGGCCGCAAGGAGCGCAACACGGTGGGCACGCCACTGTGGGCGGGCTACCTGCTGCGCTCCCTGGGGTGGTTCTTCGCGGTGGCGGCGGTGCTCGTGCTCATGGGCGGGCTGCTCCAGATCAACCCGATCTTCCAGTGGGGGCCGTACGAGACGTGGCGCTCGACGAACGGGGCCCAGCCCGACTGGTATCTCGGCTGGCTGATCGGCGCCCTGCGCCTGGTGCCTCCCCTCGAGCCGAGGTTCTTCGGACACACCTGGATCCCCAACCCGTTCTGGGGTGGCGCGCTCTTCCCGCTCGTCGCCTTCGGCGTCCTCTACGCCTGGCCGTGGCTCGAGCAGCGCTTCCTCACGAAGGACTTCCGCCGCCACGACCTGCTCGACCGTCCCCGCGACAACCCCCGGCGCACCGCGTTCGGCGCGGCGTTCTTCTCCTGGATCTTCCTCGTGTTCTTCGCCGGCTCGTCGGACCGGCTGCTCGTGTCGGTCGGCTTCTCCTACGAGGGTCAGATCTGGTTCTGGCGCTTCGCGGTGTGGATCGTCCCGCTGCTCATCGGGTGGTTCACCCTGCGCCTCTGCCGCCAGCTCCGGGCCACGGGCCAGCACCCGTGGCGACGGTGGACGGGGAGCACCGTGCGGCGGAATGAGGCCGGGGGGTTCGACACGGTCTCGGTGCCGGTGGGCTCCACCGCGCCGGGGACGGGAGACGGGGACGGGGAGCCGCCGACCCTGGGCACGGAGCCGGGCGAGCCCTCGCGGACGCCGTCGGGGGGGTACCGGTAGGCGGGGTACCGGTAGGCGGGGTAGCGTGCCTTCGGTCGGTCGTGCCGGGTCGGGATGGATCTCATGGCTGGGGAAGGGCGACAATCAACGCCCATAGCTCCCATTCGCGCCGGAACCCAGCCCCCTCTCTCCGCCCTTCCCCAGGGACCCGGCGCACGCGGGCGCTGCGGCGCCACCGCTGGGCTGTCCGGAGTTGTGGTCGTATGACGACCATAAGTCAGGACAGCCGATGGTGAGCGGGGAGGTGTGGGGCGTTGTCAGCCGCCCCGGCGAACCAGCGCCGCCGCCACCCCCGCCAGCGTCGCCACCCCGCCGAGCACCGTCTCCCGCCGGTGCAGCGACAACCAGAGCTGCGGGGAGCGGTCGTGCGCCTGCGCGTCGAACTCCCCGCGGTAGCCGTGGTCGCGCTCGTCGTCGAGCGGGCCGTCGACGTAATCGGGCCGGTGGGGGTCCAGCGGCTGCTTGGTCTGCTGGCCGGACACCCCCGTCTTGCCCAGGTAGAGGTCCGCGACCCACGCGCCCACCCGGTTGCCGAGGATCGTGTAGACGGTCGGGATACCCACCCAGATCTCCCTGCGGTCGTGGTGCGCGGCCCAGAAGATCGCCCGGGCGGCGACCTCGGGCTGGTAGATCGGCGCGACGGGCTGGGGGGTGTTCTCTGTCCGGGCGCGGACCCAGGAGAACTGGGTGGTGTTCAGGCCGGGGAGCTGCACGATCGTCAACCCGACGTTCGACCTGCGGTGGATAAGCTCGGTGCGCAGCGACTCCACGAAGCCCTCCACCGCGTGCTTGGCCCCGCAGTACGTCGCCTGGAGCGGGATCCCGCGGTAGCCCAGGGCCGAGCCGACCTGCACGATCTTCCCGCGGTCGCGCGGGAGCATGCGCTTCAGCGCGGCGAGGTGCCCGTGGACCGAGCCCAGGTAGGTCACCTCGGTCACCCGCCGGAACTCCTCCGCGCTCGTGTCGGCGATCTCGGCGAGGACCGCGACCATCGCCACGTTGACCCACACGTCGATCGGCCCGAACGTCTCCTCGACGCTGCTCGCCGCGGCCTCGACCGCCTCGGCATCGGCGACGTCGCACGGCAGGACGAGCGGCTCGCCGCCGAGCTCGCGCACCTCCCGCGCGCAGCCCTCGAGCCCCGCGCGACCGCGGGCGATCAGCCCGATCCGCGCCCCTGCCCGCGCGAACTCGTGCGCCGTGGCGCGCCCCACCCCCGCGGACGCACCCGTGATGACGACGACTTCGCTCATGTCCCTCCCTTACCCCGGTCCGCCTGCTCGAGCGCCACCGCCGCCCCGATGTGGGCGAGGTGGGTGAGCGCCTGGGGCAGGTTGCCGAGCGCGATCCCCTCCTCCGGGTCCCACTCCTCGCAGAAGAGCCCGAGGTCGTTCGCGGTGGCCATCGCCTGGTCGAACACCTCGCGCGCGTCGGAGAGCCGCCCCTGGCGGGCCAGACACTCCACGAGCCAGAACGAGCAGGCGAGGAACGCCCCCTCCTGCCCCGGCAGCCCGTCGTCGCGGCGGTAGCGGTAGAGCAGCCCGGGCCCGGCCGCGAGCTCCTCGCGGATCGCGTCGGTCGTGCGGACCATCCGCGGGTCGTCCCACGCCAGCAGCCCCGAGTCGGGGAGCAGGAGCAGGGCGGCGTCGAGCCCGGGGGCGTCGAACACACCGGTGAACACCCCGCGCCCCGAGTCGTAGCCGCGCGTCTCGACCGCCTCGCGCACCTCGTCGCGAATCTGTCGCCACCGTTGCACGGGAGCGGCGCGCCCGCACTCCTCCGCGAGCTGTGCGGCCCGGTCGAGGGCGGCGAAGCACATCGCCCTGGAGTGCGTGAAGCACAGCGGGTCCCCGGGCCACTCCCACAGCCCGGAGTCGGGCTCGTCCCAGTGCTCGGCGGCGAACTCGACCAGGGAGACGAGGAAGCGCCAGTGGTCGTCGTTGGGAGAGTGTCCGCGCTCGTGCCAGCGCCAGGTCAGCGAGACGAGCTCGCCGAAGGCGTCGAGCTGGAGCTGGTCCACGGCGCCGTTGCCCACCCGCACCGGATGCGAGCCGCGCCAGCCCTCGAGGTCGAGCTCCTGCTGGCCCACCCGTCGCTCGCCGCCGACCCCGAAGAGGATCTGGAGGTCCTCGGCGTTCCCCGCCGCGGACCGGGCGACGAACCGCCGGAACTCGTCCGCCGCGTCCGCGTAGCCGACCTCGGCGAGGGAGCGCACCGCGAAGGAGGAGTCGCGGATCCAGGAGAAGCGGTAGTCCCAGTTGCGCGAGCCGCCGACGACCTCGGGCAGCGACGTGGTCGCCGCGGCGACGATCGCGCCCGTGCGCTCGAACGCCAACGCCCGGATCGCCAGCGCCGAGCGGCGCACGGCGGGGTCCGAGGTGGTGCCCTGCGCGGTCCAGTCCTCCCAGAAGGCGAGCGTCGCCTCCCGGCGGCGGTCGAGCTCCTCGGCCCGGGGCGCCGCCGGCGCTCGGGGATCGATCTCCTCCGGCGGGGCGAAGCCGATCAGCAGCCGGAGGCGCTCGCCCTCCCGGACGGTCACCGCCGCCCGCAGCGCGTGCTCGCCCACGACCTCCAGGTCGGCCTCGACCGCGATCACGAGGGCGTCGTTGCCGCCGATCGCGGCGTACTGCCGCGCATGGTCGCGGCGGATCCACGGGCGCACGGCGCCGTAGTCGAAGCGCGGCGCGATCTCGAGGCCGAGCTCCGTCGTCCCCCGCACCCCCTCCACCGTGCGCAGGAGCTGCGGACCGCGATCGTCGTCCTCGGGACGCAGCAGGCAGTCGAGCACGCGGACCTCGCCGCCCGCCGCCCGGAACGTCGTCGCCAGGACGAGCGTCTCGCCGACGTACTCGCGCGACGTCTCGTACTCCCCCGCCGGAGACAGCGAGCAGTGGCCTCCGCGCTCGGCGTCGAGCAGCCGCCCGAAGCACGAGCCCCCGTCGAAGCGCGGCACGCACATCCAGTCGATCGACCCGTCCGAGGAGACGAGCGCGGCGGTCCGCCCGTCGGCGACGATCCCGTAGTCGGAGAGCGGGCGGAACGACGGCACTGGAGGAGGGTTCCCCATCGCGCGGGGGGCCGCACCCTCCGCGTCAGCCTGCGGACCCCGGCCTCCAGGTATTGCGCGCCGTGCGGTGGACCCTCCCGCGCCTCCGCCTCGCGCAGGACCGCCGCGAAGCGACCGGGGGCCCCAGCGCGCGGCGCCGACCCGACGCGCGAGCTCGCGTCGCTCGAGGGAGCCCTCGTCGGCCACCGCCGCGGCCACCGCCTCCACCTCGCGCTCGACGCTCACAGCGACGACCCGGTCCGAGACCGGCCACCCGCGCGAGGAGCCCGGTGACGAGGGCCCCAGGCGATGCCGACGGCGCCCGTCCGCCGCGTCGCCTACCGCCCGCTCCTCCCCCCCACCCTCCTGTGAGCTCAGCGGCTCGGCGATGTCCTCGAGGCTCTTGCCCGCCGCCTCCACCCCGAACAAGAGCTCCGCGACCCCGCCGAGCGACATCGCCGCCGCGCCGATGAAGAACCCGATCGCGAGCTGCCCCGTGTCCCCCGAGTCGATGAGGTGGCCGAACAGGAGCGGCCCGGCGATCCCGCCCGCCGCGGTGCCCACCGCGTAGAAGAAGGCGACGGCCAGGGCCCTGGTCTCCATCGGGAAGATCTCGCTCACCGTCAGGTAAGCCGAGCTCGCCCCCGCCGAGGCGAGGAAGAACGCGGCGAGCAGGAGGCCCATGAAGCCCCACTTCGACAGCCCGCCGCCGGCCACGAGGGCCCCGAGCAGGACGGTGATCCCCGCCGAGCCCAGGTAGCACAGCGACACCATCGGTCGCCGCCCCACGGTGTCGAACAGCCGCCCGAGCAGGAAGGGGCCCATGAAGTTCGAGACCCCGAAGAGCGCCAGGTAGTACGGGACCGAGCCCGGGCTCACCCCGAAGAACTCTCCGAGCAGGGTGCCGAGGTCGAAGGTGAAGGCGTTGTAGAGGAACGCCTGCCCGATGAACAGCGCGAGCCCCAGCGCGGTCCGCTTCGGGTAGCGTAAGAAGGCGACCTTGGCGATCTCCGAGAACGGGATCGTCCGCCGCTGGCGCACGGTGATCGACTGGTCCATGTCCTCGAGGCGCTCGTCGGTCTCGGACTCCACCTCGCGCTCGATGGAGTCCACGATGCGCTCGGCCTCCTCCTCGCGCCCGTGGATGAACAGCCAGCGCGGGGCTCTCGGGGACGTTGCGCCGGACGAGGAGGATGAGGACGCCGACCACCGCGCCGACCCCGAAGGCCAGACGCCAGCCGACGTCGATCGCGAAGATCGACGTGCTCAGGAACAGCAGCGCGGCCAGCGCGCCCGCGGCGGCCCCGATCCAGTAGGACCCGTTGATGAACAGGTCCACCCGCCCGCGGACCCGGGCGGGGATGAGCTCGTCGATCGCGGAGTTGATCGCCGCGTACTCGCTCCCGATGCCCGCGCCTGTGATCGCGCGGGTGAGGAAGAAGTACCAGGGCGCGAAGGAGAGCGCCCCGGCCACCGTGGCGGCGATGTAGACGCCGAGCGTGAGCATGAAGAGCTTCTTGCGCCCGAAGCGGTCGGTGAGCTGTCCGAAGAACAGCGCGCCGAGGCACGGCCGGCGACGTAGCACGCCGCTGCGCTCCCGATCTGGCCGGCGGAGAACTCGAGGCCCGAGCCCTTCTCGGTCAGTCGCGACGCGATGGACCCGACGATCGTGACCTCGAGCCCGTCGGGGATCCACACCGTCCCGAGCCCGACGATGACCCGCTTGTGGAAGGGCGACCACGGCAGGCGGTCGAGGCGGGCGGGAACCCGCGTCTCGATCGTCCCGAGCTCGACCTCACCCGCGCTCATGGCCGGGCGCCTACCCCGTCCGCGCGCCCGATGTACCTCCCCCATGCGCGCCTGCCGCCTGCTCGGCCACGGCCCCCGATTCCGGGCCGAGGGGAGCACCCTGATCTGGACGTGCGCACGCGGGTGCGGCGTCGGGGGCAGCAGGGAGTACCCGACTCCCGCCGACGCCGCGCGCTACGCCCGCGCCCTGGACCGCAAGGACACCCGCGACCTCGGCCGGCGCGCCCCCCTCTCCCTGCTGCCCCTGCGGCTCGCTAGAAGCGCAGGACGGCGCCGACCCCGGAGTGGGGGGTCAGGGCGTCGTCGTGATGGTGGAGATGCAGGACCTCGGCGTCCTGGGTGAGCGCGGCCTCGGTCGCCGGTTCGGTGATGTCGTCGTGACGGCCGAGCCCGGTGCCGTCGTTCGGACACGCGTCCGCGTCGATCCCGAGCCAGCCGCACTGCGGGCAGACGACCCCGGTGATGCCGCCGCCCCCGCCCGCGAGCAGGAAGATCTCCACCCGCTTCTCGTTCAGCGCGCCGAGGACGTCGGCCCAACCGCCCACGCCCCGGCCACCGGCGCCGATCCCCGCGCCCAGGCGATCGAGCGCCTCGTCCTCGTGGGCGCGCTCGTGGGCGGTGAAGGCCTCGCCGGCGGCCGCGAGCACGTCATCGGGGCTCGCGTGCTCCACGTCGACCACGACCCGCCCCGCGAGGCACGCGCGCAGGTCGGGCGGTAGCGCGGCCTCCAGGCCGCCGAGGATCTCCTCGGGACCGCCGACGAGCAGCGCATCGACCGGCCGGCGCCGGTGCTCGCGCGCGAGCCGCTCGGCCGCCGCGCGCAGGTGGGCGTCGACCTCGTGCTCGACGGCGCTCTCCGAGCGGGCCTGCGACCCCTCGGCCTGGCCGTGCGCGTCATCGTCGCCGTGCGCGACCTCCGCGAGGACGTCGCGTGAGCCGCGGAGGATCCGCAGACCCGCGCGGTTGACCAAGAGGACCGCCCAGCGGGTCGCGTCGGCGATCTCGACGAGCGGCTCGATCAGGGGCCGGATGTCGACGAGCACCCTGCTCGGAACGGGCCGGGCGAGCTTGACCGTCTCCCACAGGCCGGCGGGAGCGGAGGCGAATACGGCGAGCCCGTGGGCGCCGTCGGCGTCGAGCTCCTCGTCGAGGAAGCGCCGGACGCGCTCGATGTCCTCCCGGGCGCCGACCTCCTCGTCGCGCTCGAGCGCGCCCTCGGCGACCTGGCGCTCGGCCTCGGAGATGAGCGAGCGGATCTCGGTGTGGCGCGCTTCGGGCGCGGAGAGCTCGCGCGGGTCGAGGTTCAGGTAGAGGGAGAGGACGAGACCGCGCTCGGGGCGCGTCTGGGCGAGGGCCCGCAGGCGCTCGGGCGTGAGCTCGGAGATCTGCATGTCTTTGGGCGTACCCCGTATGCGGGATCAGGTGCGGTCGCGGAGGCGACGGCCCCCGGGGCTGTCGGCCGCGACGGGGCGATCCGGGCCGACCCGGTCGTCCACGACGGCACGGTCCTCGCCGTAGGCGTCGTCGCGCCGGCCACGACCCACGCGCGGGAGGAGCGCGAGGACGAGGAGCACCGCGGCGGCGACACCCCAACCCAGCGACGTCCTGCCGTTGGCGGCGAAGATCCCGAACACGTCGTGCTTGTCGTAGAGGGAGATCACCGACGCCGCACCGAGCACGAGCCCGACGATGAGCGCCAGGCTCTTCGCCGCCGAATGCATCGGCGCGCCGAACAGCAGCAGGAGCCCGGCACCGCCCGTGAGCACCATGCTCCAGCCGTTGAGCTCGAGGCCGAGGATCTTCTTCCCGTCCACGTTCCCACTGATGGGGTGGGCCTTGAACTGCGTCGCCCCGCTGGCCAGGGCGATCACCGCGAAGGCGATGAGGATGATCGCCACGATCGCCACCGGGCCCTTGGCGAGCGAGATGCCCCTGCCGTCGTTGCGTACGGTGCGTGCCATGTGCCGGAGCCTTCCCGCTACGGCGTGATCTCACGCAGGAGACCGCGAACTACGCCGCCTCGTGCAGGGCGGCCACCTGGCGCTCCCGGGCCAGGCGCTCGAGCGCGCGCGACTCGATCTGGCGCACGCGCTCCTGGGTGATGCCCATGTGACGGCCGATCTCGCGCAGCGGCTGGGGCTCGCCGCCCGCCAGCCCGTAGCGCAGGATGACGACCTCACGCTCGCGCTCGGGCAGGTGCTCGACGGCCTCGCGCAACACGGAGACGAGCAGGGACGCCGCGACCTCATCGGCGGGCTGGGCGCCGTCCGCGGGCAGCAGGTCCCCGAGCGAGGCCTCCCCCTCCTCCCCGACGGGCCGGTCGAGGCTGGTGACGGTCCCCGACGCCGCGCGCGCCTCGGCGACGTGGCGCTCCGAGATGCCGATCTCCGCGGCGATCTCGTCGTCGGCGGGCTCGCGCGCGAGCTTCCTCGTGAGCTCGCGCTCGGCCCGGGCGATCTTGCGCTGGCGCTCGAGCACGTTGACGGGCAGGCGGATCGTCCGCGCCTTGGTCTGGATACCGCGCTCCACGCCCTGGCGGATCCACCAGGTGGCGTAGGTGGAGAAGCGAAAGCCCTTGCGCCAGTCGAACTTCTCCACCGCCCGGATGAGCCCGAGCACACCCTCCTGGATGAGGTCGAGCAGGGCGAGGTCGTGGCCCTGGAAGCGCTTGGCGATCGACACGACGAGGCGGAGGTTCGAGTTGATCATCCGCTCCTTGGCCCGGGTGTCGCCGCGCTCGACGCGGCGGGAGAGCGCGATCTCCTCCGCGGGCGTGAGCAGCGGCCAGCGTGCGGCCTCGTTGAGGAAGAGCTGGAGCGCGTCGATGGTGGACTCGGCGACGGCGGACGGGCGGGCCGGATCGCGGAGGTCCACCCCGGCGGACTCGAGGCGCTCGAGGAAGCTCAGCCGCTCCTCCTCGGAGGAGCCCACGTCTTCCCAGGCGGCCTCGACCTCGGCGAGCTCGAGGTGGCCGCGCTCCTCCCCCTGCTCCAGCAACCGGGCCAGCGCCTCCTCCATACCGGCGCGTCTACCCGATCAGGGCCGGGCTCCCACTCCCGTCGTGAACTCGTGGATCCGGCCGCGGCCGCTCGTGGCGGGGTCGAGCGGCGGAGTCTGGTCCCCGGCGCCGTCGCGTATCCCCTCGAGGAGCTCGAGCAGCGCGTCGCCGGCGGACTTCTCGGCGCTCCAGCCGAGCTCCTCGCGCGCCCGGGTCGTGTCCATCACCGGAACGCCGAGGGCGAGGTCGAGCCAGCCGGGCTCGGTGGGCCAGAGGCGCAGGACAAAGGCGAGCGCGGCGAGGCGGCGCAGCAGGGGCGCGGAGAACGGCACGGGGCGAGCACCGAGCAGGCGGGCGAGCTCGCCGGGATCGAGGACGGGCTCGGCGGCGATGTTGTAGGCGCCCCGGGCGCGGGGATCCACGATGGTGCGCCGGTAGGCGTCGGCGAGGTCGTCGGCGTGGACGGCCTGGAGCACGAGGCCGGGGACGTCGGGGACCACCGGAATGAGCCGGCGGTCGACGAGGGAGCGCGGGAGAAAGGGGCCGGCGAACAGCCGGCGGATCTCCGTGGCCGCGTTGCGCTGGAAGACCAGGCCGGGACGCAAACGGACGACGCGCAGGTCGGGGAACCCGGTCTCGAGGGCGTCGAGCGCACGCTCGCACTCGGCCTTCTGGTGCGAGTAGAAGGAAGAGGCGATCCCGGTCGTCGGCCAGGACTCGTCCTGCCGGCGCTCCTTGGATGCGGGCGCGTAGGTGCCGACGCTCGAGGCGTGGATCAGCGCGGGCACCCCCGCCGCGGCGGCGGCGCGGAAGACGCGCTCCGAGCCGTCGACGTTGACCGCCCGGGTCAGCGCGTGATCGCGCCCGGGCTGGATGAGCCACGCGAGGTGGACGACGGCGTCGGCCCCGGCGAACGGGCCCGTGAGCTCGGCCCGGGTGATGTCGAGCGGGAGCCACTCGGTCTTCGGCGCGCGGAGCTCCGGTCGCCGGCGGGCGATGCCGACGATCGACTCCACCCGCTCCTCGCGCGCGAGCGCGCGCAGGAGCGCCGTCCCGACGTTCCCCGAGGCTCCCGTGACGACGACGCGCATCAGGGCCAGCTCGGTTCGGTCGCCGGCGTGATGATCAGCTCGCGCACCTCACACCCTACGGGCTGACCGAGGGCGAAGACCACCGCCCGCGCGACGTCGAACGGGTCGTTGAGCTGGGCATCCGGGCCGGGCTTGTACTCCTCCTCGCGGGCGTCGAAGAACCGGGTGCGCATCCCGCCCGGCACGAGGAGGGTCACCCCCACCTCCCCCGCCAGCTCGACCTGGAGGGCCCGCGTGAAGCCGACCACCCCGAACTTCGAGGCGCAGTAGGCCGTGGCGTGGGGGAATACGCGGTAGCCGAGGGTGGACGCGACGGTGACCACGCGGCCGTGGCGCTCCTTCAGCGACGGCAGCGCGGCGCGGACCACCGCGGCGGTACCGAAGAGGTTGATGGCGACGATCCGCTCCCACGCCTCGGGCGCGAGCGCGTCGAGGGGCGCCGGGGTGTCGGTCCCCGCGGCGGTGACCACGGCGTCGAGGAGCCCCACCCGGCGCACCGCCTCCTCGGCGGCACGGCCGTCGGCGAGGTCGACCTGCTCCCACCGGACGTCGCCGTGGGGCTGCTCTGAGTCGAGGACGACCGGGGTCCCCCCGGCGGCGGCGACCTCCGCCACCACCGCGGCGCCGAGCCCCGAGGACCCTCCGGTGACGAGGACGGTTCCGAGCTCAGGCACGGGCACGGGCCTCCGCGATGATCTCCGACGTGGAACGGCCGGGCACGAAGGGCAGGACGACGGCCTGGCCGCCCCAGGACTCGAGCAGCCCGGCCTCGGGGAGATCCTGCACGCGGTAGTCGCCGCCCTTGACCCAGAGGTCGGGGCGCAGCTCGGCGAGGATCTCCTCGGGCGTGTCCTCGGCGAAGACCACCACCGCGTCGACGCACCCGAGGCAGCGCAGCACCTCGGCACGGTCCTCCTCGCCGACGAGCGGGCGCTCGGGCCCCTTGAGGCGGGCGACCGAGGCGTCGGAGTTCAGGCACACCACGAGGCAGCCGCCGAGGCGCCGGGCCTGCTCGAGGACCGCGACGTGGCCGGCGTGGAGGAGGTCGAAGCACCCACCCGTGGCCACGACGGTGCCCCCGGCGCGGCGCACCCGCGCGATGACTTCGCGCGCATCGCCGGCGGCGGTGGTCGCCGGGCCGGGCTCGCGCTCGCGGCCACCGTGGGCGACCCAGGCGGCGGCGGCGACCACCGCGCGGCGCGCGGCCTCCGAGGGCAGCGCGCCCTCGGCCAGGGCGACGGCGAGCGCGGCCGCGAAGGCGTCGCCGGCCCCGCACGGGTCACCGCGCTCGGCCCGGGCCACGGGCAGGGCGAGCGGGGGGCCGCCGTCGGCGGAGACGAGCAGCGCGCCCTCGGCGCCGAGGGTGACGCAGACGTTCACGGCGCCCCACCGCTCGAGCAGACGGCGGGCCCGGCGGGTGGTGGCGGCGGGGCCCTCGCCGGGCTCGTCTCCCACCAGCCCCCGGGCCTCCGAGCGGTTCGGGCAGACCACGAGGACGCCGGGAACGGGCTCGGGCCCCGCGGGATGCGGGTCCCACACGATGGGGACCTCGGCCGGGAGGGCGGACAGCGCGGCGCGCAGCGCGGGCTGGGCGGCGACACCGCGGCCGTAATCGGCGACGAGGACGGCGCGGGCACGGGCCAGGGCATCGCTCGCGGCGGGCGGGCAGTCGCCGAGAGCAGCAGCCTCGTCGCCGCGGTCGAGGCGCACGAGCACCTGTCCGCCGGCCTTGACGCGGATCTTCTCGGGCGTCGGGCCCGCGAGCCCGAGGTCGACGACCTCCACCCCGGCCGCCGCGAGCAGGCCCCGTGCGCGGCGCCCCGCCTCGCCCCGGCCCACGCCGCACACGAGCACGACGCGCTGCCCGGCGCCGGCCGCCAGCAGCGCGGCGAGCCCGGCGCCTCCGGGGCGGTCGGCCGCGACGGGATCGCGGACCACAGGCACCGGGGCGTCGGGCGCCACACGGTCGACGGTCCCCTCCCAGTCGCGGTCGAGGAGCAGGTCGCCGACGACCACGAGCGGCGGCTTCTCGTCGCGGACACCCCCCGGAGTCCGCCCGTGGGCGGCGTCGACCGCCCGGCACAACGCGTGGACCGCGACGAGGTGGACCTCCTGGACGGTGGCCGCGTCGACGCTGGCGACCGCGACCGCCTCGTCGCAGACGTCGTGCAGCGGGTTGGGCGCGGCGCCGGTGAGGGCCCAGACGAGCAGGCCCCCGGCGCGCGCGGCCGCCACGGCGGCAAGGAGGTTCTCCGAGCGTCCCGAGGTGCTCAGGCAGAGCAGCACGTCGCCGGGACGGCCGTGGGCGCGGACCCCGCGGGCGAAGACGTCCGCATAGCCGAAGTCGTTGGCCAGGGCGGTGAACGAGGAGGTCTCGGCGTGGAGCGCAAGCGCGGAGAGCGGCGGGCGCTCGGTGTCCTCGAAGCGCCCGACGAGCTCGGCGGTGAGGTGCTGGGCCTCGGCCGCCGAGCCGCCGTTCCCGGCGCACAGCACCCGCGCGCCGCCGCCGAGGCGGCGGGCGAGCTCCTGCCCCCACGCCTCGAGGCGCTCGGAGTCGAGCGTGTCCAGCGCGGCGCGCAGCCCGGCGAATGGGGTGCTCATGACAGCACCAGGGCCCGGCTCGGCGCACGGACGGACGCGAGGTCCTCATAGACGCGCACCGTCGCCGCCGCGATCCGGTCCCAGCCGTAGTAGCGGCGGGCACGGCCGGCTCCCGCGCGGCCGTAGGCGTCGCGCCGGACCGGATCCTCGAGCAGTCCGCGCAGCGCACCGGCAATCGCCTCCGGGCTGCGCGGCGGCACGTGGACGCCGGTGACGCCGTCGACCACCGTGTCGACGAGCCCCCCGACGGCGGTCGCGACCACGGGGACGCCACAGGCCATGGCCTCGAGGGGCACGATCCCGAACGGCTCGTACCAGGGCACGCAGGCGACCACGTCCGCGGAGCGCAGGAGCGCGGGCAGCTCCGCGCGGGACAGACGGCCGCGGAACACGACGCGGTCGGCCACCCCCGCCCGGTCGGCGACGCGCCGCAGGCGGCGCACCTGGGGATCGGGATCGAGGTGGGCCCGGTCCGGGCCGCCGGCGACGACGAGCTCGGCTCCGGGCACCCGTGCGAGCGCCGAGATCACGTTGCCCACGCCCTTGCGCTCGACGAGGCGGCCCACGACGACGATGCGCGGCACGCGCCCATCCCGGCCCTCGGCGAGGCCGCGCGGGGTGAAGTGCTCGAGGTTCACGCCGCACGGGACCACCGAGATGCGGCGGCCCTCGACGCCGAGGCGCCGGAGCTCGAAGACCTCGTCCGAGCAGGTCGCCACCACCCGGTCCGCCCTCTGCGCCACGCGGGATTCGAGCTCCAGCCGGGCCGGCGGCGACGGGTCCTTGGCGCCCTGGTGGCGGCGCTTGACGACACCGAGCGCGTGGAAGGTCTGGACCACGGGGATCCCGAGCGGCCGGGCGGCGCGCAGCGCGGCGTGCCCGGACATCCAGAAGTGCCCGTGGACCACGTCGGGGCGCTCGTCGGCCCAGCCCACCGCCAGCTCGTGCGCGAACTCCCCCATCCAGGGCAGCAGGTCGTCCTTGGGCAGTACCTCGGCCGGGCCGGCGTCGAGGTGCTCGACCCAGACGCCGGGCCCCATCGGCACCCACCGCGGCGCGTCGGGGCACTCGCGGCGCGTGTGGACGACCACGTCGCACCCGCGGCGTACCAGCGCGCCCGAGAGCGCGGCGACGTGGACGTTCTGCCCCCCGGCGTCCTCCCCGCCGAGCACGGCGAGCGGCGAGGCGTGCTCGGAGACCATGTGGATCCTCATGCGAGCACTCCCACGCGGTCGCGCAGCAGCGCGTCCCAGTCGGAGTGGAAGCGCTCGAGGCTGTACCGGGAGAGCGCGGCGGCGCGGGCGGCGGCGCCCATCTCACGGGCGCGCGCGGGCTCGTGGAGGAGGGCCCGCACGCCGGCCCGCAGCTCGTCGAGGTCGGCCGAGACGATCCCCGCCTCCGGAGGCACGGCACGCGGGACTTCCGTGGTGGCCAGCGCCACGACGGGCATCCCGAGCTGCATGGCCTCGAGCAACGAGAGTCCCAGGGAGGTCCAGCGGATCGGGTGCAGGTAGACCCGCCGCCGTGCCATCTCGTCGTGGAGCGCGTCGTGGGGCAGCTCCCACGCCCCCATCCCGAACAGGTCGACGGGCGCGGCGCCGGCGAGGACCGGCACGAGGTCGGTTCCCGTCACCCGCCCGCGACGCCCGGGCTCGTTGATCACGACGGCGACGCGCTCGAGCTCGCCGGAGTACCGGTGACCGGGGTCGACGATGCCGTGCTCGATCACGTGGGTCGGCGCCGCCCCGCAGTCCCAGAAGAGGCGGTTGAAGTGGGTGACGTGCACGACTCCGATCCCGGGGCGCTCGGCGCAGGGATGGCGCATCTCGTTCACGCGGCCCTGCGGGGCGTTGTGCTCCACGTAGACGGCGGGGATGTCGCGGCTCGGACGGCGACCGAGCCACTCCTCGGCGAGGGCGAGCTCGTGCGGGCGCTGGAGGACGACCAGGTCCCAGTCCTCCTCCCGGATCTGCGCCGGGGAGAGCTCGGAGACCTCCTCGGGCCAGACGTACGTGGTCGGCAGCCCGAGCCCATCGGGGCCGCGGCCGGGCAGGACCGGCACGGCGTACTCGTGGGCGCCGTGGACGAAGGCGGTCGTCCACGAGCCGTGGACGTGCCAGAGCAGGATCCTCATGCCGCGACCGCCACCCGCGCGAGGCGCTCCACGGCGGCGAGGACGTCCTCGTCCTCCACGCCCTCCAGGCAGGGGTGGCCGGGCACCGGGCACTCCCGCGCGCGGCAACCCGCGCACGGGACGCCGACGAAGAGGCGCTCACACTCGACCGCCCACGGCCGCCAGCGCTCCCACGGGACGGTGGGCGCGAACAGCGACACGACCGGCGTCCCGACGGCCGCGGCGAGATGGGCGGGCCCCGTGTTGGCGACGACGACGGCCGCGGCGCCCGCGAGCACCGCACCGAGCTCGGCGAGCGACGTCTCCCCGCCGAGGTCGATCCCGTCCGCGCCCGCGACCCGCGCCGTCAGCCCGCGCTCGGAGGGGGCGCCGGTCACCACCGGGCTCCAGCCGCGCTCCGCCAGCGCGCCGACGAGGGCCGCGTGCCGCCCGGCCGACCAGGCGCGGGCGGGAACGCTCGCCCCCGGATGCACCACCACGTAGGGCGCGGGGAGGACCGGCGCCTCGGCGCCCCCGAGCACCCGCAGGCGCCCGTCGTCACCGGCCGGCAGCCCGTAGCCGAGGGTCGCGGCGAGCGAGAGCGCCCGGCGCACCTCGTGGAGCTCGTCGCCGACCCGGTGGCGGACGTCGAGCAGGGAGCCCGGATAGTCCTCGGAGATCGCCGCGACGGTGGGGACGCCCGCCATGCGCAGGAGCAGCGCGAGGGGCAGCGGTGACTGGTGGAAGGAGGTGAAGATGAGGGCCTGATCGAAGTCGCCGGCCGCGAGGCGCCGCTCCAGGCCGAGGACGTCGGCGCGGTCGACGGGGTCGGGCTCGGGATCGATCCACGGCGCCCGCCACACCCAGATCTCGTCCACGCCGGGCAGGAGCTCCGCCGCCCGCGCCCCGCGCGGGCCGCAGAGCAGGGTGAGGTGGTCGACGCCGGCGGCCACGGCCCGCAGCGCCGGCCCCGTGAGCAGGACGTCCCCGTCGTTGTCGAACCGGGCGGCGAGGACGCGCGTCATCCGAGCAGCCGCTCCACCGCCGCGCACAGGTCGGGCGACACCTCGTCCGCCGCGGCGACCTCCTCGGGTCGCGTGACCGGCGTGGGCACGAGGACCCCGCGCGCGCCGGCCGCCCGCGCGGCCTCGATGTCGGCGCCGATGTCGCCGATCACGGCGCAGCGCCCGGGCGCGACCGCGAGGGCGCGCGCGGCCTCGAGCACGAGGCCGGGGGCGGGCTTGCGGCAGGCGCAGCCGTCCTCGGGCCCGTGGGGGCAGATCGCCCACGGCCCCAGCGGCCCGAGGAGCTCCTCGACGCGGGCGTTGACCGCCGCGACGGCCTCTGCGGTGAGCAGGCCCCGGGCGACGCCGCTCTGGTTGGAGACGACCGCGGTCGGGACGCCGCGCTCGCGCACACGGTCGAGCGCCGCGCGGGCGCCCGGCATGGGCTCCACGCGGCCCGGATCGCCGTTGTAGGGCACGTCGACCACGAGCGTCCCGTCCCGGTCGAAGAGCACGGCGGCAGGGAGAGCGGCAGCCGGCATCGACCGCTCCTACCCAACAGGAGCAGCGCGGGAAACGAGAAGCAGCGCCATCATCCCACCGGACGGGCGAGCAGTAACGGCCAATCGACCAACCTCGCCCGGGGTCGATGCGTCTGGACTAGTTGGGGATGTGAGGCGGGACCTGATCCACCATCTCGAGCCGCTCCTCGAGCCGGGTGAGGTGGAAGACCCGCTGCACGGCGTCCGGGCCGCGGACGACCACGAACTGCGCGCCCCGCTCCCGGGCGCGGGCGTCGGCGGAGACGACGACCCGCAGCCCGGTGGAGTCCATGAAGTCCAGCCCGGAGAGATCGAGGACGAGGAGAGCGGGCTCGCGCCCCTCGACCCGGGAGAGCTCGCGCTCCACCCGGACGGCGCTCGAGATGTCCAGCTCCCCGGTGAGGCTGATGATCGTGGCCTCCCCTCGATCCTGCGCGTGGAGCTCGAGCGACGGCACTTCGGCGGAGGGTACAGACGGGTGCTCCCGGGGAACCCCTCCCCAAGGGCCGCCGCCTGCGCCACGCCGTCGGCGAGCTCCTCCAGTGCACCCGCTGCACGGGGACGTGGTCGGCGCTCGCCCTCGTGGGCCTGCGTGTCGTGCGGCCCTCCGCCGGACGGACGGTCACCGCCGTGCTCGGCGCCGCCGCCGTCAACGACTTCCTGCAGAGCGCCTTCTCGTACTGCGCCGCGGCGACGAGCACCGTCGAGAAGACGTCCGAGGCCTACAACGGCGGGCCGATCTCCACCACGCCGTTCCACTCGCGCACCCCGTAGGCGGGCTGAGGGGAGAAGGCGGGGCCGCGCACGACGCCGCCGTCGGTGAGGGCGAAGCGCGACGCGTGCCACGGGCACTGGAGGCAGCCCTCGACGAGCTCGCCATCGGAGAGCGGGCCGCCGCGGTGCGTGCAGCGGTCGGCCAGGGCGAAGAGCTCCCCTCCGTGGCGTACCAGGGCGACCGCGACGCCCTCCACCTCGACCTTGCGCACCTCGCCCTCCGCGGGCTCGCCGGCGCGCGCGACCTCGGTCCAGCCCTCGGGGGTGGCGTCGAAGACGGTCGCGTCGACCCCCACGCCCCTGGCATAGGAGAGGTGGCCGCCGAGGAACCCGCCCGCCCCGAGCGCGCCCGCGCCGGCGAGGCCGAGCAGCTTGCCCCGTGTCCGGGCGCCGCGGCGCCGCGCGGCGAGGGAGGCGACGTAGAGCCCGAGCGCCGTCACGTTGGAGACCGCGTGGACGATCCCGATGCGGCGCACCGCGGGGTCGCCGAGCTCGGAGTCCGCCCACTCCGTGTAACCGGTGACGATCGCTGGCAGGGCGGCGGCGATCCCGGCGCCCACGAGCAGGTCGGCGGCGCCTTGAGCGTCCTGCCCGCCGACCAGGTCGAGCAGGCCGGCACTCGTCCACGTGCCGATGGGGACGTCGGTGAGGAGAGGATGGAGCGCGTGGCCGAGCCAGGTGCCCGACAGCGCGTCCTTCGCCGGGCCGGCGGGGACGAGCTTGCGCACGACCTTGCCGAGGGGCTTCGCGGGGATGTCGAGGACCTTGATGGCGCCGATGCGCTCGGCGAGCTCGTGCAGGGCGGGTGCGGGCATGGACAGAGGTTTACCGCACGCGGGGCCGGGACAACTACTGGGACAACCGGGACAGGCAGCGAGAGAGGGAGCGACATGGCGGCAGAGGACACGAAGACGGGCAGCGCCCGCACCGGCTCCGCGAGCTCGGGAGCGCTGACCACGCGCGAAGACGCGGGGGCCGGCGGGCTGCAGAGCTCGCGCGGGAACACGACCATCGGCGACACCGTGGTGACGAAGGTCGCCGGCATCGCCGCGCGCGAGGTTCGCGGCGTCCACCAGCTCGGCGGCGGCGCATCGCGCGCTCTCGGCGGCCTCGGTCAGCGGGTCGGCATCGGCGACGAGCGCACCCAGGGCGTCACGGTCGAGACCGGCGAGCGCGAGGCCGCGGTCGACCTCACCGTCGTCGTGGACTACGGCGAGTCGATCCCGCAGGTCTCCGAGTCGATCCGCAACAACGTGATCAAGCGCATCGAGGGGATCTGCGGCCTGTCGGTCACCGAGGTCAACGTGACGGTGAACGACCTCTACTTCCCCGGCGACGACGTTCCCGAGCCGCAGGCCGAGCCCCGGGTCCAGTAGGTGCGAGAACGCCTTGCGCGCCTCGCGCTCGAGGCCGCTCTCGCCACCCCCGGCGTGCTGGCCCCCAACGCGGGGGTGACGGGGTTGCACGCCACCTGGATCGCCGGCGGGCGGCTACCCGGGGTCCGTGTCATCGCGAGCGCGGGCGAGACGTGGTCGGTGGAGCTGGGCCTCACGGCCGGGCTCGTGCCGCTGCGCCCTCTGGCCGACGCGGTGCGTGGGCGTGTCGAGCACGCCCTGGCGCTCGCGGGGCTCAGGGGCGCGGTCTCCGAGGTGGACGTCGCCCTGCTCGCCGTCGAGGAGGGCGATCGGCTCCCGACCACCCCGGCAGTCCCCGCCGAGGCGATGACGGGCACCGCCGCCCCCGAAGGGGCGGTGGTCGAATGATCCTCCTGGCCCGCGCGATAGTGCGCGTCCTCGCCTTCGTACTCCTCGTGGTCCTCGCCGTGGCGGGGCTCGCGATCGCGGTCTTCTCCATCCAGGGCGGCACGGCGACCCTCTCGCTGCCGCACCTCGTGAAGATCCTCCACCTCGCCGGACTGCGCGACAAGGTGGGCGCCTTTTTCGACTCGCTCGCCGCGAGCGGCCCCGTGGCGATCATCGCCCTGCTGTGCGGGCTGGGCGCCGTGCTCCTCGGGTTGCTGCTGCTCGCCGGGCTGCTGGCGCCGCGACGCGAGCGCCTCGTGACCCTGCGCGACGACAAGGGGGGCTCCATCGCCGCGCGGCGCCGTGTCCTCGGTCGCCTCGGGCAGTCGCTCACGGAGAGCACGCGCGGCGTGACCGGGGCCAAGGTCCGCGCCCGTCCCGCCCGCAGGAGCGGGGGCAAGCTCGCGGTTCGCGCGACCCGCTCGCGCACCACCTCGGCCGGCGACGTGCGCGGACGCGTCGAGGAGGCGCTCAAGCCGCTGACGGATCCGTGGGACCTGAAGGCCAAGGTCGGCGTCCGCCTCGGCAAGGCCGGGACGCGGGTCGAATGAGCATCCTGCGCCAGCGCGTACGGACCCGCCGGCCGATCCTCGGCCGCCTCGGCGACCTGCTCGTGCTCGTCTTCGCCCTCGCGCTCGTCTGGTACGGGGCCATGATCGCGCTGCTCGCGGCGAAGGTCTCGCCCGGCACGGTCGACTCGATCTCGGGGTACCGGACCGCCTTCGACTTCCTCGCAGGCCTCGGACCCGATGACCTCGCCGGGTGGAAGCGGGCCGTCATCGCCGGTGCGGGCCTGCTCGCCTTCCTGATCCTCGGCTACGCGGCCTACAAGGCGCTGCCCCGCCCCTACCTCGCCCGCCACGACCTGCGCCTCGCCGACGACGAGCGCGGCCAAGTGACGTTGGCGCCGCGTGCGGTCGAGCGCCTGGCCGAGACCGCCGCCGAGCGCACGCCCGGCATCTCCGGCGCCGGCTCGCGCTACGGGGGCGACGGCGTGGCGGTCAACGTCTCCGTCTCGCGGGCGCGTGACGCCGCCGAGGTGCTCCGCCGCGCCCAGGGCGAGGTACGCGAGGCGCTCGAGCGCCACGGTCTACCGGCCCTCGACGTCTCCATGACCCTCACCGGATTCGACGCCAAGCACAAACGGGAGCTCTCCTGATGACCCTCAAGCAGTTTCTCGGCCTCCTGGGCTTCCTCTTCGTCGCCGCCTGGATCGGCTTCAACTTCGGCGACGCCATCCTCTGCCTGCTCGGCGCGGGCCTGTTCGCCGGCGCGGGGGCGATCGTCCAGGGCGACGTCGACCTCGCCGAGCTCCAGGACCGCATGCGCACCGGCTCGCCGGGCGGCGTGCCGCGACCCTAGGATCGAAGGATGGCCGAGACCGCGCTGCTCGACGATCCCGAGCTCCTCGCCACCGCGTGGGATCTCGGTGCCCTCGTCGACGGGGCGGGCGCCGACGGCGCGCTGGCCCACCTCGCCCGCGCCGAGGAGCAATCGGTGGCCTTCGCGGCGACCTACTCGGGCGGCGTGGCCGAGCTCGACGGGCCGGGGCTCACCGCCGCCCTGGACGAGCTCGCGGCGATCCACGACGCGGCCGGGCGGGCGGCGTCCTACGCGTCGCTCTCCTTCGCGGAGGACACGGCGGACCCCGTCCGGGGCGCCCTGCTCGCCAAGCTCCAGGAGGGCCTGACCCGCCTCTCGACCCACCTGCTGTTCTTCGACCTCGAGTGGGCGGCGCTCGACGATCCCCGGGCCGAGGAGCTCCTCGCCGCCCCGGGCCTCGACCTCTACCGCCACCACCTGCGCTCCGAGCGCCGCTACCGCCCCCACCTCCTCTCCGAGCCCGAGGAGAAGATCCTCGCCGAGAAGCACGTGACCGCCCGCGCCGCGTGGACGCGGCTCTTCGAGGAGCAGGCCGCGGCGCTGGAGATCCCGCTGCCCGGCGAGCCGGCCCCGGCGAAGCTCGAGATCGCCCTCGCCCGCCTCCAGTCCCCCGACCGCGAGCTGCGCCGCACGACCGCCGCGGCGGTGACGGAGGGCCTCGCCCCCGGGCTGCGGACGCGCGCCTACATCCTCAACACGGTCATGGCCGACAAGGCCACCGACGACCGGCTGCGCTCCCACCCCACGTGGATCTCCTCGCGCAACCTCTCCAACGAGGTCTCCGACGAGTCCGTGGAGGCGCTCGTAACCGCCGTCCGGGCCCGCTACGACATCCCCCAGCGGTGGTACCGGCTCAAGGCCCGGCTGCTCGGCCTCGATCGCCTCGCCGACTTCGACCGCATGGCCTCGGTGACCGACGAGGAGGGCGAGGTCCCCTGGCCCGAGGCGCGCGCGCTCGTGCTCGACTGCTACGGGCGCTTCTCGCCGGAGCTCGGCCGCCTCGTCGAGGAGTTCTTCGCCGACTCCTGGATCGACGCCCCCGTCCGCCCGGGCAAGCGGGGCGGGGCGTTCTGCTCCTACACGGTCCCCTCCGTCCACCCCTACGTGATGCTGAACTGGACGGGGCGCCGCCGCGACGTCCTCATCCTCGCCCACGAGCTCGGCCACGGCGTCCACGCCGCGCTCGCCCGGCCGCGCGGGATCATGGAGCAGGGCACGCCGCTCACGCTGGCCGAGACCGCGTCGGTCTTCGGTGAGACGATCGTGTTCGGCGAGCTGCTCGGCCGCGAGGAGCGCCCGGAGTCCCGCCTCGCCCTCCTGGCCGAGTCGCTCGAGGGCGCGATCGCCACGGTCTTCCGCCAGACCGCGATGAACCGCTTCGAGCACCTGGCCCACACCGAGCGCCGCGAGATCGGGGAGGTCTCCGTCGACCGCCTCGGCGAGCTGTGGGCCGAGTCCCAGTTCGAGCTGCTCGGCGACTCCGTGGAGATCACCGAGGGCTACCGCACCTGGTGGAGCTACGTCCCGCACTTCATCACCACGCCCGGGTACGTCTACGCGTACGCCTACGGGCAGCTCCTCGCGCTCTCGGTCTACGGGCGCTATCGCCAGGAGGGCGAGGCCTTCGTGCCGCGCTACCTCGAGCTGCTCTCCGCGGGTGGCTCGCGGTCGCCCGAAGCGCTCGCGGAGCTCGTGGGGCTGGACCTCACGGACCCGGGCTTCTGGGACTCGGGGCTCGAGCTCGTGGCCGACCAGCTCGAGGCCGCGGAGGCCGCGGCGCACGCGGCCGGACGCCTCTCCTAGCAGCTCTGCTCGTTCGCAAGCGGAGCAGAGGGGGTATCGGCGTGGGGGTGGAGCATGTCCTCGACGCCCTCGTCACCTCGTTCGCCTCGCTGCGGGTGGTGGTCGTCGGAGACGCCATCCTCGACGCCTACCTGCACGGCGCGGCCCCCCGGATCGCCCGCGAGGCGCCCGTCCCCGTCGTCCGGGTGGAAGGCCGCGAGGACGCCCCGGGCGGCGCGGCGAACGCCGCCGCGAACGCCGCCGCGCTCGGCGCCCGGGTGTCGCTGCTCGCGGTGGTCGGCACCGATCCCGCGGGGGACGAGCTGCTCGCCCGCCTCGAAGCCGTGGGGGTCGACGTCACCGCCGTCGTCCGCGACCCCGCGTGGGCGACGCCCGCCAAGCATCGCCTCTCGGCCGCGGGTCAGATCCTCGTGCGCTGGGACGATGGCTCGGAGGGCGCGCCGTGCGCCACCGCCCTGGCCGAGCTCGCCCGGCGCGTGGCCGGCCGCGGCGCCGGGGCCGACGTCGTCATCGCCTCGGCCTACGACGGCGGAGTCCTCGCGCCGCCGGTGCGCGCGGCGCTCGCCGCGCTCGACGGCCCGCTCGTCCTCGCCGACGCCCGCGACCCGCGGGAGCTGCGCGACGTCTCCCCCACCGTGGCCACGCCGAACTGGGCGGAGGCGATGAGCCTCCTCGCGCCGGGCGGCCCGGCCTCCGACGCCGGCCGGGCTCAGACGGTGATCGCGCACCGGGCCGAGCTCCACACCGGCACGGGCGCGCGTGTCGTCGCCGTGACCCTCGACGCCGACGGCGCCGTCGTGCTCGAGCCCGGGCGCCCGCCCCACCGCACCTACGCGCATCCCGCCGAGGAGACGTGCTGCGCCGGGGCCGGCGACACCTGGGCCGCCGCGTTCGCCCTCGCGCTCGGCGCGGGCGCCACGACGACCACCGCCGGGGAGGTCGCCGCCGCGGCCGCCGCGGTCGCGGTGGGCAAGCCGGGGACCGCCCTGTGCTCGGCGGAGGAGCTGCGCGGCGCGCTGCTGCCCCCGGGGAAGGTCGTGCCCGACCCCGAGCGGCTGGCGGCGCTGGCCGAGCACCACCGCCGCGAGGGTCGCTCCGTGGCCTTCACGAACGGCTGCTTCGACATCCTCCACCGCGGCCACGTCGCCTTCCTCGCCGAGGCCAAGGCCCTCGCCGACGTCCTCGTCGTCGGGGTGAACTCCGACGCCTCGGTCGCCCGCCTCAAGGGCCCCGACCGGCCACTCAACGGCCTCGCCGACCGGCTCGAGGTGCTCGCCGGGCTCTCGTGCGTCGACCACCTCGTGCCCTTCGACTCCGACCGGCCCGAGGAGCTCCTGCGCACCCTCCGTCCTTCGCTCTACGTCAAGGGGGGCGACTACACCCCGCAGACCCTGCCCGAGGCGCCGCTCGTCGGCGAGCTCGGGGGCGAGGTCCGGATCCTCGGCTACCTCGCCGACCGCTCCACGACCCGGCTCGTGGAGCGCGTGCGCTCGGGCTGATGCTCGACGTCCTCGTGCCGACCTACCGCCGGCCCCATGCGCTGGCGGTCCTCCTCACGTCGCTCTCGGCCCAGACCGTCCCGGACTTCCGGGTCGTGGTCTCCGACCAGAGCGACGACGGGGCGTCGTTGCGCGCCCCCGCGGTCCAGGCGGTCGTCGCGGTCCTGCGCGCCCAGGGCCGGGCGGTGGAGCTCGTCTGCCATCTCCCCCGGCGGGGGCTCGCCGAGCACCGCGACTCGCTCCTGACCCGCGCCCGCGCCCCGTACTGCCTGTTCTGCGATGACGACATCCTGCTCGAGCGGGACCTGCTCGAGCGGCTCCTGACGACCATCCGCGAGGAGGGCTGCGGGTTCGTGGGCTCGGGGCTCGTCGGCCCGACGTACCTCTCCGACCTCCGGCCCCACGAGCAGGTCCTCGAGCTCTGGGAGGGCGGCGTCGAGCCCGAGGAGGTGCGTCCCGGGACGCCGGCGTGGGAGCGCCATCGGCTCCACAACGCCGCCAACCTCCATCACGTCGCCGTGGCGCTCGGCCTCGGTCCGGCGCAGCGCGTCCGCTACAAGGTCGCGTGGGTCGGAGGCTGCGTGCTCTACGACACCGCGGCGCTGCGCGACGCCGGCGGATTCTCCTTCTGGCGCGAACTGCCCCCGGCTCACGCCGGGGAGGACGTCCTCGCCCAGCTGCGCGTCATGGCGCGCCACGGCGGCTGCGGGATCCTTCCCAGCGGGGCCTACCACCTCGAGCTCCCCACGACGATCCCCGACCGGTGCGTCGACGCTCCCCGTGTTCTGCCCCTCACCCATGCCGCCTGAGCGGGGTGTCCAGCGCATCGCGGTCCTGCGCGCCAACGCGCTCGGCGACCTGGTGTTCACCCTCCCGGCGCTCGACGCGCTGCGCGCCGCCTACCCCACGGCGGAGATCATCCTGCTCGGGCGCGAGTGGCACGCGGCGCTGCTGTCCGGGCGCCCGGGTCCCGTCGACCGGGTCGCGGTGGCCGGGGAGACGCCGGAGCATCTGGCCGGGGAGTCCTGGGACCTCGCGCTCCAGATGCACGGGGGCGGCGCGTGGTCGAACCCTTACGTGTCGGGGCTCGGGGCCCGGATCACCGCGGGCTGTCGCGACGTCGACGCGCCGGCGCTCGACCGCTGCATCCCCTACGTCTACTACCAGCCCGAGGTCTCGCGCTGGCTCGAGGTCGCCGGGCTCGTCGGCGCGCCGCCCGTCACGCTCGAGCCGCGTCTCGCGGTGACCGACGCCGACCGGGAGGCCGCCGCGCTCGCGGTGGGCGAGGGCGGGCCGCTCGCCGTCCTGCACCCCGGCGCGAGCGACCCGCGCCGCCGCTGGCCCGCGTCCTCCTTCGCCGCGCTCGGCGACGCGCTCGCCGCGCGCGGGCTGCGGGTCGCGCTCACGGGGGTCGAGGAGGAGCGGGGGCTCGTGGCCGAGGTCGCGACGGAGATGGCGGCCCCGGCGCTCGACCTCGCGGGCGCGCTCTCCCTCGGGGGGCTCGTCGGCCTCCTGGAGCGCGCCGAGGTGGTGGTGGCCAACGACACCGGCCCGCTCCACGTCGCCGGCGCCGTGGGGACGCCGTCGGTCGGCGTCTACTGGATCGGCAACCTCGTCAACGGCGGCCCGCTCGTCCGGGCCCGCCACCGTCCGCTGCCGGACTTCCGGGTCGCCTGCCCGGTCTGCGGCGTCGACTGCACCCGCGGGGAGTGCGGCCACGACGCGTCGTTCGTCGCGGGCGTGACCGTGGCCGAGGCCGAGGCGGCGTGCCACACGCTGCTCGCGGACGCCGCGCCGGCCCCGGCGTGAATCTGTTCGTGCCTGCTCCCGCGGAAGTCCCTCCGGCGGCGGCCCTGCGGATGAGCGACCTCGACGACGTCCGCCGCATCGCCGTCCTGCGCGCGCTGCCCGGGCTCGGCGATCTCCTGTGCGCCGTCCCCGCGCTACGCGCCCTGCGGGCCCGGTTCCCCAGGGCGCACGTCACCCTCGTCGGCCTGCCGGCGGCGGAGTGGTTCGTCGCCCGCTTCGGTGACCTGATCGACGAGCTCAGCGTCTTCCCCGGCTTTCCCGGGATCCCCGAGGTGGAGCCCGACCCGCGCGGGATCGCCGCCTTTTTGACCCGGATGCACGCGCGCGAGCTCGACCTCGCCGTGCAGCTCCACGGCTCGGGGATCTCCTCGAACCCGTTCGTCGCCCTGCTCGGCGCGCGACGCACCGCGGGCTTCGTGCTGCCCGGGCTCCCGTGCCCCGACCCCGAGCTGTTCATCCCCTACCCCGCCCTCGCGCCCGAGCCGTGCCGCCACCTCGCCCTCCTCGCCCACCTCGGCGCGCCCGCCGACGATGCGGCGCTCGCCTTCCCCCTCAGCGACGACGACCGGGCCGAGGCGGCCGCGCTGGCCCTCCCGCGCCCCTTCGCGCTGCTCAACCCCGGCGCCGCCGAGTCGCAGCGGCGCTGGCCCGTCGAGCACTTCGCCGCGGTGGGCGACGGGCTCGCGGCCCGTGGGCTCGCGGTCGGGGTGCTCGGCGCGCCCGCCGACGCGCCCCTCGCCGCCGCGGTGGTGGCGCGCATGCGCGCGCCCGCCCACGACCTCGCCGGCCGGACCTCGCTCGGGGGCCTCGGCGCCCTCCTGGCCGCCGGCGCGGTCCTCGTCACGAACGACACGGGCACGTCGCACCTCGCCGCGGCGGTCGGAGCACCCAGCGTCGTGGTCTTCGTCTCCTCGGACCCCGGGCGCTGGGCGCCGGTGGACCGCGAACACCACCGCGCGCTCGGGCGCGTCGTCGGGCGAGCGGCACGGGGCGACGGGCTCCACGAGCTCGACCCGGCGCTGGCGCCGGTCACCCCGGGGGCCGCCCTCGCGGCGGCGGAGTCCCTGCTCGCGCACGGTTCCGTCCCCGCGTGCGTTCGGGCATGAGATGGCGCGTCCCCTGATCCGACTCCGTCGTCGTCGTGGAGGCCGGTCCATCCACCGGGACGTCCATCCCTACGCGCTCATGGCCGCCGCCGCCAGGGTGCGGCCGGCCGGCGGGGGGAGGTCGACGCGCGCGCCCGCCTCGAGCGCGTAGGAGCATTCTCCGATCGGCGATGACCATGAGCGCTGCGGGTGACGGTCCACGACGTGCGGGGCGGCGACGGCTCGCGGCGCCGCTCGTCGCCGCGCTGGTGGCGGCGACGGTGGGGACGATCGTCGGGGCCGGGCGCGGCGGCGAGGAGCGGTCGCCCGTCGGGGCGCGGACCGCGGCACGGCCGGCGGCGCCCGCACGGCCCGTCCGCCCGGGCGCGGTGATCCTCCTCGCCTTCAACGGGACGCGCATGCCCGCGTACGTCGGCCGCATCCTCCGCCGCCGGGACGCCGCGGGCGTCTTCCTCGGGCCGGCGAACGTCGTCTCCCCCGCGCAGCTCGCACGCCTCACCAGCGCCCTGCGCCACGCGGGGGGCGCCGATCTCCTCGTCGCGCTCGATCAGGAGGGCGGATCGGTGCGGACGGTGCCCTCGGTCGGTCCCGTCGCCGCTCCCCCGGCCGCCGGAGCCCCGGAGCAGGTGCGCGCGGAGTACCACGACGCGGGCCGCGGGCTGCGCGCCCTCGGGATCACCGTGGACCTCGCGCCCGTGACCGACGCGGCCCGGCCGGGCACGGCGCTCGCCGCCCGGGCGTTCCCCGGCCCCGCCCAGGTCGCGGCCGCGAGCGTCGGCCTCGCCGCGGGCGGCGTGCTGCCCGCCGCCAAGCACTTCCCCGGGCTCGGGGCGGCGACGGCCAACACGGACGACGTGCCCGTGGACATCCCCACGAGCGCCGCCGAGCTCGAGCGGGTCGACCTCGCGCCGTTCCGGGCGGCGATCGCCGCCGGGGTGCCGCTCGTAATGGCCTCCCACGCGCGCTACCCCGCGCTCGATCCCCGCTTTCCTGCCTCCCGCTCGCGCCGGATCCTCACCAATCTGCTGCGCGGCCGGCTCGGCTTCCGCGGCGTCGTGATGACGGACTCCCTCGAGGCCGCCGCGGTACTGAGGACCACCTCCCTCGAGCGGGCCGGGATCGCGGGGCTCCGTGCGGGGGTCGACCTCCTGCTGACCACGGGGCGGGGCTCGTGGATCCGCCTGGACCGGGCGCTGGGGGCCGAGGCGCGGCACTCACCCGCCTTCGCGACCCGTCTCGCCGGCGCGGCCCGGCGCGTCCGGGCGCTGCGCCGCCGCGTCGTCCGGTGACCCCCGGGGCAGGCTGGCACCATGCCGTTGATGACCCTCGACCTCGCGCCGGAAGAGCTCAAGCGCCTGACGGCCGCCTCCGCCGGGTAGGTTCGGCCCGTGCCCGAGGCGCTCCCGCCCCCGCCCGCGACCGGACGGGTGTTCGACTCGAATTCCCGCGTCGAGCTCAGCGACGTGGCGCCGGACGGGCGCATGCGGCTCGACGCCCTCGCCCGCGTCCTCCAGGACGCCGCCTTCGGCGACGTCCGCGAGGCGGGGATCGCCGACGAGGGCACGTGGGTCATGCGGCGCTGCCGGATCGTCGCGCAGCGCTTCCCCGGCTTCGACGAGGAGCTCCGGGTGCGCACGTGGGCCACGGGGGTCGGGGCGGCGTGGGCCGAGCGCCGCACCCTCGTCGAGGGCGTGTGCGGCGGGCGGGTCGAGGCCATCGCCCTCTGGGTGCACCTCGACGTCGCGACGGGCCACCCGCTGCGCCTGAGCCCGCGGGTGCGCGCGGTGTACGGCGAGCCCGCGACGGCGCGCCGCGTGTCCGGGCGGCTGCGCCACCCCCGTCCCCCCGAGGGCCTCGGCGGACACCCCTGGGTCTTCCGGGCCAGCGACCTCGACCTGGCCGGTCACGTCAACAACGCGGCCTACTGGGAGACCTTCGAGGAGGAGCTCGCCGGCACGCCCGTCGGACCCGGCCTCGACGTCGAGATGGAGCACCGCGAAGCCGCGGGCGTCGGGGGGGCACGAGTTCTGCGGGACGCGGACCGGCGCTGGGTGACCGGGGAGGACGGGAAGCTCTTCGCCTCGCTTCTCGTCCTCGCCGCCGCCTTCTCGTAGCCCCGGACGGTCACTCCCTCACGCTGTTCAAGCCCGCCGGCGCGCCTCGGGCGCGAGCCCCGGGTTGGACCAGCCGTCGTCGTCGTGGTTGACGTTCCGCCCCGGCGGGACGATCTCGTCGATCCGATCGAGGACGTCGTCGGTGATCTCGAGCTCACCGCCGGGCAGCTGGGACTCGAGCTGCTCCATGGTCCGCGGCCCGATGATCGCCGCGGTGACCGCGGGATGGCGGATCACCCAGGCGATCGCCAGCGTCACGAGGGGGACTCCGACCTCGTCCGCCAACCGCCCGAGCGCGTCGGCGGCCTCGAGCTTCTCGGAGTTGGCCGCGAGGTCGTAGCGTTCGGGCATGCGCTCGGCGCGGCTCGAGTCAGGCGCCTCGGTCCCCTTTCGGTAACGACCGGACAGCCAGCCCCCGGCCAGCGGGCTCCAGGAGATGACCCCCATGCCGTGACGCGCGCAGGTCGGCAGCACGTCGGCCTCGATCCCCCGGACGAGCATGGAGTAGGGCGGCTGCTCGCACACGAAGCGCTCACGCCCGCGCCGCTCGGCGACCAACTGCGCCTCGACGATCTGGCTCGCGGGAAACGTGGAGGAGCCGATGGAGCGCACCTTGCCCGCCCGGACGAGGTCGGTGAGGGCGCCGAGGGTCTCGTCGATGTCCGTGTCGGCCTCGGGGCGGTGGATCTGGTAGAGGTCGATCCAGTCGGTCTTCAGCCGTCGCAGGGAGTCCTCCACCGCGCGCGTGATCCAGCGCCGGGAGTTGCCGCGCTGGTTGGGGTCGTCTCCCATCGTCCCGTGGACCTTCGTGGCCAGGACGACGTGCTCGCGCTTCCCGCCGGCGAGCGCCTTGGCCACGATCTCCTCCGACTCCCCGCGCGCGTAGACGTCGGCGGTGTCGATGAAGTTGATGCCCGCGTCGAGGGCCGCGTGGATGATCCGCACGCAGTCGTCGTGGTCGGGGTTCCCCCACGCCCCGAACATCATCGCGCCGAGGCAGAGGGGCGAGACGGTGACGCCGGTGCGACCGAGGGTGCGTGGCTCCATGACCGGGTCATACCCTCCCCGGCCGTGAAGGCGTCCGTGACCGGCGCGACGGGCTTCGTCGGGGCCCACGTCGCCCGGGCCCTCGTGGCGGCCGGGCACGAGGTGCGCGTGGTCTATCGCGACCCCGACCGGCTGCGCGCGCTCGGCGGCGTCCGCGTCGGGCGGCGCCAGGCCGACGTCCTCGATCATGCCGCGTTGCGCCGCGCGCTGCGGGGCACGGAGGTCCTCTTCCACATCGCGGGCTACGTCGGCTCCTCCCCCGCCGAGCGGGTATGGGCGATGAACGCGCACGCGCCTCTCGTCGCCGTGGAGGCCGCGGCCGCCGAGGGCCTGGAGCGGGTCGTGCTCACCTCGACGATCTCGGCGATCGGCGTGCCCGGGGGTTCCGAGCCGGCCGACGAGGAGACGGAGTACCCCGAGGACTGGCTCGGCCTCGCCTACCCCGACGCCAAGCACGCCGGGGAGCACGCCGCGCTCGCGGCGGGCCGGCGCCACGGGATCGAGGTCGTCGTCGTCAACCCGGCCTACATCCTCGGCGTCCCCGTCGACCGCGCCCAGCCCGGCGAGACCTCCACCCGGACGATCGGCAACTACGTACGCGGACGGCTTCCCGGGGTGGTGGCCGCGGCCATGACGTTCGCCGACGTCGAGGACGTCGCCCTGGGACACGTGCTCGCCGCCGAGCGCGGCCGCGACGGTGAGCGCTACATCCTCGGCGGCGACATCGTCACCTGGCCGCAGCTCATCGCGCGCACCGCGCGCGTCTCCGGCGTCTCGTTCCCCGTCGTCGTCCTGCCGCCCGCTCTGGCCCGCGTCGGGCGCATCCGCGAGGCCATGGGCCTCCCCGGCGTCCTGCCCGCCGAGGGGGTGGACCTGATGGGTCGCGACTGGCGCTTCTCCTCCGCGAAGGCCGAGCGCGAGCTCGGGTACGCGCCGCGGAGCCTCGACGACACCCTGCGCGAGACCGTCGCCTGGTACGAGGAGCTGATCGCGGGCGGCGCCTTCGCCGACGAGCGCGGCTCGGGCCTGTCGCGGGTCGCGGGGGTCGTGGGGGTCGCGAGCCGCCTGGGCCTGCTCACCCCGCTCGACCTCGCCCAGCGGATCGCCGGGCGCTCCGTGGTGGTCGGGCTGTGACGATCCTGTGGACGATCGGGTACGAGAAGCTCTCTCCGCAATCGCTGGCCGCCGAGCTCGCGGCCGCCGGGGTGCGGCGGGTGCTCGACGTGCGCCTGCGCCCCCAGTCGCGCAAGCCCGGGATGTCCAAGACGAAGCTGGGGCTCCTGCTCGGCGACCGCGGGATCGCCTACGAGCACCGGCGCGCGCTCGGGACGCCGCTCGATATCCGCGGGCTCTACCGCAGCGGGCATCTGGAGGAGGCCGCCGCGGCGTACCGCGCGCACGTCGAGGCCCACGCCTCCGCGGAGCTCGACGCCCTCGCCGCCGAGCTCGACGCGGGCCCTCCCACCGCCCTGCTGTGCCTCGAGGCCGAGCCGCGCGGCTGCCACCGGCGCGTGGTCGCCGAGGCGCTGACCGAGCGCCGGCCCCGGCTCAGGGTGATCGACCTCTAGGCAGGCGGAGGCGGGGCACGACCGCGTTTCGCGTCCCTCGCAGCGGGCACGAAACCCCCGATGAGCTCTTCTCGCACCCAGGTTCCGCCCATCTCCCTCCGGGGCGATGTCGACATCCCCCAGCTCGGGTTCGGCGTCTTCCAGGTCCCGCCGGGGGACACCGCGCAGGTCGTCACGCGCGCCTTCGAGACCGGCTACCGCCACATCGACACGGCCTCGGCCTATGCGAACGAGGCCGGGGTCGGCGAGGCGCTCCGCGCCGCCGACCTCCCGCGCGAGGAGGTGTTCATCACCACGAAGTGCTTCAACGACGACCATGGCTACGACGAGGCGACGAAGGCGCTCTCCACGAGCCTCGCGCGCCTGGGCCTCGACTTCGTCGACCTCTACCTGATCCACTGGCCCGTGCCGTCGCGCGACCGGTACGTCGACACGTGGAAGGCGTTCGTCGAGCTGCGCGCCCAGGGGCTGATCCGGGCCATCGGCGTCTCTAACTTCCAGGCGCCGCACCTCGAACGCGTCATCGAGGCGACGGGCGTCGTTCCCGCGGTCAACCAGGTCGAGCTCCACCCGCGCCTCCAGCAGCCCGAGCTGCGCCGCGAGCACGAGGAGCTCGGCATCGTCACCGAGGCCTGGAGCCCGCTCGCCCAGGGGCAGGTGCTCGAGGACCCCGTCATCGCCCGGATCGCCGAGGCGCACGGGAAGACGCCCGGCCAAGCGGTCATCCGCTGGCACCTCCAGATCGGCAACGTCGTGATCCCGAAGTCGGTCACCCCCGAGCGGATCGAGCAGAACTTCGACGTGTTCGACTTCGAGCTGAGCGAGCCGGAGATGGGCGCGATCGAGCAGCTCGACGTCGGCGAGCGGATCGGACCGGATCCGGATACCTTCGTCGCACCATGAGCGAGGCAACAACGTATGGCGGGTCGACCCGGACGGCAGAGAGCACGAGATCGAGGCCGAGCACAGCACCATGACCGGCAAGATCGTCGTCAAGCTCGACGGACAGGTGGTGGGCGAGGACCGCATGCTCCTGCGCCAGAAGCCGGTCGAGTTCGACGTCGGTGGCCACAGGGCCCGCGTGACGGTCGAGTTCAAGTACGGGGGGTTCGCGGCCGGCAGCTCGCTGCACCTCGACGAACGGTTCGTGGAGCCGCTCCAGCGCTGAGCCGACCGTCCCGGCTCACCGACGGGGCGCGGATCCCACGAGAGAACCCGATCCAGAAGGAGCCGAGATGAGTCTTCCCCCGGTCGTGTCGCGAGACGAATGGCTGGCCGCCCGCCCGGGCTGAGCGCTTGAGCCGCGCGGTCGAGGACACCAACCGTCGGCTGCTCCGCGCCCGCGACGCGATGGACCGGACCTACGCGCAGCCGCTCGACATCCCGACGCTGGCCCGGATCGCGCACGTCTCCGACGCGCACTTCATCCGGACCTTCCGCGCGACCTTCGGCGAGACGCCGCACCGCTACCTCCAGCGCCGTCGTGTGGAGCGCTCCATGTTCCTGCTGCGCGAGACCGGGCTCAGCGTGACCGAGATCTGCCTCGACGTGGGGTTCACCAGCCTGGGCACGTTCAGCCGGATGTTCCACGACATCGTCGGCGAGTCACCGTCCTCCTACCGCGGCCGCGCGGAGGTCCGAGCCGTCCCGAACTGCTTCGCGATGGCCTGGACGCGACCGAGCAGTTTCGGAGAAGCGCACGCGCCCGGCGGCGACTAGGTTCGCCTCCATGCTCAACAACATCACCCACTCATCCGTCTACGTCCTCGACCAGGACGAGGCGATCGCCTTCTACGTCGACAAGCTCGGACTGGAGGTCTCCAACGACGTCGACATGGGCTTCATGCGTTGGCTGACGGTCAACGTCCCCGGCGAGCCCGGCCGCCAGATCCTCCTGGAGAAGCCCGGCGCGCCGGCCACGACGACGCGACCGCCGAGCAGATCCGCGAGCTCGTGACCAAGGGCGCGATGGGCCTCGCGTGCATCCTCACGACCGACGACTGCCGGAAGACCTACGAGGACCTGCAGGCCAAGGGCGTCGAGTTCACCGAGGAGCCGACGGAGCACTTCTACGGGACCGACTGCGCCCTGCGCGACCCCTTCGGCAACCACATCCGGATCAGCCAGCCGGCGCCGGCGGGAACGCCGACGCCGAGCCCCGAGGAGATCCGGGAGCACTTCAAGGTCGAGGCCTGATCGCCGGGCGGGCGGCGGGGCGGCGCGCACGCGTCGCCCCGCCCCCGGTGGTTCCCCCGGCGGGCTCGATCTCCAGGAGCTCGCCGCCTTCGTGATCGACCTGCAGCGTGGTGTGCTCGATCTCGTAGCGCTCACGGAGGACACGCTCGAGCCGGCGCCGGACGTCGTGGCAGTCGTCGGCGGCGCCCACGAGGACGTGAGCCGACAGCGCCGGGAAGCCGCTCGTGACCTCCCACACGTGAAGATCATGGACCTCGTTCACGCCCACCTCCCCCAGGAGGGCCGGACCGATCTCGGCCGGGTCGAGGTGCTTCGGCGCCGCCTCGAGAAAGACACGCCCGGAGGCGGCGATCAGCGGGATGCCGGAGCGGAGCATGAGCCCCGCGACGAGCAGCGAGGCGATGGCGTCGGCCCGATCGAAGCCGGTGGTGAGGATCACGACCGCGGCGACGGCCGTACCGAGAAAGGCGTAGAGGTCGGAGACGATGTGCTGGAAGGAGCCCTCCACGTTGAGGCTCTGCCGGTTGGCCTGCGCCAGCACCCACGTCGCCGCGACGTTGACGGCGATCCCCAGCAGGGCGATCACCAGCACCAGCGAGCCCCGGACGACCGGCGGATCGACGAGGCGCCGGATCGCCTCGTAGCCGATGAAGCACGCCAGGACGCACAACGTCACGCCGTTGGCCTGCGCGGAGAGGATCTCGACCCGCTTGAGCCCGTAGGTCATCAGGCCCTTCGCCGGACGCTGCGCGAGCCGGACGGCGACGAGCGAGAAGGCGATCGCCGCCGCGTCGGTGAGCATGTGCCCCGCGTCGGAGAGCAGCGCCAGGGAGTGCGCGATCGCCCCGACCACGACCTCGACGGCCATGAAGCCGACGATCAGGCCCAGGGCGATCGAAAGCTTGCGGAAGTCGGCGTCCGCCGAGACGCCGTGCGCGTGCCCGCCTGCTCCGTGGCGGTGCCCGTGGTCGTGGGCCATCAGCAGCACCCGCAGCCCTCACCCCGCCAGGCCTCGCGTCCCTCCTTGACCGCGAGCCCCGAGATGCCGAGCGCGACGACCGGGTCAAGCCACCACCAACCCAGGAGGAGATTGGCCAGAAGCCCGACGAGAACCCCGGCGGCAAGGTAGGCGCAGAGCATGTTCTGCGCACCCTCGCCGGCCGTGGCCGCGGAACCGAGCCGGGCGCCGAGCTTCTGCTTGGCGCGACCCAGGAGCGGCATGAAGATCAGGCTGCCGAGCGAGAGTCCGATACCGACGTAGCTCGTCTCCGGATGGTCGCCGCCGGCAAGATCTGAGATCGCCTGGGCCGCGACGTAGGGAGCAAGCAGGAAGAAGCTCACGGCGACGAGCTTCTGCGCGCGCTCCTCGGCCTCCTCGGAGAGCCCGCGGCTGCCCGTGAAGCGCCAGATCACGATCACCGACGCGAGGCCCTCGATGGCCGAGTCGATCCCGAAGCCGGTCAGCGCGACCGAGCCGGCGACGCTGCCGGCGATGATCCCGACGGCTCCCTCGGCGGTCATCCACGCGAGGCTCAACCAGGACAGCGCCTTGACGCGACGGACGAGCCGCGCGCGCGATCGCACGTCGCCCGCGCTCGGGGACGAGGCGACCGGGAGCCCGGCCGACGTGCTCACGCCCTCGCCCCTTCGGTCACCGGGGCCAGCGCGGTGGCGAGCAGCGCGGCGCCGTCCGCGGTCAGCGCGTACATGACCATCTTGCCGTCGCGGCGCGAGCGCACGAGTCCCGCCGTCCGGAGCAGGCGGAGGTGATGCGAGACGAGGTTGTCCGCCCGCTCGACGATCCACGCCAGGTCGCAGACGCAGAGCTCGCCCCCGTCCCGGAGCGCCGCGAGCAGCGTCAGGCGGGTCGGGTCCGAGAGCGCCCGCAGGCGCTCGGCCACCGGCTCGGCGGTCCCGAGCGCGAGCCGATCGCGCCGGAGCGCCTCCGCCCGCGGCAGGTCGAGACAGAGAAGATCGCAGTGGTCGTCGCCCATGCGGACATCCTAATGTCCATTGCTACGTCAGCGTCGCCAGTGGCGCCGCCGTGGGCCGAGATCGGATCTCCCCCGCCGGACTCGGACCGATGGGGTCGCGCGGACGATGTCGACGATCCGGGCCGCCTCGCGGCCGTGCTGGGGGAAGGAGGGCTGGGGGACGTGCAGGTCCGGGCCCTTGCCACGCCGATGCCCGCCCCTTCGCTGGACGCGTGGTGGGAGCGCGTCCCGCAACTCGCCGGCCCACTGGCGGCCGCGCTGGAGGGCATGCCGAGCACCCGGACCGGCGGCCACCACGCTTAGCCTCGATCCACCGGTAGTTGAGCGTGTTCTGTCCGGTGTGCGACGAAGAATGACCTCCTGAGCAGGGCTTTATCACGGCTGTGATGGCAGCCGGGGCCCGCGCAGGAGGTCACCTTCATGGTGCACGATGACGGGCCGCTCGGACTGGGCGGCGTGCAGGTTGCCTTCGATGATCAGCGGGTGGTGTCTGACGCTGGGATCGTGTTGGCCGCGACGCTCGCCCAACGCCTCGGGATCGAGTCGCTCATCGAGCAGGCCGTCGATCTCGGCGAGCGTCCCGGCGCGGCCAACCCCGGGGCGAAGGTCATGACGCTGGTCTCGGCGATGGCTCTGGGCGCGGATTGCATCGATGACTGCGTGCGAGCTCAAGCAGGACCAGAACGAGCTGGCTCCGTGGAGCCTGGCCGGAACGTCGTATGTCGCCCTCACCCGGGCGCGAGAACGCACACACATCTACAGCAGTTATCGACGCTAACGTCGAGCGCAGCGCGGCGTTCGACGTCCTGACCGACCGGCTCGCACAGGCCGGATGCGACATGCCGCCGCTGAGTACGCCACTCGCGCACGAGCGGAACGACTCTCCCTCGACAATCCATACGGTCAACAACGCTGTCGCCTTGGCCGCGAGCGTCGGCTCTCCGCTCGCGGTGGTCGTCAGCGCGGTGAGGGGTCTCGCCGGCTTGGTGCTGTCCTCACGGGGCGTGAGTCGAGGAACTGCTTACTGGGTGTCCTGGCTCGGTTGGCCCGTTTCGGCTCTCGCGTCGTCCGCGATGCCACTGGTACCCGACGACGAGTCCTTACCACATGACCGCTTTCGACGTCGGGGCGAGTCGCAAGACGCGTTTACTGCGAGGACCGGCATCATGTAAAGCAGTCCCGTCGCCCAGTGGCCGGCGTGCGCGAGGACAAACACCAGGCCTACTCACGCCCCAGGCGCTTGCATAGGATCTCGGCATGCTGATGGCCGGACCCCGCTGGGGGGTCACGTTGTGCGGGTCGTGTCCTGCCCAGCGAAAGCGAATCGTGGTTCCTCTCGGCTCGGTCAGATGCTTCGCTACGAAGGATCGTCGGATCCGAATGCTCCGCGTGCCGCGGCGATGCCCAGCGGGGCGATCGACAGCAGCGCCATCGACCAGCGTCCCTAGCCGAAGAACGTTTCGTAGAGCAGGAAGACGTTGAGGCAGATGATGATCGCCGCGACCAGGCCGGCCAGCCGGGTGGTGCGCGCCCGGTTGACGAAGCTGCCCATGATGTCGGTGCGGCGGGTGAGCAGCAGCATCGGCACCAGCGCGAAGGGGATGCCGAACGACAGCGCCACCTGGGAGATCACCAGCGTGCTTGTCGGCGACACGCCCACCGCGAGGACGATGAGCGAGGGGGCCATCGTGATCGCCCGGCGGACGTAGATCGGGATGCGCCGGCGGATGAAGCCCTGCATGACGACCTGCCCGGCGTAGGTCCCAACGCTCGAGGACGAGAGTCCGGAGGCGAGTAGTGCGAAGACGAAGGCCAGCGCGGCCCCGCCGCCGACGAGCTGACCGAGTCCGGCGTGGGCGGCCTCGATCGAGTCGACGCCGGTGTGGCCGGTCTTGTTGAACAGCGCTGCGGCGACGAAGAGCATGCTGAGGTTGATCAGTCCGGCGAGGCTCATAGCGATGATCACGTCGAGGCGCTGGAAGCGCAGCACCTCGCGTTTTTCCTGATCGTCGCGGCAGGGCACGCGCCGCTGGGTCAGCGCGGAGTGCAGGTAGATGACGTGAGGCATCACGGTGGCGCCGATGATCCCGACGGCGAGCAGGATGCTCTGGGTGCCTTTGAGGCTGGGCACCAGGCCGCCGATGGCGTCGCTCGCGCTCGGGCCGACTTTGACGAAGTCATAGAGGAAGCCGAGCAGGACGATGAACAGCAGGCCCATGATCGCGAGCTCGAACTTGCGAAAGCCGCGCTGCTCGAGCGCGAGGATGCCGAATGCGACCACCGCGGTGATCAGCCCGGCGGCGAACAGGGGGACGTGGAAGAGGAGGTTCAGGCCGATCGCCGCGCCGACGAACTCGGCGAGGTCGGTGGCCATGGCGATGATCTCGGCCTGTGCCCACAGCCCCAGCGACCAGCGCCGGCCCAGATGCGTGCGGCAGAGCTCGGGCAGGTTCATTTCGGTGGCCACGCCGAGCTTGGCCGAGAGATACTGGACGAGCATTGCCATCAGGTTGGCCATGACGACCACCCAGGCCAGCGTGTAGCCGAACTGCGCGCCGCCCTGGAAGTTGGTGGCGAAGTTGCCCGGGTCGATGTAGGCGACCGCGGCCACGAACGCCGGGCCCAGCAGCGCCAGCACCCCGCGCACGCGGCCGCGGGAGCGCAGGCGGCGCAGCGGGCTCTCGCCCTGAGGCAGCTCGCCGATGCCGGGGGCGGGCAGCGCGGCGGCAGCTCCTCGGGCGTCGGGCGGGGTCATCCGGTCACCTTCGTCGCGTCGTCTGCCACCAGGTTCATCGGTCTACCTCCACTCGCATGCCTTTGGCCAGGTCGCCGCCGATCGGGTGCGTCTCCTGGGAGAAGCGCACGAACAGCGGCCCGCCGAACGGCTGGCGCTCGACGACCTCCAAGGTGCTGCCGGGGGCGATCCCCCGCGCGGCGAGGTAGCGCAGCATCGCCGGGTCGGAATCCGACACGCGCACGAACGTGCCACTGGCGCCGGGTTGGAGCGACTCCAGGCTGCGGGTCTGGCGCTCGTCGACCTCGAGTCGCCGAGAGGGGATCGGGTCGCCGTGCGGGTCACGGGTCGGGTCGCCGAGCTTGGCCGCGATGATCTCCTCGAGTTGGGCGGACAGCACGTGCTCGAGAATCTCGGCCTCGTCGTGGACCCGATCCCACGGCATGTCGAGCAGCTTCGCCAAGAAAAGCTCGAGCAGGCGGTGGCGGCGCAGCACCTCGAGCGCCAGCCGCTCACCTGGCTGGGTGAGCTGGACACCGCGGTAGGGGGCATGGTCGACCAAGCCCAGGTCGGCGAGCTTCTTGACCATGCCCGACGCCGACGCCGATGTCACGCCGAGCCGGTCGGCGAGCTGGTTCGTCGTCACCGCGGCGCCCTCGCGGGACTCGAGCGCGTAGATCGCCTTGGCGTAGTCCTGCACCGCGGGGGACAAGGTTCTCACCGCCATGACGCAAAGTTAGCAGCGCCTATTGTTCAAGTCAAGGATGCCTTAGACACTGTTTTGCCGGAGCAGAACAGTTTGCATGGATGTATCGACGGACGTTAGAATCAACCGTCGTGTCCACCGATCGCTGCGACCTGCTATGCCTCGACCTGCCGCGCGCCGAGGCGCTGCGCCACGCCCTGAAGCCCGAGCTCGCGACGCTGGCGGCAGCCCGCGCGCGGGCGCTCGGTGATCCGACCCGATGCTGGTCGCTACCGCGCTGCGCGACGGCGGCGAGCTGTACGTCTGCGACCTGTCGTGGATCGTCGCGCGCTCTCAGGGACTTGTCTCGCACCACCTGCGCGCGCGCGCGCAGAAGCGCTGGTGCGCTCCCGGCGCGACGGCAAGATGGTCCTCTACGCGCTCACCGACGCCGGACGGGTGCTGCTCGACGCGCACCTCGACCGCGCCGCGCTCAACCTGGCACGATGAGCACGCCGTCGGTTTCAAGTTCCGACGCTTCGCGTATCCCCGCTCGCTGAGCGGTCCGGCGGCGAGGAACGCGACCGACTGGTCCGCCGCGCCAAGCTGCTGGCATGGCTGAGCCTGGGCTGGATGACCGTCGAGGGCGCCGTTGGGATCACCGCGGCGGTCATGGCCAGCTCGGTCGCCCTGCTGGGCTTCGGCCTCGACTCGGGCATCGAAGGGCTCGCCTCGGTGATCGTCCTGTGGCGCTTCACCGGCTCGCGCCGCGGCTCCGACGAGGCCGAGCAGCGCGCCCGGAAGCTCGTCGCCATCAGCTTCTTCCTGCTCGCCCCGTACATCGCGCAGGACGCCGTGCGCACGCTCACCAACGGGGCGCACCCAGACACAAGCTGGGTAGGCGTCGGCCTGTCGATCTCCTCGATCGTCCTCATGCCGCTGCTCGGCCGGGCGAAGCTGCGCGTCGGCGAAAGACTGGGGTCGGCGGCCACCGCCGGGGAAGGCACGCAGAACATGCTGTGCGCCTATCTCGCGGCCGGGGTGCTCGCCGGGCTGCTGGCCAACTCGCTGGCAGGCGCGTGGTGGGTGGATCCAGCGGTGGCGTTGGGCATCGCCGCGCTCGCGGTCAAGGAGGGCCGGGAGGCGTGGCGGGGCGAAGGCTGCTGCGTGTCCTCGCCGGTCCCGCAGCGAGCAGGCAACGCCTGCCCTCACGACGATTGCTGCGCGTGAGGGGCGCTTGGCCCCTGGGCGGCCGCCTTCGTTTCGCTCAACATCTTCCGGCTTTTCGACCGCGCTCTCGGTCGGCTGAGGTCTCGGCGCCGGCGACCCGTCTTCGCCCTCAACGCCCGCGGACGCAGGGGGCCTGGAGCGTGGCGCCGGCCGTGCCCGCGCCGGGGCCAGCGAATCGCCTCGGCGCTAATAGCTCGAGCCCGCGCTCAATCCCGTGCCCTCTGCGCCGATAGGGACCGGGCCGGAGGGAGCGCGCCCAGCGCCCCTCCGAGGCACGACCTATGTGGGAGCGCAAGAACCGCAGCTGAGATCTGAGCAACCGGCCGACCGGTGCGATCGCCGTGACGGCGATCGCCCTTGCCCTGCCAGTGTCCGCGGTGGTCGCGTTCGCTCATCGGTCCTTCGGCGAGCTTTACGTGCTTCATTTCGTGGCCGTGACCGCGACGACCGCTGTCGCGACAGCGGCGGCGATCGTTCTGACCGCGTTCGGCGCGCGCCGCGACGACCGCCGCGCCGTCGTCGTCGGCACCGCGTTCTCGGCGATGGCGGGGCTGCTGCTGGTGCACGGACTCGCGACGCCGGACACGGCCCGCAGGTGCGGGCGCTGATGCTGCGCCTCGCGGAGAAGGACAGCTCCACCGAGGAGCACACGCGACGCGTCGCACAGCTCGCCGTTCGGGTAGGTGAAGCGCTCGGCCTCTCCGCGCAGCCTCGCGATCGGCGGCCTGCTGCACGACATCGGGAAGCTACAGGTGCCCGATGCGGTAACTGAAGAAGCCCGCTCGGCTCACCGACGAGGAGTTCGACATGATCCGCTGCCACCCGCAGTGGGGCGACGAGCTGGCAAGCGCTCTCGGCTTCTCGCCCGCGGTGCGGCAGCTCATCCGCTCACACCACGAGCGGATCGACGGCAACGGCTACCCCGACCGGCTCGCGGCAGCGCAGATCGACCTCGACACCCGCATCCTCACCGTCTGCGACGTCTACGACGCACTCGTCTCGCAGCGGGTCTATCGAGACGCCTTCGGACGCGCCCGCGCGATCGAGATCATCGCCGCCGAAGAGGGAGCCGCCTTCGATCCCGAGTGCGCCCGCAAGCTCCGCGCGCTGCTCGCCGCCGATGCCGCGCCGGACATCACGCTGACGGGGGCCAGCGCGACGCCCGCCCACCTGCCGGCTTGAGCCGACGGAACCTGCGAAGCTGCGGCGGTGCGGCTGCGAGAAACCGGCGACCCCGACGATTCCTCGTGGGCCTCGGGTGGCCAATCGGGGCCTGACGATCTGCACCTTGGCGTCGCGGGCCACCAGGGCGGGCGGCTCGCCGGATCGGCGCGGACGTAAGCGCCCGATGAGCCCACAACGCGGCGCGGTGCGCCCGACCCGATGACCGGTAATGCGACGAGCTTGCGCTGGGTCCTATTCGATATGAACGGAACGCTGCTCGACCCCGGCGGGATCGCCGAAACGCTCGGTGGAGGTGAGGACAACGACCACATCGTCCGCGACGCGTTTGCCGAGGCGCTCCTGCACGCGATGGCCGACACCCTCAGCGGTGCCCACCGGCCGCTGCCCGAGCACTTGCGCGCGGCGCTCGAGCGCCAGCTGATCGCCAACGGGCGCAGCACCGAACGGCTCAACGCGGCGATGCACAAAGCAGCGCGGCTGGACCCCTTCCCCGACGCCGCCGCAGCCGTCGATCGGCTGCGCGGCGCCGGTCTTCACGTCGCCGTACTGACCAACAGCGCGACCGACAGCGCCGAGGCGTCTCTCTCGGCCGCCGGCCTGCGCGAGACGCTCGACGCCGTGATCGGCTCTGACGGGCCCGGCGTGTTCAAGCCGCACCCTGACGTCTACCGCCACGGCCTCGACCAAATCGGTGCAGCACCGCAAGAGGCATGCATGGTGGCCGCCCACGGCTGGGACCTGATGGGCGCAAAGCGCGTCGGGCTGCGCACCGCCTGGGTGGCACGCACCGAGCGCCATCTGCCGGCAACGATCCCCCCGCCCGACGTGCAGGGCACCGATCTCGCCGCGGTCGCCGAGCGGATCGCCACACAGCTCATTGAATCGACCGCCGTCAACGACCATCGGAGCGGTTGATCTTGGTCGTTGCGTGCCTTCGGGGTCTACGGCTCCCGTGTTGATCGTGGCTGCTGCGTGCTGCGCCGAAAGCCGCCCACGGTGCTGGTGGCCGCTGCGCCTGCTGGGCACCGCGCGCTTGGGGCCGAGCCATCGCCTGCGCGCCTTCGCGGTTCCCGCCGCCCTCGCCACCGACACTTGCGGCTGCGCCGCAGGCGTCGTGCCCGGCATCGACGGCGAGCTCATCCTTATCGGCGCGGCGCCCGTCGCTCGTCGCCCTCGCCCGACGCGCGTCGCGCCCCGAGCTCGGTCCGGTGCGCCCGCGGCTCCTCTCCCCTTCGCCGGGTCCGTCCGCCCTGCGATCAGCGGCGAGCGGGTACAGCGTGAGTGCGATGAGGACGTGCAGCGGCCTGGGTTCGACATTGGTGTCCGGCCGGTAAGACGTCGCCGAACAAGTTGTAGGGCTGGGCCTGGAGCGCCGCATCGACGAGCCACAGCACGGTCAGCGCGACCTGGATCGCGCGGCTGCCACGCAGCGCCGGCGACCGGCCGCCATGCCGTTTACGCGCCCGGGGACATCACCGGCTGCTGCGCGCCCGCGACCCGAGACCCTTAAGCACCCCCCACGGCGTGTGAGCCCCTCGGTCCGCCGAGGCGTCGGGGCAGCGGACGTGCGGCAGCGTGACGCTCTTCTGCGGTGGCTGCGGCGCGGGCTGCTAGTAGCCCCCTCCGCTGGCGCCGCCACTGCTCGAGCCGCCGCCACCGGACGACGAACCCGACGAGCCCGAGCCCTTCTCTTCGATCTTGGCGCCGGCGGGCGAGAGGACGTACCACTCGGCCCCGAACTGCTTGAGACCCTCGCCCTTGGCGCTGCCCGGCTGCTGGGCGTCGGGGGAGTAGTAGTAGAGGGGATGGCCGTGGTAGACGACTTGGGTCTTGCCGTCCTTGCGCTGCGTGGTCGCGAGTTGGGAGGCCGAGGCGCCAGCGCCCGCCTTCGGCTTGCCGGACGTTGTAAAGGGCGGCCAAACGCCGGCGCACGCGCACTTCCCCTCCGGCCACTTCTACGCCAACGCCGCCTGGACCGTGCTTGCCGCGCTCGCGCACAACCTGCTGCGATGGACGCAACTGCTCGGACTCCCCGACACGACCGTCCGCGCCGCGCGCACCCTGCGCCGCCGGCTGCTGCAGGTCCCCGGCCGCCTGACCCGCCACGCCCGCGGCTGGACGCTTCACCTCCCCACCCGCTGGCCCTGGCACGGCGACTACCTCAGCGCGCTCAACGCGATCCGCGCGCTCCCCGCCGCCGCCTGACACGCTCCGCACCCCCGAAGGCCAGCAACATTCGCTCGCCCACCCGGCGCGATCGCCCCTGCCCGCGAACACGACCAGATCCTTCCCCGGAGACGCCAACGCCCCCTTCCAGACGCCCGACCACGCCCGTCAGGCACGGCGCGCCGCCGCTGACATCCCCGCACCCCGCTTCACGCCACCCAGCCACGCCAATCGGTGGATCCGGGCTTAGGCCGCCCAGCCGGTCAGGAGCCAAGGAATCAGCCATTGATGATCGGCGCCGGCCTCGTCGGCCAGGGACTCATGCTCGGGTGGTCGGGGCCTGTTGCTCCGTAGGGAGCGAAGGCGTATGGCCGCGGCGGGGCGGCAGCCGCGGCGGCAAGGGCGCAAGGACGGCGCAACCTAACGGGACGTCGGGCGATCGAAGGGGTACGGCCAGCCGCATGACCTCGATCGCGAAGGGTGCGGCGCTCGGCGCCATGAGCGGGCTGGCCGGCGCGGGCGCGATGGCGGCCTCCTCGAAGCTCGAGCAGCTCTTGACCCAGCGTCCGAACTCCTACGTCCCCAGTCATACGCTCGCGCACCTGCTCGGGCTCCGGGGCCCCGACGCCGACCGCTGGGGGCGCAACATGACGATGCACTACGCCTCGGGCGCGATCGCGGGCGTGCTGCGCGGGGTCATGTCCGCCGCGAACCTCCGCGGCCCCTTCGCCTCGCTCATGCACGCGAACCTGCGCTTGAGCTTCGACCAGACGCTCGAGAACGCGACGGGGGTCGGGGCCCCGCCATGGACGCAACCCCGCGACGAGCTGCTCATCGACGTCGTGGAGAAGACGGTGTTCGGCGTCGCCACCGGCGCGGTCGCCGACGCCCTCATCTCGCCGTCCCCGACGAGCTCGGCCCGGCGCCCGGCACTCGGCGCCCGGCTCAAGGGCTTCGCCTGAGCGGCCGTACGATCAAGCCGTGAGCATCGTCAAGATCAACGCCATCACCGTGCCGCGGGAGCGGTTCGACGAGTTCGCGGAGCGGTTCGCGTCGCGGGCGGGCCGGGTCTCGAGCGCGGACGGATTCGAGGCGTTCGAGCTCCTCCGTCCCAACGACGACCGCGAGGTCTGCCTGGTCATGACGCAATGGCGCTCGGAGGAGGACTTCCGCGCGTGGGTCTCGGGCCCGGACTTCGCCGCCGGCCACTCGCAGCACCGCGAGGCCGGCCCGGTGGGAACGGCGAGCGAGCTCTGGTCCTTCGACGTGCTCGAGCGCGAGGAGTCCGCCGGCGCCTGATCGGTCATCACTCCGCATACACGGAGGGCGACGCGAGCCACCGCGCGACCCGGAACCGCAGGTGGGTCACGTCGGCGGATGCGATCACGCGCTCCTGCTCGAGCTCGATCCGCTCCAGGCGTCGAACAGTGGCGTCCCGGCGCCCAGGAGCACGGGCACGACGTGGACCTGGAGCTCGTCGAGGAGGCCCGCCCGGAGGAGCTGCTGGACGGTGTCCGCGCCTCCCGCCACGGAGACGTCGCGGTCACCGGCGGCGGCGCGGGCCTGTGGAGCGCGCTCTCGATGCCGTCGGTCACGAAGGTGAACGTCGTCCCCCCGTCCTTGACGAGCGGCTCGCGGCGGCGATGGGTGAGGACGAACACCGGTACGTGGAACGGCGGCTCGTCGCCCCACGGGCCCTCGCCGACGTCGAACATCTCCCGCCCCATGACGCTCGCGCCGACGGTCGTGAACGCCTCGTCGAGGATCTCGGCGTCCCGGATCGGCCTCGCCGCCGGAGAGCCCGTGGCGCTCACGCCAGCTAGACAGCCCGTAGATCCACTCGTGCAGCCGCTCGCCGCCGACACCGAGGGGGTGCTCGACCCCGGCGTCGGGGCCGGTGATGAAGCCGTCGAGCGAATCGACATGTCCAGCGTGACCTTGGGCATCGGTCCTCCTGTGGTTTGTCGTGGGAATGCAGCTTCCCAGGCTGGTCTCCGCAACCCTGCCTCCGCCGAGGCGGTCCAGGGCAGCGCTCGCCCGCCGCCGGCGGTGGGCCGCAGAGCGGGGAGGTCGAGGTGGAGGTCGCGACGAGCAGTGGTCGCGACGCGCCCGTCCGGCTGCTCGGAACCGGCGCGGCGTTACTCCTCGTGTTCATGATCGCGCTCGCGTCGAGCCCGAGCGGCGCGTCCGCCTCCCGCGTGAGCGTGTCGGTCCGCGAGCGCCCGGGCGTCGTCAAGTCGTATCTGCGCTTCGACGCCTCCCGCGGCGAGGAGAACCACGTCGTCCTCCGGCGGGTGACGGGCGACGCGATCCTGGTGTCGGACTCGGGCAGCCGGCTCTCGGCGTCGGGGCGTGCCGGCCGGTCCAGCGCCACGTCGCCCGCTGTTCGCACGCCGGGGTTGGCGGTCGTGAGGGCGATCTGAACGCTCCAGCCGAGCCCACAGGCACCTGAACCAACGACTCTCAGCTCCGTGCTCGGTCAGTCGGCTGCCTCCAGCGCTTCGGCCCAAGCGCGAAGGACCTTGGCGCGCTCGTACAGATGCTCGAACGGATCGGGCCTGTCCTCGTCCTCGTTATGCGGCGAAAATCGCTCGAACAGCTCGTTGGCGACCCCGTCGAGGTCGTCGATGTTGCCACGCAGGTCGTCGGCGCCGCGGAATTCGCGCGCCCGACACTCCAGGAAGTGCGCCTTGAGCTCTTCGTTGCTGAGCCCAACAATCTCGCCGTCGACCGGGTCGCAGATCGGACACCGACACCAGTGCTTAGTTCCAAGCTTGGTGAGCGACTCCTGCGCGGTCGGGACGGTGAAAAACGTTCGCAGCGTCGGCATGTAGTAGCGCATCGGGGGAGCCCCGGTCTGCGCGAGCCGCCGTTCGTCGCGGTTCTCGCTGTAGCCGACCCCGTGGTTGACGCCCGCGAGGCCAAGTCCGATCATCGCCACGCTCAATGCCCCGCCGTAGAGGTTGTGCACGGCGATTCCGTGCTCGGCGCCAGCCTGGATGATCTCCTGCCACGCCAGGACGTCCGGCGTCGACGCCAGGGCCTCATCCCAACCGCCGCGCCAGCAGAGCACCTGGTCGAGCCCTTCCGGCAGGTCGTTGATCAAGCTCGCCAGAAGGGTCGGCGACGAGTCGTGGGCGGCGCAGACGATCGGAACTATCCGCTCGTCGTGCGTCGCGGCGAACTCCTGAGCCTGACGGATGGCCGCCCGGGTGAGCGTCCACCAGCGGTCGTCGCGGTGGCCCACGGCCCAATACGGGGGAATCAGCCTCCAAGGGCCGGCGACGGGGGCGTCGAGGTCGTGTCCCGCCTCGCGGAGGAGCTCGGCATACTTCGCGCGCTTGTCGCTGGCCTCCCTTCTGAAGTCGCGCTGGAAGCGCAGGACCCGGTCGACTGCCGATCGCCAGCGCTCGTCGGTCCAGAATTCGACGGGGATCTCCTCGCCGGGCGTGTGCTCGGTCGAGGCCCAGATCTCGCACACCTCCGGGTCGTGCACCGCCGCCAAGGTCCTGTGCGACGCGCGCGCCTCGGGCGGCCTCGTGACGTCGATCGGCTGGATGATCGGCGTCCGCGGGTCGATGACGAAGGGGCGCCGGAGCTCTAGGACGAAGCCGCCCGTGCCCTGCTTGTAGTAGGTGGCGAGGGTCGCAGGCACGACGAGCCGATCCCAGAGAAGGTCCCGGTCGGGGTCTCGGAGCACGGCCTGATCGGAGTTCGAATACGACAGCCAGTGTTCACCCGGCACGGAGCGTCTCCCCCAGTAGGTCTCGGATTCGACGGCCGCGCGCGCTGATCGCGTCGATCAGGATCTGCTCCCGACCGGCATCCCGAGCTGGATACAGCACCGGATAGACGCCTCTGGCGGTGACGAGCAGGATGCCGACGCCCAACGAGCGTGCGCGGCGTTCTTGGAGCTCGCTGACGTTCGGGGTGGCCACCCAGGACGAAGGGCTCAGGATCCGGTTGAGGCGGGCCTGGCGTAAGACGCTCGCCCAGTTGTCGACCTTGAGCTCGACGGCCACGCAGCCGACCGCAGGCATCGAGCTGACGAAGGCAAGGTCGATACGCTTCTGATGCCAGCGCACCTCGGTTTCTGCGGGCGTCATCTGACTGACCCACCCGAGGCGCAGCAGCCCTAGCAGCGTGGGACGCAGGAGGGTGGTTTCGGCAGGCCGCGAGCTCACGTGTCGTCTCCCTGCGCGTCAGCGATGCTGCTAGCCAGGCCGGAGCGCGCGGCGACGTAGAACCCTCCGAAGACGATCACTACGAAGGCCGTCGCGCCGCCCAACGAGTAGAACAGCGTTCGCGCCCCTGCCGGACCACCGTGGGCGTGCCACAGCTGCTTCCAGACGACCAGCGGCACGAGGATCGCGAAGAGCCCGAGCGCCGCCGCCAGCAGGCGCCCAAGGCGGCGACACCGCCGGACGTTGAACATGGGGGCGGACCGGACGGCGACTGCCGCGACTATCAGCTGGAACTGCTCCTCGTAGCGCCCGCGGGCAAGCGCGTCCTCAAAGGACTCCTCGGGGACAACGCCGTCCGGCGTCACCTGCTCGCGTCGGCGCTCGCTTTCGACGGCTTGGTGGAGCTCCAAGATCGCGGGCGCGACGAGGTTGGCCTGAGCTACGTTGGCCGCGGCAGTCGCTTCCCCGCGCCGGTCGGCGATCTTCGCCTCATCGAGGATCACCTTGATCCCGGCGCCCACCGCTGGCACCTCGACGGCCATAACCAGGGCCCCCCACGCCGGATCGAGCACTCAGAGCTTGTCCTTGATGCGGCTCGCCGCGGCCATGTCTGGCCGAGCGGCGTACACGTAGCGAAGGAGTTGATTGAGCGACATCGACCCGAAGCGGTCCTTCAGGGTCGTGATCGAGTCCACGGCGTCGGGGCCGACGCGATCGGCGAGGATCCGCGCGACCTTCTGCCCGACGTCGGTCAGCTCCAGGCGGCGCTCGGTGTACGGCTGATCGCTTGCGCCGCTGGTGCCGAGGTCGGCCGAGTCGAGGCCCTCGTACTCCTCGCCGATCTCCAAGCCGGAGGTCGCGTCCACGCGTCGCTCCTTGACCAGGCCGATGCTCACCAGGAACGAAACAGCGTCGTAGATCTCCTTCGTGTACGGGCCGTAGTGGTAGGGCTTGAACTGCAGAGGCGTGGTTGGGATCCGCGCGCGCTTGCGAAAGTCGGTCTCCTCTTCGAGCAGAAACGCGAGCTTCTCCAAGCGGGTTATGCCGTTGATGCGTCCCTTCTGGGCGGGATCGGCGCTCGGGGCCGCGAGCAGCAAGAGGACCAGGTCTGTCTGATCGATCTCCACGCCGTTGATGATCTCACGTGCGCCCGTCGTTTCGCCGAATTCGCGTCGCGCGAATGCAACATCGATCTCCCGCCGTGCGGGGCTGCGCTTGGGACGAGGCTGCACAGAGGTCGTGTGCCTCGCGCTCGCTTCGGGCAGAGGTAGGAGGACCCGGCGCTGCTTTCGCGCGAAGCGGTAGCCGCCCCTAACGCGAAGCCTCGGCGACTGCCGACGTCCGCGGTCGCCTGACCCCGCCTACCACCCCGCCACCGGATCGCCCGGCACCTCCGCTGTAGGGCTGGAGCATCTCCACGAGCAGCCGGACGACGTTGCCCGGCGTGTAGAACTCCCCGCCCCGGTGGCCCTCGGAGCGGGCGAACTCCTTGATGAAGTACTCGTAGACCCGCCCGAGCACGTCGCGGGCGACCTCGGGATCGTCGCCGAAGCCGATCCGCGCGACGATCGACACGAGGCGCCCGAGCGTCTCGGGGGACATCGCCGCGCGCGCGTAGACCTTCGGCAGCACGCCCTTGAGCGGCGGGTTCTCCTGCTCGACCCGGTCGAGCGCCCGGTCGATCTGAACACCGAGGTCGGGCTGGGAGCCGAGCGCGAGCAGGGCTTCCCACCGCGACTCCCGCGGGACCCAGAAGACGTTGTCGGCGACGTACTCGTCGCGATCCTCCAGGATCTCCTCGCGCTCCTCCTCGTCCTGCGTGAACCAGTCGCTCCTCTCCTCGCGCGTGCGCGCGCCGAGCCGGGCGCGCTGGGTGGCGAAGGCGTCCGAGACGTACTTGAGGAACACCAGCCCGAGGACGAGGTGCTTGTACTCCGCCGATTCGACGCTACCGCGCAGGGCATCGGCCGCGTCGAAGAGCGTCTTCTCGGCGGGAACGTCCTTGGTGTGCTGGGCGGAAGCCGTCGGGGTCTCAGGGGTCGTGGTGGAGGAGGCGCCCGAGAACGCTAGTTGCTGCGGTCGAACGGGGTCGAAGACGAGATCCGAGGAGCCCGAACGGTCAGGCCGATGGCAGTCCGCTCACCACAGCCAGGGCGGGAGCCTCCGGGAAGAGCGCGCCGAGCGCCTCGCCGAGCGCCTCGAAGTCGCGATGGTTCTCGGTCGCGATGTCGAGGCCGGCGGCGAAGGCGGTCGCGGCGATCTGGATGTCCAGGAGCCAGGACGCCTGGCGCATGGTCTTCGAGCGGCGATCCCGTCGGACCGGCGGATGGGGCAGGACCCCCCGCAGACGCCCCGCGACCAGCACGGCACGGCCGTCGAGGGAAACGACCGAGAACACGTCGCCGGCCAGGAGCTGAGGGACCCGGGCACACCCACGCGGCGGGTCAGGGGGCTACGCCAGACGCCGCCGACTCGTCCTCCGGCACGCGGAACATGCTGTCGGCGCGAACTCCGTGCTGCGAGAGCCAACCGACGACCTCCGCTGGGGAGGTGGCCGCGACCAAGACGTCGTCGTCCTTCGTCGCGACCCACTGACCGGCGAGCTGACGGAGCGCTTCGACGTGGCTCTCCCGGGACGCAGACCCGACCGGGCTCTCGTGGGCGTCCACACCCCTCGCCGTGCTCGATCGCCGTCCAGCCGGAAATCCAAGCCGCATGAGCACGCGCCGCGCCTGATGCGTGGTGAAGTCCGCCCGATCAAGACCAGTGAGCCGGCTGATCACCTGCTTCGGGGGATACCGACGCGCGTTGACGACGACGAAGTGGCTCATGATCGGCTCGGGAAGGACGCCATGCATGGTCGCTTCGACGCCGTCGTGCCTGAGGTCGAAGGCCTGGCGGGCAATGTTCACGCGCCTCCCTGTCGTCTCTGCCATGTCTTCTGCTCGCTCTCTCCGGTCAGGCTATGGAAACAACGCTGCCTTTTCGTCGGGGGAGGTTGCGTCCGGTGCGCATACCCGGTATACATACGCGGTATGTCCATACGGCAGGGGTTGCTCGCCCTCCTTCAGCACGGCCCGATGTACGGCTATCAGCTCCGGGCCGAGTTCGAGTCCCGTACCGGCGGCGCATGGCCGCTGAACGTCGGGCAGGTCTACACGACGCTGTCGCGACTCGAGCGCGATGGGCTCGTCGAGCCAGCCGGGGAGGACGGCGACAAGCACGTCGTCTACCGCTGCACCGAGGCCGGGGAGGTCGAGCTGCGGGAGTGGTTCGAGCGGCCGGTCAACGCCGAGGGGCGTCCGCGCGACGAGCTGGCGATCAAGCTCGCGCTGGCGATCGGGTCGCCCGGCGTCGACGTCCACGCGGTCATCCAGCGCCAGCGAACACATGCGCTGCGCACGCTGCGCGACTACACCCGCCTGAAGGCGGACGTCGCCGAGACCGACCTCGCGTGGCAGCTCGTGCTCGATTCGCTGATCTTCGGAGCCGAGGCGGAGATCCGCTGGCTTGACCACTGCGAGGCGCGGCTCGACCGCGCCGCCACGGAGGCGGTGGGAGCGGCGCCCCGGAGCGCCCCGGTCCCGCGAGCCGCGGCGCCGGATGGCGCGCTCGCGGGGAGGCAGCACCGATGAGCGCGCACGCGGCGTTGCTCGAGCTGCGCACGGTCAGCCGCGTGCACGGCGCGGGCCCGACGGCGGTCCATGCCCTGCGCGGCGTCAGCGTCTCGGTCGCCGCCGGTGAGCTCGTCGCCGTGATGGGTCCCAGCGGCTCCGGCAAGTCCACCCTGCTCCACCTCGCCGGCGGTCTCGACTCGCCGACCGGCGGCACCGTGGCGGTCGAGGGCGTCGCGCTGGGCGGGCTCAGCCGGCGGGAGCTGGCCGCGGTGCGCCGGCGCTCGGTCGGATACGTGTTCCAGGAGCTGAACCTCATTCCCGCGCTGACGGCGGCCGAGAACGTGTCCCTGCCGCGTGAGCTTGACGGCGTGAATCCCCGCGCCGCACGCCTCGAGGCGCTCGAGGCGCTCGCCGAGGTCGACCTGGAAGAGCTCGCCCAGCGCTTTCCCGACGACATGTCGGGCGGCCAGCAGCAGCGGGTGGCAATCGCCCGGGCGCTCGTGGGCCCCCGCCGGCTGCTGCTCGCCGACGAGCCGACGGGCGCGCTCGACTCCCAGACCGGCGAGACGGTCCTGCGGCTCCTGCGTGCGCGCTGCGACTCCGGCGCCGGCGGCGTACTCGTGACCCACGAGGCCCGTTACGCCGCGTGGGCCGACCGGGTCGTCTTCCTGCGCGACGGCACGCTGGTCGACGACACCGGCCCCGCGCCCGCGGCCGAGACGCTGCTGACTCCGAGCGCGGGCTGATGCTGTCGGCACTGCGCGCCGCCGTGCGGATCGCCCGGCGCGACGCCTGGCGGGCACCCGGGCGCAGCGCGCTCGTGGTGGCGATGATCGCGCTTCCCGTGATGGGAGCGACGGTGATCGACGTCGTGGCCCGCACGCAGCAGCTCGACCCGCCGGACGTGGTCGAACGCGAGCTGGGCGCGGCCCAGGCCCGCGTCGAGCAGCCGAACGTGGGAGTCACCGGCCGGACACCCGGAGCCATCGTCCAGACACCGGCGGGGGACTACGCCGCCGACGATCGGCGCTTGCGACGCCGTCGCCTGATGGATGTGCTCCCCGCTGAGAGCAGGCTCCTCACCGACGTCAGCCGGCCGACGGTGGTGCGCACCGACGACGGCCTCGCCGGCGCCACCGTCCGCGAGCTCGACTACGCCGACCCGATCGCGCGCGGGCTCGTCCACCAGATCGCGGGCAGGGCCCCACGCGACCGCGGCGAGGTGGCGCTCTCACCTGAGCTGGCCCGCAGGGCCGGCCTCGAGGTCGGGGGAACGCTCATCATCCACGACCCGGGGCGCGAGCTGCGCGTCGTGGGCATCGCCGAGGACCCGACGACGTCAGACGCAGGCACCGCCTTCGCCCGGCCCGGCGCCGTGCCCGGGAGGGCCGGCGGAACGACCGCTGCCTCTCGCGCGTGGCTCGTCGCCTCGCCCCGGCCGATCTCCTGGGAGCGGGTCAAGCGCATGAACCGCTCTGGCTTCCTCGTGAAGTCCCGCGCCGTCCTGCTCGATCCGCCGCCGCCCGCGGCGGTCGCTTACCAGGAGTCGGCGTCCGGCAACGGGGACCTGTTCGCGGGCGGCGCGCTCGCCGTCGGATTGGTCCTGCTCGAGGTGGTGCTGCTCGCGGGGCCTCCGTTCGCCGTCGCGGTACGGCGCCGTCAGCGCGACCTCGCCCTGATCGCGGCCACCGGCGGCGGCCGCGAGCACGTCCGCGCCGTGGTGCTCGCCGAGGGGCTCGTCCTGGGTCTGGCCGCCGGGATGACCGGCGCGCTACTGGGAATCGTGACCGCGGCGCTCACGAAGCCGTGGTTCGCGAAGTTGGCCGGGGCGCCGCTCGGGCGCCTCGACGTGCGCCCGCTGGACCTCGCGGCGATCGCGTCGGTTGGCGTCCTCGCCGCCGTGCTGGCGGCGCTGCTGCCGGCGCGCACCGCGGCCCGCCAGGACGTCGTCACGGCACTCGCCGGGCGCCGTCCGGTCGCCCCGGCCCGCAGGCGGACGTCCCTGGCCGGCGCGCTGGTCGCCGCCGCGGGAACGGCCATCGCGGCGGTCGGGGCGGGTGCCCGCAACGCACTCGTGGTCTTCGCCGGGGCGGCGCTGGCGGAGGTCGGCGTCCTGCTCCTGCTGCCGATGCTCGTCGCCGGCGCGGGGCGGCTCGCCCGCTTCCTGCCGGTGGCGCCCCGCCTCGCCCTGCGCGACGCGGCGCGCAACCGCGCACGGACCGTGCCGGCGATCGCGGCGATCACCGCGGCCGTCGCGGGCTGCGCGGCGGCGGGGGTGGTCGTGTCGAGCCAGGCGGCCCAGGAGAAGGCAAGCTACTCGCCGAGCGCCCGCCCGGGCCAGGTGAGGTTGGAAGGACTCGACTCCCTCCCGCGCGGCACCTCACGGGACCGCGTGGCGAGCACGGTCGCCCGCGAGCTGCCCGCGCGGGGCTCCCACGTCCTCCGCCAGCCCGCGTGTGACGATCGCCGCTGCGTCAGCGTCTCTCCGTCGCTTCCGCGCGCTCAGCGGTGTCCGCTCGAAGACGGGGTCTCGACGCCCGCACAGGTCCGCCGCTACGCGAACGATCCCCGCTGCGACGGGGGACCCAGCTTCGAGTCCTACCAGAGCGACGCGCTGGTCGACGACGGGAGCTCCCTCCAGGCCCTCACCGGCGTCCGCGATCCCGCCGCGGTCCGGATGCTGCGCTCGGGGCGCGGAGTCGTGGCGCTCGACCGGCGCTACGTCGTCGACGGGCGCCTGAGGTTCGAGTACGGGCCGGACGAGGGACCCTCCCGACACGCCGCCCTTCCCGCCGTCGCGCTCGGAGGCGGATTCAAGCCGACCCTCCTGGTGATCGCCCCGCGGGTCGCGCGCCGCCTCCACATTCCGCTCTCCTCGCAAGTGGCGCTCATCGACACCGGGCGCACGCCGACCGAGGCCGAGGAGGAGAGCGCCACCGCCGCGCTGGACAGGGTCGCCCCCGGCGCGACCCTGAGCGTGGAACGCGGCTTCCAGAGCGCGTACGACGTCGGCCTGCTCGCCCTCCTCGTCGCCGCCGCGGTGGTCACGCTCGCCGCCGCGGCGATCGCGACCGGCCTCGCCGGGGCCGAGGCGCTGCCGGACCTCGCCACGCTCGCCGCGGTGGGAGCGAGTCCCCGCACCCGCAGGCTCCTGTCGGCCAGCCGCTCGCTCGTGATCGCCGGCATCGGCACGGCGACCGGCGTCGCGGTCGGCCTCGTGCCGGGAGTGGCGGCCGTCCACGCCCTCGGCGTCCAGGGTGAGTCGGGGACCCTGACCATCCCCTGGACGCAGCTCGCCCTAGCGGTCCTCGCCCTCCCTCTACTGGCGGCGCTCCTCACCGGCGCCGCGACCCGGTCGCGGGTGGCGCTCACCCGGCGGATCGCGTGACCGGCTCACCAGCCCAGCGACCTCCTGGCCCGCTCCCGGGGTGGTATCAATTTGGGATGAGGAGGCAGATCGCGGTCCGTCTCCCCGAGGATCCCGTCGCGTTCGTCGACGACGTCGTGGCCACGGGCGCGATCGCAGCCGGGTGGCCGTGATGAGCCGCACGTCAGCCGCCGCGATGCTGGCCCTGTCCGTGCGAGCATGGGGGTATCGCAGCCGAGGAATGGACGACCGCTGAGCACGCCCACCGCTACTTGGCCCGAGCGGACGCCTCTTCGCGCCGCGCGGAGGGAGAGGGCGTCCTGGTCGAGCAGGTGCCTCGCGAGGCTCGTCGCATCCTCGACCTCGGGACGGGCGACGGTCGTCTGCTCGCCCTTCTCCAGATCGATCGCCGCGAGATACATGGTGTCGGCCTCGACTTCTCGGAGCTCATGCTCGAGGCGGCACGCGAGCGCTTCGCCGACGACGAGCGCATCGAGCTCGTCGAGCGTGACCTCGCAGAGCCGCTGCCCGCGCTCGGGCGCTTCGATAGCGTTCTTCGCGGCGATCGGCGAGCCGCTCGAGGACGAGGATCCGTCTGACCGCCTCCTCGACGTCGAGACGCAGCTCGGCTGGCTACGCGAGCTCGGCTTCGATGACGTCGACTGCTACTGGAAGTGGCTCGAGATGGCCCGCCTCGTGGGCGTCAAGCCCCACGAGCTGCGGTAGCCACCTGTTCGGAAAGGGCATCTCCGGCACGCCCCGGAGGAAACCCCCAGTCGAGCGGCTTCCGGCAGGACAGGATGTTCACCGCGCGGGCGACGACCAGGCCGATGGTCACCAGTGCGGCCGCCGACTGGACGAGCATCAGCATCTTCGCCGTGGGCGTGAGGGCATCGTGTCCGTGGGGCTGAAGGCCGTCGCGTTGGTGAACGATGTGTACAAGTAGTCGATGAAGCGCGGGCGCCAGCGGGGCTTGCTCCACTGTGGGTCGCGCATCTGGGGAAAAAGGAGGTCCGCGCGAGGGTGCTCCTCGAGCGTGCGGGCCACGGGACCGCCGCGGTCGATCTCCCAGTACCACACGGCGAAGAGCAGGACGTTGGTCGCCCAGAGCAGGACGCCGGAGAGGATGAGCTGGTGTCCTCCGGCCTTCCGCCCTTGAGCAAGTAATGGGTGAGGAGGATGAGCGAGGCGAGGTTCGCGAGGCTGACGAGCCCGCAGTCCCTCGAGGCTCGGGAGGAGCCATCTCGGTCCCAGCGTCAGCTTTTCCGGCAGCACGATCGCGCCCAGGATCGTGACCTGCGCCGGCCAGAATGGGTCGGGGTCCACGACGAGCTCCTCCAGGTACCGGCCCTGCGCGCGGCAGGCCTTGACCATCTCGTGCTCCCCGTGCACCAACGCGTGCCGTTGCCAGCTAGAGCAGGCTCAACGCCGTCCCTTCTTCGCTTGCCGGCGGTCCCACAGCTTCTTGAGCGTGACGATCTCGATGATGCGCTTGAGCATCTTGTCTCCTCCTTCTCGCTTCGTGGGGCTCACCGGGAGAACCGACGAAGAGCACGCCAGCATACGTGATCGGGCTCAACGCGAGATAAGGGATGGCTGTCCCGCGACGCGACGACCCCGGTGCTGGACAGCGACGCGCCGAGCTGCCCTCAGGTCAACCGAGGAAGTGCTGCCGGCGTACCGCGCCTGGGAGCGAGGGCGCGCACGAACGCCCTCGTCCGAGAACACCAGGACCGCTCCCGTAGAGCGACTTGAGCCGCGGCAGGGACGCGAGGCGACCGACGCCTCCGGTCGCTGAGAACGGCTCATCCCGCCCGGCAGGTTTCTGCGGCGCTGGACGCCAAGCCTGGAGCGAGCAGCCGTGTAGTTGATGGGACGACTGTCGACCCTCAGGGCTGTTGAAACAGCGGGGCGAGCCCAGCGCCGAACGACGCGACCCTCAGACGTCGACCGCGACCTGAGGCGGCGGAAGCATCGAGAGGAAGGCATCGGGAAGGGCGTCACTCGCGCGCCAGTATTCCAGCCCCATCAGCGACCCGGTGTGCGGGTCGAACTCACGCAGACCGAAGTCGACCTCCTCACCCACGACCCTGTCGGCCGCGTAGCCCTCGAAGCGCAGCCAGGCGATGTCGGCGTCCCAGTCGTAGTGACCCTCGATCCGCATGAAGTCATGCTATCTCGACCGCCAGATCGATGATGACCCGCGCGATCAGTGGATCGTCGCCGTCCGGATGGTCGTAGGCGACCACGATCCGGCGCATCTTCACGATCCAGCCGGCGGCTCCACTGTTTGCTTGACGCTCGGCGTGATGCTGCAGCACCGCCTCCTCCACGTCGGTCCGCGCCATGCCCAGCGATTGCGCCTTGGCGAGCGCATGGTCGGTCCAGCGGATGGCGTGCGGAGTAGCCAGCACGAGCAGAGGCTACGTCCGCGGCGCGGAGCCGAACCGAGCGGCGCTCAGACGGTACTGCCGGGTCGCTACCGGGCCATACCCACCGAAGCGAGCAAGCATGGAGTTGATGGGACGACTATCGAACCCCTGAGCGTGAGCCTTCGCTCGCCCCATCTCTGGGCGCACGGCGCATCGCACGGTGCGCCGCAGGGTGGCAGGATGACCTGAATGTCGGAGATGTGGAACAGCGTGGCCGGAGCGTGGGAGCGCAACGTGGACTTCGTCGACGAGCACATGACCGCCGCCACCGAAGCGCTGCTCGACGGCGCGGAGGTGGAGGAGAACGACGCTGTCCTCGACCTCGCCACGGGCCCGGGAGGTGCCGGACTCGCCGCGTCGGCCCGCGTCGGCCCATCGGGACGCGTGGTGCTCGCGGACGACGCCCCCGACATGGTCAACGTTGCCGCCCGACGTGCCGCGGGGCGTCGAAATCTGGAGACGGTGGTCTTCGACACCAGAGCGTGATCCCGGAGTCCGACGCGACCTTCGACGCCGTGATCAGCCGACATGGGCTGATGTTCGTCGAGGAGCCGATCGCCGGTGCGGGAAGCAGCCCGGGTCGCGAAGCCCGGCGGGCGCTACGCAGCCATGACGTGGGACCGACGCAGCGCCAATCCCTGGCTCGCACTGATACTCGACGCGGTCGGCGAGCAGTTCGGCGTGCCGTTCCCTCCGCCGGGGATCGCCGGCCCCTTCTCGCTCGACGATCCGGACCGCCTCAGTGAGCTGTTCGCGGCCGGAGGGCTCGAGCAAGTGCGGGTGGAGAGGTTCAGCACGCCGATGCCCGCTGCCTCGCTGAACGCGTGGTGGAACCGCGTGCCGGAGCTCGCCGGACCATTGGCGATCGCTCTGCAGGGCATGGAAGCCGGCGTTCGAGACGCAATCCGTCAGCGAGCGCTCGAGGCAGCCGGCGCGGTGGCTCACCAGCAGGGCGACGGAATCATGCTGGACGGGTCCGTGCTCATCGCGTCCGGCAGACGCCCGGACTTACGAGACCCGATCAGCTGACTCTCTGGAAATACAGCCCCAATAGGCGCACTCGCCGCCGACCGGTTCGCGTTCGATGAGCGCGACCCGAAGGCCCTGCTGGTCCAGCCGGGAGACGGCGACTTCACCTGCGGCCCGGCGCCGATCACTATGGCGTCGTAGCGAGTCCTGACGGGGTCCTCCCTGAGTTTGTGAAGTGCGAGCCGCCGCGCTACGCGGCGCAGCAAGAGAGCTGGGAGACGTCGCGATCGAACGTCTGCGCGGCGAGACGAAGCCCCTCGGCCATCGTCAGGTAGGGCGCCCACGTGCCCGCCAGCTGCTCGATCGTCATGTCTTGCGCGATCGCCAGGACGGCCGCGTAGATCACTTCGCCGGCGCCCTCTGCCAAAGCCGATGCCCCGACCAGGCGACCGGTACCGACCTCGCTGACGAGCTTGATCAGGCCGCGGGTGTCGTCGTTGACGAGCGCGCGCGGTATCGCCGAGAGTGGCAGCACGGAGGCCTTCACGTCGATGCCCTGCTCGCGCGCCTCAGCCTCCGTCAGACCAGCCGCGGCGATCTGCGGGAAGGTGAAGATGATCCGCGGGAGGGCCGCGAAGTCGAGGCGCTTGCCCCCACTGCCGAGCGCATTCTCGGCGGCGGCCGCGCCACCCGATGCTGCGACGTAGACGTACTGCGGCTGGCTGGTCACGTCCCCGGCGGCAAAGATGGAAGCGACGCTCGTGCGCTGCTCTTCGTCGACGATGATCGCGCCGCGCGGGTCGAGTGCGACGCCGATCTCGGCGAGACCCAGTCCTTCGGTGTTGGCGTGGCGGCCGGCGGCGACCAGGATGTCGTCGACGCGAACCTCGAACGGCGTGCCGTCGCCGTCCGTGCCGCGCATTACCTTCTCGGCGCCCTCAAGGACAACGTCGGTCGTCGACGACCATTCAAGGACCATATGGCCGGCGTCTTCGAGGATGCCTCGGATCGCTTCCGAGATCTCGGGCTCCATCGTCGGTGCGACGGTGCGGCGGGCGATGAAGGTCACCTGGCTTCCGAACAGGCCGAACATCTGACCGAGCTCAAGACCGACGGAGCCGGTCCCTAGCACCGCGAGGCGCGTCGGCGGGTCGGTGACCTCGAGCGCTGACGTCGATGTCAGATAGCCGGCTTCCTCGAGACCGGCGATCGGTGGCGCCGCCGGGCGTGCGCCCGCGGCGACGATGATCGCCTCAGCGGTGACGGGCTCCCCGTCGATCGCGACCGTGTGCGGGTCGACAAGTTCGGCTTCGCCGGCGTGGAAGTCGATGCTGTAGGAGTCGATCAGATCGGCGTATTTCTCCTGGCGCAGTCGATCGACCAGTGCGGCTTTGCGCTCGACCGCCTCGGCGAGCCGGGCGCGGTCGCCGCCGGCCTGCTTGGCGCTCGCGAGTAGCGACTTCGAAGGGATGCAGCCGACGTTCACGCAGGTGCCACCCGTCGTGCCGTGCTCGATCATGACGACGCGCTTTCCGAGGTCACGCGCGCGGATGGCGGCGGCGAAGGCGCCGCCTCCTGAGCCGATCACGATCAGGTCGGTGTCGCGGGCGGGCCGGTCGCCGTTTTGCAATGCGACCGGTTCCTGCGTGATTCGCTGAACTGAGTACTTCGTTCCGGTGAGGGACTGCTCGAGTGCCCGGCGGCCTGCCGTCGCGGCGTCAAGCTCGGCGCGGCCGGCGCGCCAGTCAACTCGCACGTCGCGCGCGCCCGCCTGCTCGAACGCCTGCTTCACGTGCGTTGCGCACCCATCGCAGGTCATACCCGACACTTCCACTTTCGTCCTCATGAGCGGACCTCCGGGGGACGCTCCGGCTCGCACTGGCGACGCGCCCGCACGCGCAGCACAATCGCGATCACGACAACGACGGCGGCGATCAGGCCCGCGCCGAGGCCGAGCACCGTGCCGACGGCGGCGCTGCCGACCACCCCCACGAGCAGCGGACCGCCAGCGCAACAGACGACCGCGAGGAGAATCACGGCAACGCCGGCAAGGCCAGCCTTGTCACCGCCCCGATCCCGGTTCGGTGAAGCCATCAGCACATCCTCCCGTCCACGCGCCGGCAGGCCGCGACGTGTTCGGCGTTGTCCGCCAAGAGGTCGTGGCCCAGGTCGAGCAGCTTCAGCACCCGGGGATCGGCGATCCGGTAGTACACCGTGCGGTGTTCGCGGCGGGTCTCGACGAACCCGCACCAACGCAGACACGCGAGGTGGTTCGACACCTTCGGCTGGGGTTGGCCGAGCGTCTCGACGATGTCGCCGACCGATCGCTCGCCCTCGCCGATCAGCGTGAGGATCGCGACGCGCGTCGGATCGCTCAGAGCACGGAAGTACTTCGCGACGAGCTCGATCTCAGTCGGCTCCTCAGAAATGCGAAAGGGAACGGTCGCAGTCGCCATTCAGGACCTCCAGGCGCATTGCGATTGCCGTGGAAACATCATGTCGTCATGATATCAGCAATATGTGACTTGAGCTAACTTGGAGTACTCGGGCCATGGCGAGAAACGCGAAGCAGGCCCGCCCACATCGAACGCGCTGGATCGCTCTTGGCGCCGGCGTGATCGTGGTCGTTGTGCTGCCCGTGGTCGCCGGTGGCAGATCGCACCCGACGAAGCGAGACACGAACAGCGAGGCGGCGACAACAGCCGGGACCGGCCATCAGGTGACGCTCGAGAGCATCGATGGCCAAACCGTCAGCGTGCCGGCCGGCAAGCCGGGCGCGATGTACTTCAGTAGCAGCACGTGCAGCTCGTGCATCCCTCCGGCCCGGGGACTCGGTGAGCTCAAGCGGCGGTTCGGGACGCAGATCGACGCGGTGTTCATCAGCATCGACCCGAGCGATTCGGCCGACGGTCTCCGCGCTGTGAGCAGGACCGTCGGCGACCCGCCCTATCCCTTCGTGATCGACCGCAACGGAGTCGCGACGACCAAGTACCGGATCACGGCGCTTGGGGCGCTCGTCGTCTACAACGCGAACGGCGCCGTCGTCGACCGGCTCATCGACCCGGACCGATCGCAGATCGCGAGTGCGCTCCGCAAGGCGGGCGCTTCGTGAGCGCCGCGGTCAGCTTCGCGTTCGCGGCTGGCCTACTTGCCACCGCGAACCCGTGCGGGTTCGCCATGCTGCCGAGCTTTCTGACGCTCTACCTAGCCGATTCGGATGGCCAGCGCCGAACGCTGCTCGCGCGCACCACCGAGGGGCTCGCGGTGGGCACCGTGCTGAGTGCAGCGTTCGGCGGCGTTTTCGTCCTCGCCGGCCTGATCGTCTCGGCGGGCCTGCGCTTCGTTCTCGACGTGGTGCCGTGGCTAGCGCTCGTAATCGGCGTCGCCCTCACCATCGTCGGCGTGGCGATGGTGCTCGGTCGGCACGTCGGGTTCGGAGCGACGGCTTCGGTTGGCCCCAGCGCGACGGCTTGAAGTGGCCCCACCTCGCGCTGGTTGATGTTGCTGTGGGGAGTGTGCCTGAACGGCGGTGCTGGGGTCGCGCGGAGGCGTCGCCCGTAGGGCGGCGGTGGAGCGCGATCCCAGCACCGCGCGCGCCCTCGCGGAGGGGGTCAGGGGTGCTTGCGGCCTCCTCGAGTGAGGCCGTGGCGGAAGCGCCAGGACTCGGTGCCGGTGTCGATGATGTGCGCGCGGTGCGTGAGCCGGTCGACGACGGCCTTGGCGAGTCTGGAGTCGGCGAAGACCTTGGTCCACTCGCCGAAGGGCAGGTTCGTCGTGACGATCAGCGACCCGCGCTCGTGACGTTCGCTGAGGACCTGGAAGACCAGCTCGGCGGCGCCGTCGGGTAGCGCGAGGTAGCCCAGCTCGTCCAGGACGACGAGCTCGGTGCGCGCATAGCGGCCGACGACCCGAGCAAGCTCCTTGCGGCTCTGGGCCTCTTGGAGCTCGTTGGCTAGCGCGGCGAGAGTCGTGAAGCGAACGCGGCGACCCTGCTGGCAGGCGCAGATCGCCAGCGCGGTCGCGAGGTGCGTCTTGCCGGTGCCCGAGTCGCCGATCAGGATCACCGACTCGTGGTCAGCTATCCAGGAGCCCTCCGCGAGGGCGGCGATCGTGGCCTGCGGGACCTTCGGGTTGTCGGCGAACTGGTAGTCCTCCAGGCGCTTGAGCGCAGGGAAGCGGGCGTCGATCAGCCGGCGTCGCTCGCGTCGCTCGGCGCGCTCAGCCGTTTCGGCCTCAAGCAGCGCGGCGAGGTAGGCGACCGGTGTCTGCTGCTCGCGGGTGGCCTCTGCGGCCAGCGCCTTGAAGCGCCGGCGAACGGTGGGGAGCTTCAGCTCGATGGCGTGCGCCTCGATCAGCGCCTCCATCGCCGCGGTCTGCGCGTTGCGGGCGGCGCTCATCTCTGGCCGCCGATCAGCGCGTCGTAGCCGGCCAGGTCCGGTTCGGGCCGGTCGTGGGCGGTCAGCCGGGTGTCGAGGTCATCCAATCGCTGCGCAGGCGGCGCGGTGTCCTCGGCGCGGCGCGCCAGAACGGCCACGGCGCGCCCGTCGATCGCGCCGACCGCCAGCGCTCCCCGGACCGCCAGCGCGACGCGGGCGGGCCCGTGCTCGCGGCAGAGCAACAAGACGTCGATCATCTGCCCGGCGGCCTGCGAGGCGCCATAGCGCCCGGTCAGCGCTGCCCATAGCTCATCGAAGCACTCCGGCCAGCTGCCGCGCTGGCGCTCCTGGGCCAGCGGCAGCGAACGCTCAAGGCCGCCGGGCTTGCGCGCCAGCAGCTCGAGGTAGTGATCGAGACGCGCCGCGGTGGCGAACTTGCCGTGAAGGCGCTCGTGGCGCGCGACCACCGGTGGCGTACGCGAGAATGTGCTCTCGTATACGCGGATGGAAGCGGGCAACTGCATACAGGAACGCGTGAGAAAGGCCGGGCCGCGGACGTAACACGACAAACTCAGGCGAACAGATCCCGAACTCCCCCTCCGAAGGCCGCGGCCACCAAACTCGCTGCCAGTGCGGATTCAACTTTGAGATTAAGACACACTCCGCATCGATTCGCAGCTTGGCACTCTTGAGTTGCGCCCCCGCGGTCGGCTCCGGGCTACGGCCAGCGTCAAAGGCCGGGATGCTGTAGTGCTGGACGAGGCGGTCGGGTTCTGCCTGCGGATCCCACAACTCCCGCAGTTCCATAGCAACATCACCGAGCGTGACTACTCTCCACCCCCGAGGAATGGCGCCGAGGTCGCTGTCGACGAGATCGTGATAATCGACGAAGTCCACGAAGTGGGCCTTGAACAGCGTCGCGGCTATCTCCTCGAGCGCCTGCGCCAGGCAACGGTTGTTCTCGAGCTTGGAGTCGAGCGCTTCGTACGCTTGCACTAGGAGCTTACGATCTGTAGTTAGTGGCGGGACCTCGTACGAAAGGAAATCAATGCGTGGGAGCCCCAAATTAGTCGTGCCGGTGGCGCGTGCCCGACAGTACGAGCGGTAGTGTGGAGTCCGTAGGAGCCAGTAGAGATAGTCCAAGAACAGCGCATCGCCGTCGACGTCGAGCCGCACGCTGTCTTGTGTGAGTCGGCCAAGAGGTACGTCGCGCGGGACTCGTGCCACTGCGCCGAGCAGGTCTGCTGACTGAGTCACGTCCTTCAGTGACACGTAAAGCGAGCCCGGGCGCAGCAGTAGCTTCTCCGGAGATTCACCGCCGTACGTGCGGAGGCCGTCACGTCGAAACCCGCCATTTCGAGCTATCGAAGCAAGGCCAAGGAGCAGAGGTCCTGGTCGATCCAGGAGCGCGCTCTTATACGTGGTTCCGCGCTGCAAGGAAACGTAGTCGCCGAGCGCCGCGCTCCCTGAGCTAGACGTCATATCCAACGGCCTCCAACGCCTTCTTCACATCGGCCGTCAGTCGTTCTGACTCCGTGAGATCGTCGGCGAGTCGGTCCGTCAGCTCGGCCATGCGCTCTTCGAACGCGATCTCGCTCTCCTCCGACTCCGGAGCACCGACATACCGGCCCGGCGTGAGAGCGAAGCCATGCCGCTCAATCTCGTCGAGCGTCATCGGGGCGCAGAACCCCTTTACGTCCTCATGCGCCCGCCGCCTGTGCCGCGCCAGGCGTGGTAGGTATCGGCGATCCGCTGGATCTCATCCTCGGTGAACTCGATCTGCGTCCGGCTGATCTTCCGGCCCATGTGGCGAGCGTCGATGAAGAGCACTTCGCGGCGGCGGTCGCGATCGGCACCGGACTGCTTGTTGCGGTCGAGGAACCAGAGGCAGACCGGGATCTGGGTGGTGTAGAAGAGCTGAGCGGGACAGGCGACGATGCAGTCGACGAGGTCCTCGCGGACCATCGCCTCGCGGATCTTGCCTTCCCCGGACTGGTTGGAGGTCAGTGAGCCGTTCGCCATCACGAAGCCGGCGCGTCCGTTTGGGGCCAGATGGTGGATGAAGGTCTGGATCCATCCATAGTTGGCGTTGCCGTTCGGCGGTGTGCCGTACTTCCAGCGGGCGTCGTCGGTTACCTGGGCGGCGCCCCACTTGTCCTGGTTGAAGGGCGGATTGGCGAGCACAAAGTCGGCCTTGAGGCCGGGGTGCTGGTCGTTGAGGAGGCTGTCGCCGAGGCGAATGTCTCCCGAGAGCGCGTGGATCGCGAGATTCATCCGCCCGATCCGCCAGGTGGCCTGGTTGTTCTCCTGGCCGTAGATCGAGATCTTCCGAGTCGCGCCGCCGTGGCGCTTGATGAACTCGGCCGACTGGATGAACAGGCCGCAGGAGCCGCAGGCAGGGTCGAGCACGCGACCCTCGTAGGGCTCGAGCATTTCGACGAGGAGCTGAGTGATCGAGCGCGGCGTGTAGAACTCGCCACCACGGTGGCCCTCTGACGCCGCGAAGCGCTTGATGAAGTACTCGTAGGTTCGCCCGAGAATGTCGCGCGCCTTGTCCGCGTCGTCGCCAAACCCGACCTTCGCGATGGTGGTGACCAATTCGCCAAGCTTCTGCGCCGCGATCGGCGCCCGCGCGTAGATCCGGGGAAGCACGCCGCGGAGCTGCTCCTCGTTCTCGCGCTCGATGGCTTCGAGGGCGGCATCGACCCGTTGCCCGATGTCAGGCTGGTTCGCCGCCGCGAGCAGCGCATCCCAGCGCGCCTCGACCGGCACCCAGAAGACGTTCTCGGCGACGTACTCGTCGCGATCTTCGAGGATCTCGGCACGTTCCTCGTCGTCCTCGGTGAAGAGCTCCGAGTCGGGGTCAGCCGTGGCCGCTTCGAGTTCCGTTCGCCGGCGCTCGAACGAGTCCGAGATGTACTTCAAGAAGACGAGGCCCAAGACGAGGTGCTTGTACTCGGCCGATTCGACGCTCCCGCGCAACCCGTCGCACGCCGCCCACAGCTCCTTCGCGAAGGGGAGGTCGTGATTGCCCGCGCCGTCGTTGATCTGATTCGTCGCCATTAGCTCCAGCCTACGTCTGTCCTGGGCCTCTCGGCAAGCCGCCGCCGCGCGGCCGGAAGCGGGCATACCTGCTCGCGCCCGTGAGACTCGTTCGCTACAGGCTTGCATTGAAGACGAGCGGATCAAGGCCGCGTGCGAACCAGCCGAACGGCCCCGCGCATGGCGCGACTTCCAATTGGGGCCTGCGCTTTACACCACTTATAGACCGTGAAATATTAGTCAGTTCAATCGCTAAGCAGCAGGAGGTAAGTGGGCGGAGATCCGGCGAGACAAGTGGAAGCATCAATCACTGACGAGGCTCGGCGTGTTCTGGACAGTGGGCGCGCCTGGGACTTGGAGGAGCGGTCACTGGCTCAGATCGTCGACGCCTACGTCGTCATGCTCTACGACCTTGAGCAAGACCCTGAGTTCTCGGCGAGCCCTGACGGACCGCTCTGGCGCGAGGAGGTGGTCGCCTTCGAAGAAGGTCTGCGTATCGAGGTCTCCAAACACCCGCTCCAAGGAGCAGAGCTCTTCATGCGTGCGCTGCACTCGGAGGAGCCCGACGCCCGGCTTCTCGTCGCGCATTGTGCGGACGTCTTAGCCTGGATCCGCCGATGCGGTCGGCGGGTTCTGTCCGGTGCGGAGTAGAGAATGAGTAAGCGTTCAGTGCCTTTGCGTGGTCAGGCCAGGAGGGGCGCTGGGTCGCCGCGGGCTTGCGCGCGGAGCAGGTCGATGAGGTAGGCGTGCAGGCTGCGATGTTGGAGGCGGCACGTGGTGTGTGCCGAGAGCAGGCGGGCGATG